>Ga0154004_1000007_pt1 | contig 110498 bp, 95 predicted proteins | sample TSFL088MetaG_FD_104727 | JGI IMG/M metagenome (GOLD analysis project Ga0154004, IMG submission 104727) | Attine ant fungus gardens microbial communities from Florida, USA - TSFL088 MetaG | ecosystem: Host-associated > Fungi > Mycelium > Unclassified | place: USA: Florida, Lake Talquin State... | reverse complement strand
GCAGGCTATCACAGAAAGCTGCGCAAGGATGACCTGACAGAACAGGACATCAGGGAAGACCTTTCACAGTTTCTGTATTATGGCAAGTGGCTGCTGCCGGACACAGGGCTTGCAAAATATTCCTTGGACATTGAGGCCTACAGCTCGTTGAGCGGTGTTGCCTCTCCCAGTCCTGTGCCGCTGACCGGTCCGCATTCAGCCGATGGGCCGGAGACTTATCTTCTGCGGTTCTATGCCAGGGTGGATGGTGAGATCAGCAATGAACTGACCCGGCTTTCGTATGCGCGCCGTGTCGCGGTGAACGGCGACTGGAGAAAGCATATTCCTGTCAGATTATGGCTTGACGATCCCGGATGGCGGCCTGAGGGATGGAAGGGAAAATATATAAAATAGAAGGGGGCAGCGATGGTGAACCTCGCCTCCTGCGCTGTTGGCCGGCATTTCTTACTCCTGATCCGGATGGGGCTGGCATATGTCATTGCCGCAAATTAACGCAAGCGCAGTCTCTAGCGCCTGCCAAACAAACGCTCAATATCTGCAAGTTTCAGTTCAATATAGGTTGGACGCCCATGGTTGCAAGTGCCGGAGGCCGGTGTCGCCTCCATCTGTCGCAAAAGGGCATTCATTTCTTCAGCCTTGAGAATACGGCCCGAGCGCACCGAGCCATGACAGGCCATCGTGGCAGCAACATGGTCAAGCATGGCTTTTAATCCGCCGGCGGTTTCATGTTCGGCCACTTCATCAGCAAGATCATGGATAAGGTCTGCGGCATTTACTTGGCCGAGCATTGCCGGTGTTTCACGTACGGCAATTGCCCCGACGCCGAAACCTTCAATAACAAGACCGAATTTCTGCAATGTTTCCGCATGGTCAAGGAGCCGCCCGGCATCATCTTCGGCAAGCTCGACAATTTCAGGTATAAGCAGCATCTGGGATGCAAGCGGTTTTGTATAAAGCGCCTGTTTCAATGCCTCATAAACAAGCCGTTCATGGGCGGCATGCTGATCAACGATAATCAGGCTGTCTTCCGTCTGGGCAATAATATAGTTCTGATGGATTTGTGCGCGTGCCGCACCCAGGGGGTATGTAGCCGGTGTATTTACAGGTGCTGCCATTTCCGGACGCAGATCGGCACCGGGAAGATTCACACCGTGCAAGGGCGGGGTTGTCTGTTCTGCAAAAGCGTCTGTGTCGGGCATGATTGGCCTGTGGGCCGGATGTGCTGTTTGCGGTGTCCAGGGGGAGGATATCGTCCGGAAGGGAAACCCGGCTGATTGGGCCTGTGCCGAAAAACGAAACGGTGAAAAAGGTGCCGTCTGTGGCTGAAAAGCATCAAGCATGGCATTCGCGCCTGTCGTGGCCGGACGTATGCCTGCCTTTGTCAATGCCTCGCGGATACTGCCGATGATGAGGCCGCGCACAAGACCGGGGTCGCGAAAACGCACATCTGCCTTTGCCGGGTGGACATTAACATCAACATCAGATGGGGTAACTTCGATAAACAGGGCAACAATGCCATGACGGTCGCGGGCAATAGCGTCCTCATAAGCGCCGCGGATTGCACCGGCCATCATTCTGTCGCGGATTGGCCGTCCGTTGATATAGACAAACTGGTGCAGGCTGTTACTGCGATTGTATGATGGGATGCCTGCAAAACCGGTTAGCCGGATACCTTCGCGTTCAGCATCGAGTTCTATTGTATTTTCGGCGAATTCCTTGCCCAGGATTTGTGTAAGGCGGGCAATACGCGCCTGTTCCTGTGTGCCGGTTGCTGCAAATTCAACAAGGCTGCGATCAGGGCCGGACAGGGTAAAACGGATATGCGGAAAGGCAATGGCAATACGTCGCACGGTATCCGTAATGGCTGCACCCTCTGCCTTGTCGGTTTTCATGAATTTGAGGCGGGCAGGGGTGGCATAGAAAAGATCGCGTACTTCCACTATCGTCCCGCAATTGGTTGCAGCAGGGCGCGGGCCTTCGTTTTGCCCTCCTGAAACCAGGATTTCCGCTCCCGTTTCAGCGTTTGCCGTGCGGGACAAAAGCCTGAGGCGCGATACCGAGCCGATAGAGGGTAACGCCTCACCGCGAAAGCCAAGTTCGCGTATGTCGTGGATGTTATCCTCAAGTTTGGATGTGCAATGGCGTGAAATTGCAAGAACAAGTTCACCCTCGTGAATACCGCAACCGTTATCGCTGACACGGATCAGGGTTTTTCCGCCGCCTGCCGTAGCAATTTCAATACGGGTGGCGCCTGCATCAATTGCATTTTCAACCAGTTCCTTGACAACACTTGCAGGCCGCTCGACGACCTCGCCTGCGGCAATCTGGTTGATCATGGTTTCACTAAGTTGGCGTATTGACATAATACACAGCAGTTTAGCCGATGTTCGGGTGGCGTTGGAAGCGTTTTGCCGTTATTTTTGTGCCGCGTCAAGCGCTTCGCCAATATCTTCAGACAGATCATCCGTATTCTCCAGTCCGGTTGAAAAGCGCAGCAAACCACCGCAAATGCCGGATTCGGCCTGCGGGCGGCCGGCCCGACCGGGATAAAAACATTTCACCACCGCAGGATGTTCTGACACCGGATCGGCAATCCGGGTGGCTGAACGGGTCATTTGCTTTGCCGCAGCGGTAAGGTTTCAGGCTCTTTCAGCATGACCCGGGCGTCGAATGGACTCATCGCCGGCCCGGTATGGCGAAAATAATTATGAAGATTCCCGGCTATCCACTTCTTGCTGGAAAGGATAATGCCGCCAGGGCAGCGGCCCTGGCCGTCAATATGCCTGGCGGTGGAATAGACAGCCGCGTCTGCTCCCGGGATAAGCGGCTTCTGGAAAGGCAGGGTTGCAAAAACATTGTCCACGGCAATTGTTGCGCCAACCGCGCGGGCAAGTTTGCCTGCCTCCTCAATATCAATGATTTCAGAAGCGGGATTGGCCCGTGTTTCAAAAAAGACAGGCCGGCTGTTTGATTTGATCGCTCTTTCCAGGTTTCCCGGATGTGTCCATCAACGATCAAGACCTCCACACCGTGACATGGCGGGATTGTTTCGATAATATAACGACAGGAACCGGACATGGCATGTGCTGCTGTAACATGATCGTCTGCCTTGACGGCGCATAAACGGCACTGGCAGCCGCAAGCTATGCCCGGGACAATGGCCCGGTCATCTTCGGCCTTTTCAGGGATGTACATTCTTTTTTCAAAAACACTATGGCAGGATTGGCATAACGCGAATAGAAAAACTCCGGATTCTCGCCATTGAAACGCATTTCAGCAAGTTCGTCTGTCTGACAGGCAAATTCCCGGGGCCGGATGGATAGTTTCCCGAATTTCGCCATAAGATAAACATATCGTTCCGGCATGAATCATTTGGGTTGCAGTGCGATAGTTGCGGGCCGGTCCTGGCATCATGGCTTTGCTTCCTCCGGTTATTTTCGATTTTTACTGCATTGAATCAAATGCCCTGACTTCTTGTTTTATTGCATTTTCCCGGATGCCGGCTGTTCCGTTTGACTGTAAATGCCTGTACTGCTACGGGGAAAGAACTGCTGCCTGCTCTCTTTCCGGAATATATGTTTACAACGCGAGCCTGATTGAGGGGTGATTGTCTGTTTTATGTCAAAAAAACGCAGAAATTTCACAGCCTTTTGGCACGTTCATTTTGCAGGGCTGCAAGCCGTCCGGCCAGATCACCACAAGATAAGCTTTGCATAATCCGGTTGCAGACTTGCGTCAATCATCACAAGGTTTATGAAAGAATATCGGGTAGCAGGTGGGTTTGGAGACATGATACGTTCATCCGGAATTTTTGCTGATAAAAATATTGCGGCGCTGTTTGGTGAAGGTGCGCTTACAAGCGCAAGGAAGCTTGATGATGACCAGATTCAGCCTGCAAGCCTTGATTTGCGTTTGGGAGAAAAGGCCTGTCGCGTGCGTGCGTCTTTCCTGCCTGGCCCCGGGGTGCGTGTGGCAGACAAGCTGGAGCGGTTGAAGCTGCATGAAATCAACCTGCAACAGGGCGCAGTGCTGGAGATGGGGTGTGTCTATATTGTGCCGCTTCTGGAAATACTCGCCCTGCCTGGCAATATTTCTGCTTCGACCAATCCTAAAAGTTCAACCGGAAGGCTGGATATTTTCACCCGTGTTATCGCGGATGATGCGCATGAATTTGATAAAATACCGACAGGTTATCATGGGCCGCTTTATCTGGAAATAAGTCCCCGGACTTTTCCGATTGTTGTGAGGACAGGATCACGCCTGTCACAAATCCGCTTCCGCCAGGGAACAAGCGGGCTTGATGAAAGCGCACTTCAGCAGCTTCATGCTTCCGATATGCTTGTTTCCGATAAAAAAGCCAATATCAGCGGTGGCGGGCTTGCGCTTTCCATCGATCTGACGGGGGAAGATGATCATCTTGTCGGTTATCGTGGCAAGCGGCATACAGGTGTCATCGATGTTGACCGGCGTAGCGCATATGATGTGCTGGACTTCTGGGAACCGATTTATGACCGTGGCGCACGGGAACTGGTGCTTGATCCGAATGAATTTTATATCCTTGTCTCACGTGAGGCTGTCCATGTACCACCGCTTTACGCGGCTGAAATGACGCCGTTTGATCCGCTTGTCGGTGAATTCCGGGTACATTACGCCGGTTTTTTTGATCCCGGTTTTGGTAATCATGAGGTGGGCGGCAAGGGCGCGCGGGCTGTGCTTGAGGTAAGAAGCCATGAGGTTCCGTTTATTGTTGAGCATGGACAGATTGTAGGCCGCCTTGTTTATGAGCGTATGCTTGAGCGGCCGGCTGTGCTTTATGGCAAGGAACTGGGGTCGAATTATCAGGCACAGGGATTGAAGCTTTCCAGACATTTTAAGGCAGCGTGATATTTTATGCAAGCGTGTGCGGTTTTTCAGGCGGGGATGGTTTGAATATACTTTCAACCTGCAATCTGGCTGTAAAACAGCGATATGAGTAATTTTTTGTTTTTATTCGGGCAGGATTTGTTCTAAAGATTTTGCAGTATTCAGGGCCGGGTGGTGATCTTGCTCTTGCACAGGCCCGGTTTGCTGATGGCGGATATGATGTAATGGTAGCCTGTCAGCTTCCCAAGCTGAACGCGCGGGTTCGATTCCCGCTATCCGCTCCAGTATCTGACTTTGTTAATTGGTATATGTTTTGGAATGCGATGATGCTGGACTGATTGTGCTGATTCAGTTGCGATTGGTATTGATCTGTAAGATACGGCCTGTCGAAGGGTGTTTACAGGTTTGATTATGGATTTTTCATGAGATGTCTGACTGTAAACATTCAGAAGAATACCGGGAATTACCTTTATAATAGATTTTGGCTGATGATTGATGGCTCTTATATTTAGGTCGGAGCAATGATGCGGGATTTTTGTATCATCTTGACCTGTGCAGTTTGTACGGCACGTCATAAAAAGTAAAAGATTATTGCAAGATGCCGGGTGTGGCCTGTTTGAATGGAAGCTGTTTGCCGGGTATGCTGATCATTGCCTTCATACCACTTCGTTTAAGGAAGGGAGCAATTATAGAGCACTTTCAGAAAAGACGGAAAGCAGCTTTTCGTCTGAAAAATACGGCAAAACAAGGCGTTGGGTCACTTCCGTTTAATCAGCTGAACCGGAAATAATCTGATGTATGGTTTTTTATTCAGCAGCTTTTTTCAGGCTTGATAATATTCTGTTATGCACGGAATGGCTGTATTATCTCTTCATGGCCAATATAAGGCTGATTGTTATTTTCTTCCCGAAAATTACTGAAAGACACCTCTGGAATGTCTGGGTTACCGGATTTCAGACTGAAATTTTTTAAGATTAATTTAAATTTATGTTTAATTTAATATTTATATTTACAACCATAAATTGAATGCCGGAATGCTTATATGCTAATTCGGAGATTACGGGTTATGGTTAATTTTTTAAGTAACTCACCCAGGCTTGAAACAGGAAAACAGCTTGCAGTACCCAGAAAATCTGAGCAACGTATCCGTCAGCTGAAAAAATTTTTGGTTTCAATTGCTTGCGCAGGAGTTTGGGGGGCTTTGGCATCGGCGGCCTGTGCACAGGATGCGACCTGGAATGGCCATGATCGGGCACAGTGGGGATTAGGTATAAGCTGGGATGGAGGGCAAGTGCCTACCTGGACAGCGAGATTTGGCACATTGCTTCTGCCGGGTGCTGTCGGTTTTGCTGATGGTTATGATGGGAAAATCGAAAATATCGAATTTATGACGGATGCCAGCGCTTATGTCTTTAATATAGGAGGACTGCTTACAGGAACATCGCTTGCGGTTACCGGCCAGGGAATTATTAATAATGCAACTTTACCGCAGACTTTCAATGTTGGTGGTCTTCTCGGCTCTGGCACGCTTTCCTTTACCGGTAAGGGAACAACTGCCGGCAATATTCTGATCAATGTCGGCGCAAGCGGAAATCTCTGTTTTTCCGGTTCCAGTACGGCAGATACATCAAATATAGCTGTTGATTCTGGTGGTGTGCTTGATTTTTCGGGCAATGCGACAGGGGGCAATGCTACCGTCGATCTTGACCGCGGCGGCCGTCTTGGTCTTGCCAGCCTGGCTTCAGGCAAAATGACGCTTGCTTCGCTTACAGGTAGCGGGGATGTTAATCTTGGCGCCAATGTTCTGTCTCTTGGCGGTAGAGATGCTTCAATGGTTTTTGACGGGACAATTACCGGAACGGGCGGGCTGGAAAAAACCGGCAGTGGTTTGTTGACCATTTCAGGGAATAACAGCTTTTCAGGCGATTTCCAGATCAGTGGCGGCAGAGTGCTGGCGCTGACAGACACTGCGCTTGGTTCGGGAGATATTAATCTTTCCGGTGGCGGTACTGTTATATTGGGAATTGCCGGTAACTGGAATAACAGATTTAATGTTGCTGCCGGGGCCGCAGGCTCAATCGGGGCGCTTTCCAGCCAGAACGTGAATCTGCCCGGTGGCCTTAATATTGGTGTGGGTTCAGCATTAGGTATCGGACAGTCAGGTAATACTGGAACCATTACGTTTAATGGCAGTACGTCCAGTCTTGGCATTGGAGCATCAGTTTCTGTCGGTTATGGCGGGGTCAGGCTGGGTGATGCGGCTGCCGGAAATTTTTTTAATGTAGAAGGTACGGTTCTTAACTTGTCAGAAGGAACCAATCTTAATCTTAATGGCTATTCCATGTTCATCAATGAGTTGCGCGGGGCAGGCAATATTTCGTCGTCTGTTACCGGAAATCCCAGCCTTAATCTTCGGGCCGGAATTTTTTCAGGTAATATCAGTGATGGTGCAGGTACGCTTTCACTTGTCAAGTCAGGTGATGGTACTTTATCATTGAGCGGAAACAACGATTTCTCCGGCGGTTTCAGCCTTCAGGGCGGCAGTCTTCTCGTCAGCAGCAACGATGCGCTGGGTACGGGCGCGCTCACACTTGCAAATGGTACCGGTTTTTTGATTTCGAATGCAAGTATCACAAACAATCTGGTTTTTAACGGTTTGGCTTCATTAGGTGTTAACGGCTCGGATTCAGGCACTGTAAAAGGCAATATATCTGGCAGCTACGGTTTGATCAAAACAGGTACAGGCACATTGAACCTTTCCGGTAACAGTACGTTCGGCGGCGGTATTAACCTTAATGCCGGTACGCTTGTGGTTCGCTCTCTTGGTGCACTGGGCACCGGTGATGTGACACTTGGCAACGGTACGGAATTGCGATTTGCAGTAAGCGGCAATTATAACAACGGCATCAGGCTTGGTGCAGGTAAAAATGCAACAATTTCTGTTGATTACTTTGCCAGGGCTGCCCTTGTTCGCGGTTTATCGCTGGAAGCGGATGCTGCTCTTTCGCTTGGTTCTGTTGGTAATGACGGCACGCTTATCGCCTATGACGGTACTTTTAGCCCGGGTTCCGGTCTTGCGCTTGATCAGGGAAAGCTTTATGTCGGTAATGCCGCTTTTGGTAAAGCGCTGGACACAGTCGCTGTTGCTGTCAATAGCAACGGTGCTTTTTATCTCAATTCTCTTGATGCTACTCTGGGATCATTAACCGGAAAGGGTCAGGTTGTACTTAACGGTAATACACTGAAGGTCGGAACGCTTGGCAGCGATACAGATTTCAGCGGTGTTATCAGCGCAACGGGCCGTTTTGTCAAAACCGGCACAGGCGCATTGACCCTTTCCGGCAGAAATACATTCCACGGTGGTTTCAGTCTTGATTCCGGTACACTTGTGGCCGGAAATAACAGCGCGCTTGGAACCGGAACAGTACAGCTTGGCGCGGGTACGACGCTTGGCCTGAAAGACGGAATTACACTTGCAAACACCATTGTGCTTAACGGAACTGCTTCGTTTGATGTGTCAGGCAGCGCTTCGGGTGCTTCAGGCGGTGTTATTTCCGGTGGCTTTGGTTTAAGCAAAACGGGTACGGGTACGCTGGTTCTTTCCGGTGATAATACATTCAGCGGTGGTATTAACCTTAATGCCGGCACACTTGTCGCCAATTCCCGTGGTGCCCTGGGCCTTGATGATGTGACGTTCGGCAACGGTGCGGAGCTGCTATTGACAGTGAGCAGTAATTACAACAACGGGATCGGTCTTGGCGCGGATGTCAATGCGGCGCTTTCAGCCCGGACAGGTGCTGATATCCATCTTCTTCACGGTCTGTCGCTGGGGTCGAATGCTTCCCTTGCACTCGGCTCTGCCGGTCATACCGGAACGCTTGTCATTTATGGTGACAGTACATTTGAAACCGGTGCGGGTCTTTCCCTTGATTATGGCAGACTTGGTATCGGTGATGCTGCTTTTGGCAATGCCTTGTCTGCAACTGCTGTTAGCATTAACGGTAACAATATTCTGGATCTCAATGGTTTTAATGCCAGCCTTGGATCATTATCCGGGAGTGGCGGTATTTCGCTTGGCGGCAATGTGTTATCGGTTGGAATGCTTGGCGCAAACACAGGTTTTGGCGGTATTATCAGCGGTACAGGCAGTCTCATCAAAACCGGTACAGGTGAGTTGACCCTTACGGGTAACAATACGTTTGGTGGTCAGACGCACATCATGGATGGTGCGCTGAATGCTGATGGTTCCCTGCTCTCTTCTGTCGCAGTTGATGCAGGCGCAATACTGGCTGGTAATGGTTCAGTCGGTGATGTCATGCTGACAGGTGCTCTTGTCCCTGGCAGGAATGGCATTGCCGGTACATTGCAAACCGGTTCTTTACATATGGCATCTGGCGCATCAGTTAATTTTGATCTGAATGATCCCGATATTGCTGGAAAAACAGGCAATGATCTGATTGTTGTCAATGGTGATCTGACGCTTGATGGAACATTGAATATTGCAAGTGCTGAAGAGCTGCTGCCCGGTGTTTACCGCTTGATCAATTATAGCGGAACCCTGATCGATAACGGCCTTGATATTGGCCGGTTACCCTCCGGGGTGAAGCCGGAGGATGCGCAGATTCAGACCATTATCAATAACCGGATCAATTTTGTAAACGCCGGTGGTTCGACGGTTCAGTTCTGGAACGGTTCGAAAACAATTGCAGATGGGACAATTCGGGGTGGAAATGGCATATGGCGTGCCGATACCACGAACTGGACGGGTTTTAATGGTCTGGAAACACATACATGGAGGGGAGATTTGGCAGTCTTTCAGGGAGCAGGCGGCGTAGCAACCGTTGAGGGGGATATTACTTTCTCCGGTGTGCAGTTTGCTGATAACGGATTTAGGATTCAGGCTGCTTCCGACGCTGTCTTCAGTGCCAGGAATGACGCGGTCTTGCGTGTTGATTCAGGCATAAGCGGTGAAATCAATGCTGGAATTACAGCGGCCGGATCCATCAGGAAAGTTGGGGAAGGCAGACTTGTCCTGAGCGGGGCCAACACTTTACCGGGGGGATTGAAGATTAACAGAGGGACTGTTGTTGCGGCGCATAGCCGGGCCTTGGGAGCAGGCAATGTTATGTTCAATAATATTTCCGGCCTGACATTTGCGATTGATGGTAATTGGACAAACCGTATAACGGTCAATTCGGGCGCTGAGGCAACGCTTGCTGCTAGAACAGGTGGCCAGGTTACATTAACCAGACTGAATACAGCTGATAATGCAACAATAAGATTTGGTACTGAAAATGAAGCCGGAACCATTACTGTGACAGGAGCTGGTAATGCGATGGGCGCACGTTCCAATATTCAGGTTAATGCCGGAAGGCTTGTTGCAGGTGATGCTGCTTTCGGTACGGCTCTTTCCCGGGGGGCATTGCGTGTTGCCAGTTCAGGTAAATTCGATCTCAACGGTTTTGATTTTGCTGCGGACAGTCTGGCAGGCAGTGGAACAATTGCCAACGATGGTAAAAACAATGCTGTAATCAGGGTGCGGTCCGGTAATTTTTCAGGCCGCCTGAGCGATGGCGGCGGAATGCTTGGCCTTGGTAAGATCGGTGATGGCACACTTGTCCTGTCAGGATACAATACCTATAGCGGTACAACTCTGATCGGGGCAGGTACCCTGAAGCTTGACGGCATACTTGAGAATTCACATGTAAGGGTTCTTTCAGGAGCAAGGCTTGTGGGCAGCGGTACAATGGCGGCTCTGGTTGCTGAAAGCGGTTCGTTTATTGTGCCGGGTTCCGGTGCGGAATCTGTCGGGACACTCCGTGTGAAGGATAGCCTCACCATAAATGGTGGAGCAAATTATATGGTTAATGTCGTGACGAATGCAGGATCCAGCCAGTTATTGATTAACAGAAATGCAATCCTGAAAGGAGGTAATGTTCTGGTCAATGGACTTTTACAGTCAGGTGCGCGCTATAGTATCCTGTCTGCCAAAGGCGGTATTTCCGGTACTTTCAAAAATCTGAAAACGTCACTTGCCAGCGATTTTCTGACCTCGGAACTGGTTTACAGTAAAACCGATGTTACTTTGAAAGTAACGCGTAATAACGTGCTGTTGCCGGAACCGGGCGGCACAGAGTCGGGCGACGGAACATCAGGCAAGTCAGGTGTAAGGGATGCAGTTAGCAATCTGTCGGGCGATAATCCGATATCACTGGCACTATTCAACACGACATATGCCAATGCGGTGAAAGGATTGCAGCAACTGTCGGGAGAAATTTATGCGACATCCAAAACCGTGTTGATGGACAACGCCCGCTTTGGCCAGCGTCTTGTCACGGCTCGCTTGAATTCATCGCTTGGTATAGCTGATGCCGGTATGGCATCAGCTCCTCTTGATACCACTGTGACGGCATCTGTTTCGCCGGATTCATCTACAGAAAGAGACAGCCTTTACCCGGATAAAACTGCGCCGGCGGTTTATGATGGCGGAACGGTCTGGATGCAGGGCTACGGCTCCTGGGGAGCTGTTGACACTACAAGCCGGAAGTCCGGTTTCAAGCGTGATACCGGCGGTGCCTATTTTGGCCTTGATGCACCGGTTTCTGACTGGCTGGTCGGGGTTGCCGGAGGTTTCAGTCATACAAACTTCAATACCAAGAGGATCAGCAGTTCTGGTGATATTGGCAGCTGGCACCTGGCTCTTTATGGTGGCACCCATTATAAAAAGTTCAATGTCCGTCTGGGTACGCAGCAGGCATGGCATAGTATTGATACATCACGTTCTATAAACTTTGCCGGCTATTCCGATTATCTTATTGCCGGTTATCATTCGCGTTCAACGCAGATTTTTGGTGATATTGGTGTGCCGCTTTCTTATGGGGAGGCTGTCGTTGAACCTTTTGCAGGAATTTCCTACAATTATCTGCATAGCGGAGGTTTTTCTGAACGGGGTGGCCCGGCGGCGCTTTATGCCGGAAGTTCGCATGATAATCTGGTCACAGGCACGCTGGGGCTGCGCACCCAGGCCGAAATTTCTTATAAGGGAGACAAGGTGGTAATGTTGCGTGGTATGGCTGGATGGCGTCATAACTATGATGATATTTCGCCGGAAACGTGGATGTCTTTCGTCGGTTCGGGAGATTTCAGTGTTTCGGGTTTACCATTCTATCGTGATGCATTGGCACTTGCGGCGGGGGTTGACTTTACAGTCACCAACAAGATTACATTCGGTGTTATCTATGATGGGCAGATCAGTTCCGGCAGCAATGATCATGGTGTGCGCATAAATCTCAGGGCAAAGTATTAATGGGCTGATTTTTCTGATCCGGTTTCTGAAAACAGAACATTTCACTGGTTACAGGGATGCTGTGTTATAAAGTGTGCCGCCCGGGGCAACCGGATACAGGAATTGTCATTAACCGGATGTCTTTGTGCAGCTTTTTCAGGAAGCAAGGCAAAAACCGGAGCACCATGCGTTTAAAGGGTTTGGTTACGGGATTGCAGGGTCTGCTGTTCGGTTTTTGCCAGCGCTGATCCACCCTGGATGGTGTCTTCATGTTTTTGCTGAGATATTGACCGGCAGTGCTTTCCGGCAGGCTTTGCGTATTTCGCATGAAATATGCCAGACTCGAAATATTTGCGATCGTCTTTGTAAAAAACATAATCTTTACGAGCGGTGAGGTGGATGATTTGCTTTGAGTTGTGTGTGACAATAGTGCATCCGGACACATCGGGCATAGACTGACAAGGATGTAGATATCATGGTTGGTCAGGTGTTCGGCACCAGGTTTTTTGCAGGCGTCATTTATTGCCGGGTTTTCAGCGGTGGTCTCGTCATTATCCTGAACGATAACTGTGGCAGACGGGTCTTCTGCATTCTTCATCGCCAATTGATTGTGGACTGTACAGAATCCGTTGCAGAAATTTTCTTGAAAACAGTTTGAGCCAAAGCATGGCAGATATGGCGGCCATCAGAAATGTGTATCTGTATGACATTATTTAAATGCAGAACTGATACAGCAATCTGAAGAAGCAAAAGCAGTGTAATGCTCTGTGTTGAAACAGTGCCGTCCTGATATTTTGCCTGTTATCTATATTTAGAATATCATAATAATTTGATTTATAAAATATTTGCTGTCGGGAATGATAACAGCCCGTGACTGCCTGCCGGATACTCAGCCTTCCTGATGTCCGGTTTGAAGTTCATTGCGCTGATAATATCATCACCGGAATTTTTCATAAACCGGCACTTCGGGCATAGTACCATGAGCTTGTGGCATTATATAGCCGGATCAGCTGGTATGCGACCTGCAATATTATTAGCACGACGCAGATTGCAATTGCTATTATTACGCCGCAATCCGGATGGCCGCAAATACACAGCAGGTCAGGATGCGCAACCCCGCATCCGGAAGCGTTTGTGCTACAGAGCCTGATATGGCAACAGCTCTTTAACCTCTCCTGATTGATCGTTCAGGGCTGATAGCCCCTGATCCGAAACTTGAAGCAACTGCTTTGGATCCGGTAAGGCGCATAGCCGGTTTTAATTTTTACCGGTGAATTCAGCCGGGTCAAAATCATAAGCGGCAGAACAAAATTCACAGGTAACGGTAATTTTTCCGCCTTCTATGCTTTTGCTGATTTCTTCGGCTGAAAAACCGGAAAGTACATCGTAAATTTTTTCACGCGAACATGAACAACGGTCGATAACAGGCTGTGGTTCAAAAATCCGCACGCCTTTTTCATGAAAAAGGCGGTAAAGCAAACGTTCAGATCCTACCTGCGGATCTGTCAATTCGGAATTTTCAATTGTATTTGTCAGTGCCACAGCTTCCTGCCAATGGTCTTTTTTGATCATAGACTGTTTTTTTTCCTGTGGATTGCCTGGCCGGTTCGTTGAACGAGGCAGGAATTGCACAAGTAGTCCGCCGGCACGCCAGCTTTCCCTGGATTTTCCGCAGCTGTCACGGCTGTAAAGTCTGGCGACGCCAAGCCGAACCTTGGTCGGGATTTGCTCTGACTTGTCAAAATAGGTATGAGCAATGTCTTCAAGACTGGAACCGTCAAGGGCAACAATACCTTGGTAACTCTGCATATGAATGCCCTGATCAATCGTCAGCGCCAGCGTGCCTTTTCCCAGAAGGTCTGCCGGTGACGTCCGGTTTTCGGCGACAGCCTGCTTCAACCTTTTTTCATCAAGGCATGCATGCGCGCGTATCGCTGAAGGCGTTGTAAAATTACAGACAAGCATACCAACAGGTCCGTCAGAGCGGGTCTGAAAAATAAACTTGCCTTCAAATTTCAGCGAGCTGCCAAGAAGCGCTGTCAGTACCATTGCTTCGGCAAGCAGATGTGAAACAGGTTCAGGGTAGGCATGCCGTATGAGGATGGTATCAAGGGCAGAGCCAAGTTGTACAGCGCGTCCCCGGATGTCAAGCGCTTCAACCTCAAAAGGGACAATGGCATCATCTCCGGCAAAATGAAACTCATCAGACCGGAGCATTCTCTTGTCTTTACTCAACTGTTTTGCCAATTCATATCTCCAGACACCAGTTAAGAATAGCTTTTTGCGCATGAAGCCGGTTTTCAGCTTCATCAAAGACAACAGAATGTGGCCCGTCAATAACTGTGTCCACCACTTCTTCGCCACGATGCGCAGGTAAACAATGCATGAACAAGGCATCCGGTTTTGCCAGAGCCATCAATTTTTCATTAACCTGATAAGGCATGAAGACATTGTTACCGCGTGCGCGGAATTCCTGCCCCATGGAAACCCATGTGTCGGTTACGATACAATCTGCATCCCGTGCCGCTGTTTGCGCATCGGTTGTCCACGTCACATTGCCACTTCTGGCATATGCCCAATCCATATATTTTTTCCGGGGTTCGCTGCCTTCAGGGGTTGCTATCCTGAGAGAAAAATTGAAAAGAACCGCCGCTTCAATCAGCGAATGAAGCACATTGTTGCCATCCCCCATCCAGGCAAATGTTTTTCCGGTGATTGTGCCTCGATGCTCTTCATAGGTCAGAATATCAGCCATGATCTGGCAGGGATGGGTATCGTCGGTCAGCGCGTTGATGACAGGCACAGACGTATGCTCTGCAAGCTCCAGCATGCGGTCATGCGCGGTCGTGCGGATTGTTATGATATCAACAAAACGCGACAGGACACGTGCCGTATCGGCAATTGTTTCACTGTAGCCCAACTGCATTTCCGAGCCGGTCAGCATAATCGTTTCTCCGCCAAGCTGGCGCATGCCGACATCAAAGGAAACACGTGTGCGCGTTGATGGCTTTTCAAAGATCATGGCGAGCGTTTTTTCCGCATGCGGTTTATGCCTGACACCCTGCTTGAATTCGGCCTTTATTGCTTTTGCCTTTTCAAGAATATCACGCAGCATTTCAGGCGATAAAGCAGAAAGATCGGTAAAATTCCGGATAGTTTTTTTCATATTATGGCACTGTTTTCTATAAAATTTCCAGCAGAAGTGTAAAACGGTTTTACGCTTGGAAATGTGACAAAGTAAAGATTGAAAGCACATCCACTGTTTCAGTGAATAATAGATGTGCGCCAGGTATTTTACCTGGCAAGACGGGCAATGGCCTTTTCAATGCGATAAAGCCCGTCATACATGTCCTCTTGCCCGATATTGAGTGGCGGAAGTGTGCGCACAGTGTTCCTGCCTGCTCCCACCGTCAAAAGTTTTTCGTCGCGCAGGGCAGAAATGACTTCAGTATTGGGCACTACACACTTAAGACCGGTGAGAAGGCCAAGCCCTTCCACGCTGCTGACAATATGTGGATACTGGCTGACAATGGCGCCAAGCCCTTGTCTCAGTATATTCGCAATCCTGTTGACATGATCGAGAAATTCCGGCTCAAGAACAATGTCAAGCACGGCATTGCCCACCGCCATAGCCAGCGGATTACCGCCGAATGTGGTGCCGTGGCTGCCGGGGGTCATGCCTTTTGCTGCTTCAGCTGTTGCCAGACAGGCCCCGAGCGGAAATCCGCCGCCAATCCCTTTGGCGATCCCTGCGATATCAGGTAATACCGCGGACCATTCATGGGCAAAAAATTTGCCTGTGCGGCCAATGCCGCATTGTACTTCATCAAAAATAAGCAATAACCCTTTTTCATCACAGATATGACGCAAGAAATGCAAGGTTTCAGCAGGGACAAGCCGCACACCGCCCTCACCTTGAATTGGTTCAATCAATATGGCAGCGGTTTCTTCGTTAATTGCTGCAAGCAACGCAGCATCATCACCAAAAGGAACCTGATCAAAGCCCTGCATTTTGGAACCGAAGCCCTCAAGGTATTTTTTCTGTCCCCCTGCTGCGAGTGTGGCAAGGGTGCGCCCGTGAAAGGCACCTTCAAAAGTGATGATATGGAAACGTTCAGGGTGGTCATTGACGTAATGATAACGCCGCGCAGTTTTAATGGCGCATTCGATTGCTTCAGCGCCGGAATTGGCAAAAAAAACCTTGTCGGCAAAACTGACTGCACAAAGCCGCCCGGCAAGTTTTGTCTGTAACGGGTTTTCAAACAGATTGGAAACATGCCACAGCTTGTCAGCCTGATTCCTGAGAGCTTTCACAAGATGCGGGTGCGCATGTCCAAGGGTGTTGACGGCAATGCCGGATGTGAAATCAAGATACCGCTCACCCTCGTCTGTTGTGAGCCATACTCCGTTGCCTCGTTCGAAACGCAGGCCAATACGTGTAAATGTATCAAAAAGTGGTTGCGTTGCCGGCGTGTTCATGATGCCTGTTTTCCAGTCAGAAACAATTTTGCAAAAAGCAGCTTTTTATCAATAGGTTCATATCGATCGGTGATTGGGAGCATCGTTTTTGTGAAACAAAGGAGTGATCAGAAACAAAAAACAGGAAAGCGCTGTTGAGAACAAGGCACAGCACCTTCCTCTGTATTGGACAGAAAAGCAGCATTCTGTCAGAAAACAAAAAGTCAATCAACCTTTCTGCGGGATATGGCAGTGTTTTTCACTGTGGAAAAATATTGTGTGGCTGCGTTGCAGCAGGGCTTTTTCATGTAAATTGCATCATGCTTCAAGTTTGGGAAAAAGTTGCAAAAATTTGTGTGAAGAGAGGAAGAAGCCTTGTCAGGGAGTCTTCCTGTATTGTACGGTTACGCCAGGTTAAGCCATATCTTGTGGTTGAAGAGAGTTATCTATATAAGATGTAGTCTTTTAATATCTATACTTATGAAGCAGGAGGCTGCACGTGGACAAGGTCTGCAAGGCAGCGTGTTTCATATTGGGAGCTGCCTGTTTTTGCTCGGCGGCAAGAAATGATTTAAAACGGAGTCCTTCGTATGAACTGGACAGATGAACGTGTTGAACTTCTCAGAAAGCTGTGGGCTGAAGGGTTAAGTGCAAGCCAGATTGCTGCACAGTTGGGGGGCGTTAGCCGCAATGCGGTTATTGGCAAGGCGCATCGGTTGAAATTGTCAGGGCGGGGCAAGACAACAAAAAACCAACCGCGTGCGCGCAAAACTCCGGCACCGGCAACTCCTGCTGCCCGTCCGCGTCAGGTTGCTGCTTCGGTGCAGAATATCGCTCCGGCGCCGAGTATGCCGGTGCATGAAAGCCGCACCCGGACTGTAGGAGCCACAGCGCTCAAGCTGGAGTTTGTGACAGATGCGGTTGCCAGGATTGATGCGCGGCCTGAAGAAAATGTTGTGGTGTCCATTTCCCGCCGTCTGAGCCTGCTGCAATTGACAGAAAATACCTGCAAATGGCCGGTGGGCGATCCGTTGAGTGAAGATTTTTATTTTTGTGGTGCAGATTCAGGGGAAACCAGCCCCTATTGTGGCTATCATTCGAAGATTGCTTTTCAGCCAGTTTCAGAACGCCGCCGCATTAAAGCCTGATATATCCGTCTGTCATTCCCGGTTTTTTGTTGTCCGGGTTATTACGGTGATGGGGTTTTATTTTGCATGGTAGCTTTGCTTTGATTTATATGCCTGATCTCAGGAAACAAAATTGCAGGTTTATGGATAATATTAACCCTGCCGGTTGTGTAAGGCAGGCTTCTTTTTTCTGATATGATTAGCATCATGGGTTTTTCTGTGCCAGTTGTGCGAGCAATAAATTGCCCGGTCAGAAAAATGATGGCAGCAGGTAGAGAGCGGAACAGGGCTGTAAGAAGCAGGATTGTATTTACAGAATAAAAGAAAGTATTTTAACGTAGTTTATGAAAATCTGTTTATAAGTTGTTTGAAAATATATTTTTTAAATTACTGGCGACCGGTAATTTTTCTTTTCATTTTCTATGAAAACCGATAGCCTGATACCCGATGCAGTTTGTCCGTTGTTTTGCATTTTTTGAATGTGCAAATGCACTTTAATTATTTTGCCGCACTGACGGATCCGACAAACATATCAGCGGGCTTTTCGATTATTACCCAAAGGCCGGCATGATGTGTCGACTGGCGTTTAAGATAGGTATATTTCGTATTTCGCCAGTTCAGGACCTCATCACGCAGATTATCAAGTACAAAATCTCCCCGATCCGTTCGAACTGTCAGAACAGCATGCCCCTCACCGTCAGGTTTCTGCACGACTGTGATAAGAAGTGCAGAAAGCGGCAATCCTTTTGCATGAAGTTCACGGCGTTTCAGTAAAACATAATCTTCACAGTCTCCCGCGTCTGTCGGATAGGCCCAGTACTCTTCCTTGCCATAAAGCTCAATATCTGTAGCCGAATGTATGCGGGTGTTAACACTGTGGTTTACTTTCAGAATAGTATTCCATATGCCTTGTGTCAGTTGAACCGGTTTTATTGTGCCTGTTGTGTGGAGGGTACATTCATTCGGATGGTTGTGACAGAATTCATAGTGCCCGATCGGTTGTGATGTAATATCACCTGTTTTCATAAAAACATCGCTGGCATGGGCATGCGATGTCATAAATGACATTGCCAGGCCTGCAATTGCAGGTATATTTCGTATCAAACGCATTCCATTTCACTCGTTTTATATCAACACACCCGGCAGGCTCTAAAACCTGTCTGCTGATATTGCGATCGTTAATAAAAGGTTAAAGTGTAACAAAGGTTCCAAGTCAATGATCTGAAAGTCACAATTCCAGAAGAATGAGACTATGGTTACCGTAGATTTTTTTTTGCAATCATATGTTGTATTTTTACAACTTCTGGTGACTGCTTTACTGCGGGGTGATATTTGCCCGTGAATAAAGAATACGGCACCCTTTATTATTGTGAGTACAGCGGGCAAGGTTCTTCATCAAATTGAAAATGTCCGTCACAATCCGGTTGCGCTTCTTGTGTGAGATGGAGAAAGAAGCTTCAAAAGCCTGAAATAAGGAAAGCGCCATAATGGATAATATTTTAATACGGCCTGGAACCGTTGAGGATATTGATGCACTTCTGTATATTGAAGAACGTTCCTTTCAGACAGACCGTATTTCCCGCCGTTCTTTCCGAACATTGATGTCTCGCCCGACAGCGCGAATTATTGTTGCCCGGGCCGGGCATGAGATTGTCGGCTATACCATCATTCTTTTTCGTCGTAAAACAGCATTGGCCCGGCTTTATTCGATTGCAGTGCTGAAAGATGTTGCCGGGTGCGGTATTGGCAAGCAGTTGCTCCAGGCGGCAGAAATGGTGGCGTTTGAGGAAGATCGTGTTTACATGCGGCTTGAAGTGCATGAGGATAATGCACAGGCAATCAGATTATATCGCTGTTTTCACTACCGTCTGATCGGGCGCTACCCTGATTATTATGGTGATCATGCTGCGGCACTGCGTTATGAAAAGACGCTGCGTGGTGATATTCCTACTGAAACAGATGTACCTTATTATCAGCAGACAACAGAATTTACCTGCGGCTCAGCCTGCCTGTTAATGGCCATCAAATATTTCCGGCCGGAGATGGAAATAAATCCCATCCTGGAAATTCGTTTGTGGCGGGGTGCTACTACCGTTTTCATGTTATCAGGGCCGGGGGGATGTGAGCCTTACGGGCTTGCCGTGCAGGCACATCTTTATGGCCTGTCACCGGTGATATTTGTTTCTGATGATGCATTTCTGTTTTTGAATTCGGTTCGTGATCCGGAAAAACGCAAGGTCATGGAATTGGCACAGACTGACTTCAGGGCTGAGGCCACCAGAGCAAAAATTCCGGTCTGTCACCGGGCTTTCGGGATTAATGATATCCGCACTGCTATTGCACGTGGTGCTGTGGTGCTGGTTTTAATCAGTTTTTATCATATGTTCGGTGAAAAGATACCTCATTGGGTTCTTGCCCATAGTGATGATGGCCGCCACATATTAATTCATGACCCATGGGTTGCTGAGGATGAAGGTGAAACCATTGCTGATTCTGCCAATCTTCCGTTAAGCTACGATATGTTTGACCACATCGCCCGGTTTGGCAGGAATAATTTGCGTACTGCGGTTATTTTGGAGAAGAACTAGAAACTCATGGCACTTTCAGTCATTCTCGCAGGCCGGATTTCAGATATTGATAATGCGGCAACTTCGCATAAGGTCATGTCACATCGGGATTATATCTCCCACCCGTCGCTGTTTGCTGATCATCAGCCCCATCTTGTCAATTTATCACGTTTTTATCGTTATCGTAGTCGGGCCTATTATGCTTCATTGCTTGCCGAGGCCCGGGGGCACTGTATCATTCCTTCGGTTGAGACGATTATTGATCTTTCTGAGTGGCGTCTTTATGAAAATGCCATTCCTGATCTTGAGGATATGCTTAACCGGATTCTGGGTAAGGATTCTGAAAAAGCTCCGCCTCTTTTGTGCGTTTATTTCGGCGTTACCACGGATCTGCGGTTTGAGAAATTCGCCAAGCTGCTTTTTGACTGGTTCCAGGCTCCGGCTCTTGAAGTGGTCATCAAGCCGGGAGAGTGGGCGCGTATTCACCGGATCGGTTTTGCCAATTGGCAAAAACTGGGCGAAGAAGGCAAGAAAACATTTTACCAGGCACTTGAGAGGTATACAGCGCGGACATGGAAAGTTCCCCGATCCAGGGTTGCACCACGCTGGATATTTGCCACACTTTGTGATCCGCAGGAGGCCTTGCCGCCCAGTTCGGTTTCAACATTGAAATATTGGGCGCGCATTGCTGCGCGGCTTGGCGTTGAGGTTGATCCGATCGGAGCCAGGGATATTTCCCGTCTTGCCAGTTATGATGCTCTTTTTATCCGTGAAACGACGACCATATCCAACCATACTTATCGGTTTGCCCGCCGGGCCATGCAGGAGGATATGCCGGTAATTGATGATCCGGTATCGATGATCCGGTGTACCAACAAGGTTTATCTTAATGAATTGATGCGGGAAAATGGTGTGGCGGTACCGGAAACGATGATAATTTCCGGCATTGATGATTTGCCCGGGGTTGCTGATTGCCTCGGTTTTCCGATGGTCGTGAAAATTCCGGATTCGTCATTTTCGCTCGGAGTCAGACGTGTCGGATCAATGGAAAAGCTGAAAGAGCTTGTGGGTAATTGGCTGAAAAACAGTGATATTCTGCTGGCACAAAAATACATACCGACCAAATTTGACTGGCGGGTGGGTATTCTTGGCGAAAAACCGCTTTTTGTCTGTCAGTATCTTATGGCACGCCATCATTGGCAGATTGTCAAATACGATACCGGCGGCCGGCCGCTGGAGGGTGGTTTCAAGTCTTTTTCACTTGCTGATGTGCCGTCTGCCGTTCTCGAAATTGGTGTCAAGGCTGCCAATTGCATTGGTGACGGGCTTTACGGTGTTGATCTGAAGGAAACAGATAAAGGTATTGTTGTGATTGAGGTCAATGATAACCCCAATCTTGAGCATGGCATAGAAGACTCAGCAGAAAAGGATGAGGTCTGGCTGCGGCTGACCCGCTGGTTTATTGATCGACTGGAACAACGTTAGGCTTCAGTCAGGCAAGTAAGGTCTGAACCTGGATATTCAGATATGTTGCCACGAAATATGATGGATTGTCTGCAAGCTTACAGGTACGATGTTATGTAAATGGATCAAATAATCAAACTGTTGCGGCAGGCTGCGAACCGGATGTGGGCTTTATTGTCAGCAGCGGCCCGGGGCGGGGGGCCGGATCGTGCCGGCAATGTTTACGCGGTCTGGCGAACCGCCAGATAAGGCAAAAAGGTGGAAAAGTGGATCGCTGCTTTCTATGATCGGGATTTTGTCAGCTTCTCCGGGGTGAACAACTGAAAACCGCCTGCGGCAGGCGAAAATATCAAAGGAGCAATAATACAGGTGTTGCACCATCAGGGTTGTAACTCAGCGCGTTTTAACAGGTAATATTCGAAATTCTCCAGGTTGATGATCAATAGCCGGTTTGCTTGAGTAGAGGTGTTCATATGCCGGATTTGACCGTCTTGTTATTAAAAATACAGAATGAATAGTTTCACAGGATAAATGAGAACGTGTTACTCTCCGTTTGCTCCGGCAATAATCGGCATCAGTGTTTCTTTGAATGTTGCGGATGTTAGTGGGCCTATATGCCGGTAGAGAACGGTGCCATCCTTGCCGATGATAAAGGTTTCTGGCGATCCATAGACACCCCAGTCAATTGTTGCCCGTCCATCCGGATCAAAGCCGGTAATGCGGAAAGGGTTGCCGAAATTGCCAAGAAAACGCAGTGCATTTTCTCTTGTGTCTTTGTAATTGATTCCGACAAGGTTGAATAACGGATTATCGGCCAGTGACATGAGAAAGGGATGCTCTTCCCGGCAGGGAGGGCACCATGACCCCCAGAAATTGACCAGTGTTACACGGCCCTTGAAGTTTTTCATGTCAAAAGCTGAAGAAACGGCGGCAGATGTGAGCACTGGTAAGACCGTGTGCGGAGCCTGCTTGTCTGTAAGTACACTTGGTATCTGATCTGCTGTTTGCGCTGGTGTGCCGGTGATGCGTGCAAAGACAATGGCCGCAAAGGCAATAAACAGAAAAAATGGAAGAAGGAAAAGCAGGATATGCCCCCACCCGGTTTTGGGTGGTTGATATGTGATCATGGTATCATGTCCCAAAGGGGACTGCTGTCAGCCTTCTGATGTTTGCCCATTGCTTTCTCCAGTTGCCGCAAGGCCGATAATTGCCGGTGCCTGTCAGCAAGAAGCCAGATGAGAATTCCGCCAAGGCCAATTGCAGCAGCGGCATAACTGACGATGACAAATTGCAGATGTGTCATGATATTCTCGCTTCTGCCGGTTGTTTTGCTGCCAGTTTCTGCGTGGCAATAACCTGGCGGCGTAATATCTCGTTACGCATTGCTATGAGATGAAACACGAAAAAAACAAAAGTGAAAGCCATTGCCATGATCAGCAGAGGTATCAGGATGGATGGAGCGATGGCTGAACCGCCCTTGCGCAGAATTGATGCAGGCTGATGAAGGGTGTTCCACCACTCGACGGAAAACTTGATGATGGGAATATTGATAAAGCCGACAATGGTCAGGATCGCAGTGGCTTGTGCTGATGTTCGGACATTATCAAAAGCCCGGGAAAGAGCAAAAATACCAAGATAAATGAGAAGAAGAATGAACATGGATGTCAGCCGTGCATCCCATTCCCACCATGTACCCCACGTCGGCTTGCCCCAGAGCGAGCCTGTGACAAGTGCAAGCGCTGTAAAAACTGCTCCAATGGGTGCAGCGGTTTTAAGGGCGACATCGGCAAGTGGATGGTGCCGGAGCAGTGTTCCGATGGCGAAAGTGGTCATTAACGTATAGCACAGCATGGCAAGCCAGGCACATGGCACATGGATGAACATGATCTTGACCGTTATGCCCTGCTGATAGTCTTCAGGTGCTTGGAATGCCAAAAGAAGCCCGGCTGATAAAACAACAGCTGTTACAATGGAGAGAGAGGGGAGTATCTTTGCTGACAGCTGCATAAACCGGGCCGGATTGGCTAGCTCCTGCCACCAGATGCATTTGGCTTCAATCATTTTTTTCATGGCGCGCATGATAGATTATAAGTAAAGCGGGTGCAATGAGCATTTCCCGGAAAGTTGCGGACTTTTCGGATCGGATAATAGCCCGTCCGCCTTTATTCAGACGTATATTTTAGTGCTGCCGCAGTTGCAACAGGGCCGATTGCGGCAAAAAACAGTGTGAGCGCAATGAGAAACAACAGCGGTGTGACAGGGTTAAGCGCTGCTGTTGTCACGGCATAAACTGCTGAAACACCGAAAATGATAACGGGAATGGTCAGCGGCAGCACGATAACTGAAAGTATTACCCCGCCGTGCGGCAGGGCAACAGTCAAGGCTGCTCCGACTGCGCCGATCAGTGTGATGGCGGGTGTGCCAAGCAGCAGGGTGAGTGTTGTTGCCCTGCTGGCTGCTGACTCCATATTCAGCAGCAGGGTGAGAAAAGGTGAGATAATGATAAGTGGCAAGACAGTACCAGCCCAATGAGCCAGACATTTTACAAAAACAGCAAGAGCGAGGGTGCTAAAGTCTGCGCCCATAATCATCAGATCCAGGGAACCGTCTTCCTTGTCTGTCTGAAAAAGACGGTCAAGGCCAAGCAGAACGGCAAGCAGGGCAGCAATCCACACAATTCCGGCACCGATACGGGAAAGCAATTCTCCGGAAGGTCCGACACCAAATGGGGTAATAACAACCACAGCAAGAAAAAACAGAATACTGATAACCAGGTTGTTGCCTGAAGCAAATGCCAGCTTGATATCCCGCAGGAAAAGCCCTTTCATGTTTCATCCCTGGACAATGTGATATTAAAGGCTGCACCAAGCCCAAGCGGCAGATGAGTCGCGGCAACAATCATACCGCCGGAGAGCAGGTGACGTTTCATAATGGTGCTGAACAAGCTTGCTGCTGCGCTGTCAAGGCCGGAGGTCGGTTCATCCAGTATCCATACGGGGCGCCTGATGACCAGGAGCCGGGCAAGGGCCACGCGTCTCTTTTGGCCGGTTGAGAGCATGCCATACGGCAGATGAAGACTGTAGGCCAGTTCCACGGCTTCGAGCGCATGGCGGGGATTACATGCCTGTGCATCCGGGTAACTGCCCCAGAAATGCAAATTATCTCCGACAGAAAGCGTTGGCTTCATGGCATTTTTATCACCCAGATAGTGGCTGAACAGGGCGGGAGATGATACCGTATCTTCTTCCTCTATATGGACTGAGCCTGTTATCGGCTCATGCAGTCCGGCGATGATTCGCAGAAGAGTAGACTTTCCTGCGCCGTTTGGCCCGGTAACGGTCAGGAGATCGCTGGCCGCAAGTGAAAAATCCAGCCCGGAAAAAAGAATTTCTCCGCCTCGTCTCGCTGTCAGATCTGTCCCGGTAAGCTGCATCTGCTTCTCGTCGTTTTATTTTTTTCACCTATATATGGCAAAATGAAGCCTCTGAATACTTTAATTTGAAGGAATCTGCTCTGGAACAGTTCCAGAAAAAGTTCTATAGAACCACCTGTCATGCCAGCGGTCGGCATGGAGAAACATTTTGGACCGGTCTCCAAATCTGCCATATGGGGAGATTTTAAGGAACGGGAAGCGGAAATGACTGCACCCGCAATTAATCGTATTTTATTGGCGGTTTAGATACTCGCTCCAGAGCAGACCCGCAGTATAAGGACAAACAGTCGTGTCTCAGATTGATAGTTTCAAATGTCGCAGGATCCTTGATGTTGATGGCAGGGAATATGTTTATTACAGCCTGGCTGAAGCAGAGAAAAACGGCCTTGAGGGCATTTCCCGTCTTCCCTTTTCGATGAAGGTGCTTTTGGAAAATCTTTTACGTTATGAAGACAGCCGGTCGGTAAAGAAAGAAGATATCCAGAATGTTGCCAGGTGGCTGACCGACAAGGGCCGGGCTGGTGCAGAAATTGCTTACCGTCCGGCGCGTGTGCTGATGCAGGATTTTACCGGTGTGCCTGCTGTGGTTGATCTTGCTGCTATGCGTGATGCCATGGTCGAACTTGGCGGTGATCCAGAGAAGATCAATCCGCTTGTGCCGGTTGATCTGGTGATTGACCATTCGGTTATCGTCGATGATTTCGGCAATCCGGGTGCTCTCAGGCATAATGTGGAGCTTGAATATCAGCGTAATGGCGAGCGTTACCGCTTTTTGAAATGGGGACAGCAGGCTTTCAGAAATTTCCGTGTTGTGCCGCCTGGCACAGGTATCTGCCATCAGGTCAATCTGGAATATCTTGCCCGGACCGTGTGGACAAAAGAGGAAGGCGGAGAGATGGTTGCCTATCCTGATACCTGTGTGGGGACGGATTCGCACACAACCATGGTCAATGGTCTTGGTGTGCTTGGCTGGGGTGTAGGCGGGATTGAGGCCGAGGCAGCCATGCTTGGACAGCCGGTTTCCATGTTGCTGCCCGAGGTGGTTGGTTTCCGGTTATCCGGCCAGCTGAAGGAAGGTGTGACCGCAACCGATCTTGTTCTGACTGTTACGCAGATGTTGCGTAAAAAAGGTGTTGTCGGCAAATTTGTTGAGTTTTTTGGCTCCGGTCTTGACCACATGACACTCGCTGACCGGGCAACAATCGGCAATATGGGGCCGGAATATGGTGCGACCTGCGGTTTTTTTCCCGTTGATGATGAAACCATCCGTTACCTGAATATGACAGGACGTGATGAACATCGCACCAGACTGGTTGAAGCATATGCCCGCGAACAGGGTATGTGGCGCCATGCCGATCAGGCAGCGCCGGTTTTTACCGATGTGCTTGAGCTTGATATCGGTGATGTGGTTCCCTCGATGGCCGGGCCGAAGCGGCCTGAAGGCCGCATGCCGCTGGAACAGGTGGGTACGGGGTTCAACATGACTTTGACTGATGAATATAAAAAGACAAGCGGTCAGGATGAGCGTTACAGTGTTGAGGGCGAGGATTTTGATCTCGGCCATGGCGATGTCGTCATTGCTGCGATTACATCTTGTACCAACACATCCAATCCGAGTGTGCTGATTGCTGCCGGGCTTCTTGCCCGCAATGCGGTTGCCAGAGGACTGAAAACCAAACCCTGGGTCAAAACCTCACTTGCTCCGGGGTCACAGGTGGTGGAAGCCTATCTGGCCGGTTCCGGTTTGCAGAAGTATTTTGATGCTCTTGGTTTTAATCTGGTCGGTTTTGGCTGTACGACCTGTATTGGCAATTCCGGCCCGCTGCCGTCTGCCATTTCCAAAACCATCAACGACAAGGGGCTTGTTGCTGCTGCCGTTCTTTCCGGAAACCGTAATTTTGAAGGGCGTATTTCCCCGGATGTGCAGGCCAATTATCTGGCTTCACCGCCACTGGTTGTCGCTCATGCCCTTGCCGGCACAATACGAAAGGACTTGACCAGAGAGCCGCTTGGCATTGACAGGGACGGCAAACCGGTTTTTCTGCGTGATATTTGGCCTGCTTCGCGTGAAATCCAGGAATTTATCGAGAAGAATGTTACCCGCAAGCTCTTTGTGGAAAAATATGCGAATGTCTTCGCAGGTGATGAAAACTGGCGCGCGGTTCAGGTTCCTGACGGGAAGACTTATGCATGGGATGCGAATTCGACATATGTGCGCAATCCGCCCTATTTTGAAAATATGCCAAAAGTCCCCGAACCTTTGGATGATATCAACAATGCGCGTGTTCTTGTTCTTTTGGGTGATAAGATCACAACAGATCATATCTCTCCCGCCGGTTCGATCAAGGTTGATTCTCCTGCCGGTAAATATTTGATGGAACACGGCGTCAGGCCGGCAGATTTCAACCAGTATGGTACGCGCCGCGGCAATCATGAAGTAATGATGCGGGGCACGTTTGCCAATATCCGCATCCGCAATTTCATGTTAGGTGAAAGCGGGCGTGAAGGCGATTATACAGTGCATTATCCCGGTGGGCAGGAAAAATCAATTTACGATGCTGCCATGTGTTATAAAAGTGAAAAGGTGCCGCTTGTAGTTTTTGCCGGTATTGAATATGGCAATGGTTCCTCACGTGACTGGGCAGCCAAAGGCGCAAGTCTGCTTGGTGTGCGGGCTGTAATTGCCCGGTCTTTTGAACGTATTCACCGCTCCAATCTTGTGGGCATGGGTGTGGTTCCTTTTGTGTTTGAAGAGGGAACAAGCTGGAAATCACTGGGCCTTAAAGGGGATGAAACCGTTACCATCGAAGGAGTGAACAATATTAAGCCGCAGCAGAAAACAGTGGCAAGGATTACCTTGTCTGACGGTACTGTAAAGGAAGTTCCACTGATTTGCCGCGTTGATACGGTGGATGAGCTGGATTACCTCCATAATGGCGGTATTCTCCAGTATGTCCTGCGTCATCTTGCATAGAACATTTTTCGGAAAGGGGAAGCTGGTTTTCTGTTCGAAAATGCGACAGAACAGAGACCAGGCCCTTTTGAATTTCTCAGGTGAATTAAAAAAGACCTGGGTAATGGGTGCTGACGGAGGCAGGGAATGCAAGGGGTTTTATTCTTATGCTCCTCATGTGTTTTTTAGCCCGTTTCGGGCTATCTGCGCAAAATTGGCATTGACCTTTTAGAGATGCTTAAGTATAACCGCTCTGCGGTTCGGTGGCATCATGCTGCTATGTTTTTATTTTATGGTGGCCGGTTGCCGGTCAGATTGAAGAAAGAGAAATTTCATGGCCAATACATCTTCGGCCAAAAAGGCGGTGCGCAAGATCGTTGCCCGCACTGAGGTTAATAAGGCACGTCGTTCGCGGGTTCGTACGTTTATTCGCAAGTTTGAAGATGCTGTCGCTCATGGTGACAAGGCTTCCGCGCAGGATGCCTTCAAGGCGGTAGAACCGGAAGTTATGCGTGCTGTCAGCAAAGGTGTTCTTCATAAGAATACGGCTGCCCGCAAGATTTCGCGTCTGTCCAGGCGTTTGAAGGGTCTTGATGCCTGATGCCGAAAGATATTTTGTTTTGGAAAGCCCGGCAATTCTGCCGGGCTTTTTGTTTTTATACGGTTATCGGTGAGGCCGCGGATAAAAAGGCCATGGTTTCATCTTTTTCGGGAATCGCAGACCGGCCGATACCGTGTTCTTTTCTTTCCGGCGCGTTTTTCAGATTTTGATGCAGGGAATAAGGTTTGTTATTGTGATGTGAGTCGTTTATGCGCGATTTTATGTTCGGTTAAAAATATCAAAGAAATTGATGCCTCATTTCATGAAGGAAAGACTTGTCGGATATGAACAGTAACAAGCCGGAAGACATAAAAACTATACGCATTTATTCCTTTTGCATAAGCGAGTCATTTTTGTGGATAGCTGCAACATTATGACACAAAATGACTTTCAAGAAATTTTTTAAAATATTGCCGGAATAATAAAATATGCCTGAAGCACCTTATGAAAATCAAACAGGGTTTCAGATACACACGCATGCCATAAATGTAAACGTGCTTCTGCTTCAGCCGTGTATCATCACAACGTGGCTTGTGCCTGCCAGTTTTGTGGAGATCGCATTTGTTTATGTGCAGGAACATCATTTGAAATATCAGGGATCTTGCTGCAACGTGGTTTTCGCTGTCTGTCTTTTCACGACGTTACGCCATTCAGGTGTTAGCTACAAATGTGCCCTGGCGTATGAGGCGTGAAATTCGCGGGCATATGGCAAACGTTGATGATGAAGACGAGACTGTCTGGTCATTGTTGAAGTTGACAGAACCTGTGCAGGTGAAAAATCTGAAGGCAAGCATGGGCGTTGTGCGGCAATTTGGTAAGACCTGTTATACTCAGTATGCTTGGGTGCAGTGGTGAAATCATAATAAAACAGGGGAAGAGACGTTTGAATCACACATCAGGATGAATGTTCAACTGGTTCTGAAGTTCAACCAGATGAATATTTTGCTTGCCAGGGTTCAAAAGCAAAAGGCTGTTCGCGCATGATGGTAGAACGTGATAAGGATAAATGCACGTGTAATGGCATTCATGTAAGAGGAATTGAGGGGGTGTTGGTCTGTACCTGGAAAAGACATTAGAAGCGTATACGTTCATATATCCACTAAATATATTAGAAATTATCCCGGCAAATTTGAATACCGCGACAATAACTGGAAAATATGTTTCTGATCTTCTTGCTTTTCTTTTGCTTATAGACGACCTTGAAACGTTATCAAATTTAACCTTGTCACTTTATAGCATGTCTTTTTTACGCTCTTTATCATTCAGCCTGTTATCATCACGTATCTTAGGCCATTACTTTGATTAAAAATCCGCCTGTACCAGCAACAAGCATCTATAGTTTCAGGTGGCGGTGTGACATTACAGCCTTCCAAAGCTATTCTGGTTATAAAGTCAACAACAGATCGAGGTGTGAAGTATTGCCCAAGTCCTTTTTCTCTCACTGCTTGGTTAAGCAATCGCTCAAACATTCTGCCATTCAAGTCTTCATCAATAGCACTGAGATTGACACTTTGAAATCTCGCTACTAATTCATGGCAGGTGGATGCGGACCAGGCGTAGAGCTTCATTTTTCTCGAATATTCTTTTCTTCCCGTATCGAGTTATGGCGTCTTCCAGTTCTTTTCGTAAATCATTAAAAAGGATATCCTGTATAGGATGCTGTGTAGTTTTTTCTGTTACATCTAACCACGGCAGCGTAAAACGAACTTCATGTATAGAAACAGTATCCGGATTATAATCTTGGCGCTTTTTATCTTGGTGTATTTTAATAAATATGAACTTGCAAAACTCATGAAAGGCATCTGTAAGGCTGAGTTTTTCTTTTTTCAGATAAGATTGCGGCGTTGATCAAGAAGTTTGTTTAGTTCAGCCGGAGGAATACTTTCAAATAAAGCCTCTCCCTTTTTGACTGTCTGATGCCTCTTATATTTCAGATAGTTTTTTTAACGTAACAAAAGGTGACGAGCCGCTTGCAAAATCTTCCAAACGTAATATGGAAAAAAGGGGTATGCGACCAAACAGGCAAAGAAAACTCATCAGACTACTGATGATCAGAAGCCATTCAATGCCTTTTTTCTATTTTAAATCCCTGTCACAGCTTGGTGCATGGTTTGCGGTTTGGTTGCATGCTCTGTTAATCTCCACAGCCGCAAAAGCATTGCGATCTGAATCCAGGAGAATAAAACAGGCTTCTTTTGATTTGTTTGAAACTCTGTCATGAATATTCAAGGGTGCTGCCCTGCTCTTGGCAAGGATTGATTCGTCGGAATATTCAAATCCTTTATAATAGCTTCGGTATGAAGCAAGTTCCTGCCTGGGACTCATTCTCTGATGTAGAGGAATCAATGCCAAAAAGCTACTGTGTCGCAGGCTGTGTTTTTTCATGATATAAACAGTTCAGGGAAATTCTCCTTCATTGAATTCTACCGATGCAGTTTGAAAATGCAATCCTGATTTTTGTGCACAATAACTTACTTGTATCAGAGAGATAATTGCAAAACTATATTTGCTTTTGCAGGAAATTAAACGGAAATATCCAGTCATATCTTCATTATGAAAACAGATGGTGTGCCTGTTTGGGTTTCCGCAGTACTTCCGAAAAAGCAGCGATATGGCACGATATTTGTGTTCTTTCAGGAATTTTACGACTCGTATTTTCTATTTTCTGTAAATAAAATCTTTTAAAATTAATTGGATAATATGTTTATCCACAAGGTAATGCAGACACCTGTCAAAGCTGGTTTCTGTCAAGAAAATTTTTTAAACTTTTTTTTAAGAGTTGCTCTTTTGACACCGCTTCGTAAGCAAAACGGAAAAACTCTTTTTGAATCAAAGTCGGTAGCCGGGCAGACAGTTGTCAATTTGTCTGTGTCCGGCAGGTTTAAGGCTTTTATGCTGTTTTTTGTTCTCTTGCACTCTGCCTGCCCGTTTTTGTATGCTCAGCCTTGCCAGTGCCGGGAAGCGGTTCAAAAACCTCAGGAAACTCTGAACCTCAAGGCTATCCGGGTATTTCTGGTCAAATCGGACATAGCAGGTTCGGCTCATTCGGGTTTTGCAGGTTATGCCTGCTGTCCTGGTTTCTGTCTTCCCGGTTTTTGCGTCGGGCAGTAGGCAGGAGCGGCTGACTGCTTGTATTATCGCGATGCCGGCAGGGTATTTTGCTGGTCTTTGCCGGGTTGCCACGGGCATATTCCGGGAAATGGGCGGGGACAAGATGATAAACGGCAAATGCCGGAATTTTTGGAGTGGGAGTCTCGTATTTTCATTCTGATATTATGTGTTGTTGATCTGAAAGTTGATAATTAAAGGACGAAGGACGATGAGCAGTTTGAGAACGGATACAGACAGTCACCTGATCCAGGACTCTTCGGCGGGTGTATCGTCATCGCCCGGGAAGATGGATCAGGTAACTGTAGCGGATCAGCAGAAGTTTTCCGAAGAGGATAACATGCAGATTTTCGAACGGGTTGCAGCTAAGCTGAAAGCCCGGGTTGGTGCGGAGGCTTATGCAAGCTGGTTTGGCCGTTTGCAACTGGATGAATATGCACGCAATCATGTTCGCCTGTCAGTACCAACGGCGTTTTTGCGTTCATGGATCAACAACCATTATTCGACATTGCTTGCAGAGCTTTGGAAAGAAGAAAATCCAGCGGTTTTGCGTATTGACGTCGTAGTGCGCAGTGTCAGCCGTGTTGCAAAACCGGTAGTTCCTCAGTCTTTCGCAGATGTTGAATCACAGTCGAAAACAGCCATAAATTTTTCGGCTGCTGCCAAGGCGGATAAAGCTGCACGTGTGGGGACGTCTGTTTTCGGCTCGCCGCTTGATCCCCGTTATACGTTTGAGAATTTTGTTGAAGGGGCATCAAATCGTGTCGCCTTTGCTGCGGCCCGGGCTATTGCTGAAGCCGGAGCCGGGGCATTGCGTTTTAATCCGTTGTTTATCCATGCTGCTGTGGGTTTAGGTAAAACCCATCTTCTTCAGGCTGTTGCCACTGCCGTCGTAAAACGTTCAACACCTGTCCGTGTGGTTTATCTGACGGCTGAATATTTCATGTGGCGGTTTGCCACGGCAATTCGTGACAATGATGCCCTTTCTTTCAAGGAGCAGCTGCGTGATATTGACCTGCTGATTATTGATGATATGCAGTTTTTGCAGGGCAAATCCATTCAGCATGAGTTCTGCCATCTTCTTAACAATTTGCTTGATAGCGCCAAGCAGGTCGTTGTGGCGGCCGATCGGCCGCCGGCAGAGCTTGAATCGCTTGATTCGCGCGTGCGTTCCCGTTTACAGGGCGGCGTTTCACTTGAAATTGGTGCGCCTGATTACGAGATGCGGCTGGAAATATTGCGTTACCGTTTGAAAATTGCGCGGCAGGATGAAGCTTCGCTTAATATTGCTGATGATGTATTGTCCCATATTGCACGAACTGTTTCAGGTTCAGGGCGGGATCTTGAAGGGGCTTTTAACCAGCTTTTGTTCCGTCAGTCTTTTGAACCGGATCTTTCGATCAACCGTATTGATGAACTGCTTGGCCATTTGGCCCGCAGCGGTGAATCCAGGCGTATCCGCATTGAAGAGATCCAGCGTGTTGTGGCTCGTCATTATAATGTATCGAAACAGGATCTTTTGTCCAACCGCCGGACCCGTTCTATTGTCAGACCGCGTCAGGTTGCCATGTATCTGGCGAAGGTTATGACGCCGCGTTCATTGCCGGAGATCGGGCGGCGGTTCGGCGGGCGCGATCATACAACGGTACTGCATGCTGTTCGCAAAATCGAAGATATGGTTGGCGGTGATCAGAAACTTGCTCAGGAACTTGAGCTTTTGAAACGTCTCATCAATGATCAGGCGGCCTGAAGGGGACGGACGGCCTGTATCAGGCGTGAAATGCTGCGGCAAACCTGTCTTTGATATTTATCAACAGACAAGATTGAACGATTGATGATAGCTGCTTGCTTTTGCGGATATTTTTCTGCCATGTTGAAAAACGGCGAGCGGGTTTGCCAGATCGGATCCGGTAGCATGATTTCCGGTATCCATCAGGTTGGAATCAGCAGCAGTTTTCTGTTCAATTGCAGCAGAGCAGAAAATCAGATGTTTCTGATGTTTTTCTGAGGCGTTGTGGTACGTCTGGCAGGATATCCAAACAGGCGGGCGGGTTTTGCTGCTTAAGAAGCGAGTTGTGTTGTTATGCGCATTACTGTAGATCGTACAAATCTTCTGAAAGCCCTTGGGCGGGTGCACCGTGTGGTTGAGCGTCGCAATACAATTCCGATTCTTTCTAATGTGCTGATTGATGCTGCTTCTGGAAAAATACAGCTTAAGGCGACAGATCTTGACCTTGAGGTGACAGAAACGGCAGGTGCTAATGTTGAGCAGGCAGGAGCAACCACAGTGCCGGCCCACCTGCTTTATGATATTGTTCGCAAGCTGCCTGATGGTGGCGAGGTGATGCTGGCTGTAAATCCGGAAGGGAGTTCTGTTTCAGTTGTTTCCGGCTACTCAAATTTCCGGCTGCAATGTTTGCCCAAGGAGGATTTCCCTGAACTGAGCGCTGGTGAATTCAGCCATTCGTTTAAATTGAATACGAAGGATTTGAAACGATTGGTTGATTGTACGCAATTTGCTATTTCAACCGAGGAAACGCGCTATTATCTGAATGGCATTTATTTCCATGTTCTGGAAAATGAAGATATGCTGAAGTTAAGGGTTGTGGCGACTGACGGTCATCGTCTGGCCAGGATAGAGATCGATGCACCGCACGGTTCGGAAGGGATGCCAGGGGTTATCATCCCGCGCAAAACTGTTGGTGAATTGCAGAAGCTCCTGGGTGAGGAAAGTGATGAGCCGGTGCTTGTTGAATTGTCAGGTGCAAAAATCCGTTTCAGCATTGGTTCGATTGTCCTGACATCAAAGCTGATTGATGGCACATTCCCTGAATATCAACGGGTTATTCCGGTGGCCAATGATAAGAAGCTTGTTATCAGCCGTTCTGCTTTTTCGGCCTCTGTTGACCGTGTATCGACGATTTCCAATGATCGCGGCAGGGCTGTCAAACTGTTGATTACGGCGGATCAGTTGACGTTAACTGTTAACAACCCGGATTCAGGTACTGCAGAAGACCAGCTGCGTGCCGAATATAGTGGTGAGACGATGGAAATCGGCTTCAACTCCCGATATCTGCTGGATATTACGGGCCAGTTGTCGGGTGAGGATATTATTTTTATGCTGGCTGATACCGGTTCGCCGACACTGATCCATGATATGCAGGCGGCGGATGCACTTTATGTGCTGATGCCGATGCGTGTCTGAAACAGTTGTGGCTGATATCGGCACGCCGGATTATGCCGAGCGGGTTCTGTTGCGTCATATTGCTTTGTCGTCATACCGGAATTATACGACGCTGAAGCTTGATTTTTCAGGTGCGCATGTGGTGCTGACAGGGCATAATGGTGCTGGAAAAACCAATCTGCTTGAGGCGGTTTCGTTTCTTTCGCCGGGGCGTGGGCTGCGTCGTGCTGCCTATCAGGATGTTTCTTCTACCAGGGCTGTCTCGTGCAATTCTTCCGGGTTTGGTGTTCATGCTCGGCTTGAGTGTGTGACTTATGGTAAAGCATTGATCGGTACGGGGGGCGGCGGTACTGCTCAAGGTGAAGGCGGCAGGCGGATACGTATCAATTGTGTGCCACAGCCTGCTGACAGGATGCTGGAATATTGCCGTATTATCTGGCTTGTCCCGGCTATGGATGGGCTTTTTACTGGTTCTGCCGGTGAGAGGCGGCGTTTTCTGGATCGCATGGTTCTGGCTATTGATCCGCTGCACGGTCGGCGTGTGACTGATTATGAGAAAGCCATGCGCGCGCGCAACCGCCTGTTGGCGGAAGGAACGCAGAATGCAGCCTGGCTTGATGCTCTTGAAGCACAGATGGCCGGGCTTGGCACGGCTGTTGCTGCTGCCCGCCGGGAAGTGATTTGCCTGCTTGGTGCTGTGATAGAGCGTATATTGCACAAGCCCCGTTCTGGAGGACATTTCCCGGCGGCTGAACTTGACCTTGAAGGTTCAGTCGAGAAAGCCCTGGTTTTTCTGCCGGCTGTTGATGTAGAAGAAAATGTCCGCCGCCTGCTAAGAGAAAGCCGCATTGCAGACCGTACAGCCGGACGCACGCTTGCGGGGCCGCATCGCACGGATCTTCATGTTATGCACAAGGAAAAATCCATGCCGGTGGCTTTGTGCTCAACAGGCGAGCAGAAAGCGTTGTTAACGGGGCTTGTGCTCTCTCATGCCCGTTTGACCGGCGAATTATCCGGCATGACACCGATTTTACTTCTGGATGAAATTGCCGCTCATCTTGATAGTCAGCGGCGGCGGGCTTTGTTTGATCTGCTGGATAATTTGGGTGCCCAGACTTTTATGACAGGGACGGATAAGGCGCTTTTCAGTGATCTTGCGGGGCGTGCGGAGTTTTTTCTTGTACAGGATGGCTGTATCAGCTCAATGGCTGAAAGTTAGAGCTGCATCTCTGATAGGGTGCGAGTTGTAGCAGCAGGTTTGCGTCTGTTCCTGGTTTTGATTTGTGAAATAAAAATAATTTTCAGTTGTAAACGGCAACGGGATTTTATCTTTTTCAGATTAATTTATTGAAATTGGGGTAGGGTCATATCAAAATCGTTTTTCCGTCAGTGTGGTGCTCTTTTTGATATGGAATATAAGGACTGTTCTGATTATTCAGTGAAGCAGCGAATGATCTGAAAACCGGTACTGGATCTGGATTAGCTGACTAAACCGGAAATGATCCGGGTTTTGTTTGCCGCATTTTCAGAAATCGTATTGTCTGACGGGAAACTGTTTCACATGTTCCCTGAAAATGCTCTGATGACACGGAAACAACAAGGAATAATTTTACTGTGTTTGCTGCGGAGAATATATTTTGACAAAGATAATCTATATATTAAATGGCCCTAATCTTAACCTGCTGGGGCTACGCGAACCGGAAATTTATGGACATGAAACGTTGCAGGACGTGGAGGCTTTATGTCGCGGGGCGGCTGAAAAGGCAGGGTTTACAATTCACTTTTTTCAAAGCAATATCGAAGGCACGCTGGTTGACCGGATTCAGGAAGCGGGGAAAAAGGCGGCAGCCGTTGTTATCAATCCGGCAGCATACAGCCATACATCCATTGCTATTCTTGATGCGTTGAAAAGCTTTGATGGCCCGGTTGCCGAGGTTCATATTTCCAATATTTACAGGCGCGAATCGTTTCGTCACCATTCTTATATCTCTTGGCGGGCCGATTGCGTGATTGCCGGTTGTGGTATTGCAGGGTACCGTTTTGCCATTGAATTTTTGGCAGAAATGCTGAAAACTTCTGCACAAACCGCGCGATATTGACGCAGCCCCTATAAACAGCCTTGCGAAGCGCTAGGCGAAGATTATGATCTGCCCGGATAATGCCACAATTACATTTTTGGGCAGAAAATTCTGCCCGGTTCCTTTATAACCGAAATTTGACGGGAAAACGGAATGAGATTGGAAAGGCAGGAAGCATTTTGTTTTTTTCAGTGTAAGAGTAACGGGTATCCTCACACAAAATATGCATTGCATATGGGGCGGCAGGTTAGAATGAAAAATTTGAAAAAGATATTGGACATTGCCGGTGTGCTGACATTGATTCTGCTGCTGTCCGGTTGTGATATAGCAGTCCTGAATCCGGCAGGGCTGGTTGCCTATGCACAGCGTGACCTGATTGTAATATCATTTGGCCTGATGCTTTGTATCGTGATTCCGGTCATGATTGCTGTGGTTTTTTTTGCAATCAAATATCGGGCATCCAACCAGGATGCAAAATATCTTCCTGATTGGGGCAAATCCCATAAAGTTGAAATGTTCATGTGGGGTATTCCGATTTGTATGGTTACAGTTCTTGCTGTGATGAGTGCATATTTTACGCACAGATATGAACCGTCCAGGCCATTGGATCCCGCTATTGCTGGTGATGAAGCGCCACTTCGGATTGATGTTGTGGCGCTTGATTGGAAATGGCTGTTTATTTATCCTGAGTACGGTATTGCAACAATTAATGAAATTTATGCGCCAACCGGCCGTCAGATTGCCTTGCAGCTTACAGCGCAGGATTCAATCAATGCTTTCTGGGTGCCCAAGCTTGGCACTGTCCTTTACGCCATGCCACAGATGAACGCGAAATTGCATCTTTTATCCGGAGAGGACGGCCGGTTTCCTGGTGTGTCGGCAAATTACAGCGGCGATGGTTTCTCCGGCATGCGCTTTAGCTGGAATTCGGTTTCCCGTGGCGAATTTGATAATTGGATTGGCAGGGTTCGCCGGAGCAGCGGAAAGCTTGACCGTTCTGCTTACATGGCGCTGGCGCAAAAAAGCAAAGATAATCCCGTAGCCTATTTTTCCGGGGTTGATGAAGAACTTTACTATCGCGTCGTTAACCGTTGTGTGGCAGATGGCTCGAAATGTAATGAGGATTTGATGCGTCTTGCTGCTGCAAAGTCTTTGTGGGGCGAGCTTTGCTCGGTTTTTGATCCTGATGTGACCGGGATCGATTGATCATTCGGGAATGAGGCGGAAAAATGTTCATATATCCTGCCCCGTTCAAACTGAAATTTTTGTAACTCGGGTTGAAAAATGTTTGGAAGATTTACAGACCCTGCCGCAGGTGCATTTTCAGCACTGCAAAATGAACCGATTGTCCTGTACACCGTATCGGTGGTTCTGGTTCTTGGCTTTCTGCTGCTTGTAGCTATCACGTTTCTTGGCTGGTGGGGGGTGCTGTGGCGCAACTGGATAACAACGGTTGACCACAAACGTATTGGTATCATGTATATTGTCCTCGCACTTGTGATGCTGGTGCGTGGTTTTTCCGATGCTATTATGATGCGTATGCACCAGGCTATGGCGCTGGGCGGCGAAAATGCAGGTTATCTGCTGCCGGATCACTATGACCAGATTTTTACGGCACATGGCACGATCATGATTTTCTTTATGGCAACGCCGCTGCTGTTCGGTCTCTTCAACTATGTTGTTCCATTGCAGATCGGTGCGCGCGATGTGGCATTTCCATTCCTTAACAATCTGGGATTCTGGATCACATTTGCCGGCGCGGTTCTTATCAACATTTCGCTTGGCATCGGTAATTTTGGCCGTGTTGGCTGGCTTGCTTATCCACCGCTGTCGGAGTTGGCTGGCAGCCCTGATACTGGCGTTGATTACTATTTATGGTCATTGCAGTTGTCAGGTATTGCAACAACGATGGGTGCGGTCAACTTTGTGGCGACAATCGTCAAAATGCGCGCGCCGGGTATGACGATGATGAAAATGCCCGTTTTCTGCTGGACGACGCTGGTAAGCAATGTTCTCATCCTGATGATCTATCCGGTTTTGACCGTTGCCCTGGCACTGCTGGTCTGTGACCGTTATCTGGGCATGCATTTCTTCACCAATGACGGTGGCGGCAACCCGATGACGTGGATCAACTATGTATGGATATTCGGCCATCCTGAGGTTTATGTTCTTGTCCTTCCGGCATTCGGCATCCTTTCGGAAGTGGTTCCGACCTTTTCGAGCAAGCGCCTTTTTGGTTATAGCTCAATGGTGGGGGCGGTTCTTGTTATTCTTGTTCTTTCTTTTCTGGTCTGGGCTCATCACTTCTTCACCATGGGGGGCGGTGTGGCTGTCAATACGTTCTTCAGTATCGCGACAATGATTATTGCTGTGCCGACAGGTGTGAAAGTTTTCAACTGGCTCTTCACCATGTATAAAGGCCGCGTCCGTCTTGAGCCGCCAATGTTGTGGTGCCTGGGCATGATGTTTACCTTTGTTGGAGGCGGACTGACAGGTGTTATGCTTTCAATTACTCCGGCAGACTGGCAATTCCATAATTCCCTGTTTTTGGTGGCGCATTTCCATCATACTATCATTGGCGGTGTTGTATTTGGCTATCTTGCCGGCCTGGTTTACTGGTTTCCGAAAGCTTTTGGCGTGAAGCTCAATCATAAACTGGGGGTTGCTTCATTCTGGTGCTGGTTTGTCGGCTTTTACCTTGCCTTTTTTCCGCTCTATATCCTTGGATTGATGGGAGCCACCCGCCGTTTGCAACATTATATGGAGCCTTCCTGGCAGCCATATTTTATTGTTGCCATGGTTGGCGCCTTTATTATCGGAATTGGTATTCTGCTTACAGTGCTTCAATTACTGCTTGTGATCTCATATGGCATCAGGCACAAAGGCAAACTGCCTGTGCATGAGAATGATCCATGGGGTGATGCGCGTACGCTGGAATGGTCGATTTCTTCACCGCCGCCGTCTTATAACTTTGCCAGAATCCCGACTGTAAAGACAGTGGATGCTTATTGGGCCATGAAGGTGGGGAGCAATAAGCGTAAGGCCGGCAGCTTTGCCAAGATTCATATGCCATCCAATACATCGGCTGGTTTCTGGGCGGGTATTCTGATGCTGATTCTTGGATTTGCGCTTGTCTGGCATCTCTGGTGGCTTGTCATAATCTCTTTTATCGCGACAATTGCCGTGATCATTATCCATTCGTTTACAGGAAATCATGATGGTTATTACATTCCTGCGACGGAGGTGCAGGAAACGGAAGACAGGTTTGCTGCATACCTTGAGGCAGAAGGAATAAAAGCATGAACACCACAGTTGTAAAAACCGCTCACATGACAGGCAATTACAGTCATGACGGCGGCTCGTCCAAGGTATTCGGATTCTGGATTTATATTCTTCAGGATCTGTTCCTGTTTGCCACACTTTTCGCGAATTTTGCGGTGTTCTCATCAGCTTATGATACAGGTTCCGCAGGCAAGGATTTCATTGATCTGCCATTTGTGCTGGTGGAAACTTTCCTGCTGTTGTTTTCATCCATCACTTATGGCTTTGCCATGATACAGATGCATCGCAGCAACCTGACCGGAGTACGGCTATGGATGGCGATCACATTTCTGCTGGGGTTCGCATTTATCGCAATGGAAGTGTACGAATTCGCCCATCTGATTCATGAAGGCGCGGCACCGTGGACTTCTGCCTACTGGTCTGCTTTTTTTGTGCTGGTCGCTACACACGGTATCCATGTCACGGGTGGTCTGATCTGGATGGCCTGCATGTTTATACATCTGGCATTGGATGGGCTGGACGCTCATAACAATGCCCGTCTGACATGCCTGTCGCTGTTCTGGCATTTTCTCGACATTATCTGGATTGGCGTCTTCACGGTTGTCTATCTTCTGGGAGCTTTGTGATGAGTGTAGAAACACATAAAGCGCATGGAACAGGTATGGGTCAGTATCTTGCGGGTTTTATTCTTTCTGTCATTTTGACCGTACTGGCGTTTTGTGCTGTCATGCTGCACTGGATGGATGGCTGGTCAATCAGTGCCAGGGTTCTTTTTCTGCTTGGTTTGTCTATCATTCAAATGGTTGTACAGATTGTCTTTTTCCTTCATTTGAGTGAAGGGCCGGATGCAAAATGGAATATTGGCAGCATGTGGGTTGCTGTGCTCTGCGTGCTTATCATCATTGCCGGCACGTGGCTGACAATGCAGCATCTGAACTATAATATGATGGGTGGGTCGGGCCGTGTAAGCCGCGATGATGCTGCTTCTCGTCCGGCAGCATCGCAGTCTGCCACATCGACAGAAGTCACCACCGGTATGGGTGTCATTATTTCGCATGAAGAATAAGTAAGACACATGAAACAGGATATATCCTGCGGAAATCTTTTCGCAGGGTTTCTTTAAATGCCGGACGGTTTGGATGAAGCGGCAGGTATGGAAATGATATGCCGCTGTGGCTGTCAGAATGTAGGAGTCAATTCAGAATCACTTTTCATCCGGTTTATTTAAGTGGCAGGCCAAAAAGCCTATACCTGCCGGTCTGCATTATAGCCCCTTCTGTTCTGACGGCATGGGCAAGCCGGAAATGTTCTGCTTATGACGGTGACGGCCGACGGAAACAGGTTGGCTGGCCATAGTGCAAGGCAATGCGCTCACAGGCTTTTTGCAAAGGTTCTATCTGCACATCCATTGAGGTGCCGTTAGCATGGATAACGTTTTTCTCATTCATCATAATGGCAACGTGTCCCTGCCAGAAAACGAGATCGCCGCGTTGCAGGGTGTTTTTGTCTTCAATGAAAGTGCCAATTGTACCGGCTTGCATATCACTGTCCCGCAGAACTATTTTACCGGTGACAGCCATAGCAAGCTGCACAAGCCCTGAACAATCAATGCCAAAGCCGGAAACACCGCCCCAGAGATATGGCGTGTAAACAAGCCGCTCGGCAACAGAAACGTAATCCCTCTCCGGTTTGTCGAGCGGTTTTATGTGGGAAAAAACCACAGCTTCTCCCGATTTGAGAATGCCATAGCGCGTTCCGCGTGTTTCTTTTTCGGCAAAAATGGTTAACTGGCTGCCAAGTGAAAGCGCAACCGCCGGTGACAGCCGCAGGTCAGGCCCTGGATAAAGAAAGGTACGCGGGGCAATAACCCGATGGGTAAGGATGCTGCTTTCTGTTTCGAGAGCTGCATCATTGATATAACCGACATAGCCGTCATCCGCGTTCTGTATCCAGGCAAATCCTTCATGCTGTTCAAAAACAAGAACATCCTGCCCGCGGATAAGCTGGGTATTAACGCTGCTGTCAAAACGCGGGGCTGTACGCACATCAACAACCGGGGCGGCAATACGGTGTTTCATCCCTTCAACAAATCCGGTTGCCTCAACCTGCCCTTTCAGGCGGATATCTGCAAGGTCGCGGCGAAAGGCGTGCATGCGCGGATCAAGCTTGTCTGAGGTCATTTGTCAAATCTCTCCTTTAATACTGCATAAAGTGCACGAATGCCCTGTGCCTCACCACCAGCAGGAAAACCCGGTTTTGCCACTGGTGTCCAGCCATAAATATCAAAATGTGCCCACAGCTTTGCCTTTTCTGTAAACCGGCTCAGAAACAGGGCTGCTGTTACTGATCCGGCAAAACCATCGCTGGTGACATTGTTGATGTCTGCTATGCGGGAAGAAAGGTTCTCCATATAAGGCTGCCAGAGAGGCATACGCCACAAGGGATCAAAGTTTTTCATGGCCTGTCTGGTGATATGGCTGGCAAAATCATCATCACGGCAATAAAAAGGCGGCAAGTCAGGGCCTAGTGCGATACGGGCAGCGCCGGTCAAGGTCGCCATATCGATCATCACGTCCGGGGCCTCTTCATCACCGAGAGCCAGGGCATCAGCCAGCACCAGCCGCCCTTCAGCATCAGTATTGCCAATTTCCACGCTCAGCCCCTTGCGGCTTGGTATAATATCTCCCGGGCGGAGGGCATTGCCCGAAATGGCATTTTCAACAGCGGGAACAAGCAGCCGCAGCCGGACAGGCAGCTTTGCATCCATAACAAGTTTGGCAAGCCCCAGCGTGTTGGCAGCACCTCCCATATCCTTTTTCATCAGCAGCATGCCGTTTACCGTTTTGATGTCCAGCCCGCCGGTATCGAAACAGACTCCCTTGCCTGCCAGCGTCACTTTGGGGGCATCCTGTGGCCCCCATTGCATGTCAATAAGCCGGGGGGCTGCCGCCCCGGCGCGTCCAACGGCATGAATAAGCGGCAGGTTTTTGTGCAAAAGCTCTTCGCCTCTTGTCACCTCAAGGCAGGCTGCATAATCTTTTGCAAGAGCGGCCACCGCTTTTTCAAGTTCTTCCGGCCCCATGTCATTGGCAGGAGTATTGATGAGATCGCGCACAAGAGTGATAGTTTCCGCCTGCCGTTTCAGTTCTGCCATGTCTGTATGGGCAGGAATGGCAAGTTCAATTTTCTTCGGCTCTTTTCCTGACTGGTAGCGGTCAAAATGATACCCTCCCATCAATATGCCGAGCATGACCGGAAAAGGCTCTTCCGGCATGTTTGCAAAATACCAGCTTCCTTCTGGCAATGCCTTGGCCAGCACGCCGCTTGTGAAAGGGTTTTCGCCTTTGCCTAATCCCAGAACCATACCGGCAATGGTGCCTTTTTCTGTTGGTATGAGGGCTAACGTTCCTGCTTTAGCCCGGTAATTCTGCGCCGCAAGCCATGCTTTTGCATGGGCCGGTAAAGAAGGGGTTTCAGGCATATCTTCACGGAGAAGCCAGATCGGGCAGGAACAGCTGTTTTTTTGTGCAGTAAGCTCGATAGTCATAACGGGATTATCTCTTTTCTGAAAAATGTAGAGTAATTCTGGAAGAGTGGAAACCGGTTTTCCAGTAAAAATTGTGACCGCATAAAGAATTGGATCATTTTACAGTCAAACGGGAATATTCGGTATCGCATACAATTCCGGCAAATCTGTCAGTTGATGCCATGTGGCAGACAGCCCTTGCCCTTTTGCGGTTCCATTGGTTATAAGGCTGAAAAACAGCTTGTTACAATTTGCGTAACGCGACTTTTTCAACCATGTGATTGGGGCCTTTCTGTAAAATAAAACCGGCGCGCGGACGGGTTGGCAGAATATTTTCTTCAAGATTTCTGAGATTGATATTGCTCCATAGCCCCTCGGCAATATTCCGGGCCTTTCCCGGACTCATATCTGCATAATGGTGGAAAAAGGACTGCGGGTTCTGAAATGCCGTTTCCCGCAGCCGCATGAACCGTTCCAGATACCATTTATGAATGTTGTCCGTTGTTGCATCAATGTAGATGGAAAAATCAAAAAAATCTGAAACAAACGGAACCGCCTTGCCATCACGCGGAAGAGTATTGACCTGAAGCACGTTAACACCTTCGACGATCAGGATGTCAGGCCGGTCAATGATGATATGTTCACCTTTCAGTATGTCATAGGTCAGATGTGAATAAAGCGGTGCTTTGACATGGCGCAAGCCGGTTTTTATATCGGAAAGAAAACGCAGCAGCGCGCGCGTATCATAACTGTCGGGAAATCCCTTGCGTTCCATGCGGTTCCGGGCGCGCAAGATAGCATTGGGGTACAGAAAGCCGTCTGTTGTCACCAGGTCAACCTTGGGGCTTGACGGCCAGCGTTTGAGCAGCTCCTGCAGAATACGCGCCGTCGTTGATTTGCCAACCGCAACTGAACCGGCAATGCCGATAATAAAGGGGGTTTTGACAGTATCCTTCATTTGCAGGAAACTGCACCGTTGCTGAAACAGTCTCTGGCTCGACTCCACATGTGAGGATAAAAGGCGCGAGAGCGAAAGATAAATGCGCTGTACTTCCTGAAGATCAATCGGATCGCCTATGGAACGCAGGCGTTTTACTTCATCGAAAGTAAGTGTCAGTGGCGTATCAGCACGGAATGAGGCCCATTCTTCTGCTGAAAACAGATTGTAAGGCAAGTATTTGCCGGTAAGGATTGCATCACTCCGGTTTTCTGGGTGTTTTTTCAGTGATGAAGATTTAGACATGGATTCTTGCCCTTTTTTCCTGCAAACTGCCCCGGGTTATGTGCCTTGCAAGCTCGTCCGGCCAGTTGCCGCTGATCTTCCGCATAACCGGAAGATGGTAGATAAGATCGACGATTTCACTTATCAAACAGGCCTTATCTCCGCCCGGTTCAGCAGTAACGGTTTCAACCGCTTCTTCCTCCGGTTTTCGGGTTGCGTATGTGGTGCTTTTTACAACAGGGCTTGCCGTACAGAAACTGCCATTTACAGTATCGGCACGTATGGCGGTAATCTGCTTCAGAGGTGAATACACTCATCCGTTTTTTCCGTATCCGTTAAGGTGTATGGATATATCGGCCTTTGCCATATATTGTTTTGCCTCGTCAATGGAATACTGTCAGGCTGGAAAACCGGAGCCGCAGGCACAGCATGGTATGGCCGCTACGGCACCTTCGACAGATAATCAGGCATGCCGCACCATCTGAAGCGATAACCGGCACATGGATATTATCGGCCAGTATATGGGGCAGTTCAATGTTATAACCTGTTCTGGTTCCATCACTGTCGATGGAGGTAAGCAGGGTTTCCTGGCACTGAGGTTGACAATCTTTTGCGCAAATTCGATGATGTCAATACCGGTTGCTGTTCTGCTGCCGCGGTAAAGATTTTCCGACGGGAGTTTTCACCCTTCTTGCTGTTTTTTTGTATCAACAGAAACAAAAATGCACTGGCTGTCGGCCTTATCCGCTGTTTCGTCCACAAAATCAGAATTTCTGACTGCCGCCCGTGTTCATGAAAATCTTATCTGCCCCGGCCGGGTCGCCCGCATCAACCGTATCAGCAAAGTTGTTATCATAAATAACATGTCCGGCTTTGATCCCCGGACAGGGAACAATACGCGCGTTCATTATTGCGGCTCTTTTGCCTGATGCGAGATGGCAGAGGCCGCCGCATCAGTCCGTCTGTTATAGAGCGCATGTCTGTTGATGGTTCCATTGGGGATTGCGGCATTTGGCCTGGCCATTCGTTTAATATCCTCAAAATAGAAGAGGCAAGGCTGCCGGATCGCTGTTATAAATCGTCGCAGCCTTCATATCGCCTTTTTCGGATATACGCATTGTTCCTTTCAATTGCCGGATAAAGGATCATGGTTGCCATTCCGGAAAACTGGCGATAAATTCAAGGCCGGAACGCCGGCTTTTTCAGGGTGAAGCCGGGCGTCGGCCAGGTTGTTGTGTGCGGCCACAACTGTCATTGGACTGCTGTAATCCGCTGTGCTTTATCAGTCCGGTTAAAATGATAAGAGTGAATAAACAGGTATGAAGGCCATCCGGTTTGTAGCCCTTCAGGGCATTGTGCGCTGGTGCCATACGGATGATACCCTCCTTGACCTGCAAGCTGCTGTCAATTTTTTTCAGGTTTGCGTGCTGGTGAAAATTGTATACTGGCACAAATGCCCGGATAAAGGCTGTCTGCCTTCTGGAGCTGTTTATTCAAGGACTTCCGGTCATGCCGGTGATATTGTCTGATCCCTTGCGGTAATCAGTATAAGCGCTGGCATCAGGCAGCACAATTCGGTCAGTTGTACGGACATATCCGTGCATCATCGGTAATTTCAGTTTTTGCTGCAATAGCCCGCTTATTGGCTGTGTGCTCGAAAATTTTGGCGACCGGACGTGATTGGTGATTAATGACAGCCGGGCGTATCAGATTTACCCTTCAAGTGAACTTTTTAGTAGAAGAGATAGCATCCCCTGCCGGAGACAGGTTTCAAGGGCAGTGTGCAGCATTCGTGTGGCCGCCCTGAAGCGCATATCCCGGCGGTATGGCGGCTGTTGGCACCATAATGACTGATGATATGCAGCATAATCCCGGTATTTTGCGCAAAAGTCTGAAAAAACTTACGCACAAGTTCTGCATAAAAAGCATTGATCTTCATATTGAGAAAAGCAACCTGCCAGACAGGAAACGGACAGCCTGATACATCAATAGCCACATGAGTGCAGCTTTCATTCCCGCCCAGATCAGAAAAAGTGTAATATATTCCGTGCCGTTCATCCGGAGTTTCAGTCAGAGCCTGGCCAGGCAGAATGTCGCAATCTGCGATTGCATGGTAGCCGTTAATATGCAGCTCCCCCTGGGGCATATGCATGCCATATCAATCAATGAATGGTGGGAATGCTGCTCAAGCATATGGCCAAAAAGCCGATGCCGTTTTGATATCAGATGTTATCCTGCCATCTGTATCCAATAAAACGGAAATATCGGTTTCATTCATTTTCCGGCAGGTTGAGGCATTCTTTATCATTTTGTTTCCTTTTACCCGGAGCACTCTGCCTGATTATATCAGATTGAACGCCCTGCTTCTTTGTCTGGCTGTATTTTCGGGCGTAAAACCGCTTCACATTTGACTTGCAATATCCCGGTTTTTGCGTCACAGGGCAAGCAGTTGCTGTATTTGTTCTTCTAAAACAGGCAACCGGGATTGCCAAATCATTTCATCAGGTGAATAAGGTTCAGACCTGCCCTGTTCTTTTTGCCGGTGATGTAAAGATGGCTGAAAACAGAGCAAAGGTTGAGTTTCACATTGTCATTACCTAAATAGAAGCGATGGCCGCTTTTGTTCATTACGATAAAGGGATGAATCGACGGCAGATTCAGGAGTGTTTTTATGGTGGAGCATAACCCCGGTACGATGTATGGCACGACAATTATCACCGTGCGCAAAGACGGTAAGGTTGTTATTGCCGGCGATGGTCAGGTTTCTCTTGGTCAGACAATCATGAAGGGTAATGCGCGCAAGGTGCGCCGCATTGGTGCCGGCCAGAGTGTTATTGCCGGTTTTGCCGGGGCAACTGCTGATGCCTTTACCTTGCTTGAGCGGCTTGAAAGCAAGCTGGAGCAGTATCCCGGTCAATTGATGCGCGCTGCTGTTGAACTGGCCAAGGACTGGCGTACCGACCGCTATCTGCGCCAGCTTGAAGCCATGATGCTGGTTGCAGACAAGCAGGTGACACTGGCTCTGACTGGTCAGGGTGATGTGCTGGAGCCAGAAGATGGCATTATGGCGATCGGTTCAGGCGGTAATTATGCATTGGCCGCTGCCCGCGCCCTGGCGGATACAAAACTGGATGCCGAAACGATAGCCCGCAAGGCAATGACGATTGCTGCTGATATCTGTGTTTACACCAATGGTAATTTTACTGTGGAAGCGCTTGATACCAAATAAACCAATATTTTTTATATTCTGGAAAGTCCTAACTCCATGAGTAACACATTTTCACCTCGCGAAATTGTATCTGAGCTTGACCGCTTCATTATCGGGCAGAACGACGCCAAGCGGGCCGTTGCCATTGCCTTGCGCAACCGTTGGCGCCGCCAGCAGCTGGAAAGCCCGATGCGTGAAGAGGTCATGCCGAAAAATATCCTGATGATCGGACCGACAGGCGTTGGCAAAACTGAAATTTCCCGCCGGCTTGCCAAACTGGCCGGTGCTCCTTTTGTCAAGATTGAGGCAACCAAGTTTACTGAAATTGGTTTTGTTGGCCGTGATGTGGAGCAGATCATCCGTGACCTGGTGGAAGTTGCGATCAATCTTGTAAAAGAAAAGCGGCGTGAAGAGGTGCGTGCCCGTGCTCATATTAATGCTGAGGAACGTGTTCTGGAGGCGTTGGTCGGCAAGAATGCAAGCCCGGCGACACGTGAATCCTTCCGCAAAAAATTGCGCGAAGGTGAGCTTGACGACAAGGAAATTGAAATTGAAGTGGCTGACAACAGTACTGCAACCCCGACTTTTGATATCCCCGGCATGCCCGGTGCCCAGATGGGGGTTATGAACCTTTCTGATATTTTCGGCAAGCTTGGCAGCCGTACCAAGACCCGCAGGATAACGGTGCGGAATGCTTTCAAGCCGCTGATTGATGATGAGTCTGATAAATTGCTTGATCAGGAACAGATTGTGCAGGAAGCGCTGAAGGTTACGGAAAATGATGGTATCGTTTTTATAGATGAGATCGACAAAATCGCTACCCGTCAGTCGAACAATCATACCACGCCGCGCGAAGGTGTACAGCGTGATCTGTTGCCGCTGGTTGAGGGAACAAGCGTTTCAACCAAATACGGGCAGGTGAAAACGGATCATATTCTGTTTATCGCTTCCGGGGCGTTTCATATTTCCAAGCCATCGGATCTTTTACCGGAGTTGCAGGGTCGTTTGCCGATCCGGGTAGAACTGAGCGCTCTGACGCGGGAAGATTTCCGCCGGATTCTGACTGAGCCGGAGGCAAGCCTTATCAAGCAATATATCGCCTTGATGGCTACGGAGGGTGTTCAGCTTGAATTCACCGATGATGCGATTGATGCACTTGCCGATATTGCTGTTGATCTGAATTCCAATGTTGAGAATATTGGCGCCCGCCGTTTGCAGACGGTGATGGAGCGGGTGCTTGATGAAATTTCCTATACGGCTCCCGACAAAGCAAGTACTGCTGTTACGATTGATGCCGAATATGTACGTAAATCCGTAGGGGATCTTGCGGCCAATACTGATCTTTCACGCTATATTCTTTGAGAGTTTGATACCAGGTTTTCAGGTGCTGCGTTCTGCAGGACAGTGTATCAGTCCGCTCCGTTGTTTGGCTGGCCGTGAGGGAGGGGCGCCAGATGCTGGTATCTTTTCTTTCATTTTCTTAAGATTCAGAAACAGGATATTGAAATAGATAAAGAAAATTCCTCTGAAACAAGGGCTTTTATTGTATGGGAACCGGGGTCGAGGATATTGCCTCGCGCTTTGTCCGGAGTAATCCTGTCTGACGGGTGATGATGATTCACAAAAGCACGAAAATTGATAATAATTTTTTGTCCATTTCAATACGGTTTTCGGTGATCGCCGAACCCGTACGGGGCAAAAATACGGCCTTTTCCTGTTGGACACAGTTTAAGAAGGTGCGGGTTAGCTGTCGGCTTTTTTAACACATCCAGGTTTGTGCCGGCAAAATCAGAGCTTGTTGCCGGTCATATGGTGGAATATTCCTCCGCGCCGTACATGCTTTTTTTGGTGAGTATGTTGCCATTGTGCTGATGTGTGCGCTTACCACCATTCTGTTTCTTGGCGGCTGGTTGCCGCCGCTTGATGTGGCATGGCTTAACTGGATACCGGGCGTTATCTGGTTTGTCCTCAAGGTTTGTTTTGTATTTTTCATGTTTGTCTTGCTTGATCATTTCAACAGGCGCCGTTTCATCAATAATTTCACTGATAATACAGGCGTTCGGTTTCATGAGAGCCAGCTTTTGTGTTGAAAGCAGGTGAAATGTTGCTGGTGCTGATAGACAATGGATACAAATAATATTCATCTCTGCCAGTATCCGGTCAAGATCATCCTGGCAGGCAGCTTCAAGCTGTTCTTCAATTTTGGGAAGAATATGGTGCCGGTTATGGCAGTGGATTGAAAGGCCAAATGTTTTGGCCTTTCAATCCACTGCCCCATACTGATGTGTCTCATGCCGACGCATTTGCTGCGGATACGGCGCGCGGGCATCCGGTTCGGTGATCATCTGGTCCAATCTTCTGTATATTTGGGGCCACAGGGTATTAGCCACCTCCATCAACCGGCGGCGGCTCACAGGAATAAGCACCATTGTCATATCCACTCTGTCATTTGTCAGTACGCCGGGCGTATTGGTTACTGTAATGCTGTGTTTTGTGGCGGCGCTGACATCAATATTATCGGTACCATTACCGAAATTGGCAATCAGTTTCAGGTTCTGGCCAGTCAGGGCAATCAGTCCGACATCAATAATCGGAAATTGCAGGCATCGGAATGTCCGCCTGCCTGACAGCTGCCACAGGCTGTTCCTCCTGCCGTATGGGCCGGTCTTCAGCAAAGCGTGTATCAAAAAGTTCCGGCATGCGTGTTTTAATCGGATCGGACGGTTTCCTGATTAAAACGGCGAGCGGTTTTTATTGCCTGGCATTTTGATTTTCTGTCTGGATTAACAAAAATATGCGCGTTGTTGAGAGGTTTTTAATCAGCTATATACTATTTTGGTAAAGTTCATAAATCTGTTTAGCAATTGGCATGGGTAAATCAAAGAGAAATAAGGATGGCGTTACGCGTTTCATTTATTTTCAGATGGGCAGTCAGCATTTTATCTGTCGTAATTTTGTTTCCTTCGTCTGGTAATGCTGTCCAGTCTGAATCGAAAATGCAGGTGGAAAAAACCGATATTGGGCCAAGCGGGCTTCCTCTGCCGCGCTTTGCCAGTCTGAAATCAAATCGGGTGAATGTGCGTGTCGGGCCTGATCAAAGTAAATATGCTGTCGCATGGTCTTATCGCCGGCAGGGATTGCCGGTGGAAATTATTCAGGAATATGGCAATTGGCGGCGTATCCGTGACAGTGACGGGGATCTGGGTTGGGTTAATCAGGCGTTGCTCTCTGGCAGGCGTATGGTGGTGACAGTTCCCTGGCAAAAAGATAAAAATCAGCTTCAGTCCATGCGCAAGAAGCCTGCTGCTGATGCAGTGCTGATTGCTCAGGTAGAACCCGGTGTTATTGGCAAGATTCGTCAATGCAATGGCGAGTGGTGCGAACTGGAAATGGGAAAGAGCCGCGGTTGGCTGAAGCAGGATCAACTCTGGGGTGTTTATCCGGGTGAGAAAATCAACTGAATTTTTTCAGAAAAATCGAAACTGTTTCCGCAGGAAAAACAATCCGGCAGACTGTTTTTTGATTTTGCTTTAATCTGTTCAGGAATGTGACAGCTTAAAGAATTAAAAGCGGCGCACATCGGGTCAGGCTATTGGCTACTCTTGATTTTTCGAGTTACCATATTTCCTCAGCGTTTAAATATACGCCGTCCCGGGGTGTATTGTGGACAAAACGGCCTGCCGGAAAATATGAATCCGCTGCAATCATGCCATGTATCGGTGCATTTACCGGCGCCGTTTGGGCCGTACCCGTACTATTAAATCAACATTGGTAATTTCCATTCCTTCCGGTGCGGGAGGAAGATTGGTGATAACAGGCTGTCCTGCCGGATTTTCAGGAATATCTGTCACTTTGCTTTCATGTTCAAAATAGAAATGGTGATGATCGGCAATATTGGTGTCAAACCATGTCTTTGAACCTTCAACGGCAATGATGCGCAAAAGCTTTGCCTCGGTAAATTGATGCAGTGTATTATAGACAGTTGCAAGCGAAACCGGTACATTGGCTTTGATTGCCTCTTCATACAGTTCTTCAGCAGCGATATGACGGTGTCCCCTGGAAAATATCATCTCTGCCAATGCGAGGCGCTGCTTTGTCGGACGAAGGCCGCAATTGCGCAATCTTTTCTGCAGATTTTGTGAATATACCCCCATACAATCAGCCTTGTATTCCTGAATAGCTTTCTGCCGGTATTTCAAAAGAGCTGTTTACCCCGGTTTAAAGTACAATCATAATATGCAGTCTTGAAAAATGAATCAATAAATATCAGCTAAGGCAGAACATGGTATGGCGTTAAATGTTTTACTTGGCTGTTCCTGTTATGTTAGGACAACAGGAGGCCTGAAATGTGGCACTTTGGGTGGAAAGCTGCATGATCAGGCGTGATAATGACTGAAAAATTGGAGTGACAATGGTTGAACAGAAGTCAAGCTACACCTATGAAGAGCTGCTTTCCTGCGCGCGTGGAGACATGTTCGGGGTGGGTAATGCCCAGCTTCCCGCACCTCCGATGCTAATGTTTAACCGTATTACCGAAATAGGGGAAACAGGTGGTAAATATGGTAAGGGACTGATTCGGGCTGAATTGGATATTAAACCCGATCTGTGGTTTTTTCAGTGCCATTTTATAGGGGATCCGGTTATGCCGGGTTGTCTTGGGCTTGATGCCCTGTGGCAATTGACAGGTTTTTTTCTTGGCTGGCTTGGTGAGCCTGGCAAGGGACGCGCTATTTCAACCGGTGAGGTTAAATTTAGCGGGATGGTGACACCTGAGACAAGCTTTGTCGAATATGGTATTGATTTTAAGCGGGTCATGCGTGGCCGTCTGGTATTGGGGATTGCCGACGGCTGGCTGAAGGCTGATGGCCAGACTATTTATACGGCCAGTGATTTGCGGGTTGGTCTTTTTAAAACAAGAGCTGAAGCTTAACAGGTTCTTTTGTTGAAAACATATCCAAAGAAGACGGAACCTTTATAGCAGACGACCAAGGAGAAATTTATGCGTCGAGTTGTCGTGACCGGGATGGGTATTGTTTCCTCGATCGGAAACAATCCGCAGGAAGTGCTTGCTTCCCTGAAAGAAGGAAGGTCAGGTCTTTCATATGCCGCAGAATATGCATATCTGGGTTTTCGCAGTCAGGTTTATGGTATGCCAACCGTTAATATAGAGGCATTGGTTGACCGGCGTGCCATGCGCTTTCATGGGCGCGGAACTGCATGGAACCATATCGCCATGGATCAGGCGATTGCCGATGCAGGGCTTGAGGAGGTCGAAATTTCCAATGAGCGTACCGGTATTATCATGGGGTCGGGTGGCCCTTCCACCCGTACTATTGTTGAGGCAGCAGATATTACGAGAAAAAAGGGAGGCCCCAGGCGTATTGGCCCGTTTGCTGTGCCTAAGGCAATGTGCTCGACGGCATCGGCGACGCTCGCAACTTTTTTCAGAATCAAGGGTATCAACTATTCTATTTCTTCAGCCTGTGCAACATCAAACCATTGTATTGGCAATGCTTACGAGATGATCTGCTATGGCAAGCAGGATCGGGTTTTTGCAGGCGGCTGTGAGGATATTGACTGGACATTGTCTGAGCTTTTCGATGCAATGGGGGCAATGTCTTCCAAGTATAATGAGATGCCGCAACAGGCTTCACGGGCTTATGATGTTAACCGTGACGGTTTTGTTATTTCTGGCGGTGGCGGTGTTCTGGTACTTGAGGAACTGGAGGTTGCCAAAGCCCGCGGCGCAAAGATTTATGCGGAAGTTATCGGTTATGGCGCTACATCGGATGGACATGATATGGTTGCTCCGTCAGGCGAGGGTGCCGAGCGTTGCATGCAGATGGCCCTTGCCGGGGTCAAGGATGAAATTGATTATATTAATCCGCATGCGACATCAACTCCGGTAGGTGATCCGCCGGAGCTTGATGCAATCCGGCGTATTTGGGGCAGCGGTGACAAGTGTCCGCCGATTTCAGCAACAAAGTCATTAACCGGGCATTCGCTTGGTGCGGCAGGTGTACATGAAGCAGTCTATACGCTTTTGATGATGCAGAATAACTTTATATGTAAAAGTGCACATATTGAAGAACTGGATCCTGCTTTTGCAGATATGCCGATCGTGTGTGAGCGGATCGACAATGTTGAAGTGAATATTGCGCTGTCAAATACATTTGGGTTTGGCGGTACCAACGCAACGCTGGTATTCCAGAAATATTGATTTCAATCACATATCGGAGCATGCCTGATTGGTGTTCTGATATGCTGAGGGCTTTGACGGAGATATAAATGAAGGGTTTGATGAAGGGCAGGCGCGGCCTTATCATGGGGGTTGCAAACGACCATTCGATTGCCTGGGGGATCGCCTGCCAACTGGCAAAGGCGGGAGCAGAGCTTGCTTTTACTTATCAGGGAGATGCATTCGGCAAAAGGGTAAGGCCGCTTGCTGATAAGCTGGGTGCAAAACTGCTTTTACCTTGCGATGTGGAAGATATTGAGACGGTTGATACTGTTTTTGAAAAACTGAAGCAGCAATGGGGAACAATTGATTTTGTTGTTCATGCAATCGGTTTTTCAGACAAGTCAGAGTTGAAAGGCCGTTATGTTGATGTGACAACACGCGATAATTTCAGCCGTACCATGATTATTTCTGCTTATTCCTTTACGGAAATTGTACAGCGTGCACAGGCATTAATGCCGAATGGCGGTTCTATTCTGACTTTGACTTATGGCGCTTCTGTGCGTGTGGTGCCCAATTACAATGTCATGGGGATTGCCAAGGCGGCACTGGAATCCATGGTGCGTTATCTTGCTTATGATTATGGGCCGCAGGGTATCCGCGTCAATGCTATTTCAGCTGGCCCTGTCCGTACTCTTGCAGGGAATGGCATTGGTTCTGCCCGGGCGATTTTTTCTCATCAGCGTCGTAATGCACCACTGCGCCGTACAGTTAGTATTGATGAAATTGGCCAGTCTGCACTTTATCTTCTGTCAGGTATGTCGTCCGGTGTGACAGGTGAAATCCATTATGTTGATTCCGGCTATAACATTATATCAACACCAAATCTGGAGGAGTTAAGACAAAGCGAAGCCCGTGATGATTGAGCATGAGCATTTTGCGGATGATTGTTCCCCGGATGAAAATAGCTATATCTTCTTCTATGTGATTAAGTGATTTTATAAGGAGCGGTTTACTGGCTATTCTTTTCAACCTGGATGCTTTTGAAAATTGCCTGCAAAATTTCTCCTCTGTCAACTTTGTTTCAATATGCTTTTTAATGGAAAAGAACTCATCTCATATTGTTTATACGATGGATTTGTCTCCTCAGCGGTTTGCCTGTGCATTGATCAGGAGTAATAATATCTGCTGTAAACAATCCCCAACCGGTGCCAGGGGTGTCCAGGGGCGGTCTGTGAACCGTAACGCTGAAAATCTGTCCGGCTGATTTTCAGCTTTGTTGGCAATCCAATATATTTGTTCTAAAAACCGGAGATTTTCCTGTCTGTAGCTTTCTGGCTGCTTTACCAGGCTTCTACATCAAACAGAAGATATTCGTGTGCAATTATGGATGTCAACGTTATAAATTTGTTAGATTTCTCAAATGCTCTGACTGATTGCTCCGCCTATGATTGCGGGATTGAGCTGGTTGCTACAAAATCTGCTCTCGCTGTTGAGTATCCTGGATACATTCCCGAATCCGTTCTGGCAGGTTGGCCGCTGATGGTCTGACTGGCATCATCCGCCCTCATAGAATTGCGGAACATAAACCGGATCTGGCAATCCAGACAGATATTTCACAAGCATTGAAAGGGCCGGGAACATCTGTGCATGCCATTTTCCGTAATCTCTGTAAACCGGGAAACTCCAGAACATGGGCATCCGGTAGCTGTCAGATTCTGATATATTCTGCGATATTGCTGTTCCTTGATTCAGCCCGGTTTTTATTGAGATTTATGTCGAAAACCTTGGGGTATCAAAGTATTCTTTTGGTAGACCGGTATAAATTAGATATTTTTCCAATATACAAGATTTTCTCTTTCAGGATGTATTTGTGTTTCCTTCTCAAGGCTACAGAAAAATCTGCATATCATTGCAGATTTTTCTGGCCTGATATAAAATGCCCGCCAGAAACAGCGGGCATTTTCATGTTTGCAGGAAAGATGATATTTAGTCTTCCTTGCTTCTGCGGCGGTTTTTCTGTGCCGGCTGGTCACTGTCATCGGCATGATTTTCTGTATTATCGTGCTTTTCCTGCACAATTTCCTTACCTGTTTTCTGATCGACAATTTTCATCGACAAGCGCACCTTGCCGCGTTCATCAAAGCCCAGAAGCTTGACCCAGACACGGTCACCTTCCTTCACCACATCCGTAGTTTTGGAAACGCGCTCCAAAGCAAGCTGCGAGATGTGAACAAGACCGTCACGCGGGCCGAAAAAGTTGACAAAAGCACCAAAATCCGCTGTCTTGACGACAGTCCCCTCGTAAATTTTACCAATTTCCGGTTCGGCAACAATCGAGTGAATCCAGTGCTTTGCCGCTTCAATAGTTTTTGCATCTGATGAGGCAATCTTGACCGTGCCATCATCCTCAATATTGATTTTTGCCCCTGTCTGCTCAACAATCTCCCGGATAACCTTGCCGCCTGAACCGATAACGTCACGGATCTTTTCAGTCGGAATGGACATGACTTCAATGCGCGGCGCGTATTCTCCCAGATCGGCACGGGCACTTGAAATTGCCTTTGCCATTTCATTCAGAATATGGATGCGCCCTCCTTTTGCCTGCTCCAGCGCAATACGCATTATCTCTTCAGTAATACCGTCAATCTTGATATCCATCTGCAACGATGTGATACCCTTTTCCGTACCGGCAACTTTGAAATCCATGTCGCCAAGGTGGTCTTCATCACCCAGAATATCAGAAAGAACAGCAAAGCGCTTGGCTTCCTTGATCAGCCCCATGGCGATGCCGGCGACAGGGCGGGCAAGCGGCACACCGGCGTCCATCAGCGCCAGTGAGGTGCCACAGACAGTGGCCATGGAGGAAGAGCCGTTGGATTCAGTAATTTCCGATACGGCGCGGATTGTATAAGGAAAATTTTCTTTTGATGGCAGCATCGGATGAATCGCGCGCCAGGCAAGTTTGCCGTGGCCAATTTCCCGCCGTCCAGGTGAGCCAAGACGTCCCGTCTCGCCGACCGAAAAAGGCGGAAAATTATAATGAAGCATGAAAGTTTCTTTTACCAGCCCGGTAAGCATATCAATATATTGCTCATCTTCGCCGGTGCCAAGTGTTGCCACCACAACAGCTTGCGTTTCACCTCGGGTGAAAAGAGACGAACCGTGAGTCCGCGGCAGAATACCGACCTGCGCTTCAACAGGACGGACAGTTTTAAGGTCACGGCCATCAATACGGGCACCGGTATCCAGAATATTCCAGCGTACAATTTTAGCCTGCAGATGTTTAAAGACTGTATTGATCTGCTCTTCCGTAAATTCCGGCTCCTCGCTGCCTTCAGGCAGAAATTCCGCCCTGACCTTGCCTTTCACTTCATCAACGGTAGCATACCGTGTCTGCTTGTCGGTAATCTGATAGGCTTTACGCAGGTCTTTTTCTGCGGTTTCAAGCATTTTCTTCTCAAGCAGGGAAAGATCTTCCGGCTCGAACTCCTGCGGCTCTCTGGCTGCCGCTTCTGCAAGTTTGATGATTGCATCAATAACCGGTTGAAAGCCGCGCTGACCGAACATGACCGCACCCAGCATGACATCTTCTGTCAGTTCCTGCGCTTCTGATTCGACCATCAGTACCGCATCCGATGTACCGGCAACGACAAGATCAAGTGCGGATTCAGGCATTTCATCAATATTGGGATTCAGAATATATTCGCCCTTGATATAACCGACACGTGCGCCGCCAACGGGACCCATGAATGGAATACCCGAAAGGGTCAGAGCCGCAGAGGCGGCCACCATTGACAGGATATCAGGATTGTTTTCAAGGTCATGCTGCATGACCGTGACAATCACCTGTGTATCGTTTTTATAACCTTCCGGGAAAAGTGGGCGGATCGGCCGGTCAATCAGGCGCGAGACCAGCGTTTCATTTTCGCTCGGACGACCTTCCCGCTTGAAATAGCCACCCGGAATACGACCGGCGGCATAGGTTTTTTCCTGGTAATTGACGGTAAGCGGGAAAAAATTCTGGCCCGGCTTTACGTCTTTGGCTGAAACGACAGTAGCGAGAACAACTGTTTCGCCATAAGTTGCAAGGACAGCGCCGTCAGCCTGCCGTGCAATCCTGCCGGTTTCAAGAATAAGCGGGCGACCGGCCCACTCGATTTCTACTTTATGTGTATTGAACATTATGAGTCCTTAGTTTATGGCACGGAAACCATATCCGCGTTTTTTATTATAAAAGGAACCCGGGCAAGACAACATGCCGCTTTCCTTGAAATAAAACCGGGATCGGGCCGGTTTATGAAAAGCAGCTTGCAATCCTGCCCCGTGGCAGGTTCCGCTTGGCAGTCTTTCCGCAAGGAAGACCATGAGCAGGGAACTTTTCAGGAAAAGCCCCTGAAGACTGGCCGCTCCAGTATCTGGATGCTGAAGCAGTCAGCAATTTTCAGCTTATATGGCAAAACACCACATAATATTGCCAGAGGAGTGCTCTAGCGGCGCAGCCCCAAACGGCTGATCAGAACTTCGTAACGCTTCTCATCAACTTTTTTAAGATAATCAAGAAGACGGCGGCGCTGGGAAACGAGCTTCAGAAGCCCACGGCGGGAATGATTGTCCTTCTTATGGATTTTGAAATGCTCGGTCAGATTGGCGATACGTTCGGACAGAACAGCAACCTGCACTTCCGGGGAGCCGGTATCATCTGCTTTTGTTGCATATTCCTTGATGAGAATCTGTTTGCGTTCGGCTGTAATCGACATCGTTTTTTCCTTTCAAAATATGAAAAACAAAATGCCCCGGCCAGGATGTCGTCCAGCAAGGGGCGGTGAAAATAACCGGCAGAACCAGAATCCTGCCCAGATCACGATTCCATCTTATAAAGCATATTGTAGCTGAAAGCTAGAGTCCGTAGCTGTTGTTTTGATAAAAAATCAGAAAAGGACATTGATATTTCGAGGATGAAAAATAAATATAAGTATTTTTATAATATATTTTTTAATAAAACAATAAAATTTTATTGATTTACCGTTTTATTAAATAAGATAAATTTAACATGTTTATCAGTGTTTATAATTTTCAGTGAGGCAATATTGCCTGTCAAGCCCGTTAAACCCGAGAATATGAGCCTGAATATCATCGGACATGCCGGATCATGAGCTTTATCTATTATTATGGGTCAGGGCAGATTCTGCTGTCAGGATATGATGCGTGCGGATAAGCTGTGTAATACTCGCCTGGATAAGCTGAAAAACGAGCACCGGGGATTTCCTCTGTAAAAAAAACGTAGCAGTTTGCAGCCATTGTTTTTAAGTCAGGGCGGGTATATGTTTTATTTGAGTAAAATCTTGAAAATTATATTTATAATTTTTTCTTTTTCAGCTTTTGCTGGTGATAGCAGTATGCGTATGAAGCAGGCCGGAAGCGGCCTTGTTCTGCAACAGCGTGAAGAAATTGCTATGGTTTCACAGGAGGTGTATGTTTCTGCCGGTTTGATTGAGGTGAATTATATTTTTCTTAACCGTTCAAAATATGATGTGACGGTAACTGTCACATTTCCCTTACCGCCAAGGCCTGCTTCGAGGGGAGGATTGCCTGTGCATGAAGAAGATGTAGATGACGGCGACGATTTTGTCGGGCTTGAAACATGGGTAGGGGGAAAAGAAATCAGGACGGCTTTCCGGACAGAACGTGTAACTGCTTTTTCCAGTAACTATCATGATGAGGATGCTATCCGGACGATCTGTTATTGGGAACAGACCTTTCCTGCCGGCAAGCGTGTCTATGTACGCCATCGCTACAGGCCTGTAATTGGCACGGGCGTTTCTCTGCCGCCACTGGATTTGTTGAAAATGGCAGATGAGGTCTATTGTCCTGATGCTGCATTCAAGGCATCGGTTCATTATAAGGCGACATATGAAAGATATGATTTCGCAAGTTACGATGATATCAGCTATATCCTGACAAACGGGAGAAACTGGGCCGGAGGCACCATTCGTAATTTCCGGCTGGTCGTTGATAAGGGAAGTCCTGATGCGCTCGTAACATTTTGCGGAACGGACATTAAAAAAATCAGTCCGACAAAATTTGAGTTCCGGGCAGCAAATTTCCGTCCCCGCCGTGATATTAATGTGTTTATATTACGGGACTGGTCCAGACAGAAGCGGGGTTAGGACAGCGGAATATCTTGACGGAGAGGAGCGGGCAGTGCCTGATGGCATAGGGGGTGACAGCTGTCAACAGTGCTGCTGTTTTTCAATAACAGGAGCAGACGTGATGCTGCCTTGGCTAGTTACCGGAATTTGTAAAGGTTATATTTTTCAGAAAAAGAAAATATTCCTGCAAAATGATAACCTTCAAATATGTAATTGGCGGATGCAGACTCTCTCAAAAGGAAGCCGCAGAATTTCTTGATTTTGCGCTTGATGCAATCAAAAAATGGAGAGCCGGCTTCCTGTGCCGACCGGAGTCTTTCATGAATTGGCAGTACTTCATGAGAAAATCCGTGATCTTGCGTATAAAAATCAGAAAAAATAATAGATGATGATCTGAATGTTATTAATCCGCGCCTCTTCAGGCAATAGGAAACCGACAATCCTTGTGATCCGCTGCCCTGCGAAAGCGTGCACAAGGCAGCCAGGATACTGACGCACTGGCCGATTCTGAAGAATCAAAATAATTTTTCTATGATAAAAACTGTTAAAAATAAAAGGCAATCTCGATGTGTCACAAGGATTGGCCAGAACCGGTCTGTTCTGTTGTCTTTTAAAATCATTGGCTAAACATAATTGGAAAATGAAAAAAATCCGCTACTTTGAATAAAGCGGGAAACCTGACCGATGCAGGATGTGCTGGCGGGTATCATGTTTTAACGAGGTGCAACGTCCGTAAAGCGGGTGACAGATTCCTATAGTGAAAATTGCATGAAAGCAAAGCAAACCGGTTTGCCCCGGTTTACGTTAAAACGGCAATAATGCGCTCAGGGCCGATCTCTTTGAGCGGGAGAATCGATGCGACAGGAACATTCAACACTTGCGCCCTTCAGAACCAAAGATTTCCGCAATTTGTGGGCGGCAACACTTGCTTCCAATCTTGGCGGCCTTGTGCAGGGCGCAGGGGCTGGCTGGCTGATGACATTGATTACGACATCCCAGTCAATGGTGGGACTTGTACAGGGAGCAATGACACTGCCTGTTGTGATCTTTTCTCTTATGGCCGGAGCACTCGCTGATAATTTTAACCGTCGCCAGATTATGATCACAGCGCAAATGATGATGATGATTGTTTCAGTTATCCTTGCTGTCCTGACCTGGGCAGGTTGGGTCACACCGTTTATTCTGCTTGCTTTCACCTTTCTGGTTGGTTGCGGTTCTGCACTTTATAACCCGCCCTGGCAGGCAACGGTGGGGGATATTGTGCCCCGCCATGATATCCCGGCGGCCATTACGTTGAACAGTGTGGGGTTTAATCTGATGCGCAGTGTTGGCCCTGCAATTGGTGGTGCGATTGTTGCTTTTTTCGGGGGTGCGGCGGCTTTTGTTTTCAATGCATTCAGCTATGTTCCGCTGATTGTGGCCTTGTATTTGTGGAAGCCAAAATACCGGAACCCCGTACTGCCCCGTGAACGGCTTGTCGGCGCCATGTCTGACGGTTTGCGTTATGTCATGATGTCTCCCAATCTGCTTAACATCATGATGCGGGCATTACTGTTTGGTCTTGGCGCTATCGGGGTTCTGGCATTATTGCCGGTTGTTGCGCGTGATATACTTTCCGGCGGGGCGCTTTCCTATGGCGGGTTACTTGGTTGTTTTGGTACCGGTGCAATTATTGCCGGAATTATCAATTCACGTATACGGGCACGTTTCAGCTCTGAAACCGTTGTTGCTGTTGCTTTTGTCGGCTATGCTGTTTCCTGTTTTCTTCTGGCTGTCAGCAAGTCCATTCTTTTAAGCCATATTATGCTGTTACCTGCCGGTATGTGCTGGGTTCTGGCGCTGTCATTGTTCAATGTATCGGTGCAGCTTTCAACGCCGCGCTGGGTTGTTTCGCGCGCTCTTGCCCTTTATCAGACCTCCTCTTTCGGCGGGATGGCTGTCGGCAGCTGGTTGTGGGGCGCTATGGGAGACAGCTATGGCACCCGGACAGCCTTGTTTGTATGCGGTGTGTTTTTGATTTTGGGCGCTGCTGTCGGTCTTAAATTCCGTATTCATGAAATTGGCAGTATTAATCTTGATCCTTCTGATCCGTTCCGGGAGCCGGAACTGAGGCTTGACCTGAAAGCCCGCAGTGGCCCGATTCTGATTATGGAAAATTATACCATAGCTGAGGCAGATGTGTCTGCTTTCCTGAAAGCAATGACCCAGCGCCGCCGTATCCGGTTGCGGGATGGTGCAAGGCAGTGGACATTGTTGCGGGATCTGGAAAATCCTGAACAATGGACGGAGAGCTATCATATGCCGACCTGGGTTGAATATTTACGGCATAATTACCGGCGCACACAGGCTGATCTTGAAATTATCAGGGTGCTGCGCTCATTGAATCGCGGTGCTGAAGCTCCGCGTGTGCGCCGTATGATTGAGCGTCAGACCGTGCCTCAGGCCGATGAAATGCATCTCAAGCCGCCACCGGAAGCTATTTGAAAATGATCCGGCACAGAACATATAACTCTACGGGTTTATTGTCTGCAATATTCCGGTTCTTCAGGAAATTTGAATGCGTGTGCTGAAATTGCTTCAAGTCTTTGAAAATTACCTGATCGGCAACGCTGAAGCTGAATATCCGCTTTATTGTTTCCAGACTTTAATAGTAAAAACTCTGACTCCCAAAATATAAAGTTTTTTTCTATGAACATTTTGGACAATTTTCGCTATGCGAATACCAAAGAGATAGTATTTCTTGCTTTCCGTTGTGGTTTTTGTTTCGAAAACAGAAAGACCAAAAAGGCAGTAATGTTTTATTAATCTTGTATAGCCGGCGATTGTCATCGCTTGTTCCCGAGAAGGCAGGCAACTTTTTTTCACATTAATATCAAGGAGGTGGTTATGAATTTGTTTTGATAGGTTCTGAAAAAGGATTTGTTCATACCATTCTGTTTTTTTACAATAGTACCACCATTTTTCAGCATGTTCCATGTCAGGTGTGTTCCACGGCTTTGTGCGGGACGTATAATGGAGCACAGTCTTTGATCCGTTATATGCTGTATTATATTCAGCAATGAGATTTTCCAGAAAAACCGATTGGTTGATCGTCTTGATAATCGGCTCGTTATCAAGAATATTCTTTGTCGGACATGTGCAGTTCCATGACTGGTCAAGATAATGGATTTTGTTTTTACAAATTATATTTATCACATCCTGATCTGGAAGAATAAACTCTCCGGAGTCGGCCAATAATTTGATACATTGCTCGGAAATGGAAAATTTTCTCCACATTTCAAGATTAAAAACAACGAGTCCGGAATTGACATAAGAGTTTTTAATATCAAGAAAGAGATTTTGCGTAAAATATCTTGTCCACCATGGATCATTTCTACGATCAATCTCAATTTTGCTGTCAATGACGGCAGCAATATAATTATCCTTGAGGTCCAGTTTTATTAATTCAGCAATATCACGACTGAAAACCATATCTGTGTCAATATAAACGACTTTGTCAAATTCATCGCATATTTCAGGAATGAACAGTCGTCCATAAATAGCAGCAGTGAAATGGCCTTTCTCTTTGAAATATGCCTTATGTTTGTTTAGGAAAGCTGTTGCTGATACGACATGCAGGGTAAAGTTTGCATATCCGGCAATTTGTCTTTCAATTACGCGGATAGATTCCTGTTTGATACCGCAATCCAGAATGATGATATGGTAAACATTGTTCTGTGATGCGTTTTCAATTATGGATTGCAGGCCTGTGGCAAGATATTTTATATAATTATCATCGCAGACAAAAATAATCGGAATGCTTTTTTCCGTTTTTTGAATATCAGGAAGGGGGAAGAACAACTTGTTTGCTATGCAGCCTTTCTGAATCGCGAAGATACTTTTTTCAATATTTGCCTTGTTGATTTTCTGGATATCAATTTTTTTAGCCAGGGAATAAATTTTTTTGATTGAATTTTGTTTTGTCTGTTCAGTTAGGTTTTTATGTTCTGCGAGGTAAGAGCCGTGTATGATGGCTTCTGCAAAATACTGGTTGTTTTTATCCCATAATGAGTACTGATCAAGAAAATTTGAAAAATCCCTGACGCATTTCAGATAATCATTAATGTGATCGGGATTTCTGAACGTTTCTTCCGAAAGTGACCCGTTCCTGTATAAATAAGTATAAAGTTTTTTATTAATAAAACTTATATTTCTTGATACAGACAGATATTTAAAAACAAAATTTTCGTCTTCATGGCGTTCTGTATCAATAAAATCGATATTATATTTATTTAAAATTTCTACCTTGAAAATTTTATTCCATAGAATGATATTTACTGTTCTTTTAAGGTGCTGAGTGAGTTCAAAAATACCATTTCTGTTATTGAGAAGATAGCTTTGGTCTTTGCGCTTTGTATTATTTGTGTTTTGCAATTTGCAATTGCACATGGCCAGATCGACTTCTTCATTGGCTTCCATAAGCGCGATCATAGTGGATACCATTTCAGGTTTATAGAAATCGTCGCTGTCACAGAACATCACATATTTGCCGAAAGCTTTTTTTAAACCATGATTTCTGGCTATCCCTGGTCCCGATCTGCTGAGGTTAATGAGGTGGATGCGGTCGTCTTTGTTCTGGAATTTTTCGACAATCGATCTGCTGTTATCTGTTGACCCGTCATTGATACAAATGATCTGTGTATCTGAATATGTTTGCTCTGTAAGTGATTTCAGGCAAACGCCTATATAGTTTTCTGTATTGCAGAATGGAACAATGATGGATACTTTAGTACGTATCATACTTTTTTCTTTATTTTTTTAAGTCAGGCGACATGGTCAGAAGATGATGAATATGATCATTTCAAAATAAATAAAAATTTTACCGCTGTTTCTGATCAATACGGATAATTCATATTTTGTAAAGCAAGAAATTTATAACAAAATTGAGAAAAGAACCGGGGCAAGCCAAATAATTGGAATTATGAATTTTTATACGCTGAAAACCCGTTTCGGCTGGAATGTGCCCTTTTTAATATAACCGATTGCCAGCACTTTGCCCTTGTGGTTCACACAGGCTTCATCAGCTTCTGCCAATACATTATGCCCCCGCAAAATAATGGCATTGCCACTGCGGATGTAGGTTGCCTGCTTGTCAGAGATTGAATATTGCGGCAGACATTTAAGGGCGGTACCGGTTTCAGTCAACAATGCATCCAGCTTTGAAAAATCACGTTTCGGCAATGACATATCTTTTTCTGCCGGTTCAATGCGTGGCGGACAGGCTTCTTCCAGTATTTCAAAGGTTACAAGGTCACTTTCTGTAAAAGGTGCTACCTCTATGCGGCGCAGTTCGGCAATATGCCCGTAGCATCCCAGGTCGCGTCCCAGATCACGGGCAAATGAGCGTACATAAGTGCCCTTGCCGCATTCAATTTCAAATATGGCGTGGCCTTCCGGTGTTGTCCCGACCAGTTCCAGCAAATCAATTTCCACTTCACGCGGCGGAATATCAACTTTCTCGCCGCTGCGTGCCAGATCGTAAGCACGCGAACCATCAATCTTGATTGCGGAAAACTGTGGCGGAGTTTGCAGGATAACGCCGGTATATTCAGGCAAAAACGCCTTGATTTCTGCCTCTGTCGGCCGGTTGGAAGATATTTTCGTAACTTCGCCTTCAAGGTCGTCGGTTGAACGCTCTTCACCCCAGGCAACGGTAAACCGGTAGATTTTTGTTCCTTCCATCACATAAGGCACTGTTTTGGTCGCTTCCCCAAGAGCAACAGGCAAAAGCCCGGAAGCAAGCGGATCAAGTGTCCCCGCATGCCCGGCTTTTTCTGCATTATAAAGCCATTTCACCTTGGAAACAGCTTCTGTCGAACCCAGCCCTTTGGGCTTGTCAAGAATAACCCAGCCTGAAACAGGTCTGCCCTTTTTCCGGTACTGCCTTGCCATGCAGTTTTATTCCTTATTTTTTTCGTTATCATCATGATCAAGATCACGAGCTACTTTCGCAGAGCGAAGCAATGCGTCAATCTTTGCAAAATTATCAAACCCTGTATCAAGCCGGAAACGAAATTCCGGCATGTATTTTATTTGTCGCAAATTGCGATTGGCCTGACCCCGGATATATTTTGCATGACGGTTGAGCGCTTTCACAATTGCATCACCATCCCTGTTGCCAAGTGGTGCAACAAAGCATGTCGCAATTTTGAGATCAAGTGACATGCGCACTTCCGATATGGAAAGAATAACTCCCTCCAGAAGCGGATCGCGCACCTCTCCATGTTGCAATACCTGCGCAACAGCGTGCCGGACTTGTTCACCGACTCTCAGTTGCCGTTGCGAAGGCCCGGAACGTTTCATTGCTTTAAATACCTTGCTTGCTTTATTGCCAGACGCTGATCCTGTTACAATCGGATCGGTACTCAGGTTTCTTTTTGTGGCGGCGCCATCCTGCCTGTCAGCTGAAACCGGTTGCCAGGGGGATGTTTTTTGGCACAGCCACTGCTTTGCTATGGTTAAAGTGAACGGCTGATATGTTCAACGCGGAAAGCTTCGATGATATCACCGACGCGGATATCCTCATAATTTTCAAAGGCCATACCGCATTCCTGTCCTGCCGGTACTTCATTGACCTCGTCCTTGAAACGCTTGAGTGTTTTGAGCTTGCCTTCGTGGATAACGACGCTGTCACGGATAAGACGCACCCCGGCACCCCGCTCAACCTTGCCTTCAGTTATACGGCAACCGGCAACTCTGCCAATCTTTGAAATGTTAAACACTTCAAGAATTTCGGCATTGCCAAGGAAGGTTTCGCGCCGTTCAGGCGAAAGCATACCGGACATGGCCGCTTTGACGTCATCCACAAGATCGTAGATGATATTATAGTAGCGGATTTCGATACCCTGGTTTTCCGCTGCATCCCGTGCAAGGGTATTGGCACGAACGTTGAAACCGATAATGACGGCTTTTGATGTTGCTGCAAGTGAAATATCGCTTTCAGTAATGCCGCCAGCACCCGCATGCACGATACGGGCGCGGACTTCGTCATTGCCAAGCTTTTCAAGGGCGGTGCTGATCGCTTCAATCGAACCCTGGACATCGCCTTTGATAATCAGCGGAAATTCCTTGATACCAGAGGTCTGGAGCTGGCTCATCATCTGTTCGAACAATCCACGCGAACCCGCCTGGCGCGCCACAGCTTTTTCACGGGAAAGCCGCTGGCGATATTCGGAAATTTCGCGCGCCTGCGCCTCGTTGGCAACCACTGCAAAACGGTCACCCGCCTGGGGAGGCCCCTGCATACCAAGAATTTCAACTGGCGTTGAAGGGCCGGCTTCTTTCATATGTTCACCCCGTTCATTGATCAATGCACGCACACGCCCCCATTCATCGCCGGCAACAATGATATCACCGGAATGAAGCGTGCCCTTCTGTATCAGTATGGTGGCGACAGAACCGCGGCCACGATCAAGCTTGGCTTCAATCACAACACCTTCAACAGCCCGCTCGGGGTCGGCCTTGAGATCAAGAATTTCCGCTTGCAGCAAAATGGTTTCGAGCAGCTTGTCCAGATTCTTTCCGGTTTTGGCTGAAACCTCAACTTCCAGTACATCGCCGCCCATGCTTTCAACAAATACTTCATGCTGTAACAGCCCGGTGCGCACCTTTTGCGGATCAGCTGCAGGTTTGTCAATCTTGTTAATAGCAACAACGATCGGCACATCTGCAGCCTTGGCATGGTTGATCGATTCAATGGTCTGCGGCATCACGCTGTCATCGGCTGCAACAACCAGAACGGCAATATCCGTCGCCTGCGCACCACGCGCCCGCATGGCGGTGAAGGCAGCATGGCCTGGCGTATCAATGAAGGTGATCCTGTGCCCTTGCTGCTCCACCTGATAGGCACCGATATGCTGGGTGATGCCGCCCGCTTCACCGGAAACTACATTGGCTTTGCGGATTGCATCAAGCAACGATGTCTTGCCATGGTCAACATGGCCCATGATGGTGACTACCGGCGGGCGGGGCTGCATTTTGCTTTCATCATCCGGCACATTGAAAATGCCCAGTTCCACGTCGGACTCAGCAACGCGTTTGGCCGTATGGCCAAATTCCTCTGCAATAAGCTGTGCCATATCCCCGTCAATAACATCACCGGGTTTCATCATTTGCCCCTGCTTCATCAGGAACTTGATAACATCAACAGCGCGCTCTGTCATACGCTGTGCCAGTTCCTGAATGGTGATTGTTTCAGGAATGGTGACTTCACGCGAAATCTTCTCACGTGTTTCCTGTGTCTGCGTCCGTTTGAATTTTTCCTGACGGCGGCGCATCGCTGCCATGGAACGCTCGCGAAAATCGGTACCGTCATCATTCAGAGCTGATGACAGTGTCAGTTTGCCGCGGCGGCGTTCTTCGCTGCCTTTTACAGCTTTGGGAGGACGTACTTCTGTTTTGACAGCGGCATTGCGGCGCTGTCCGGGAGCACGGGTGTCTTCTTCTTCATCTTTTCCGCGCCGGCTGTTATGCTGGGGGGCCTGGCGCAATTTTTCCGGGTCTGGTGCGGCAGTTTGCTTTTCTGCATCAGGCCTGGCGCTTTTCGCCTTTTCCGTTTCAGCTTTTTTACTGTTCTCAGTCTCTTCCTTCAGGCGTTGATCTTCCTTTGCCTGTGCTTCCAGCTTTTCCTGACGCTCTCTTTCACGCTCGGCCTCCTCCCGGGCACGGCGTTTTGCATCCAGTTCTATCTGTGCCTGTTCTTGCTCTGCCCGGTTTTTCGCCTCTTCAAGGGCGCGCATACGCGCTTCCATCTCAGTGGATGAAAGATTACTCACTTTCGGTGCGGCTTTGGGCGGCGGGGTTTCCTTGTGCTGTTTGGGACGCGGCGCTATATGTGGCTTTGTTACCAGTTGTACCGGTTCTGTCTTTTCATCCGGGCGGGTAATCTTGCGGCGTTTGGTTTCAACAACAACAGCTTTTATGCGGCCATGGCTGAAATTCTGCTTGACCGTACTGTGTTCAACGCCGGAACGTTTGAGCGTCAGTGTTTTTTTGGGAGAGACGCCAGGCGTCTTGTCGTCATTCTTTTTATCGGTCATTCCGTTTCCGCTTTCTTTACAGCTTTTGCCGTATCTTCATCCCGGTTCATTACATTCTCACCGCGATAAGCGACAAGCTGTCGTGCCCTTCTGATGAATCCGTCCGCTGCCAAACCCTTGCACACAGCAGCATGTATCACATTATTTTTCCCGAATGCCAAACTCATTTCCTCAGCTGTAAAAAGAGTTACCACAGATGTTGCGCTGTACCCCTGTTTACCGGCAGCATGGATAGCCTGCGCAATTTTTCGCCGGCCGTCTTCTTCTGCTTCTTTGGCATGTAATACCATGACCACCTCACCGGTCCGGATTGCCATGTTGACCTTTAGCGCACCGGTTATAATGCCCCCCCCCCGCCGCGCAAGCGACAGGCTGCCAAGCGCAGCTTTGACCAGCAAACGGTCAAGTATGTCCGGTGTATTATCAGCAATATGCACGTCCTGTTTCAGGCTGCGCACAAATGCCTTGCGCTTTATAGCCTCTTCCAGCACCTTGCGCGAAGCAACCAGCCAGGCACCGCGTCCGGGAAGGTTACCCCTCAGGTCAGGCACTATCAACCCGTCAGGCCCGGCAACAAAGCGAATCATTGTATCGGCTGAGCCGCACACACGCGTGACGATGCAGGTTCGCTCGTTCATGCTTGTCCTGTCTTCCTTCCCTGTTGGGAGCATTTTCAATTCTGTTTATATCAAATCGAAAGCTCTTGTTCCTGATTTTGCCACATTATTACAGGCATCAAATATTCCATTTGATTGCAAACGGCTCTAGTCGCCGGTTGCCTCTTCCTTGTTATCAGTTTCTCCGTTATCAGCAGTTTTGCTGGCGTTATCTTCTTCTGTAAGCCAGCCGACCCTGATACGCGCTGCTACAATCATCTGGTCTGCATCCGCACGGCTTAAATCAAACGAATGCAAAACACCTGAATAGTTGATCGTTTCACCACCCTTGCGTTCGCGCCAGCCAACCAGGTCATCCGATGCATAACCGGCAAAATCCTCAACTGTTTTGATGCCATCTTCGCCGATTGCCACCATCATGGCAGTTGTCATACCGGGAATGTCGCGCAATTCATCAGTAACACCAAGCTTTTTGCGCTTTTCGTCAAATTCTGTTTCAATACGCTCAAGATATTCCCGTGCACGGGTCTGGATTTCCGCCGCCGTATCTTCGTCAAATCCTTCAATTGATGCAATTTCATTAGTATCAACATAGGCAACTTCCTCAATCGAAACAAAACCTTCAGAAGCCAGAACCTGTCCCACCATTTCATCGACGTCAAGCGCTGTCATAAACAGTTTGGAGCGATCGACAAACTCCTTCTGGCGGCGTTCGGATTCTTCCTGTTCGGTCATGATATCGATGTCCCAGCCGGTAAGCTGTGAAGCAAGGCGCACATTTTGACCGCGTCGGCCGATTGCAAGGCTTAGCTGATCATCCGGCACCACAACTTCAATACGCTCGGCGTCTTCATCAAGCACAACCTTGGCCACTTCAGCCGGTTGCAGAGCATTGACAATAAATGTTGCTGCATCAGGCGACCAGGGAATAATGTCAATTTTTTCGCCTTGCAATTCACCGACCACAGCCTGTACGCGACTGCCGCGCATACCTACACAGGCGCCAACCGGGTCAATGGATGCATCGCGAGAGACAACGGCAATCTTGGCACGTGATCCTGGATCACGGGCAACAGATTTGATTTCAATAATACCATCATAAATTTCCGGCACTTCCATGGTGAAAAGCTTTGCCATGAATTGCGGATGCGTACGTGACAGAAAAATCTGCGGCCCGCGCTGTTCACGACGCACATCATGCACATAGGCGCGGATACGGTCGCCATAACGAAACGCTTCACGCTGGATCAGTTCATCACGGCGTGTAATCGCCTCGTCGCGGCCCAGATCGACAATCACGTTACCATATTCAACGCGCTTTACGGTACCTGAAATAATTTCGCCGATACGGTTTTTGTATTCTTCATACTGACGGTCACGTTCCGCTTCCCGCACTTTCTGAACAATGACCTGTTTGGCGGATTGAGCCGCAATGCGGCCAAAATCCATCGGTGGCAGGGGATCGGCCAGAAAATCACCGATTTGTGCATCAGGTTTTTTGGCATGTGCATCTTCAAGCGAAATCTGTGTCGCATAATCTTCAACAGTTTCAACCACTTCCATCAATCGTTGCAGTTTGATGTCGCCGGATTTGGAATTGATATCAACGTGAATATTGGTTTCCTGCCCGTAACGTGAGCGTGCAGCCTTCTGAATGGCATCGGCCATGGCTGCGATAACAATCTCGCGGTCAATTGACTTTTCACGTGCGACAGCATCTGCAATCTGCAGAAGTTCCAGCCTGTTTGCACTTACAGCCATCGGCGTTTCTCCTTCGTATGTTGTCGCTTTCTTCGAGGCAGCTCAAATTTTATTTTTTAAACGGCAATTTTTCCACTGTACTGTTTGCAGGCAAATCATGCAGATCTGTGTCCAAATCATCACCGGCGGCCAATCGTTCACGCAGCGCCTTGTCTTTATGCAATGCATCACGGATAAGCTCGTCCGTTAAAACAAGATGCGCCTCACTCAGATCGGCAAAGGGAATGTGCACCACCATTGCTTCGTCGTAAACAGTTTTATCTGTTTTAAGGGTAAAACCTTCATTGTCAACGCTGACAATATAGCCGCGAAATTTCTTCCGTCCGTCAATTATTGTGCCGGTTTCAGCCTTGACGATATGGCCACGCCAGTTGGAAAAATCAGATTTGCGTACAAGTGGACGGTCAATGCCCGGCGAGGAAATTTCCAGATGATATTTGCGTTCAATCAGATTTTCCACATCAAGTACAGGCGAAACTGTCCGGCTGACAAGTTCACAATCCTCAATAGTCATGGTACCGTCGGCATGTTCAGCCATGATTTGCAATGTCAGTCCGTTAAGGCCAGACAGGTGAACACGCACCAAACGAAAACCCAACGGCCTGATGACAGGTTCAATAACAGCAGCCACCCGTGCATCAATGCCGGTTTCCTGTGTCAGGCGCGGTTCATCAATGGACATCGGCGCTGTTATCATATCATTCATGGAGCCATCCTGTTTTTATCTGATTTCAGTAACAAAAAAGAGCGGATCCAGTGAACCCACTCTTGTCATACAGATCAAGAATTTCCCTCAATATAAGCCTTTCAGACCTGAATTGCAAGTGTCACATCGTCTGCTGACACAGACATGCCAGATCACAGCAGGGGCTTGAATACGGCCATCTGAAAAATGTATCTGGCAAATCAGATAAAACTGTTGAAGCCCGCAGATATGCGAGCAAAATAAAAGATCCGGAACATTCAATTTGATGCGATCAAGATCGCAGATATTTTGCTCATTTACATTTTCGGAGGCAGGACCATTTCACATGTTCGCCTGAAATATTCTGATCAGACACGCAGAAAAGTCAGGTAAGCAGGTTTTCTGCCTTCACGGATGGCTTTTGCCTCATAGCGGGTACCTGGCCATGCTGCATAAGGCGTATGCCAGTCTGCCGCACTGGATGCGGCCCATGTGAAGGCAGGATGATTGCGGATGTGAAGCAGGGTCCAGTTGATATAAGTATCAATATCACTGGCAAAGCGGAACAGGGCGCCTTTTTTCAGGACACAGGCGAAACGGTTCAGATTATGTATATTTACAAAACGGCGTTTCCAATGCTTTTTTTTCGGCCATGGGTCAGGATAGAACAGGTCAATTCCATCAAGTGATTGATCAGGAAGCCAATCCAGCAGCCGGATAGCATCATCATCATAAAGGCGCACATGTTGCAGATGGCCGGATGTATTTTCAATCTGGGCAAGTATTTTCGCCATGCCGTTGACAAAAGGCTCAACACCGATAAAACCGGTAGAAGGAAAACGGGCGGCCTCGTGTAACAGATGTTCACCGCCACCAAAGCCGATTTCCAGGCGCACCGCTTTGATTGGGGCAGCAAACAGCGTTCGCAGGTCAGCCGGTGCGTTTTGAGCAAGATCAATTCGCAAATCGGGCAGTAATATATTGCACAACGCCTTCTGGCGGGGGCGCAAAGGTTTGCCCTGACGACGGCCGAAAAAAGCTTGTCCGCCGTGCGCTTTATGCTTCTCCATTATTGTATTGCCGCCTTCAGGGCTTTGACAAGGTCGGTTTTTTCCCATGAAAAAGAGCCGTCACGCCCCGGCTTGCGACCGAAATGGCCATAGGCCGCAGTTTTGGCATAAATCGGCCTGTTCAGGTTAAGATGACGGCGGATACCGGAAGGCGATAAATCCATAACCTTGCGAATGGCCGCCTCAACCTGTGCTTCATTGACCTTGCCGGTTTCATGCAGGTTGACATAGATCGACAAGGGTTGTGCTATGCCGATAGCATAGGAAATCTGGATAGTGCAACGGTCTGCAAGACCGGCGGCAACAATATTTTTAGCAAGATAACGGGCGGCATAAGCAGCAGAACGGTCAACCTTGGTTGTATCCTTGCCTGAAAATGCGCCGCCGCCATGCGGGGCAGCCCCGCCATAGGTATCGACGATGATTTTGCGACCGGTCAGGCCGGCATCACCATCAGGGCCGCCAATCACAAATTTTCCTGTCGGGTTGATATACCACTGGCAATCATCGGCGATTTTCAGATCTGCAAACGCCTGGCGGATATAGGGTTCCACCACGCTGCGAACCTTTCGGGAATCCCAGTCGGGGTCAATATGCTGGGTTGAAAGCACAATGGATGTCACTTCCATCGGCTTGCCATCAATATAGCGGACAGTAACCTGGCTTTTGGCATCAGGCCCGAGTTTACCTGTCTCGCCGTCTTGTTTGTGACGGGCGATGGAAATCGCTTCCAGCATTTTATGGGCGTAGTAAATGGGAGCAGGCATAAGATCAGGTGTTTCCCGGCAGGCATAACCGAACATGATGCCCTGATCCCCGGCACCTTCTTGACTCTGTCTGTCTGCCGCATTGTCAACTCCCTGGGCAATATCAGCCGATTGGGAGTGCAGCAGCACATCAATTCTTGCATTTTTCCAGTGAAAGCCATCCTGTGCATAGCCGATTGCCTTGATTACACGGCGCGCGGCAGCACGAAAACGCTTGGGGTTAACAAGCGGGTTGCCTTTTTTGTCATAAATAAGGTTGCCGTCCTTGCCTTTCTTCAGCAGCGTTTCAGGTACACGCACTTCTCCGGCGATGATAACACGATTGGTTGTGGCAAGCGTTTCACAGGCAACACGGATAGACCAGGGGTCAATGCCGGTTTTATGGGCTTCTTTATAGATCATGTCGACGATTTCGTCGGAAATGCGGTCACAAACCTTGTCTGGATGGCCTTCTGATACCGATTCACTGGTAAAAAGGTAAGACTGATATTGCACGGGACACCCCTCTGGAAGAAACTGCCTGAGATGCCGGATAGAACATCTTTGTCGAAACAGCAGTTTTCTATTAAAACAATTTTGAAGAAGTGGAAACTGATTTTCCGACAAAATTGCGACAAAGCAGATGGTTTCGCAAGAGCCGGCATGGATTTGCTGCAAGACGGGTGATATTTACCGTCTGAAGAATGCAATAATACGTAATCGGGGAAAAGCGGGAACCGGTTTTTCAATAAAAATTGTATTAAAGTTAAGAAAAGAAAATTATCACCTGTTGAAGCAATGCCCCGCAGTCTTCCGGTGCATCCCGGGAATGGAGAGAAAAAACAACTGCCAATCAGGATGCATGCCGGACAGCCCGATGCAGATTCTTATAGCTTCAATATGCAATAATATCCGGATGACCGATAAAAATGTAACTGAAACAGGACAGGTTGTTTCAGGGACAGATAAGAAAGCAACACTTTCAGGAACAGCCGGGCAGACCATGGCAGCAAAGGGTCACCCGGTTGGATTCCCGGCACTTTCATCGGACAGGGCTTTTGCCAGGTCAATGATCTTGCGACGCACCTTGGGGTCTTTTATATGTGTAAAAGCGCGCATCAGCTGCACACCTTCCGTGCTGGAGCAGAAATCAATGTAGTTGATTTCATTTTCTGCAAGACCTTCCACGACACTGGAGCCGGGGGCTTCTTCAAAAAAGAAGGAAACCGGCACTTCAAGAATTTCAGAGATAGCCTGCAGGCGGCTTGCGCCAACGCGGTTTGTGCCTTTTTCATATTTCTGGATTTGCTGAAATGTTATACCTAACTGTTCGCCAAGCTTTTCCTGGCTCATGCCAAGAAAATTGCGCCGAAGACGGATACGGCTGCCAACATAAACATCAATAGGATCGGGTTTTTTCTTTGTATCGCCCATAAATGTCAGTTTCTTGAATTACACGCTTATAATAATCCACCGAAGAGGATTAATGTTTTGCGATCATGGTTGATGGTTGACAAAATCCCCCCGTAGAATATTGCCGGTTGCCTGCATAACATAGTAATCATTGGAAATTGTCAATTCGTTAGCATTGGCGAAAAAGTCGTAAACCCATGGAGCACAAAAATAATACTGCAAAGATGTAAAAAGCTGGCACACTGTTCGCTTTTCTGTGCCAATTTGAAACAATTTTTTCAGGCAAATCAATATCTGTAAATCCAATTTCATTATGGTTAATCATGGTGATGATTCGACCATAAGGGTCAATAACCGCTGAAATACCGTTATTTGCAACGCGGATGAGCGGTATTGCCTGTTCTACGGCGCGTATACGTGCTTGGGCAAAATGCTGCCAGGGGCCAGGCGTGTTGCCAAACCAGGCATCATTGGTGATGTTGACAAGGATGTCCGGGCTGGGGCCTTCATAGTCAAGTTCTGTCGGAAAAATAGCTTCATAACAGATAAGCGGCAGAATGACCGGTCCGTTTGCAAGCGGTATGGTGGTATGTCTGGCTGCTGCGTTATAGACACCGGCAACCTCTGTAATTGCTCTGAGGCCAAATTTACGGAACAAACCCTCAAGAGGTAGATATTCACCAAAGGGAACAAGGTGAACTTTGTCGGCATGAGCAACAATTCTGCCATAAGGATCAATCACTTGCAGAGAGTTAAAGTATCGGGGGCTGTCCGTTCCGTTTTCTGCCTGTTCCATGCGGACAGTGCCGACAAGCGCAAGCTGGTCATCTTTCAAGGCGTTGCTGATATACATCAGTGCCGCAGGGGTGTGTTCAAGCACATAAGGAACAGATGTTTCCGGCCAGATGACAAGCCGGGGCAAGGCTGCTCCGTTAACCGGTGCTGCCATGGTAAGTTGCAGATGGCGTTCAAAATTTGCCAGTCGTGTTGTGTTGTCGATTTTTTCACTTTGCGGAATGGAAGGCTGAACAAGACGCACCCGCGTTGATCCGGGTGCCGGCGTATCGGTTGGGGGCAGATTGTCCAGCCGGTAAAGGCCAAAGCTGACATCTGCCGCAATCAGCAGGATAGCAATAGTAAAACCTGCCTTCCAGTCCTTTCGGTCACTTAAAAGTGCCGGTGTGGTATAGGTCAGTACAGCAAGCGTATTCATACCGTAAAGCCCGATAAGAGCTGCCGGTTGCATCAGCAGCGGAAAAGGCATGGCCGTGTAGCCGACTGCATTCCATGGAAAACCGGTAAACATCCAACCGCGGAGCCACTCGGCTACCCCGAAGGCAAGACCGGACGCAACAATCCGTCTATAGCCACGCTGCCACAGAAGGAAGGCCGCAAGGGCGGCAAAAGCATAAAAACAGGCAAGAAATGCCGGAAGTCCCAGTACAGCAAAAGGTATTGCCCAGCCATAAACAGTAATGTCAATCAGCATTGCGCTGCCAAGCCACCAGAGGCCAGCGACGAAATAGCCGAAACCGAAGCTCCACCCCGTCAATGCCGCAAGGCTGTAACGCTGCCTGTGTTTTGCCGTACGCTGTTCATAAATGCCATCGAGCAGCCAGACAAAAACTGGAAACGTGAGAAAACAAACCGGAAAAAAATCAACCGGCGGCAGGGCAAGCGCCGTCAGCGCCCCTGCTAGCAGCGCTGCTGCTTGCCGTTTCCAGCCCGGCAATGCCTGAATTGCGCGAATATACATGCAAGTGGCCTTTTGTCTGAAGCAGTTCCTGTTTGGGTGAAATACTGGTAACAGTAAGAGCTGCAGCAAATCAAAGAGTCAGGTTATTTCCGGTTTATCTGTACAGACTGAAAATAATCTGACAGTGCCACACAGTTATTAGAACATTTCCGGCAGAAGTATGAAGCGGTTTTGTATCCGGAAATGCGATAAAATAAAAATCTGGGCCATTTGAGATTTATCTGTGCAAATCGGAAATGGCCTAGCCTTGTCCGGCAGCTTTTTTTACGTTGTGTTCTTCTCCTTCAGGGATACGCTTCATGCGGATGCGCCTTATCCGGCGGCGATCAGCATCAAGCACCTGAAAACAATAGCCCGGAATCACCTCAATGATTTCACCGCGGGCAGGTATCCGGTCAAGAGCTGAAACAATAAGGCCGCCGATCGTATCCACATCTTCAGCATGAGCGCCAGGGTTGAAATCAGCGCCAATCATCTTTTCCATGTCCTCAAGCTCGGTGCTGGCATCAATCAGCCAGCTGTCCTCCGCTTCGGGAATAATCATGACATCGTCATCATCATGTTCATCCTCAATGTCGCCGACAACCAGCTCAACAATATCCTCCATCGAGGCAAGTCCGTCTGTGCCGCCGTGCTCATCAATTACCAGCGCCATCTGGGTGCGGGTTGTCTGCATGCGGGTCAGAAGCTGGCTTGCCAGCATGGAACCCGGCACAAACAGCACCTCGCGAATGACATCAAGGTCACTGACGGGCTTTGTCAGGTCAACCCGGGAAAGGTCGGGTTTGCTGTTGTGCCCCTGTGCCGCACTGGTAATGTAGTTCAATACGTCACGGATATGAATCATCCCGCGTGGATCATCCAGCGTGTCAGCATAAACCGGCATGCGTGAATGGCCTGATTTTTCAAATAATTGCAGAACATCGGCCAGTGTCGTACCGATTTCAACCGCTTCAATATCAGAGCGCGGAATCATCACATCATCAACACGCGCCTGATGCAGTTCCACGATGTTGCTGAGCATCAGCCGTTCTTGCGCTGTAAATGCTTCACTGTATGCACTGCTGTTGTTCAGATCGTTGTTTCTGAAAGAATTATTCTGTCGCGACCGCAGAAATGCAAAAAGCCCTTTCAGTAATGAACGCCTTTTCTGCCCTTGTAATCGCTGTGGACTGTGCTCTTCCGTTTCACCCGCGTTTTCCACGCCTGCGGATTGTGTGTTTGTTTTGTCTGCCATGATCCAAAATCTTGATTTAATCTGCCGAAAATACAGCATAAGGGTCAGAAATGGCAAGAGTGTGCACAATTTCCTGTTCTAATCTTTCCATAATTTCTGCGTCCTGATCGTTTTCATGGTCATATCCCAGAAGATGCAGAAGACCGTGGACAATCAGATGGCTCAAATGGTCGTTAAAGGTTTTGCCCTGGGCCTGGGCTTCCCGTTTCACGGTTTCAAGTGCAAGAATGATGTCACCCAGCATGGGGCCGGATCTTTCACCGGCTTTGACTGGAAAGGCCGGAAAAGAAAGTACATTGGTTGCTTTGTCTTCATGCCGCCATTCAGCATTGAGGCGGCGGATTTCTGCGTCATTGGTGAAGACAAGGCTCAACTCGCTTGCTGCATTCAGCATATCAAGGCGGGTAATTGTCGCCTCTAAGGCTTTTACGGCCAGCTTTTCAAGGCTGCCTGCATCCGGCCAGCCTTGGTCGTTCACGGCGATGTCAATTGTTATCACTGTGTTTCAGCCTTTTTATGCTGTTTTTTGTTTGCATCCCGGTCGTAGGCGCTGACAATCGCTGCAACAAGGGGATGGCGCACTACATCCTGCTCGGTAAAACGCACCGTGACGATGTTTTCAATACCATCCAAAATCCGCAGCGCTTCTGTCAGACCGGATTTATGCCCGGGCGGCAGGTCAATCTGGCTGGGGTCTCCGGTTACAATCATACGGGCACCTTCACCAGGCCGCGTCAGAAACATCTTCATCTGCATGGTGGTGGTGTTTTGCGCTTCATCAAGAATAATTGCTGCATGAGCCAGCGTACGGCCGCGCATAAACGCAAGCGGGGCAATTTCAATCATGCCGGCTGCAAGCCCGCGTTCAACCTTTTCAGCAGGCATTGTATCATAAAGAGCATCATAGAGAGGCCGCAGGTAGGGATCAACTTTCTCCTTCATATCACCGGGAAGAAAGCCCAGCCGCTCGCCTGCTTCCACAGCCGGGCGTGACAGGATGATACGGTCGGCAAGACCATGTTCAAGCAGTTGTGCAGCATGGGCGACAGCAAGATAAGTCTTGCCTGTACCGGCTGGCCCGATGCCAAAAACCAGTTCCGCCCGTTGCATGGCACGCATATAGGCATCCTGCGTCGGTGTGCGGGCATAAATTGTTTTCCTGCGGATTGAGATACAGGCAGTGCGCTGTTTTGCGGTTTGTTCCATTGTCGGCAATTCCGGTTGCCGGTCAACCGTGGCAACCGCCATGGCAATTGCACCGTCCGTATCAGAAAGGTTCGGTTCCTGCCCGTTTCTGACCAGCTGGCAAAGCTGGTTCAGGGCTTGTTTGGCCTGTTCTGCTGCTACAGGTTCACCACGGATTATCACTTCATTGCCTCGGGCACGTACATCCAGCCCGAATTTTCGCTCGATCCGGGCAAGATTTTCGTCAAATTTTCCGCAAATAGCTCCCGCTTCACGGTTATTGTCAAAAGCAAGTACAATATGAGTCATATCTGATGCACCGGCTTTGGGGACTTTGAATTCCTGTATCTGTTGTTGCTGGGCATTCAACCCGCTTTCCTCCGTCAATAAACATTACCAACAGCAATATAGAGCATTTCCAGCAAAAGTGGATAGCGGTTTTGCATCCGGGAATGTACAGGAGCCGGAGCATTTGATCTGGATTGCCATGTTTGTTTGCCAGGGCGGCAGGCCGAAACCCGGCGTCTGGCTTCAGGCTCACTTCTCCAGCACCCGGCCGATAAGACTGTTCCGCTCAGCTTGTTGGATAACAACATCAATCACCGCTCCGACCGGCGCTGTCGTTTTGACCGCAACCGGTACAAGCCAGGGTGAGCGGCCGATCATCTGCCCTTTGTGGCGTCCCGGTTTTTCAATCAGAATATCGGTGACAGTGCCGGTTTTTGCTTGCAGGAATTGCTGCTGCTGTTCGCCAAGCAGGTGTTGCAGGTGTTGCAGCCGTTCGTCTTTTTTCTGTTCGTCAACCTGGGCATCCATATCAGCGCCTGGCGTTCCGGGGCGGGGTGAATATTTGAAGGAATAGGCAGATGCATAGAATACCTTGCGGACGAGCTTCAGCGTTTCTTCAAAATCGGCATCCGTTTCACCGGAAAAGCCGACGATAAAATCTCCCGAAAGGGCAATATCAGGCCGTGCCGTGCGGATACGCTCGGTAAGCCGTAAATAATCGGCGACTGTGTGGCGGCGGTTCATGGCTTTCAGCACCCGGTCAGAACCGGCCTGCACCGGCAGGTGCAGATAAGGCATCAGCATTGGCAGATCACGATGGGCCGTAATCAGCATGTCATCCATATCACGCGGATGGCTTGTCGTATAACGAAGGCGTTTGAGTCCTTTGATTTCGGCCAGCCGAAACAGAAGATTCCCCAGCCGCCATTCACGCCCGTCGGCGCCTTTTCCATGCCAGCCATTGACATTCTGTCCAAGCAGCGTGATTTCACCCACCCCGGCATCAGCAAGTTTTTCAGCTTCGCGCACAATTTGTTCCACAGGGCGTGAAACCTCTCCTCCTCGTGTATAAGGGACAACACAAAAGGTGCAGAATTTGTCACAGCCTTCCTGAACAGTCAGAAAGGCGCTGACACCACGGCGGCGTATTGTTTCTTTTTCAGGCAGAGGCAGATGATCAAACTTGTCTTCCACTGCGTAATCGGTTTCGACAACCTTTGTTCCCTTTTCAACCTCTTTGAGAATTTGTGGCAGACGGTGGTAAGCCTGCGGCCCGATCACAAGATCAACAACCGGTGCCCGGCGGATAATTTCTTCCCCCTCTGCCTGAGCAATGCAGCCTGTGACTCCGATTGTTAATGGTATCTGCCTGTGCTTGTCGCGCATAACACGCAAGCGCCCGAGATCGGAATAAAGTTTCTCTGCCGCCTTTTCCCGGATGTGGCAGGTATTCAGCAGAATAAGGTCGGCCTCTTCTATGGTGGCGGTCGTAGTATATCCCTGCGTGTCAAGATGATCGCTCATCCGCTGGCTGTCATAAACATTCATCTGGCAGCCATAGGTTTTGATAAAAACCTTGCGCCGGTTATCTCTTTGCTGCATCATCGTTCCTGTGTTCACACGGCATCTGATTCGATATAATCGAATCAGATGCCTCTGTTTCCTTGTCTTGTTGCATTTTTGGACATGAAATCAATTCAGACTTTTGCTGGAAATGCTCTGAAAACAGGTTTTTTTCCTTTTTTCATCTCGCTTGAGAAGATCAAATGCCGGTCATCTTTTACCTTGTATCAGCTTGCGTTGTAAAATCAATGCATCCGAGCGTCCGGTCTGCGATTGGTAATAGCCGGGCCGGCGGCCGGTTTCGATAAAGCCAAAGCGTTTATACAAGGCACGTGCGGCGCTGTTCAACTCATCCACTTCGAGAAAGAGCATCTCCGCCCGCTCTTTATGCAGATAACGCAGCAGGGCATCCATAAGCGCGCGGCCTGTGCCGCTTTTCCGGTGATCCGGATCAACAGCAATCGAGAGAATCTCCGCTTCGTCGGCGATGAGCCTGGCCAGTATAAAACCTGCCAGCTTTTTCGGCTGTCCGACCGGGCGGGCAATAAACCCGGCAACCTGCGGATCCTGCAAAAAGGATTGAAATGCCTCCCTGTCCCATCCATGCCAAAAAGATTTTGCATGGAGCGTGTACAGCGCTTCCACGTCATTTTGTTCGGCAGGAATAATGGCCATTTCACGGCGCAGGAATGGAAAGCCAACCATAGAAATATTTCCGTTTGAACCGGATTCCGGTCACTGTTCAATTTCAGAATTAAGCAAAGTCTCCACTTTTGCTAATACTGGCATTTTCCTTACTTGGAAAGTTACTGATTTTTCAGGCCCGGGGCAGGGCAAAACCTGTTTGCGGTCTGGTATCAGGTGAGCGCATATAAAGCGGACTGGGACTGCCGGCCAGCTTTTTCCTTGCAGAAAGCAGGGCGTAGGTTTCAATATCTGCTGTTGGCTTTGTGCTGGCAAGCGGACGGGAAACCAGCCGTGCAATTTTTTGTGCCCCTGAGCCGGTCAGTACCGAGGTTTCGGACAGGCTTGCGGCAATAGCCTCAGCCGTATCAATCCGCGGGGCAGTAGCAGCCCGGTTGCCTGTATCGAAATCCTGTACGTAAAGTGCATCCCTGTGCGCTTCAATTACAACAGTAACCGACTGGTTTTTATAATGTTGTGCCGCTTCAAATGCGAGTGCTTCAAAAGCGCTGATACCGACAACCGGCTTTCCCAGCGCCAGCGCCAGCCCACGCGCAGCCGATATACCGATTCGCACTCCGGTAAAAGAACCGGGTCCGATATTAACGCCGATTCGATCGATGTCCGCGAAGTTTTTATGTGCTTCATGCATGACAGCGCCAATCTGTCCCATCAGATATTCGGCATGTCCCTTGCCTGTATTTTCATTCGCTCCGGCAAGCAGCCGGTCATTATCAGCAATACCGGCTGCGCAAAAAACAGAAGCGGTATCAATAGCTAGTATAAGCATGAAGCTGATCCGGACTGTGAGATTATAACTGTTGCGGGCATGATTCTTCCAAAAAAGTTTAAGGCATTTCGGTTTAAAAGAAAAGAAAACGGATTATGAGAAAATTGCGGTCTTCTATCAATATTCCTGCTGCGGGCTTTTGCAAAAAGGCGTCGGGCTACCTATATCAAGTATATAGTCTGCCAGACAGGAAGCTCCTGTTATCTGGCAGCCTGGCATGTTGATTGATGATCATGCAATCTCCATGTCCGTTTTTAAGTTTAACAGAAAATCTGCGGGGATTCTTATCAGGGTGCTGACACAATTATCCCCATGTCCGGTTAAAAAGGAAGCATTTCATGAGCCAGGATCATAAGACACTTAATGATATTCCTTCAAATACAAAAAAAACGGCAATTGAACTTCTGAACAAGGCGCTGTCTGCAACTATTGACCTCGCCCTTGTCACCAAGCAGGCGCATTGGAATGTTAAAGGGCCGCGCTTTATCATGATTCATGAAATGCTTGACGGCTTTCGCGAGGAACTTGATGAGCATGCTGACACAATCGCTGAACGGGTTGCCCAGCTTGGAGGCACCGCTTTGGGAACTGTACAGGATGTAGCGGAATCTTCGATACTCAAGCCTTACCCGACCGGTATTTATTCAGTTGAAGAGCATATCAGTGCCCTGATCGGCTGTTACAGTGAGGCAGCAAATCTTGTTCGCAAATGTATTGACGAGGCGGCTGAGGCCGGAGATGCGAATACGGCTGATATATTCACTGCCGCATCACGTATGCTGGATAAAAATCTCTGGTTTCTGGAAGCTCATATCCAGGAAGCAAGGTAATCCGTCCTGTCAGCCGGCATCCTCTCCTGCCGCCGGGGGATATATGGACGGTGCCGGGGGGGGGCAATGAGCAGTGTACTGAAGACGCGGCGTCTGCTGCCGGGGGGGGCTGGCATCACAGGTTATACATTGCTGTCTCTGCAGAGATGGATATGGGCAAGCAGTCCAGATGTTGATGCATCGTGTGTGCCGGCATCTTTCTTGTCTTCAACCATCGGCAGCAATGTGCCGGCAAGTTCCTTGCCCAGTTCTACCCCCCATTGATCAAAGGAATTGATATTCATAAGTGCGCCTTCAACGAAAACACGATGTTCATAAAGTGCAATCAGCCGTCCGAGTGTGAAAGGTGTCAGCATGTTCTGCATAATCATAATGGAGGGGCGGTTGCCGGGGAAGGTTTTATGAGGCGCGAGTTTTTTTGCTTCAGATGCAGGCATGCCCTCTTCTGTCAACTGATTGCAGGCTGTCTCGATTGAGCGGCCATACAGCAGTGCTTTCGCCTGTGCCAGGCAATTGGCCAGAAGAATATTATGCTGGTGCTGCAAATCCGGTTCATGCCCGTTAACGGATACGATAAATTCAACCGGGATGATATCCGTCCCCTGATGCAGAAGCTGGAAAAAAGCATGCTGTCCGTTTGTTCCCGGCTCTCCCCAGATAACCGGCCCTGTCGGCAATTCAACTGCAACGCCATCCCGTGTCACGCATTTGCCGTTTGATTCCATATCAAGCTGCTGGAGATAGGCAGGAAGGCGGAAAAGGCGCTGCTCATACGGGATAACTGTCCGTGTCGGGTAATGGCAGATAACCCGGTGCCAGAAACCGATAAGCCCCAGCATGACCGGCATATTGGCCATAAGAGGTGCATGGCGGAAATGTTCATCCATCACATAAGCACCGGCCAGAAACCGGCGGAACTGTCCCGGCCCGACGGCAAGCATAACCGGCAGGCCAATGGCTGTCCAGATAGAATAGCGGCCCCCTGTCCAGTTCCAGAAACCGAAAATACGGGAGTTGTCAATGCCGAAATCCTCCACTTTTTCGATAGCAGAAGATACGGCGGCAAAATGTCTGCTTATGGCGTGTTCTCCCAGGGCATTGGCGATCCATTGCCGGGCATGCGATGCATTTGTCATTGTTTCGGTTGTGGTAAATGTTTTTGACGCGATGATGATCAATGTAGTTGCCGGATTCAGCCCCTTTAGCGTGTCGGTAATGTGGGCGCCGTCAATATTGGAAACAAAATGACAGTCGGGGCCGTTATGATAAGGCTTCAAGGCATTGGTCACCATGACAGGGCCAAGATCTGAGCCACCGATGCCGATATTGACAATGTCGGTAAATTTATGCCCGCCTTCGCCTGTCAGGGTGCCATTGCGGATTGCGGTGCAGAAATTTTCCATCCGTGTCAGCACGGTCTGAATTTCCGGTATAATATTTTTTCCTTCCACCAGTATCCGGCTGTCTTCGGGTGCGCGTAATGCCATATGCAGGGCCGGGCGGTTTTCTGTAACGTTGATTGGTTCACCGGCAAACATGGCGTCACGCTGCCCGCATATATCTGCCGCCTGGGCAAGGTTTTCCAGCAGTCGCAGGGTTTTGCTGTTGACTGCACATTTGGAAAAATCGAACAGAAGGTCATCAAGGACAAGCGAAAATGTGTTGAAGCGCTTTGTGTCATCGGCAAATGCATGCCTGATATCAAACGGGGCTTCCTCTTCAGCCTGATGCCTGAGAGCTTGCAGTGCAACATGGAATTTTGCTTCGTCCCGTACCATTTTATGTTCTCCTGATTTTCTATCGCAGCCAATGTAGAATAAAGGTTGACAGGCGAAAAGGTGGGCTGTGATAAAAGCTGCGGCCGGGTGAAAATGGATTATGCAGACAGAAAGTATCTGCCGGTTCATATTTCTGCAAGATTTGCAATATTCCGCGCAGGATCAGTTTTGAAAGCATTTTTGCGGTCAAAAGGGAAGGCGGCGCAAAATTCATGGAAATCAGAGGTGAGGAAGATATTAACGCTTCACGTGACGCCGTCTGGCGTACGCTGAACGATACGTCCTTGTTGATCGACTGCATACCGGGATGTGAAAAACTCGAGCGCATTTCACCAACCCGGATTGAAGCAACGATTCTGGTGAAACTTGGTGTCGTCAAGCTGCGTTTTCATGGGAAACTTGCCCTGTCTGATCTTAATCCGCCGGTTTCCTATACAATTTCCGGTGAGGGAAAGGGAGCCATTCTGTCCGGTTTGGCAACTGGCCATACTGATGTGCGGCTTGATGAGAAGGATGGCCGCACAAAGCTTTATTACGTGATGTATGGTACTGCGGATGGCAAACTTGCAAAATTCGGTTCAAAACTGCTTGCCGGTGTCGCCCGCAAAATAACTGGCCGTTTTTTTGCCAATGTTGCCGAAGTTGCCCGTCATCTTGCCTGATCCGGCAGGAAAATCAATCTTCGTTCATGTGCCAGCCGCAGGTGCTTTCAACGGCTTTTTTCCAACCGGCATAACGCCGCTGCTGTTTGGCAATATCGTTTGACGGGGTAAACACTCTTTCAATTTTGGAAACCTTGCGCAATTTGTCCAGGCTGTCCCAGAAGCCGACGGCAAGTCCGGCCAGACAGGCTGCACCAAAGGCCGTTACTTCCAGTATCCCTGGCCGCTCTACCGGCTTTTGCAGAATGTCTGCCTGGAACTGCATAAGGAAATTATTGACAACAGCCCCGCCATCCACACGCAACGATTTGAAGTCTGTTCCGGCATCAGCCAGCATTGCATCAAGTACGTCTTTGGTCTGGTAAGCGATAGATTCAAGCGTTGCTCGCGTTATATGGTTGCGGTTGACGCCCCGTGTCAGACCCGGAATGGCGCCACGGGCAAGCGGATCCCAATAAGGGGCGCCAGGTCCGGTAAATGCCGGAACGACATAAACCCCGTTGGCAGTGCCGGCCTTGTCGGCAAAATATTCCGAATCTTCCGAATCAGTAAAAAATTTCAGTTCATCACGTAGCCATTGAATGGCTGCCCCGGCGACGAAAATCGAGCCTTCCAGCGCATAAGCCGGGCTGCCGGTGGCATCACAGGCCAATGTTGTTACAAGTCCGTGTTCAGATGTCACGGCTTTTTTGCCTGTGTTCATCAGCATGAAACAGCCTGTGCCGTAGGTGTTTTTTGCCTGTCCCGGGTCGACACAGATATGGCCGAACAGCGCTGCCTGCTGGTCGCCGGCGGCTCCGGCAATCGGTATGCGTGTCCCCCCTTTCCCGCCAATGTTGGTCTGCCCGTAAATATCGGATGACCGTTTAACTTCCGGCAGCATTGGGCGCGGGATATTGAGCGCCTTGAGCATTGTCTCATCCCGGTCAAGCTTGTGGATGTTGAAAATCATCGTGCGTGAGGCATTGGTGTATTCGGTGACATGGACACGACCCCGGGTCAGATTCCAGATCAGCCATGTATCGACAGTACCGAACAGCAGCTCTCCTTTTTCTGCTTTTTTCCGTGCGCCTTCGACATTTTCCAGAATCCAGGCAATTTTTGTTCCGGAAAAATAGGGGTCAATGACAAGGCCCATATTTTCGCGTATATATTTCTCAAGGCCGGCTTTTTTCAAACAGTCGCAGATATCGGTTGTGCGGCGGCATTGCCAGACAATGGCATTGTAAATGGGCTTTCCTGTCGCTTTTTCCCAGACCACAGTGGTTTCGCGCTGGTTGGCAATGCCACAATGGCAGCCACTTCATCGGATGTGATGCCTGCCTTGGCAAGCGCTTCTGTCAGGGTGGCACTCTGTGTTGCCCATATTTCGCGCGGGTCATGCTCCACCCAGCCGGGTCCGGGGTAAATCTGGGGAAAGTTCCTTTGCGCAATGCTGACAATATTGACCTGCTGATCGAGAACCAGCGTTCGTGAGCCTGTTGTTCCCTGGTCAAGAGAGACAATATATTTACGGTTGTTCATTGCAGCCTTTCCTTCTCTTCTCGACGGGTTTGTTCATTTCAGTTATCATTGCGTTTGTTGCGTGCCGGCGGTTCGCCGATCAGTTTCGTGTAGAAAATGCTCCCGGAAGTGCACCGGTAATAGCTGTTGTGAGCAGAACAGGCACCATAGGGCACGGTTTTGCCGCCTGTTATCGCGCTCTGTATCCCATCCTGCAAGGTCTGCATCACTTGACCCGAAAATAACCCCTGCAAGAATTGTGGTAATAAGCGGTTCTGTCATAAAAGCTTGAGGAAGCGAAATTTCAGGATGAGAAAAGGTGGTAAAAATATCTGCTGTATCAGGATTTTTGACTGTAAAAAGGTTGAAATAAAAAAATAACACAGCAACTGCTGTCATAAATGCCCCCGGCATCTGTGCAACAATACAGGGAATGGTTTTGTGTTTCGGGAAATTGCCGGATACCGCCAATGCAATAGTAACGGACGGATTAGGACGGGCACCGGAAATACCGCGGGTCAGACAGACGGCAAGTGAAACAACAATGCCTCATATGATGCTGATCTTCCACTGCCCGTCAGCAACTCCTGCAAGTTTCAATCCTGTGACACACCCCATGCCCAGAACAGGAAACAGGAACATGCCGGTAAATTCTGCGATGCACTCACCGTGCAGGCTCTGTTTTTATGTCACCTTTCTCCTCCACAGACTTGTATCCGCGGTGCTGCTGCTGTTCCGGTTATTTTGACCTGCTGCTTTTTTGCTGTTAACGTTAATTGCCGTCAGCCAGGCACCCGGGTCTGCGTGGTGTTTCTTGCTGAACGTTACCCGGCTTTGACCGGCGCCATAATATGTCATCAGCTGTTGCAGCCCGTTTTTTGTCAGCAGTCACCGGATTTCCGGTTCACAGAGACCGTGTCCGAAATGCTTGCCAGGCAGTTGTCTGCCATGATCAAGTATCACCAGCGTATTCATGCCATAGCTGTCCGCCAGACGCTGAACAGTTCGTTCATCAAGCAGAGGCCGTGCCCGGAATACAGCCTCTTCAGTTCCGGCAAGGACTGCGGTGGGCATGGTTGTGCATCGGTGGTGTTGGTGATGACCATGATTGGTTCATGTTCTGGTGCTGTGCTTGTGAAAGCTGCTCTATCTGGTATGAATTCAGTTCCATAGTGTTGACAGAGGCCTTTTGTGCTGTGGTTATGGCCCCGAATGCTTATGTACAGGATTTTGATCCGGATATTGCAGGTGCACGGCTGATGGTCGGGGCCAGGCGCTGTTTGCTGTCCGGGTCTTTGTTAAATTGTCTGTATGCTGCCAGTTTATTTGGGCAATATGACAATTTTCTTTTGTTTCTGTTATATGGATATATGAAGTATCCGAAATATTTCGGAGGAGGAGAATTAAGTCCGTTGAAAAAAGAGGTTTTGCTTTAAAGTTTTTTTAGGTTAATGGCTCTGTGCATGGATACAGGCACAAATTGCCATCTGAATATTTTCAGAAAAAGCGTGAAACGGTTTCCCGCAGAGAAAACAGTATGTCAGATTTTATGAAAACAAGGATTTTATGGTGAAAATAAGATCCACAGTGAAAAATTGGTTTTTTTGTTTGTTCGCAGTTAGCAAAGAGAAGACAGGTGAATTATCGCCATCTGGTCAAACAGCAGAGTTTCAAGTTTTAAATGGTTGCAGATGAAACAAATAAGGGCGGGGTTGATTTCGGGACAGAAAAAAATATTCAGTCTTTTGTAAATGCCCAACCCAGAATTCCGATTTACCAGCGCATTCGTACAAGGTTGATTTTATGGATCAGCCTTGTGGTTCTTGTCACGGAGATTCTCACGTTCATTCCGTCCATTGCCGGTATGCAACATCACTTGCTGGAAAAAAAATACGAGATGCTCCAGGCAATCAGCCTCACGCTTGTTGAGCGCTATAGTAATGCTGTCGATGACAGTTTGGGCAAGAACATTCTCAAGGCGACAGGTGCTCTGGCAATCAGCGTTATTAACAAGGATGGCTCAAGGATCAATCTGATTACCGGCAGTTATCGTCCGGTCGTGGAGCGGACTGTAAATCTAGGAAAATTCACTGAAACAGATGCGATTCTGGCTGCTTTTGTTACTTTGCTGGATAGTAAAAGCAAAACATTGCAATTGATCGGCCCCGTTAAAGGGACGGACAGCAACCTTGTTGTTATCATTCCAAGTGTTATGCTGCGTCATACACTGATTGAATTTACCTGGCATTTTGCCCTGATTTCACTCACTGTTGCGATTATGACTGCTGTGCTCATCTATTTTATCGTTTATAAGCTTCTGGTGCGGCCTATACAGGGCGTATATATGAATATACTGGACTTTGTGATGGAGCCTGATAATCCGAGCCGCATCATCGTACCGGAGGAAAGGCATGATGAGGTTGGCATGACTCAACGCCGGATCGCGGCAATTGAAGGTGCTTTACAGCAAAATTATGTGCGGCAGAAACATCTGGCCGATCTTGGTCTTGCGGTATCAAAGATCAATCATGACATGCGCAATGTGCTTGCTTCGGCGCAACTTATGTCTGACTATCTGGTAGAAGTGAAGGATCCGGTTGTTCAGCGGTTGGCACCGAAACTCATCCGTACAATTGACCGTGCTGTCAATTATACTCAAAGTATTATTGCTTATGGCCGCGCACAGGAGCAAACACCGCAAAGACAGCGTTTGTCTTTGCGGCGTCTTGTGGAAGATGTACAGGAGACTCTGGCTGTTTCAGGAAAAGATGAAGTTGAATTCCGCAACTTTGTGCCTGAGGATTTTGAAATTGATGCTGATAGTGAGCAGCTTCATCGTATTATCACTAATCTGTGCCGTAATGCTGTACAGGCCATGACAACTGGTGACAATAATTGGGGGGATTGCGGCATCAAACAGATTACGATTACTGCCGGCTATATCGGTGCGACTGCGATTATTGATGTTGAAGATACAGGCCCCGGTTTGCCGCTCAAGGCCAGGGAGCATTTGTTCGCACCGTTTCAGGGTTCTACCCGCAGGGATGGGGTCGGCCTTGGGCTTGCAATCTGCCTTGAATTGGTGCGTGCTCATGGCGGTACGATCAAGCTTCTGGAAGATGGAAAGCCCGGTACACATTTTGAAATCCGTATCCCCGATCTTCCAGTATCATTAATGGATTGGCAACAGAAGAAGAGATCAGGCAATAGGCTTTCAGTGAAAAAGAGCTGAAAAGCTGCTTTAATCACCATTATTCCAAGTTGGAATTTTATTTATTTTTGATATTCTGGTGCAGAATTTTTTATAATGCTGGAAAAAAGCTGATTTTTTTAATCAAGCGCTTGCAATTATCCATTGAAGCGATTAGGAAGCGCGGGCAGTGTTGTGTATCGCTTGTCAGTGCACCCGTAGCTCAGCTGGATAGAGCACCAGACTACGAATCTGGGGGTCAGGAGTTCGAATCTCTTCGGGTGCGCCATTTTCTTCAAAGACTTAGCGAAATTCCCCCAACTAAAAATCGATAAAAAGCTGGGGATTTGGTTGGGGGAATTTTCTTACAGGTGCTTTTATCAGAATATCACACTGTGATTTCTCCATCCATTTGCCCCTGATAGATTCATACCAGAGAATCAAAACACTGCGAAGGAATGCGGTTCTTCCTTAAATTGAAGGTTATCTCCGACTGAACCCGCCCGCCGCAACTGGCTGATACGGGTGCAGTCCTCCCTTAATTGGAGGTCATCTTCAAGTGAGACAGCAAGTAACGATTTGCTTCCCCCGGTGCAGTCCTCCCTTAATTGGAGGTCATCTTCAAGACATTCTGCCGCGTTTCACACCCGAGGCGATGGTGCAGTCCTCCCTTAATTGGAGGTCATCTTCAAGCAAATAAACATCTGAAAAATGCTCTCTGAAGGTGCAGTCCTCCCTTAATTGGAGGTCATCTTCAAGAATTGTCACAAATGCTCAACCAGACAGGAGGGTGCAGTCCTCCCTTAATTGGAGGTCATCTTCAAGTGTTTCCAACTTCCCAAAAGTTTGAGATAAAGTGCAGTCCTCCCTTAATTGGAGGTCATCTTCAAGATATCGACGACAAGCCACTCCCGGTCATCTAGTGCAGTCCTCCCTTAATTGGAGGTCATCTTCAAGGCCATGCGGTTGCAGCTGGACCGCGTTTTAGTGCAGTCCTCCCTTAATTGGAGGTCATCTTCAAGACTGCCGCATATCAGCGCAACGACGACGCCAGTGCAGTCCTCCCTTAATTGGAGGTCATCTTCAAGTTAAAGGGAATCGACATCACTTTCGGGTTTAGTGCAGTCCTCCCTTAATTGGAGGTCATCTTCAAGTTACACCTCGGCTACAGAACTTGCCCGCGACAGTGCAGTCCTCCCTTAATTGGAGGTCATCTTCAAGAGGCCAAGTGCTGTTATACCGGTTTTGTTTAGTGCAGTCCTCCCTTAATTGGAGGTCATCTTCAAGTGCCAAGGGAAAACGAACCGGCTGGTGGCAGAGTGCAGTCCTCCCTTAATTGGAGGTCATCTTCAAGCATCTACCCTGCAACAGGCGGCATCTTCACAGTGCAGTCCTCCCTTAATTGGAGGTCATCTTCAAGGGATTTCGGCGTCTAATGAACTGGGTGAACAGTGCAGTCCTCCCTTAATTGGAGGTCATCTTCAAGGGATTTTCAAAATCAAGTAAATTTTGATCCAGTGCAGTCCTCCCTTAATTGGAGGTCATCTTCAAGTATCTTCAATTTTCTCTCTGTGGGGATTTCAGTGCAGTCCTCCCTTAATTGGAGGTCATCTTCAAGCCAAAAGATTATAATAACAGGATTGAAACAAGTGCAGTCCTCCCTTAATTGGAGGTCATCTTCAAGTAAAACAGAGAATATATTATATCATTCAGGAGTGCAGTCCTCCCTTAATTGGAGGTCATCTTCAAGGAGCCGCTTATAAAAAGAATTTTACTCATGAGTGCAGTCCTCCCTTAATTGGAGGTCATCTTCAAGGGAAATCGGCTTTGGTGGCGGTGAACATCTAGTGCAGTCCTCCCTTAATTGGAGGTCATCTTCAAGACAGATGGTTGGCGGGATTCATCCCCAGAAAGTGCAGTCCTCCCTTAATTGGAGGTCATCTTCAAGATTTGAACCTAAATCTTTCTTGTGTCAATATTTTTTGACTTTTGAGAAGAAAAATTTTACTCATTGTTCTTTCTGTGTTCCTTCTGACAAGTTTCTTTTTTCTTCCCAGAAAAGAGAAAAGTAACCATATCTATAAAACGCGAACCGCAGAGTTCTTCCTCAATTTCCTTTGATCCCAGATGACAAGCTTTAGCAGAGGCAAGGGAGGAAATTTCTTCCAATCTATGGTTTGGCCCCATACACCATTTTAATTTTATATTTTCTCTTTCTAACAAATCAATTATGGATTTAGATACCGCATTTTTTAATTTACGATCATAAGCCATCAATTGACGGGCATTATTTACTTCTTCCGTAAGATTGACAGGCAGATTTTCTTCTTCCGTAAGATTAACAGGCAGATTTTCTTCTTCCGTAAGATTAACAGGCAGATTTTCTTTTTCCAGCATAGCAAAATGTGCAAATCTATTGCGGATCCATATTAGCGGGTCTTGCTCTTTCAGAAGCTTATCTTTTTCCTCACAAGATATGTTTTCACCATCCATATTTTTACAGGAAACATCTACCCCTTTTATACCTAAAAGGCGGGTGACTTCACCTTTTAATTTATCATCTTTTAATTTTATGAAAGCTTTTACAATCTGTCACTTTTTAAGAAACCTCACATGTTCATCATCCGCAATCTTGTTATCCTTGTCCCTGGATTGCTCCTTCTGATAAAATAATGCCAGCAAAACAAAATAGAGGTCTCGTTCCCACAGGCCGGAATAATCTATCAGACGCCCCAATACCTTCATAAGCAAGCGGTGCAGGCGCACATGATTTTGTAACATGACCTGTGCTTTTAAATGCCGATACTCTTCCACTTTTTTCAGAGCAGATTTGTATTCAGACTCCTTTGTCCATTTTGTCTTATTTTTGCTCACAACCCATTCTTCATGCAGTTTTTTGAGTTTCTTTTGCTCTTCAGCAATAGTTTTTTCTAATTTTTCCCAGCGTTCCACATCTTCATGCTTAATTTTATGCTTTTCGTACACATTATGCAGAATGCCCCTGCCAAAACGCTTCATTTCCCGCAATCCGCGTATGGGCAGATGTTCGACTTCTGATCCCCCTTGTTTCTTCGGGAAAATTTTTTCAAAATCATCCTTGTTTTCAAAGAGGGCCTCTGCTGTTTTTTTATCTTCTGCCGACAAAGACTTCAGTTCCGCTTCGACGAACTGGGCATCATGCATGGCAATGTATAGATCGAAAACGCCAAGGACTTTCAAAATATCTTTTTCCCGACCTTCTTTGCCATGGCTTTTACGGGTAACAATTTCCCATTTTTTCAATTGCTGGCGCAGACTTCCTACCTCTTCCACCGGTATCAAATGTAAAAGGAAATAAAGCTTTTCTTGCCATGCTTGCCATAATTCAAATTCTGCAATTTGAGTTGAAGTCAGACTTTCATAATCAAAGTTTTCCTGCTGCTTTGGGTGTGAAGTCCTTGGCTTCTCTGTCCGTTCTTTTTCACAGAAAGCTTTTATGTTCTTTATTTTTTCTTTCAGATATTTTTCAAAAGCGAGGGCAATAACATCGCATTTGAATTTTTCAATATATTCAGCCTGCTCTTTCGCCGCGTCGCCATCACTTTGATAAAAATTTTGCACCGGCCTTTCTGTTGCGGTTGCCGCGATAAGTTCGAAGAAAAAATCCTCAAATTTTTCCTTATCTTTTAATTCGCCAATATTTTTGGCTTTAGCCGTAATAAGCTCTATATAATCTTTATCTTTGTCCTTTCCATTCATTCTTTGAGCTGCTTGTGTTGTATGCTCAAGTGCCCGTTTAATATAACCATTTATGATACAATGTTCTTGCTCATCTAACCAGTTCTTGAAAGGTCTATCATAGAGCAATTTTGTTGCCGTATATTGACAACACGCCCATTCACAGGCCTCTCTTTCATCTGATGTGCTGTAAGGCGGCAATTGAAGCGTGTCTTTATCTTTCCACGCATCTTCAGCACGCTCCAGCACACGTTTCAATTTTGGCAGGGGAAGAATGCTCGGTTTCGCAGAGGTTAATTCTCGCCAGATTTTTTCAATTTCTCCTCGGCCAAAAAACTTGTGAAAGTGCGCCCCTTCCATAATTTTTTTCCGTATTTCCTGGCGTTTTTCACAATCGGTTTTATAGATATCTTTGAGAATACCAGAAACATTTTTATCCGTTTCTTTCTCTAATTCCTTAATAAAAGTTCCCATACCCTTAAAGTGAAAAGCCGCATTGCGTAAATTGTAAATGCTTTGCAAAGAAAATTCGAGCAACGCCTTTTTCTCTTCTTTTTTTAGTGCCGGTGCGACCGTCTGCTGCTGTTTATCTGATGTTGCTGAGAATTTTTTGTCTTCTTCTGGCCTATCTCCAAAAAGAATTTTATATTTTTTATCAAAATTATCGACGTTAAAATGACAAAGAGCTTTTTTTCTGTTTATCAAAATATCGCAGGGAATATTATTTCCCGGGTCTGCCCAATCCTTCAAAGTGCGCGCGGCAAAGGCCAGAACATTGCGCCAGATACGAACAAAGGCTTCGTTCTGTTTGATTTCTGTCTGCCCATCGCTGGACCAGAAGCGGCTGTTGATAATATCTTCTTCACTTAAATCAGTAGTACTAGCGGCAACATCATCGCGTCCGTCATTGGTTGTTTGTTTTCCAGATTTAACCGAAGCCTCGTAATGGATAACCTTTCCCAGGCGGATAAGGTGATTTACGTCCCGGTTTTTCTGCCGTTCTTCCATAAGCCTGAACAAAGCATCATTATTTTCAGGTAAAATCTTTTCCAGCTTATCGTTAAGCTTTTTGCGCCCTTTGAGCAAATATTTATAGGTTTCTTTAATCTGCAAATGCAAATTGAGTAAAGAGGGATTTTTTTCCTTGGCCGCACAGAATGCTTTTAAACCATCAAAAACCTTTATCCGTGTGTCCCGCAATGTCCTTACAGCAATTTCATAAGGTCGATCTTTATAGCCTTCTGTCGTATTTCTGTTTTGTTGCTGCGGGTTCCGGGATGAACTGCCATTTTTGCGTTGCTGATTGTTGGGTGCATTCCGGGCTTCGGGAGACGCATACGGTTCCCTCCATTCGTCAAGAACAGCCTTTCTTATGGCGTCTGCAATGTCACCGGCTTTTTTAATATATGTCTCTTTATCTGAATCATCATACAAGGCTGCTTTTTGCTCGGTACGCTCCAGCACATTATTCTCAATAGAATTTGCACGATGTTTAATCAGGCCTTCTTTATGGCAACGCGGCTGAGAACTTTCCATCCTTCCGCTTTGACGCGTCGGCATTTTCTGATTTTTGTCCTTATCCGGTTTTACAGGAAATCTGTAAGCCTTTTCATACAGATGCTTATAGATTTTATCAGAAATTTCAGTTGCATTTTTTTCGACAGGCTTAATATCATCGACAAAAACCTTATACCATCGGCCTTCTATGGTTTTCGGTGCTTTAGGCTGGGTGGCATTGATTTTCCAGTCCCATATTTTTTTTAATTTATTCTTTTCTTTTTCTGTTCCTGCCAATTTTTGAAGAAGCTTTTTATCCCCAAGCTTTTTCCAGGCTGCATTGCCCAGGATTTTTCTTAAATTTTGGGCCTTTTGCATAAGGTCATACTGTTTTTGCTTATCCTGTGTTTTCTTGTCAGACTTGCCATTCTTTTTAGGCTCTTCAACAGCCGCAGGCTTGGCTATAATTTTATCTATAACGGATATCCATTGTGCAATGACTGCTTCATCATGCTTTTCAATAAAGCCGGTGATCGCATGATTACACTCCCCTCACCTGAACCGGTATTGCCAGAGAAACCTTCCGTTATGATCTGTTGAATAATAATCCAGTGTACTGATTCAGGTCAATTCTTAAAAGGATTCCAAATTCTGATGGGGCAGATGTGCGTATAGGGCATAAAGAGACGAATGTATTAAAAATAGCACTTTCTTAAAGAAAGCTGTTTTTGAAGCGCATTGGGCAACAAGTACGTATTTATAGTTGTTTTTTCTGCCACTGATGCTTTACAGCGCAAAATGACACAACATCAAATAGCTGCGTGCCCTTACCAATACCATTGAGCTTGTTCCGTATGGCCACAAAACGAAAGGCTGTACAAACGCACTTTTGAACTTCTGCGCCGTACTTATGTCGAAGTGCGCTATTCGCCTCACTACAAAATTACAAAAGAAAAATTAACGTGGCTGTTTGAACGGATTGAGGATTTGCAGAACAGGGTCAAGAAAATCTGCGAAGCGCATTTGTGAAGAGAAAGTAACCGATTGAACTGTGTTCTTTTCCAAAACTCTATATATCCAGAGTATCCAGAATTGTGCGCCAATCCTGCTTACCTGCCAGTATACGGATAATCAAAATATAATCTTCTACAATGGTGTAAATACTCAGATTCTTCCGATGAACATGGATGCGCACGGGCGGTGTGAATTCTTTGCATTCACGTGCCATTGCAGGCATGGCAACAAGCATCTCGAACACAACCACCAGATCATCAATATATTGATCGGCTTGTGATGCAGACCAGGTCTTGGCACCATAAAGCCAGATCTGCTCCAGATCTTCCTGTGCTTTGGCGGTTAGCTTATACAATTTCAGCTTTGCTTCAGTCATGGGATTGGCGCATATGCTTTTTGAAAGCAGCTGCATCAAAATCCTGCGCCATATTATCGGCAAGCCCTTCATCAATTGCATTCTGGAGGCTGGTGATTGCTGCCTGACGTTGTTGATCCCTGCGGATAAGATCACGTACATAATCACTGGCGTTACTGTAACGGCCATCACCCGTTTGACGCTCAACCCATAGCTTCATTTTATCGGGAACAGAAATATTCATGGTTGCCATGTTCATATCCTTATCAGTTGATGAATAAAAATTATGGCAAAGATTGCCAATTTTCAAGATATTATAAAAAGTTATTCGTGGTTTTCACCGTCTCTCTCTGTTGTCCCTTTTTCCTCACAATCTGATTCTTCAGTTTGATTTTTTCCACTGGGATGAAAGTTTTTGTTTTCGTACTTTGTTGAACGATTTGTCGCTGTCGATAAAATTTTGCAGCATAGGGGGACAATCAGTTTTTCAGGTTCGATGGGATTGCCCCCGCCTTCTGCGGCCAGAAGTTCGACATAAGGCCGGTCAATACGCAGTTTTACGGGTTTTTCCTCAGCCGGCAGAGATATACGTAATTTGCTCATTTATTTGCTCTGTATGGTTCGGGAATAAGATCCTGTGTGATGATGGCGCATACGGGAAAACCCGGGCGCACGGTTAAAGTTTGGGCGATGTTTAGCTGGTGGTCAACAATCTTCTGCCCTGCATCATTGAAGGTATCCTGTGTACCGTTGCGGATGGCGCGCACAAGGCGGTCATCGTTATCATCCATCGCCAGTTTGGCGCCGACAGAAAGCAGGGTTGATAAGGCTGCGGCTTTGGTGATTGACCACCAGTGATAATCAACCTTGTCCTGCATGCCGGCGAAACCTGCGGCACTGGTCAGCAGCCTGAAGACTGCCAATCTATCCGCTTGGCGCACATACAACAAACTTCAGCCTCGTGATGTTGCGGAAAGTTATGACATTCCACAACCATCAAAAATAAAAATGGCTATCCTGAACAGATACAAAATGATCAGTATCCTTGTTTCATTCAGGCTTGCCGGACACTGTTCATCAGCATTGCAATAAAGGCATGAAGGATGCTGGTTAAGAGCTGCATTATTGTCAAATAATGGACAGATAATAACGGGCTTAAATGCTGTAACAGCGAAGTTATTACTGAAAAGGCGATTTTCCCGAAGCATATGGAAAAACACGAACTGGAAAAAACGCAAACCCGGTCTGCTGACTTTAATGACAAGGCGTTGTTTTGATAATGTACAAGGCAGTCGCCTGCAAAGGTATTGCTTTTTCACAAGAGGATGGAACCTGATAAACAAACTTGAGTTTGTAATATTTATTGATTATATTTCATACAAATATGGAGAAATGCAATGGCACGCATGGCAACAATGACTGTCCGTCTTGGCGAAACATTAAATGATTATGTTGAAGAACAAACCGGTGAAAATGGCTCGTATGATAATGTCAGCGAGTATATCCGTGATTTGATCCGCAAGGATAAGGAACGTACTGATAAAGCAGCCTTTGGGCGGCTGAAAGCCGAATTGCAGCTTGCTTTTTCCGCGCCGGATACAAGTTACATTTCACTGTCGGCAAGTGACATTATCAAAAGAAACAAAAAATAGGTTGTCGCCGTGTTTTTAGTACAGGAAGCGGCAAGTTTCCGCCTTGACCGGATTTATTGCTACACACGGGACAAATGGGGAGACAAACAGGCTGAAGCTTATATCTCCGGCCTGTTTACAGCTTTTCAGAATATAGCCGAGCAAAAAATTCTGTCACGGCCAATCCCTGCTGAATTTTGTGTGGAAGGATATTTCTGTCGTTATGAACACTATTATATTTACTGGAAAAGACTGGAAAGCGGCAAAATTGGTATTGTAACAGTTCTGCATGAAAAAATGCATCAGATCGGCCGTTTCAAAGATGATTTCGCCGTAGGGTAAAGATGGTGCTTACGCGCTATCTCTCTTGATTTTCCAGACCTTGATGCCCAGTTTGCGAGCCTTGTCGGCAAAGTTTTCCTGCACGCCGGAGCCGGGAAAAACGATGCAGCCGGCAGGCATGGTATCAAGCATCCGGTCATTGCGCCTGAAGGGCGCGGCGCGATGATCTTTATTCCAGTCAGGTGTATAAGTAATCTGCGTTACATTGCGGCTTTTTGCCCAAAGCGATGCGATGTGTTCCGCACCTTTGGGTGAGCCGCCGTGGATCAAGACCATATCAGGATATTTCTGGTGGATGGTGTCAAGCGCACTCCAGACAGCGTTGTGATCATTGTAGTCCAGACCGCCGGATAAAGCGGCTTTGGTCCCGGCCGGAATGAAGATTTGCTGCTTGCGCTGTTTCTGGGCGGCCAGAAAATCGCGGCTGTCGATGACGGCAGCAGTAAGATTGCGATGGTTGACTTTCGAGCCGCTTTTCGGCAGCCCATACACTGCCGGTGTGATATTCAAAGGCTTCATCAAGTCCTGAAAAATCAACCGGATACTTACACGCATCTCACCTGTGTTTATCAAGGCCGGTTTTTATCCAAAGCCGTGTTTCGTCTCTTGATTCCATGTTGTTATATTCGTAAGTTGTTTCCTCAAAATAAACAGAGACGATTTCTGTTTTCCTGTTAACATTGATGGAGATCATCTCTTTCAGATTATTTTCGGGCAGATTGAAGCAGAACTGTACATAAATCTTCAGAAAGTATTTCGGTTATCATGATATGAATGTATATCGTATGTGCATTGATACATATGTTCAGGGAAATATTGATTTGTCTGATAGCGCTGATATGCAGATTGCCAATACATGATTTGTAGTAACGATTTGATCCTGATCGGAAAACATCTATTATAATACTTGACGGCGACAAGCCGACAGATTTAAAATAACAAATCAAATCAGTCCGGTTGGAACCGGGCGTGGAGTATCCGCCACAACCAGGTAAAAACATTGTGGTTTATATTCACGGTGATATGGCCTTCTGTATATAATTAATGGAGGATGCAGCTTCGGGGCAATGTATCCGCATGGGTATCAAATAGTATATCAGGTAATTGTCTGAATAATATTGCAGACAGGACACTCCCGAAATTTTGCAGGTGTTTTGCCTGGTGTGCTGCAAGGGCTGCCTGTTACGTCAGGGTTGAGACAATGGAAAGATGTTCCGGCCTTTATTCCGTTGTCAAAATGAAATTTTTGTAAAATAAAATATATCAATCAGTTTTATGTCATGGAAAGGTAGGAAATGAAAAAAAACATTTTGAGTCTTGCTTTGTCAGCTTTGATAATTCTGAATGGTTTTGCTTATGCCCAGACAGAGGAGGGAAGCAAGCCAGGTGTCCCGTCGCTTCCGAATGGTGCAAATTCACTGACTGAAACTTATGGCAACTGGACTGTAAATTGCGCTGTTCAGAACAATGTTAAAACTTGCAGTATGATGCAGCAGCAGACACGGGATAACCAGAACTGGCTCACAGCGAATATCTCTTTTGATGAAAAAGGGAATTTGTCAGGAGTATTAATCCTGCCATTCGGTGTGCTTAATTCCAAACCGGTAACATTACAGCTTGATGAATCAAAATCGGTTATCCAGGCATCTGTTCGTACCTGTGTGCAAATAGGGTGTATTGTGCCTGTCAGCCTGGATAAAAAATTTGCTACTGCTATGGGCACAGGTAAATCACTGAATGTTATGGCTTTTTCTTCTTCTCCGGATGAGGAGAAGATAGAAAATATGGCAATTTCTTTAACAGGATTTAATAATGCAGTTGAGCGGTTATCGTCTTTGAAGCATTGATTGAAGCCACTGACATTTTTAAATTCGGGTGTATTTCATTGAAGGTTATTCTGGATAGCAGAAGGTTCGTTGTCCAGGGGCGGCGGGCTGACGGGTATTAAAACCGGCTTTTGGGAGATATTTGTTTTACAGGATGGATTTCAGATGCCGTAAAAAACATATTGCACCACATAAATCAGACTGAGTCAGCCGGTCAGGGAAACCGGTCGATGTTTTTGAAAATTTTGAGCAGGAAGTGAACAGACGTAAAACAAAAATAGTCTGACCTTAATTGATTCCGTTTTTGTTTTCGCCGAATTGTTAATTGAAATCAATTACATGCAAGTGGCTGGGGGACCTGGATTCGAACCAAGATTAACGGAGTCAGAGTCCGCTGTTCTACCCTTAAACTATCCCCCAGAATGGGCAATCTTCCATTCCGGATTGTGGTATATCAGAAAGATAATACAGCCACATCGTCCGGGCGCCCTTTTATCATATTTGTCAGGTGATTCAAGATAAAAAATACGTTGAAGCTGCATTAAAATCCGTAAAATCCATATTGTTAAGATTTACTCTTGGTAAATGAGCCTGAGGCTGTTACACTAACAGGTAACAAGGATATTTGGCGTCCGGCATGCAATTTTACCCGGTAAATTGTGTTGCGCTTATAGGATTTGAGAAAATGACTCCATCCGAGATTGGTTCTGATGGGCCAGTACGGGATGTCGCAGGTGGGGATGATGCCCGTCATGCTCGCATATTTCATGAAAGTGATCAGCACGGGGACGTTGTGTCATTGCATGGACAAAGGCACCCGGTGAAACAGAAACAGCGTTCACATCGCCGGGGGGGTGGCTATGGTGCAGGCGGGAAGATATCATCCCTGCGGGAAGACCGGACTGCTGCTCATGTTAAAAACGGACAGGGTAGGTGTTTTCATCCGCATATGTCTGACAAGGCAAAAAAACAGGCTGCTTGCGGAGTAGGCTGTTGTAAGGAACAAACTGCTTCCGGGTACAAAGGGAAGCATATTCTTCCGTCATGGATGTCAAAACCAAATCGCCCGAATGGTTTTGCCGGACTTTACGCGGCTCTTGATCTTGGTACCAACAATTGCCGTTTGCTGATTGCCACACCAACCCGACCGGGACATTTCCGCGTTATTGATGCTTTTTCACGTATTGTCCGCCTTGGGGAGGGGATGGAGCGTACAAGGCGACTGAGTGATGACGCCATGAACCGTGCTATTGAAGCACTCAAGGTTTGTCATTCCAAGCTGATTCAGGCTGATATTACTCATCAGTGGCTGATTGCAACCGAAGCTTGCCGTCTGGCAGAGAATGGTGCTGATTTTATTGATCGTGTCCGCTGTGAGACCGGGCTTGATCTGGAAATTGTTGATCGGGAAACAGAGGCCCGCCTGGCTGTTTCAGGATGCGGCACTCTGGTTGAACGCAAGACAGAGGCGATTGTTCTGTTCGATATTGGCGGCGGTTCTTCGGAGATTGCCTTGATTGATATTTCCAAACGTCGTTCACCCCGCCTGGCTGAGCATATTATCGCCTGGACGTCCCTGCCTGTCGGTGTTGTGACATTGGCGGAGCGTTTTGGAGGTGAGGTTGTCACGGAAGATGATTTTGTCCGTATGAAAAACTACGTGCGCAAACTTCTGGACAAGTTTTCCGGTCGATACAAGCTGGATCACCTGGCCAACAGTCCTAATTTTCATTTGCTTGGTACATCGGGAACGGTGACAACCCTTGCCGGTATTTATCTTAATCTTGATCGTTATGATCGCCGCCGGGTCGATGGGATGTGGTTGAAAAGTGCGGATGTGACTCGCATGACGGAAGTGCTTTTGTCATGGGATATGAGTCAGCGGATGGCTAATCCCTGTATTGGCGTGGATCGGGCTGATCTTGTGCTGGCAGGCTGTGCAATTCTTGAAGCGATCCGTTCGGTTTGGCCAGGCTCCAGGTTACGTGTTGCCGATCGGGGCTTGCGTGAAGGCATATTGACGGAACTTATGTCGCGTACCGGTGCCTGGCGCAGGAGTTATTCTGTTTCAGCCCGCCGTGGTAACGGTGGCACGGGCAAGGTATCGGGCAAGTGAAAAAAACAGGCAGCACACCTGCCGGTGGACGGGGCAGGTCCGGCACACGCGAATTGCATATCCGGGTCAAGAAAAAGGCCGGAACTGTCAAGGCTTCTTCGCGGCGCTGGCTGGAGCGGCATCTGAATGATCCTTATGTGCATCAGTCGAGGATTGATGGTTATCGCTCACGTGCTGCATATAAACTGATTGAGATCAATGATCGTTACAAGTTGCTGAAAAAGGGGCAGAAAGTTATCGACCTTGGTGCTGCTCCCGGCGGCTGGAGTCAGGTTGCTGCCCATATTGTCGGCTCAAGCCGTGAAAACCCGTCTGTGATCGGTATTGATTATCTGCATGTTGATCCGCTGCCCGGGGTTATTCTGCTTGAGATGGATTTTCTTGATGACGAAGCACCGCAAAAATTACTGGAAGCACTGGGTGCCAAGCCCGATCTGATCATTTCTGATATGGCGGCACCGACAACCGGGCACAGGCGGACAGATCATCTGCGCACAGCACATTTATGTGAAGTGGCGGCTGATTTTGCAATGTCGGTTTTGAAGCCGGGTGGACACTTCCTGACCAAGACCTTTCAGGGTGGAACTGAAAATGCACTGCTGGCTGTGCTTAAACAAAATTTCAAGTCGGTGCATCATGTAAAGCCGCCTGCTTCCCGGACCGAGTCTGCCGAGCTTTACCTGCTTGCCTGCGATTTCGGGAGATGACCATGCCAGATCATTCCACATTTTGATTATATCAGTCAGATGCTTCTGTTTCTTGGTCCTGTTGCATTGTTACGATGTCAGGCACGCTGTTTCGAGAGTATAATGCTGTTCTGTCTGCTTGTGTATAATTATTTTTTAATTAAATTAAATACTGAATTCAGTATATGTTAAATTCAAACATTTTGATTTTTGTTTCATATTCAGAGAAAGGAAATTTTAGATGAAACATCTGTTTGCCCTTATAACGGTTTTTGTCATTCTTGTTCCGGTTTCATCTTCTTTTGCCGGGCTGCAATACCATTCAGCGGCTTATCGTCAGGCAATACCGCAAACACAGGAAAACAAAAGCCCGGCGATGTCATATAAAGCCGACATTATCCCTGTCGGATATGATTACAGGAGAAAACATGCTTATTGTCCGGCTCACAGGATATTTTCCCATGGACATTACCGTTATTCTCGTGTAGCTCCGCGCTGTTTTCACAAGCATATCCGGCAACATGAAACGCACAGGCGGAAACCCGGACTTGTTCATCCCGGACATCACCGGCGGTAAGATAAATCAAGACGCAGTAATTCGGTAATATGCAGCAGGTATATTCAATACCTGCTGCATGGGCGAATGGCGGTTTACGAGGGCGGGCCTGGCTCTTGAAATCCTGTGATGCCAGATATGGAAAATGTATAAGTTAAGGGAAACTGCGATGAAACTTGGATTCTTGGGAACGGGTGCAATTACGGATGCAGTTATACGCGGCATCTGTACATCAGAACTTGAGGTTGATACGATTGCTGTTTCTCCGCGCAATGCGCAGATAGCCCATAAACTTGCAGCTGATTTTTCCTGTGTGACAGTTGCAAAAGACAATCAGGAGGTGGTTGACTGCTCGGATATGATTTTTGTCGCGCTGCGTGCCCGGATTGCCGAGAAAACCCTGAAATCACTGACTTTCCGGGAGGAGCAGAAAATTGCGACGTTTGTTCCCACAACTACATGTGCCATGCTTTCCGGCTGGATCTGCAATAAAATACCGGTTTTACGGGCAGTTCCTCTTCCTTTTGTGGCTATGCATAAAAGTGTGACGCCCATTTTTCCGGCGGACAGGGATTTGCATGCAGTCTTTTCACGAATTGGCGGTGTTATCGAAGCGGAGAATGAGCACCAGTTCAACCTGTTTATGACCGCAGGTTCCCTTATGGGAGTTTACTTTCGTTTTGCCGGAATATGCAATGACTGGATGCAGGGGCAGGGGCTGACACCGGAACAGTCAACTCTGTATCTGGCCGGGTTGTTTTCAAGCCTTGCCGATAAGGCAGTCAGGCAGAAACCTGTTGATTTCAAGGCGCTTGAGCAGGAATATTCCACAAAAGACGGCACCAATGAGCTGATTGCGCACCTGTTTGAGAAAAAAGGCGGGGAAAAGGCGCTGAGCAGTGCATTGGATGAAGCTTTTGCCCATATATCGGAAGGGTGATATTGAACCGAATTCTACAGAAGCAGCGGCGGGTTTATTCCTGAAACTGGCCGGATCCGGTTGCCTGAACTGTTTTCTGTTCAGGCTTCCTTGCGTTGTGCACGGACATGGGCGGCAAAATCCACATATTGTGTCAACGCTGTAACAAGATGATAAAAAATTGAGGCAGGCACGTTTTTTGAGCAGCACCGGCCATTTTTATCAATCATGTCAACCCATAATCCTTCAGGAGCTGATTCAATATGCCAGCGAAAAAGACGGCCTACGCGTGCCTCGATTTCCGGCTTGAGATCAGGGCCTTCATTGCTGTCAAGCGCTATGGCTGCTTTGATGATTTCCGTCTGTGACCAGCTGCGTGAGTCAAAATCTATTGGCATGCCGTGGCGTGAAACGGAATTGTAGGCAAGGCCTGTTGCACGGTTCAGCCCGTTTGCAACTGCCGAAGCGTAAAGCTTGCGCGCCATACGGACAATGTCGGATTTTACTCCGTGGCGTGCATAGGATACCAGAAGCGATGCCCATTCAAAATGGTGGCCTGGTTCGCAAATATCTCCGGTTTTTCCGGCGGCAGGCTGCCAGTCAGAACTGAAATATTCTCCCAGCGTCCAATTGTCGGAATCAAAAAAGATATGGCAGAAAAGATCAACAATACGGTCAGCCTGCTGGAGATAGCCATTGTCACCGGTCACATCATACCATGTCAGAAATGTCTCCAGCAGATGCATGTGCGGGTTTGAGCGTCGCCACGGGTGGTTATTTGCTGCTGTCTCAAAATAGCCTTTGCCATTTTTATCCGCAAGATAGCTTTCAAGAAATGAAAAAGTTTCCATCGCAAGCGGCAAAGCCTGTTTGTGCCCGGCCTTGTGGGCATGTGCCAGCGCCAGAAGCACAAAGGTCTGGTCATACAGGTCTTCCGTATCATCCTTGACATGGCCATCGGCATCAAATGTTGCAACCCAGCCGCCGCAGAGGGTACGTCCACGTTGTGTGATAAAATCAAGACCGTGGTTGATCAAATCATGAAAAGGGCCATTCCATCCCATTTCTCCGGCAATGGCAAAAGCATAAATCTGACGGGCCATGGTACGCATACGCCGTTCGGATCGAACCGGTATGCCGTTAAAATCAAGCGCTTCATAAAAGCCGCCGCGCTCATCAACCCCGCGTGTGGACCACAGGGGCAGGGTTTCATCAAACAGCCAGTGGTGCACCCGTTCGGCATAAGCTCCCGCGACAGGAACCTGGTCAGGGGCCGGCGTAAATTTTGCCTCAAGCCGGCCGGAACTCTCTAATGCAGCGACAATCTCGCGCACATTCTGGCTTTGTGACACCGGCGCGACAAAAGTTGCATCTGCTGTGGCGACGACAGCCATATTGTTCAGACCGACAGCAGAAAGAAGCCCGCCTTCAGAACGCAGATAACTGCATTCGCAATTAATTGCCACAACGTCCCCGACGATGATATTGCCTGCATTATCGTGGCTGGTTTTGCCTGATTGCGTATCAAGAAGCGATTGCCATGAGCCAAGGTCACTCCAGTGAAAGCGGGCAGGCACCAGTGCAATGTTGCATGCATGTTCCATGATGGCATAATCAACTGAATTGGATGGTACATCCTTGTAAACATCAAAAGGCAGCCATGTTCCCGATATATCGGTGTAGGCTTTATCCAGTGCGGTAATGGTCTTTTGCCATATATCCGGTGCGAAGTTCTGGAAAGCCTGTTTCATCGTTTTTGCAGAAAACAGGAAAATGCCTGAATTCCATAGAAAACAGCTCGACCGGATATAGTGTTCAACAATCTCGGGGCCAGGCTTTTCAACAAACCGCAAAACTTCAAAAACGCCATCTTTTTCCTTGCCGGTTTCGATGTAACCATAGCCGGTTTCCGGCCTGTCGGGCTGGATGCCGAAGCTCACAATCTTTCCCTCGCGGGCAGCTTTCATGCCTGTATATATTGTTGCCCAGAAATCCTCTTCTGTGCTGATTTCATGGTCAGAAGGGACAACAAGCACAAGCGTATCCCCATGTTCACGCAAGGTTAATTCGCTGGCAAGGGCAACGGCGGCCGCAGTATTGCGCCCGACCGGTTCAAAGACAGGGCGGCCGCCGTTAAGCGGCAAGCCGTTAATTTCCTGATGCAGGCGATTGGCATGAACTTCCGAGGCGATGAGATAGATCGGCGGCTTTATATCCTTTGCTGCGTCAAGCCGCCCGACTGTGCGTGCCAGCATGGAGCCATGGCCGGAGAAATCGTGGAATTGTTTTGGGAAATCTTCACGCGACAAGGGCCACAGACGCGAACCGATGCCGCTACTCATCACATAGCTGACAATTTTTTCCGACATTTGCCTCATCCTTAGGTTGAGCGAGTTGCAAAACCTGTCTTACCTGTCGAAAGCATTTTAATAGCATTTCACTATATAATAAAGATGTTCGGCATGGTAGTGATGCGGTGCAAACAATAAATCGACCGGATGTGGTATTTTTATAAAATACTGTATCTTTGTAACGATGCTGATCCCGTATCGCTTTTTATTTGCTGCTACAGGTATGACACATGGAGAGCCGGCGACGGCATAACCATAGTTAATCTGCCTGATTTTCATGGAATATTTCTTCGCGTATGGATATCAATTGCACATAAGCTTTGCAGCAAGGCAGCCCGCAACAGGACGTATAATTATGGGGTACGAAAGGTGCAGCGGAAAGTATCACTTTCGCACCTGTACAAAGCCTTTTCCGTGATCACCTGGTTTTTCGAGGTCAATGGCAGACAGGCCAGAAAATACAGGCACAATGCTGCAATGGAATATACGCATAATATTACATCAGATGGCAGCAATGAAACGTGGCCCGGAAATTATACTGTTAATTACAGGATCAAGACATAAATTAATTCGTGTTTTTAAATAAAAAACTCCTCAAGCCTATAAACATATCAGGATAAAATATAACATTTGCGCTTTTTCGATCCGGGGATGTATGCACTATTATATTTTATACCGGCACACGGTTGGCCAATGCGCTGTTGAGCGAGATTTTAAAGTTTGTTTCTGCCCCTCAGGTTCCTCCTGCCGACACTGTACCTTCCGGTCTTGTCGGGCTGTTTGCTATACACAGGCCGTCTTCCGGGCGGCTTGCCTGCAACGGGCGGGAATCTTCCGCAAAGAAGATTATGCCGCCTTGTTTACTGCTATCGAAGCATTATGGAAAGATTATAACGCGGAGACAGCCTTTAAATCTTCCTGATTGTCACGGTATTTTCTTGCGGGGACAGGATACCGTAAAGGAAATTGATACAAACAGGCAATTCACGGCCTGTCAGGAAGATGTACTTGAAAGTCATAATCGTGGGGGGATGAGGGCATAACGGGGATGACCTTCATGCATATATGTCAGGCCGTTTTGAGCATCTGGCTCTCAAGGTCAATGACAGATAAATGTTGTATGACAGAGCAGAAAATACAAGTACACTGGCAGAACCATCAGCAGAATATTCCAGCCGATGAAGGCAATGAAAGCCGCCCGGTAAATCAGACTGTTATTTACGGGATTAAAACATGGATTAAGCCATACTTTTTAATAAAAGTTGAATTTATGCCCGGTAATTACCGCCAGGAAAATTGGTAAAAAACAACTTGCGGGAAAATGCCACGGGCGATATAAACCGCATACAGCGGGTTACGGAGTGTAGCGCAGCCTGGTAGCGCACCTCGTTCGGGACGAGGGGGCCGGAGGTTCAAATCCTCTCACTCCGACCAATAAAATCAATGACTTATATATCGTACATTGTCATGTGCACCGATACGTTTGCCGTTTGTCCCGGGAAAAGGAAGCCAGCCGCAAAAGAATAAAACACTGAACGGGGAGGGAAATATTTTATCCCCTTCTTTAATCCTTCAGGTGTTTTTTGAGGGCCTTGACAGCCATTTCCAGAATGGTGATGCCGACCGCGCCACACAGGAAACCGGCAAGCCCTGTCACCTTTTCCGGTGTCAGACCGGTTACGGCTGAAACAGGGGCAAGGCGCTCCATAGCCCGAAGGATAGCTGTAGAAACGGTGTCTGTTGCGTACAGTGCGCATAGTGCCTCCGGCCAGCCATTCCATGCTGCGCTGTGCACGGGTTTTATCCGGGCCGTTAACCTGCCGGACAAATGTACCCGCGGCCCCGGCCAGAGCAACCCGCATACCGGCAAGCACAGCAGCAAACCAGTCAGGCGGGATATTTCTGTCGGTCATTTCCAGCAGCCCTGTCTGTGTCCGAAGCGGTCAGTGGCGACAATCCAGCGT
>Ga0154004_1000006_pt1 | contig 118882 bp, 100 predicted proteins | sample TSFL088MetaG_FD_104727 | JGI IMG/M metagenome (GOLD analysis project Ga0154004, IMG submission 104727) | Attine ant fungus gardens microbial communities from Florida, USA - TSFL088 MetaG | ecosystem: Host-associated > Fungi > Mycelium > Unclassified | place: USA: Florida, Lake Talquin State... | reverse complement strand
TGGAGAGCGCCCTTATCAAAAGGCGCTCCATATGATAAGGAACAAAAAAGCATGAACGGTCAGAATATCCGCATTCGCCTCAAGGCGTTTGACCATCGGATCCTGGACGCTTCGACGCGTGAATTGATTATTTATATGTGCTAAAACTATGCTTTTTGGGTTGATTTTCGGATAATTGAAGTTTCAGTGCTTCAGTTTGTTATATTTCACGGGGTGGCAGTTCAGATAAAACGGTTTGATTGTTCTGGCTTTTAATAAAAGCTGAGAATAACACAGGGGTATAGCTCAGTTGGTAGAGCGGCGGTCTCCAAAACCGCAGGTCGCGGGTTCAAGCCCTGCTGCCCCTGCCATGTTGGTTCAGGCCGTGCGGCAGGATTGTTGTTTTGTGTAATCGTCAGTGATGGCGTGATTATGGTGCCGGTGGGGGTTGTCTTGCTGCTGAAAGTTGGTAGCTTTATTGAGGGAAGAAATGGTTTTTAAATGCGCGGGGGGTTGTATTTATTTTCGCAATTGGCTATTTTATAGCCTTCAAGTGGGCGCGTGAAGCTTAAAAAGTGGCTTTTCGCGTCTTTGGTGTATTTAATTTTGCCGAACGGGGTGCATCCCCGTGTAACGAGATAGGGCAACTTATGGTGTCAAAAACCGATCCGGTCACATTTTTTCGGCAGGTTCGTGCCGAAATGGCGAAGGTGATTTGGCCTGTGCGTCGGGAAACCGGAATTTCTACGGTCATGGTTTTGATCATGGTGACCGTGGCTGCAATGTTCTTTTTTCTGGCGGACTGGATTATGTCTTTTGGTATCGGTGCCGGAATTGTTTTTCTGAATGGCGTGTTCCAATAACGATTGTAAAGGAAAGCATCTGTGGCAGTTCGTTGGTATATCGTTCAGGCTTATTCAAATTTTGAAAAAAAGGTAGCCGAGGCGATTGAAAAAGAAGCGCAGCAAAAAGGGTTGAGTCAGTATTTCGAGAAGATTCTGGTGCCAACTGAAAAAGTTGTTGAAATTCGGCGTGGGCGGAAGGTTGATGCCGAGCGTAAATTTTTCCCGGGCTATGTGCTTGTCCGTGCTGATTTGACGGATGATGTTTATCATCTGATCAAGAATACACCGAAAGTGACGGGTTTTCTTGGTTCGGACTCCAGGCCTGTGCCGATTTCTGACTTTGAGGCAGAGCAGATTCTGATGCAGGTTCAGGAAGGTGTCGAGCGTCCGAAGCCATCTGTTTCCTTTGAGGTCGGTGAGCAGGTGCGGGTTGCTGATGGTCCTTTTGCTTCCTTTAACGGTATTGTTCAGGAGGTTGAGGAGGATCGTTCGCGATTAAAGGTTGAGGTATCAATTTTTGGTCGGGCAACGCCGGTTGATCTTGAATTCGGTCAGGTTGAAAAACTTTGATCTTATCATTAGCCTGCGGCTGAAGGGCTGCCAGGTTTCCGCATGGGTGGAAGGTGATTGTGGCATAGCCGGCTACAGTATCCGCACCACCCGGCTGCAACGCTGGTTATCCAGTAGGAGTAAACGCCGTTAAATCGGCATATATTATTGAAGGCAGGTCAATATGGCTAAAAAAATTGCAGGTCAGCTGAAACTGCAGGTGTCCGCTGGAGCGGCAAATCCGTCTCCGCCGATCGGCCCTGCTTTGGGTCAGCGTGGTATTAATATCATGGAGTTCTGTAAGGCATTTAATGCTGCTTCTCAGGAGATGGAAAAAGGTTCTCCAATTCCTGTTGTTATTACCTATTATCAGGACAAGTCTTTCACTTTTGTGATGAAGACCCCGCCAGTTGCCTATTTTCTGAAAAAGGAAGCCAAGCTGAAATCAGGTTCAAAAGAACCTGGTAAGGTCAGTGCCGGTAAAATCGGCCGTGATAAAATTCGCGCTATTGCAGAAGCCAAGATGAAAGATCTTAATGCTAACGACATTGATGCGGCAATGTTGATGGTTGAAGGGTCAGCCCGTTCAATGGGTCTGGAAGTGGTGGACTGAGTATCATGGCAAAGATTGCAAAAAGACTTCAGAAGATTCGTGAAGGGATTGACCAGGGCAGGCTTTACCCGCTGGATGCGGCGGTTGCTCTGGTCAGGGAGCGGGCTGTTGCCAGGTTTGATGAAACAATTGAGGTTTCTATGAATCTTGGTGTTGATGCCCGCCATGCTGACCAGATGGTGCGTGGTGTTGTCAGCCTGCCGAATGGTACGGGCCGTGTCGTGCGTGTTGCTGTGTTTGCACGCGGTGATAAAGCTGAAGAAGCAAAGGCTGCCGGCGCTGATATCGTCGGTGCGGAAGATCTGTTTGATATTGTCAATGGCGGTGTGATTGAGTTTGACCGCTGCATTGCAACGCCGGATATGATGCCGCTCGTCGGCCGTCTTGGTAAGGTTCTTGGCCCGCGTAGCATGATGCCAAATCCGAAAGTTGGTACGGTGACGCCTGATGTCGCCGGCGCTGTTAGGGCTTCCAAGGGTGGCGCCGTTGAATTTCGTGTGGAAAAAGCCGGTATTGTCCATGCCGGTGTTGGCAAGGCATCATTTGGCAATGAGCAGATTATTGAAAATATCCGTGCTTTTGCTGATGCTGTTATCAAGGCTAAGCCTTCCGGTGCCAAGGGTGAGTATGTGAAGCGTATTGCTATTTCATCAACCATGGGGATTGGCGTCAAGGTTGATGTTGCTTCGGTGCGCTCTGCTTAAGGAATGTGTGGTTTTTAAAATATTCCGCAGTCAGATGTTCCATTTGATGTTTGTAGGGATGTGACCAGACAGAGAATGAGAATATTTGATTTGATGTAGTCAGAATTAAATATTCCAGTGAATTGGGTCTCCTGTTATCTGGCAGGGGATCAGGATTTTCAGATCTTTCGGGATCTGGAATTGGCCGGAGGAAATTCCGGCAATCCTGTCCGAGATTGCAGGCGGTGCGGTTTTCCGTATCTTAATTTTCAGCCTGCATGAGACTGGGTGGTAAAGCGGTATGTTGCACCATCAGGTGTCGGCATGAAGTTTTGAACCAGAGTTGTCTTTGAGTGCGTTTTTCGCGTATGAAAAGGGGACAGGATCCCAAACAGTCGTACGAATGGTTTGTACGGCAAAGGCAACCCGGCAGATTTGCGTTGTGCAGATTTGTCAAATGGAGAGAGACAGTGGATAAAGCGGAAAAACGCGAATTTGTCACGTGGCTCAATGGGACTTTTAAAGAGTCCGGTTCTGTTGTTGTGGCCCATTATTCCGGTCTCACCGTTACGCAGATGAATGATCTTCGTTCTAGGATGCGTGCAGCCGGTGGTTCTGTGAAAGTCGCGAAAAACCGCCTTGCCAAAATCGCTCTTCAGGGCACGGCAGCGGAGGCAATGGCTGGTCTGTTCAATGGACAGACGTTGATTGCCTATTCCTCCGATCCTGTCACGGCGCCGAAAGTCGCCGTTGATTTTGCCAGGGTCAATGACAGGCTTGTCATCCTTGGTGGTGCAATGGGCGCAACGAGCCTTGATGCGGAGGGTGTGAAGTCCTTGGCTTCGATGCCATCGCTTGATGAGTTGCGTGCAAAGATTGTGGGTATGATTTCCACGCCTGCAACCCGTATTGCACAGGTTGTCACTGCTCCGGCTGGTCAACTGGCCCGGGTTTTTGGCGCTTATGCCCGGAAGGACGAGGCGGCGTAAGGCCGTTTCTCGCTGTCAATGTTCAAACTTTATGCTAGTTTAAGGAAAATAGAAAATGGCTGATCTTGAAAAGATCGTTGAAACCCTTTCAACCCTGACCGTTTTGGAGGCTGCTGAGCTTTCCAAGATGCTGGAAGAGAAATGGGGTGTTTCGGCAGCTGCTCCTGTTGCTGCTGTAGCTGTTGCTGCTGGCGGTGGCGCTGCCGGTAGTCCGGTTGAGGAAAAGACAGAATTTGATGTCATCCTGGTTGATGGTGGTGCCCAGAAGATCAATGTCATCAAGGAGGTTCGGGCTATCACTGGCCTTGGTCTCAAGGAAGCCAAAGACTTGGTTGAAGGCGCGCCGAAACCTGTTAAGGAAGGCATTGCCAAGGATGAAGCTGAGAAAATCAAGGCAACACTTGAAGGAGCCGGGGCAAAGGTTGAACTCAAGTAATTTCGGTGGATTCCGGCGGGTATGTTATGCCCGCCGGTTCCAACCTTTGCAGGTTGGAAAGTTTAAGTGGATTGAACCCTTTTCCTGACAATCCCGGGGGTTGTCAGGAAACGGGTTTGTACCGTTCGAGAACCGGGTGGAGCCAAGCGACAGGATTGCTGGTTTCCGGGCGTTGGAAAGTCGGGACATTTTTGGATCGTCAAGATCGCGTCAGATGTCAACAAGTGGAACGCTGATGTGAAATCAGTGCGATGGAAGCAGATTCCTGCAGTATTTATCTGTCAGGAGCACAGATTGAGGAGCGACGATGGCTCAGACCCTTTCATTCAACGGTCGTAAGCGCGTACGCAAGTTTTTTGGCAAGATACCTGAAGTGGCAGAGATGCCGAATCTCATTGAGGTTCAGAAGGCATCCTATGATCAGTTCCTTATGGTTGAAGAACCTGAAGGCGGGCGTCCTGATGAAGGCTTGCAGGCAGTTTTCAAATCAGTATTTCCGGTTACAGATTTTTTGGGCGTTTCGATGCTCGAATTTGTGCGTTATGAATTTGATCCTCCAAAATTTGATGTTGAAGAATGCCGCCAGCGTGATTTAACCTATTCAGTTCCGTTGAAGGTGACACTACGTCTGATCGTCTTTGATATTGATGAAGATACCGGCTCCAAATCTATCAAGGATATCAAGGAGCAAGATGTCTATATGGGCGATATGCCGCTCATGACCGATAATGGTACTTTTATTGTCAATGGTACAGAACGCGTGATCGTTTCACAGATGCACCGTTCACCGGGCGTGTTCTTTGATCACGACAAGGGTAAATCCCATTCTTCCGGTAAGTTGCTTTTTGCTGCACGCGTCATTCCTTATCGCGGTTCCTGGCTGGATATTGAATTTGATGCCAAGGATGTTGTTTACGCCCGTATTGACCGGCGTCGTAAAATTCCGGTGACAAGTCTTCTGATGGCGCTTGGCATGGATGGTCAGAGCATATTGTCGACCTATTACAATACACTGACCTATCTTAAAAATGGTGATGACTGGCGCATCCCTTATTTGCCGGAACGTTTCAAGGGTATGAAACTGGTTGCTGATCTGGTTGATGCCGATTCTGGTGAAGTTGTGGCTGAAACCGGCCGTAAACTTACAGCACGAACTGCCAAACAGCTTGCTGAAAAGGGCTTGAAAGCGGTCAAGGCGACGGATGACGACCTTTATGGTTCCTATCTGGCTGAGGATATTGTTAATTTTGAGACCGGCGAGATTTATCTTGAAGCCGGCGATGAGATTGACGAAAAAGTATTGAAACTGCTGCGTGAGATTGGCATTGATGAAATCAATGTTCTGGATATCGACCATGTGAATGTGGGGGCTTATATTCGTAATACACTTGCAGTAGACAAGAATGAAAGCCGTCAGGATGCTTTGTTTGACATCTACCGTGTCATGCGTCCGGGTGAGCCGCCGATTATGGAAACGGCTGAGGCCATGTTTCATTCTCTGTTCTTTGACTCCGAGCGTTATGACCTTTCAGCCGTCGGCCGCGTAAAGATGAACATGCGTCTTGAGCTTGATTGCCCGGATACTGTGCGTATATTGCGCAAGGAAGATATTATCGCTGTTGTTAAAATGCTGGTTGAACTGCGTGATGGTCGTGGTGAGATTGATGATATTGACAATCTTGGCAACCGGCGCGTACGCTCTGTTGGCGAATTGATGGAAAACCAGTATCGTGTTGGCCTTTTGCGGATGGAGCGTGCCATCAAGGAGCGTATGTCTTCGGTTGAGATTGATACTGTCATGCCGCAGGATCTGATCAATGCCAAACCTGCTGCCGCAGCTGTTCGTGAATTTTTTGGTTCATCTCAGCTTTCGCAGTTTATGGATCAGACCAATCCGCTTTCTGAGATCACGCATAAGCGGCGTCTTTCGGCACTTGGGCCGGGTGGTCTGACACGTGAACGTGCCGGTTTTGAGGTTCGGGACGTTCATCCGACCCATTATGGCCGTATCTGTCCGATTGAAACACCGGAAGGGCCGAATATCGGTCTTATCAATTCACTTGCCACCTTTGCGCGCGTCAATAAATACGGCTTTATCGAAAGCCCGTATCGTAAAATTGTCAACGGCAAGGTGACAACAGAAGTTGTTTATCTTTCAGCGATGGAAGAATCAAAATATTATGTAGCTCAGGCAAATTCTGTGCTTGATGCTGACAATCACTTCATGGAAGAATTTGTTGTCTGCCGTCATGCGGGTGAAGTTTTGATGGCGCCGCGTGATCAGATTGATCTGATGGACGTTTCACCAAAACAGCTTGTTTCTGTGGCGGCGGCTCTTATTCCGTTTCTTGAAAATGATGATGCCAACCGTGCTCTTATGGGATCCAACATGCAGCGTCAGGCTGTGCCGCTGGTACGGGCTGAAGCGCCGTTTGTCGGTACTGGTATGGAACCGGTTGTCGCACGTGATTCCGGTGCTGCTATTGCCGCAAAGCGTGGCGGCATTGTGGATCAGGTGGATGCGACGCGTATTGTTATTCGTTCCACAGAAGATCTTGATCCTTCCAGATCGGGGGTTGATATCTACCGGCTTCAGAAGTTTCAGCGTTCGAACCAGTCGACCTGCATCAACCAGCGGCCGCTGGTGCATGTCGGTGATCGGGTTGAAAAAGGCGATATCATTGCTGATGGTCCATCAACAGATCTTGGCGATCTTGCTCTGGGTCGCAATGTGCTTGTCGCATTCATGCCGTGGAATGGCTATAACTATGAGGATTCCATTCTGCTGTCCGAGCGGATTGTGGCCGATGATGTTTTTACCTCAATTCATATTGAGGAATTTGAGGTTGCAGCCCGTGATACCAAACTCGGGCCTGAGGAAATAACCCGCGATATTCCAAATGTTTCGGAAGAAGCGCTGAAGAATCTTGATGAAGCCGGCATTGTCTATATAGGCGCTGAAGTGCAGCCGGGCGACATTCTGGTCGGCAAGATTACGCCAAAGGGTGAAAGCCCGATGACACCGGAAGAAAAACTTCTGCGCGCCATCTTCGGTGAAAAGGCGTCAGATGTCAGGGATACTTCCATGCGTATGCCGCCGGGTGCTTTTGGTACCGTTGTTGAGGTGCGTGTCTTTAACCGCCATGGTGTGGAAAAGGATGAGCGCGCCATGGCGATTGAGCGTGAGGAAATTGAACGCCTTGCCAAGGATCGTGATGACGAGCAGTCGATTCTTGATCGTAATGTTTACGGACGTCTTGTTGATATGCTCAAAGGCAAGGTTGCTGTTGCTGGCCCGAAAGGTTTCAAGAAGGGAATAATCCTTGATGAAGCTGTGATGGGTGAATATCCGCGTTCGCAATGGTGGCTTTTCGCTGTTGAAGATGAAAAGCTTCAAGGCAGGATTGAAGCACTGCGAAACCAGTATGACGATTCCAGGAAATTGCTTGGACAGCGGTTTATGGATAAGGTAGAAAAGGTACAGCGTGGCGACGAAATGCCGCCTGGTGTCATGAAGATGGTCAAGGTCTTCGTTGCTGTCAAGCGCAAGATCCAGCCCGGAGACAAGATGGCTGGCCGTCATGGTAACAAGGGTGTTGTTTCACGCATTCTGCCGGTTGAAGATATGCCGTTTCTTGAAGATGGAACCCATGTTGATATTGTGCTTAACCCGCTTGGTGTGCCAAGCCGCATGAATGTGGGCCAGATTCTGGAAACGCATCTGGGCTGGGCTTGCGCCGGTATGGGCAGGCAAATCGCCGATTTGCTTGAAGCTTGCAGGCAGGATGGCAGTATCGAGCCATTGCGTGAGAAGATCAGTGAGATTATCCCTGATAATGACCGTAACGAGCCTGTGCGTTTTTATGACGATGATAGCATTATACGTCTTGCCGGCCAGATGAAACGTGGTGTGTCTATTTCTACTCCGGTTTTTGATGGTGCGCACGAAGCAGACATCAATGCAGCGCTTAAGGATGCGGGTTTATCGACATCAGGGCAGGTGACGCTTTATGACGGGCGTACCGGTGAGCCGTTCGACCGGCAGGTGACGGTTGGCTATATCTATATGCTGAAGCTGCATCATCTGGTTGACGACAAGATTCACGCCCGTTCCATTGGTCCGTATTCGCTTGTTACCCAGCAGCCGCTGGGCGGTAAGGCACAGTTCGGTGGCCAGCGTTTCGGTGAAATGGAGGTCTGGGCGCTTGAGGCTTATGGTGCAGCCTATACGCTTCAGGAAATGCTTACCGTCAAATCTGACGATGTGGCAGGCCGTACCAAGGTTTACGAGGCAATTGTACGTGGTGATGATACGTTTGAAGCCGGTATTCCGGAAAGTTTCAACGTTCTTGTCAAGGAAATGCGCTCCCTTGGCCTTGATGTCGAACTTGATGATACGCGGGTACCGGCGGTCAGGCAGGCACCGCCAGCAGATGCCGCGGAGTAGGCAGGAAAGACAATGGCATGCCGGTTTATCCAGCATGCCGCTTTGACCTCTGGTCAGGGGCAGGGTGGGACGGTTAGAGAATTTTGAGGAAAACCGTCTTTGCCCGAAGCAGAAAAGTCGGACGTGCAGTTTTACTGCCTGTCAGCTTTTAGAGATGGATTTCATTTGAGATGGCTGCTGTTTTGAAAGTCATCGCAACAAGCTCAAGAGAGCCTTCAAGGAGAATGGCATGAACCAAGAGGTCATGAATCTTTTCAACCCTCAGGCGCCTGCGCAAACGTTTGATTCCATCCGGATTTCTATTGCCAGCCCGGAGAAGATTCTATCCTGGTCCTACGGCGAGATCAGAAAGCCGGAGACCATTAACTACCGTACGTTCAAGCCAGAACGTGATGGTCTTTTCTGCGCACGCATTTTTGGCCCGATCAAGGATTATGAATGTCTGTGCGGCAAGTACAAGCGCATGAAATACAAGGGTATCATCTGCGAAAAATGTGGTGTTGAGGTTACCCTTTCCCGTGTGCGTCGTGAGCGTATGGGACATATTGAGCTTGCAGCGCCGGTTGCTCATATCTGGTTTCTGAAATCATTGCCAAGTCGTATCAGCACCCTTCTTGATATGGTGCTTAAGGATATTGAGCGGGTTCTGTATTTTGAAAATTATATTGTTACGGAACCGGGGCTTACATCGCTCAAGATGCATCAGTTGCTTTCGGAAGAAGAATATTTGATGGCGATTGACGAATTTGGTGAGGATCAGTTTACAGCCCTGATTGGTGCGGAAGCGATTTATGAGCTTCTCGCTTCTATGGAACTCGAGAAAACCGCGGGTAATTTGCGTGCGGAGCTGGCAGAAACTACATCCGAGCTTAAGCAAAAAAAGCTGATGAAGCGCCTCAAGATCGTTGAGCATTTCATCGAATCAGGCAATAGGCCTGAATGGATGATCATGAAGGTTATTCCGGTTATTCCTCCGGATTTGCGTCCGCTGGTGCCGCTGGATGGCGGCCGGTTTGCCACATCCGATCTTAATGATCTTTATCGCCGTGTTATTAATCGTAACAACCGTCTGAAACGGCTGATTGAGCTGCGTGCGCCGGGTATTATTATCCGTAATGAAAAGCGTATGTTGCAGGAAGCTGTTGACGCATTGTTTGATAATGGTCGCCGTGGCCGTGTCATCACTGGTGCCAACAAGCGTCCTCTGAAATCACTTTCCGATATGCTCAAGGGCAAGCAGGGCCGTTTTCGTCAGAACCTGCTTGGCAAACGCGTTGACTATTCTGGCCGTTCAGTTATTGTGACCGGGCCGGAACTGAAGCTGCATCAGTGCGGGCTGCCAAAGAAAATGGCGCTTGAGTTGTTCAAGCCTTTTATTTATGCCCGCCTTGATGCCAAGGGTCATTCTTCAACTGTCAAACAGGCCAAAAAGCTTGTTGAAAAGGAACGCCCTGAAGTATGGGATATTCTGGATGAGGTTATCCGTGAGCATCCTGTGCTGCTGAATCGTGCGCCAACACTTCATCGTCTTGGCATTCAGGCTTTTGAGCCGGTATTGATTGAGGGGAAGGCCATTCAGCTTCATCCGCTTGTATGTACAGCATTCAATGCTGACTTTGACGGTGACCAGATGGCGGTGCATGTGCCGTTGTCACTTGAAGCACAGCTTGAAGCCCGTGTGCTGATGATGTCAACTAATAATATCCTGCATCCGGCTAATGGTGCGCCGATTATTGTGCCTTCGCAGGATATGGTTCTTGGTCTTTATTATCTTTCGATCATTGCGGAAAAAGAGCCGGGCGAAGGAATGGTTTTTGCTGATATGGGCGAATTGCAGCATGCCCTTGAAAACAAGGTTGTATCCCTGCACAGCAAGATCAAGGGCCGTTATCGGACTGTTGATGCGGAAGGTAATTCTGTTTCCGAAATCTTTGATACAACACCGGGCCGTATGATTATCGGCGAACTGTTGCCGAAAAATGCCAACGTTTCGTTTGATATTGTCAATCAGGAAATGACGAAGAAAAATATTTCCAGGATGATTGACCATGTTTATCGTCATTGCGGTCAGAAGGAAACGGTCATTTTTTGTGACCGGATTATGCAGCTTGGTTTTGCTTATGCTTGTCGGGCCGGTATTTCGTTTGGCAAGGATGACATGGTCATTCCTGAAACCAAGGCCCATCTTGTTGCTGAAACCGAAGCACTTGCAAAGGAATATGAGCAGCAATATAACGACGGCCTGATTACCCAGGGTGAGAAGTATAACAAGGTTGTTGATGCCTGGGGTAAATGTACCGACCGTGTCGCTGAAGAAATGATGAAGCGTATTCAGGCCGTTGAATTTGATCTGGAGACCGGTCGTCAGAAACCGATGAATTCCATTTATATGATGTCACATTCCGGTGCGCGTGGTTCGGCCAATCAGATGAAACAGCTTGCCGGTATGCGTGGTTTGATGGCCAAGCCGTCGGGTGAAATTATCGAAACGCCGATTATCTCGAACTTCAAGGAAGGTCTGACCGTGAACGAGTACTTCAACTCGACACACGGTGCCCGTAAAGGGCTTGCCGATACTGCGCTCAAGACAGCAAACTCAGGTTATCTGACCCGCCGGCTGGTGGATGTTGCGCAGGATGCAATCATCTCTGAGGTTGATTGCGGCACCTCCAGGGGGCTGACAATGCAAGCCATTGTTGATGCAGGTCAGATTGTGGCTTCGCTTGGCCAGCGCATTCTTGGCCGTACGGCGCTTCTTGACATTCTCCATCCTGTCACGGGTGAAGTAGTAGTTGAAGGTGGCCGTATGATTGAAGAGGCTGATGTTGTTGAAATTGAAAAGGCAGGTATCCAATCGGTACAGATCCGTTCAGCCCTGACCTGTGAGACCCGCATCGGTGTTTGTGCCAAATGTTATGGGCGTGACCTTGCCCGTGGTACTCCTGTCAACCAGGGCGAAGCGGTTGGTGTTATTGCTGCCCAGTCCATTGGTGAGCCTGGCACCCAGCTTACCATGCGCACCTTTCACCTTGGCGGTACCGCTCAGGTGGTGGATTCTTCTTACCTTGAAGCATCCTATGAAGGCCAGGTCGAACTCAGAAACCGTAATGTGGTGCGTGATTCTGAAGGACATCTTGTTGTTATGGGCCGCAATATGGCTGTCGTCATCAAGGATGAAGCCGGCAATGAACGTGCCTCCCATCGTGTTACCTATGGTGCACGCCTGTTTCTGGATGATGGCGACATGATCAAGCGTGGCCAGCGTATTGCAGAGTGGGATCCCTATACCCGTCCGATCATGACAGAAGTTGACGGTTATATTGCCTTTGAAGATATGATTGACAGTCTTTCTGTTTCGGAAATGGCGGATGAATCAACCGGTATCACCAAGCGTCAGGTGATTGACTGGCGGGTCAACCCGCGCGGCGCTGATCTGAAACCTGCTATTACTATCACGGACAAGAAAGGCAAAATTGCCAAGCTGTCCAAGGGCGGTGAGGCACGTTACATGATGTCAGTGGAAACCATTCTTTCCGTTGAACCCGGTACCCATGTAAAAGCGGGTGATGTTATTGCCCGTCTGCCGATGGAAAGCACCAAGACGAAGGATATTACCGGCGGTCTGCCGCGGGTTGCCGAGCTTTTCGAAGCCCGCCGCCCGAAAGATCATGCCGTTATCGCTGATATTAGCGGTACTATCCGTTTTGGCCGGGATTACAAGAACAAACGCCGTATTGTCATTGAGCCGAATGATAGCACAGTTGAGCCGGTTGAGTATCTGATCCCGAAGGGCAAGCCATTCCATTTGCAGGATGGCGACCAGATCGAGAAAGGCGACTATATTCTTGACGGTAATCCGGCGCCGCATGATATTCTTGCGATCAGAGGTGTCGAGGCATTGGCTTCCTATCTGGTCAATGAGATTCAGGAGGTTTACCGTTTGCAGGGTGTGTTAATTAATGACAAGCATATTGAGGTGATCGTACGCCAGATGCTGCAAAAGGTTGAAATTACCGATTCTGGTAATTCTACCTATATTCCGGGTGATCATGTAGATCGTATCGAGCTTGAGGAAATCAATGAACGTCTCATTGAGGAAGGCAAAAAACCGGCAGTCGGAAATCCGGTGCTGCTTGGTATTACCAAGGCGTCGTTGCAGACACCGTCCTTTATTTCTGCGGCATCTTTCCAGGAGACTACGCGTGTGCTTACTGAAGCAGCTGTGGCCGGTAAGATTGATACGTTACAGGGGCTTAAGGAAAATGTTATTGTTGGCCGTCTTATTCCGGCCGGCACTGGTGGTACAATTGCGCAAATCCGTCGCATTGCGACAACGCGTGATGATCTGATTGTTGATGAGCGTCGTAAAGCAAGCGGCTCTGAAACAGCCAATGCCATGCTGGCGGATATGACATCGACTCCGGCAGCGGAATAAATTTTTGTTTTAAAAGCAGCGTGATAAACCGCCGCAATCTGCGGCGGTTTTTTCGTGTGAAGTGGTTGAGCTGGTAATAATTTCCAAAATAATGCCTGATGAACGTCAGACATTTCCTCAAGGCAGAAGCTTCTTTGCCAGGAAATCTTATTACTGGAACTGTTATCCGAACTTTATGTGACAGGGATCACATTCGATATTCTTCTCAATTGTCAGAGTAATATAAAAGCATATTTCATGTTCGGCATCATTTTTTGTTATTTTCTTGATCATGAGCCTGGAGAAACTTCTCAAGTCATATATTAGAATATGAAGTATATGATGTACATTTCCGGTAACAGTATAAGCTTTTGTTACTTCATGCCATTTCGCCGGAACTTTGCTGATTTCTCCATTCCAGATCACTGTTTTTCCGCATGATGTTCAGTTTTTCGTGTACAGGTACAGGTTTTGCGCCCGAGCTGTTAAGGCTGGCACCTGCCATGATCCTGTCGGGTATAAGGATCACGATTGCTATCGTGCTTAATTATTTCCAGTTATCACAGGTATTTTTGTTGGTGATAGTGATTTCAATTTTTGGAATGATGTTCACATGGTTCATGATTTTTGTGATGCACTTTTTTCCGCAGGGTACGGCAAGCGTGAAAACATGTCGAATTTACCTTTTCTGATGCGGAAGTTTCTATATAACATTTGCAAGTACTATGCGAGATGCTGGCGGCAATGATTATCACGGTGTTTATCAACTGGTTTTCATTTGATGTTGTTGACCGGTATTTCATTTTTATTGGTTTGCCTGCACTATTTTTTATAATATAAAATCAGATAAAATGATAATTCTTAATAAAATGCAAATTAAGCGTATAGATGGCATCTGGGTGAATAAATCGGGGGGAGGATATCATATGCCGGATTCATCACAGTTTCGGCTTCCTCGGACACTTGTTTCAAAATGGCAGATTACTCCATCAAAATCTTATTATCCAGACTGCTTATGCTGCTGTTTTTCGTGTGCAGGCTGCTGATCACCAGACAGCAGTCGTTATGCTTCTTCTTGAAACGATCAGGGAAAAGGATGACAGTGCAGCGCTTGAGATTGCTGCTGTGCTTACTTATCATCTGCATGAAAAAACGTCCGAATTTCCTGAGGGTTTAAAACCTCTTGACCTGCTTTTTTCATCTGTGTTTACAGCGCTGGAAACGGGAAGGGGTTTAAACGCGCCTCTTTATCGTAAAGCAGCTCAATTTTTGCCCGATGTCAGGCCGGATGATGATCAAAAACCGCTTCATGGCGACCTGCATTTTGAAAATATCGTGTCTTCGCCGCGCGGATGGCTCGCGATTGATCCGCATGGATATCTGGGTAATCGCGCTTTTGAATATGCCAACTATTTTTATAATCCGCGTTTGCAGCCTGAAATTACTGATAATGTCAACCGTGTAGAGAGAGCTGCCAAACTGTTTTCTGAGGTCTCTGGACTTTCGGTGAAACTGTTCTGCTTTATGCATTTCTTTATGGCTGCCTTTCAGCATCATGGTTTGTGGAGGATAATGACAGAAAAGCAGAGGAAGCCACACTTAAAACTGCGCAACTGATTTATCATTGCTTTGCGAACAGTGAATAAACCCGGATCGCGTTTTCTGGCTGAAACTGCCTCCGATGATGACTTCTGCCTGTCTTCTGCTGGAAGCTATGTGTGGGCCTGTTTTAAAAGATTCCCGATTACTTGTGGCGTCAATTTACTGAAACTGCTGATAACAATTGCAGGATCAAGTTCTGTCACCGGTATATCAGCATAGCCGAAATCCACAGCAATAACCGGTATACCGGCAGCCTTTGCAGCATTGATATCAGCCCCGCTATCTCCTGCCATGACAGCCTGGGATATATCACCGCCGGCTTTTGCAACGGTGCTTAAAATATGCTGCGGGTCCGGTTTGCGCCATTCAAAAGTATCACCACCACAAATTGTAACATAACGATCCGGTTTATCCAGGGCCTTAAGCAGAAGTTTTGCCAGATGTTCGTATTTATTGGTGCAGACTGCAAGCATGTAGCCCGCCTGTTGCAGGGCATCAAGCGCATTTGTCACTCCATCGAAATATCCGGTTTTTCCGGGAATATTTTTGCTGTAATGCTGGAGGAAAATATCAATCAGCCTGTCAACATGCTGTGGTTCCGGGAAGATATTCTGACTGGTTAATGCACGTTCTATCATGACCCGGCCGCCTTGCCCGATCAGTTGGCGCAGATCAGCCCGAGAGACTGGCTTAAGCCCGCCTGTACCAAGGCAATAGTTAAGACTGTCAAGCAGATCCGGAGCGGAATCGACCAGTGTTCCATCAAGATCAAAAACAACAATCGGCTTTTTATTCATCACTTTGCCTCGCTCAACAAACCATGCAATAATCTGGAATATTTTACGTCCGGATGATTTTCATCCGGCCGCCACAAGAATACGGTAAAATAAAAATCCGGATCATTAATTCTGATGTGCCAGCCAAAGTCGGAAATGATCCAGAGCACGTGCGGTCAATGCCTGTTTCCTGGCCTGGGCCTTTTCCCTGCCGCGCAGGCGCTTGCCTTCGGTTTTCGGAATGTCCACCAGCGGAAACAACCCGAAATTAATGTTCATCGGCTGGAAAGAACGGATACTGCCTTTTTCTTCCGTGGCAATATGGCCACCGGTGATATGGTTTAGCAATGCGCCCGATGCCGTTGTCACTGGCGGCGGCATAACGGGCTGTTGCAGCAGTTCGCCGGCAGCGAACAGACCGGCAATCAGGCCAATGGCGGCAGACTCTACATACCCTTCACAGCCGGTAATCTGCCCGGCGAAGCGCAGGTGTGGCAACGCTTTAAGCCTGAGTTGCCCATCAAGCAAAACCGGCGAGTTGAGATAAGTATTGCGATGCAGGCCGCCGAGACGGGCAAATTCTGCATTTTCAAGCCCTGGAATTGTGCGGAATATCCGCGTCTGTTCAGCATATTTGAGTTTGGTCTGGAAACCGACCATATTGTAAAGTGTGCCGAGCGCATTGTCTTGCCGTAATTGCGCTACGGCATAGGGTTTTTCATGCGGTTTATGGGTGTTTGTCAATCCCGTAGGCTTCATCGGGCCGTGGCGCAGTGTCTGCGCCCCGCGTTCGGCCATAATTTCAATCGGAAGGCAGCCATCAAAATAGGCTGTGTTTTCAAATTCACGGAATTCCGTTTTTTCGCCCGCCAGAAGCGCGGCAGTAAAAACGTTATATTCTTCTTTTGTCAGCGGGCAGTTGATATAATCCTTGCCCGTTCCGCCGGGGCCGGCCTTGTCATAACGTGACTGAAACCAGCATATATTCATGTTGATGCTGCTGGTGTGAATAATCGGGGCAATGGCATCAAAAAAGGAAAGGGCCGTGGTTCCTGTTATATTCCGGATAAATCCGGCAAGGGCAGGTGAAGTCAGTGGCCCGGTGGCAATAATGACCTTGCTCCGGTCTTCCGACGGTATACCGGTTATTTCTTCACGGCAAATAGTGATGTTGGGATGACTTTCAAGCCTTTTTGTCACTGTTTCGGCAAATTCTTCGCGATCCACGGCAAGTGCGCTGCCGGCAGGCACCTGGCTGGCATCAGCCGCTGCCATGATCAGTGATCCGGCAAGACGCATTTCTGCATGAAGCAGGCCCACTGCATTTGTTTCAGCATCATCCGAGCGAAAAGAGTTTGAGCAGACAAGTTCTGCCAGATTGCTGCTTTTGTGGGCATCTGTGTTGCGATGAGGACGCATTTCGTGCATTATGACATTTACACCGGCTTCAGCAGCAACCCATGCTGCTTCACTTCCTGCAAGGCCGCCGCCAATAATATGCAAAGGGGGGGTGTTTTTTCCAGACATGATATTTCTTCTAGAGGAGTTTTGGGAAACTGTGAAGCCATTTTCCTGGTTGTCTTGAAAACAGGCAGCCATGCACAGGAAGCATCGTGAGCGGAATTGACCTTGATTGAAAAGATCACCAATCATTGGCCGGCTTCAGAAGTAAATTTTCGCTTTTCATACGGGATTGATGATGAAATCCGGCTTTTTTCCTTTGAACAGATAAAAATAGAATGGTATAGAAACCACGCTTGCGGAAAGCGGATAGCTTTCCCGGGGTGTTTTGTGCTTTGCAAAAAGTGAAAAATGCTTTTGGCTGCCGTCATTTCCGGGTGAAATTTAGGTTCTGGATTTTTCAGGATTGGCTCCGCAAAGCGGATGTGGCGAAATTGGCAGACGCACCAGATTTAGGTTCTGGCGGGAAACCGTGGGGGTTCGAGTCCCTCCATCCGCACCAGTTGCCGCTGCAGTCAGGATTTTCCGGTTTCTCAGGGATATTCCTTGAAAGGCCGTTCTGGTGTGCATCCACGGGGTGTAATAGGTTTTAAGATGACATGGCCGGCGTTGAAGTGCCAGCTGCAAGTCAAGAAATGAAGGTTGTTCGATGCAGGTTACCGAGACGCTTAACGAGGGGTTGAAACGCGAAATCAAGATCGTTATTCCCGCCGGGGTTCTGGAGGCCAGGTTGACGGAGCGCCTCGACGATGCCAGGGGCAAGGTCAAGCTCAATGGCTTTCGTCCGGGCAAGGTGCCGGCCGGACATTTGCGCAAGATGTATGGCAAGTCCTTTATGGCGGAGGTTATCAATGAAATATTGAATGATGCTCCGCGTTCCATTCTGGCTGAGCGGGGTGAGCGTTCTGCCACGCAGCCGAAGATTGAAATGGGTGAAGATGAAAAAGAGGCTGAAAAGGTTCTTGACGGCAAGGCTGATTTTGTCTTCACCCTTAATTATGAAGTTCTGCCGGAGATTGAAATCAAGGATGTCTCTTCTATTGAAGTGACACGTGAAGTTGCCGATATTCCAGAAGAGGAAATTGACAAACAGGTTGAGCATATTCTTTCTTCAACCCGTACCTATGCAGAAAAGAAGGGCAAGGCTGAGGATGGCGATCGGGTAACGATTGATTATCTCGGCAAGCTTGGCGATGAGCCGTTTGAAGGTGGCGCTGATAATGATGCCCAGCTTGTTCTGGGTTCCAAAATGTTTATTCCGGGCTTTGAAGAGCAGTTGGCCGGCACCAAAGCCGGTGATGAAATCCGGATCAAGGTGACTTTTCCAGCGCAATACGGGGCAGCTCATCTTGCCGGTAAGGAAGCAACTTTTGACATCAAGGTAAAAGAAGTTGCCAGGCCGGATGCATTAAGGATTGATGATGAGGCGGCAAAGAAGGTTGGTCTTGAATCGCTTGTCCGTTTACGTGACGTTGTGCGTGAGCAGATCGAAAGCCGTTATGGATCGGTTACACGCCAGAAGGTGAAGCGCCAGATTCTTGACGCACTTGACAGGGATTACCGGTTTGAAATACCGAAGCAGCTGGCTGAAGTTGAATTCAACAATATCTGGAATCAGATCAATGCTGAACTTCAGCAGGCTGGCCGCACCTTCGAGGATGAGGACATGACAGAGGAAGACGCCCGCGAGGAATACCGCAGGCTGGCTGAGCGCCGCGTCCGTCTTGGCCTTGTTCTTTCTGAAATCGGGGAAAAAGCTGGTGTAACAGTCAGCGACGAAGAGTTGCAGCGTGCCATTTATGCGCAGGTTCGCCAGTATCCGGGCAAGGAAAAGGAAATTTTTGAATTCTTTCGCCGTACACCTGACGCTGTAGCCAATCTTCGCGCACCGGTTTTTGAAGAAAAGGTTATTGATCATCTTCTTGAAAAGATCAAGGTTAATGACAAAAAGGTTACCCCTGAAGAACTGATGGCAGAGGACGGGGAAGAGGTTACTGTGCCGAAAAAAAGGGTTGAAAAAAGGAAAGAGGCAAAGATTGAAAGCAGCCGGACAAAAACTGACAGGGATTGATTCCGGTATGTCTTGCCTGGTTGTTGAATGTATGAGCTTGGCCATCACGCCGGGTTTTTAATTTGATTGCTCTTTTAATAATCTCGGGGATCTGAATGATGGATCGAAGAAATTTTTTTCGTTCAGCAGGGCAGGTTCCGTACCTGGAACCGTGATTGCAGAAGGCGCTTTTGCCTCTACACTTTCAGAACCTTGCAAGGAATTGGAGATTGGAAATGGCGGGCGGCTGGGTGTCTGTGTCCTGGATAGTCGTCAAAAGCAGTAAGTCCGGTGTCGTGCAGATAAGCGTTTTCCTGTGTTGCAGCATGTTCAAATAGTTGCCGGACGCATCTGTGCCGGGATGTGTTGATGCAGGGCAGGAAAGCCTCTGGCAACTTATCTGCTTTGCAAGGTCTGATCTTCTGGAATATTTGCTAATGGCGGAGCATTTTGCAGCCAGGTCGGATATCAGCATTGCCCTATTGTATGAAACTGCGGTTGCTGACAGTGATGATAGGGTTGCGAACCTGTTGCCGGATGGTTGCGAGAACCGTTGGCCAATACCAACGCCGATGATGAAATCCAGATCAGGATGACTTTTCCAGTGCAATACGGGTGGGCCTGAAGGATTGAATGTTTTTTCACGTGGTCGGGGTGATATGATGACGCGTCCTGATCGCAAGGAGCCGGATTTGAATGAAGCGTGCGCCGGAGATATCCGCGGCACGACAACTTCCAAAGTCGTGGGGGATGATTTGCAGCGGTTGGTGATAGGCTTGGCGCTTCCTTGCATAAACGGCCAGGTTTCCTGGATGTTGGCACCCCGTACCGGTGGAGAGCATTTGTGCTCTGGCCTGGCGCCGGATTGGATAAAGCCGGCACAGGAGCGAGCGGCACTGCAAATGATGCCGATGTTTACTGGATACCGTCCGGACAACCGGTTTTTATTTGTGTTTTCTAACAGGGCCGAAGATTGCTCATGCAAAGCATCTGCATTCATTGCAGGAATCGGTCAGAAAGCCAAAGAATTTTAATTCATTAAAAACATAAAGCGCTTTGTTTTATCGACACCGGTCATTGTTTCTTTTCAAAATCATTTTCTGTTTACCACTGTTGTTAGTATGGTTTTTACTGAATCTGAATAAACAACAAAGCATCGGTATTAATTGCGGTTTTTATTGATTGGCAAAGTGGAAGGCTTCTTTGTTTTAATTGCGACTTGTTATGCTGGGGTGAGTTTGCAGAACGGGATGGAGCAATCAGAAAATGAAGGTTGGCGAATGACACAGGCAATCAGATTTATTTTTCTTTTTGTAATATTATCATTGGTTATACCGGGTTTCATTGCACGCCAGGATGTCCGGGCAGCCAATAATATGAGACAGCCGGTGAAGAAACAGTATGTTGTTAAAGTACCGGCAAAATATCCGTCTTCGTCATCCGATCACCATTCTCATAAAGTTGCCAGGCATAAAAAAACACTGCATGGTGAGACGGAAAAGCCGATAATCTCGGATTTTTCCAAAATCTGTCATTACAAGCCTGAAGAACTGGTCAGGATTGACTTTTCCGGGGATGGTTTTCAACTTGCCGGTGCTACTGATACGAATTTGACTGACACAATGCCGGTTTCTGTTGTTCCTTGTGACAAAACATCTTGTACAACTGGGCTGATGCGTTTTTTTATGAATACGGATGTAAAGGCAGAAAAAGATATTGCCAGGGCGCTTGTGCATTTTTACAGGCGGAAGCCCGGTTTTATATGGTCTGATGGCAAGGAGGTAAATGAACGGGCAAAAGCTGTGCTTGCCTATTTTGCCAGGGCTGGAGAAAATGGCCTTGACCCTGCCGAATATATGCCGGATCTGCCGGACAGGGCGCTTGAGGAAGATATGCGGTTAAATGCCTTAGCCAGTTTTGAGATAGCGCTTTCTGCAAGAGTATTGCGTTATATAAGTGATGCACGTGGTGGGAGGATGATTGCTGACCGGCTTTCAGCCTATCACGATCTGCCGCGAAAGCCTGTTGCTTTTGATGAGGTGCTGACAAAAATCCATGATAGCGATAATCCGGCAAAAATGCTTGATTTGTACCACCCGCGGTCAAAATGGTATAGGGAGCTTAAATCGGAGCTTGCTGCTCTTGGTGATATCAAGTCACCAGCCTCCTTGAGTATTCAGCCGGATATTTTGATTCATCCCGGTGAAACCAATGCAGGGTTGCCAGAGATTATACATCTTCTTGCGACACGGACATCGCCGGGTTTTCTCGAAAAATTCCACAGAACGCTGGAAAAGCACCGGGATACAACTATCTATGATGCGGAGTTGGAGCCGGTTATCAGGGCGTATCAGAAATTGACCGGAAAGGTGGCAGATGGTGTTATTGGCCCGGCTACTGTCGCTGTTCTTCAGGGGGAGACCGTCGATGTCAGGCGACGGCGTATCCTTTATGCAATGGAGCGTTTACGCTGGCTGCCGCATGATTTTTCGGATCGTTATGTATTTATCAACCAGCCGGCTTTTGAAGCGCAATATTTTGAAAACGGTACAGAAAAGCTGGCAATGAAAGTAATTGTCGGCTCCCGGCGCTATCCGACCAATTTTTTCTATGATACAATTCGCCTTGTTGTCTTCAGCCCTTATTGGGGGGTACCGCGATCAATTGTAGTCAATGAGATGATACCGCGTATTTTGGCAGATCCGTCCTATCTCAGGCGCAATGGTTATGAGGTGTATAACAATGAAGGCAAAAGGGTTAATCCTTATAGTGTGAATTGGCGCAGGGTGGCGAAAGCTGGCGGTGTTAATATCCGTCAGAAACCTGGCCGGGCTAATGCGCTGGGCGAATTGAAAATCATGTTTCCCAACAAACATAATATTTACCTGCATGACACCCCGGTTAAAGCTGCCTTTACGCGTGAGATGCGGGCAATCAGCCATGGCTGTGTACGGCTTGCCCGGCCAAGGGAAATGGCGGCAGCCCTGATGGGGGTTGAGAGAAAGGCACTTGAACCTTATTTCGGTAAAAATGAACGCGCGGTTATCCTCAAGGAAACTGTGCCGGTTTATCTTGTCTACTTTACTGCATGGCCGGATGCGACAACTCATGAAATAAAATATTACGATGATATTTACGGCCTTGATAGCGTGATGCAGCAGGCCGATGAAAAAATACATCAAAGCCGCTGCCGTGATGAAGCAATCCGGCAGGCAGGCTAGAGTATTTTCAGGATAAACGGGAACTGTCTGTGCGCACAAAAAACACTCCGCTGGACTGTTTTTTGTGACTGCACTTCAATCTGCGCGGAAAGACCGCAAAACAAAAAGTCAGGTCATTTTCGGTTTGGCTGACTGAATTAAAAATGATCTGGAATGCAGGGAGAATCCTCTTATCTTTTGCAGACAGAGTACAACAGAAAAAGAACTCTCATTTTTTTTATCTGGATTTTAAATATAGTGAGAAGAATTCTTTTGTCTGGTCATATTTGTTCATCAGATAAAGATTGTATCTGCTTTGTCGTGGACAGGGAAAAGGCAAAAACAGCCTGGAATAATTTTATCTCGTAAACTATTCCGTTTTTTTTGGGGAACTGTTCACTGTTCTGGAAATTATATTTTTACCTTCAGGGAGAATGTAATGAAAAGAATATTATTAACTTCTGCTGTTCTTGTAACAAGTTCAGGTATCGCTTCTGCCCAGATTTATGACCGTGGCGTTACACGCAAGCCAAATCTTGTTAATCCGTTTGTATCACAGCATAGAGCAAAACCGCGAGACTTCAGGCCAGTTCGTTCTGATATGTCAAAGCGAAAAATGCGGACAACAATAAATCCGAGCAAACCGGCCGCTGTCCTGTTTGGTAATGGCCCTCCTCCTGATACGTGTGTTTCCGGTAAAAGGAAGTACCTTGTCCCGGGTGGCAATGGCAAGTAATAATAAAAATCCCGGGAATCAGACCAATAACAAAAAACTGCAAACCAGGTAGTTTGCAGTTTTTTCATATCGGAATAAATATCTTACTTGATCTTGGTTTCACGAAATTCAACATGCTTTTTCGCAATCGGATCATATTTGCGCTTTGTCATTTTTTCGGTCATTGTACGGCTGTTCTTCCTGGTAACATAGAAGAAGCCGGTATCTGCCGTTGACAAAAGCTTGATTTTTATTGTCGTAGCTTTAGCCATAGTTTTTCATATCCCGTCTTTATGATATAACAGCGCCCCGTGACCAGAGCGGCCGAAAGGGAATTTGAGCATGACAGTACGGATTAGCAGGAAAAAGTCAAGAGCGGAATAGCTTCAGCATCAGCCGGGACACAACCAAAACAACATATAACCCGAAAAAAGCCGCTATTGAGGCTGAAAATCCCAAAGTGGGAAGCAGATCCATGGCATGACCGATGATTGCAGGGCCGACGAGCATGCCAATTCCGTAACAGAAAATAAAGGCCGAATTGGCAGCTGCAAGCTCGTGTCCCTTGAGACGTGAACCAAGCTGTGCAAGTCCAATGGTGTAAAGCCCTGCGGATACGCCGCCCAGTATAAAGAGATCGCCTTTCAGCAAAAACTGGTTTTCAATGATGAAAGGCACACTCAGTGCGCCGGCAAGGCCGATAATGGCACAACTGGCCAGCGCATAATGGCGGTCGCGGATATGGTCGCTTATCACGCTGATCGGTACCAGCAGAAGTACGCTGCCAAGCGCCAGAAGTGTCATGAATTGTCCTGCCTGCATTTCTGAATATCCCGCATTCAGGCTGAAAGGCGTAATAAGCGTGATTGCTCCCATCTGAATTGCACCAAATACAAAAACCGCCATCATTGATGTCGGTACTTTAAAAACGTGATGCAGGAAGGGCAGATGCGTGCCATCCCTGAATTGCGGACTCAGCTTCCAGGCTGCGATGATGGGGATGCTGGCCAAAGCCGTGATGGCGCAGCCGATGCCGAATGGTAAAAACCCGTTACTGCCGACAACAGAAAAAAATATGGGGCCTATGGCAAAACCAAGGCCCAGTGTTGTTGCATAAATTGCCAGAACAAACCCGCGTTTTTCTGGCGGAGCTGAACTGTTGACCCAGAATTCGGAGAGGATAAACATGATTGTCATGGCAAAGTGCAGTGTGAAACGCAGGACAAACCATATCCATAATTCCTGAAAGTAGTAAAAGCCCAGAAAGCTCAGGCTGCCGGCGATCAACATGGCAAGAATGGGCCTGACAACACCGAAGTGAAGCGCGATACGAGAGGTGCAGATTGCAGCAATAATAGTTGCCATACCGCCAACCGTTCCGTTATAGCCGATAATCCTGCTGGATATACCATGGGTGGCCATCATGGCCGAGATAAGCGGGGCGCCAAAGCCGATTGCTGTGCCGACCGTGCCAATGGTCGCTGTTGTGGCAAAAATGGCACGCCAGCTTTGTATTTCAGTTAGAGAACGCATGATATTGGAATTGGGCATGAACTTTTCATCATCTTTTGAATTGACCTGGCCCGTATCAGCCGCAACAGATCATAACAGGTATTGGTTGCTTTAAAACGAATTCGAAAAAGTGAGAACTGACTTTCATATCAATGTGTAGTAAAACAGGACGCAGGGCAATTTTAAAAAGTTAAAGCCGGTTTGCAAGTGTAGCAGATAATTCTTGAATTCCGGCGGGTTATCAGTGGGAAAGCATGGCGCCCGTTTTCAGAAGAAGGTTCACAATCAGCCACAATGGTATGATGGCCGGCAGGGTAAATCAAGTGCATCAAGGTAACAGGGGTAGCGTGGCTGCCTGTATGCCGTTCACCCGGCAGGCAGACGTCATTGTTCATTGACAGAAATCCGAACATTCGAATCCGGGCCAATGCTGTAAAGCCCTTTATGTTCAGGAAAGGGAAGGGTGTTAAAGACACCACCTCCCGGGTTGGCTCCGGTAATCGGGCAAAGACCGGCCCGTATAGAACCGGCAGACGATTTTGTTTTTACACCACGCAGGCGGCACTTTTATTATAAATCCATGACATAACTCCAAAATCATTTCGGAAAAAAGATATTCAGATCGATTTCAGGAGTGGCCCCGGGCATTTTGTTATTGGCTCAGGTTCGATGCGGTCTGATGGAAAGCTCTATCGTTTAAACAAGAATATTTTACCGCAGAAAACACAGCCGGTGCCGTTTTGTTTGACTCAAAAGCATAGGTCACAGCAAAAACAGACCAGTCGTGCAGTTCGTCAATATTTTATCATTTAATAAAGAGGTAGCAGGTTTTGTAACTGAAGGCGGGTGCAACAATGCCCTTTTTGCCTGTGCTGTTTCATGCGCTCATGAAGCTCCTGGTACAGATGCTCTTTTTGATGATGTGCGTCAGTGGGTAAATGACCATTGCGAAAATTTTGAAACGGTGACGGATAGTGAAATACAAAAACCTGGACTGTCCGGGGTTACCGATGCGCAGGCACGCTTGCCGGTAAGGGGCATAGTTGTTCTGGAGTTTCGCATGCTGCGTTTGATCTGTGTGCGTCAAAGTTTGGCAACAAGGCAGGCAGCGCTTTTATGCTATATTATATTTGCTAAAAAATCATGGTCATTTAGACCGGCATTTTGCCATTTCGGCACCGGCGCTTGCCCAGGACGGCTGTTTTGGGTTCAGTAAATCTTCAATTGAGCGCTATCGCCAGTCTTTGCCGGATATTGGGGTGATCAGGCGATTGCGCAAAGGCGCACATATGCAGCAGCCTGATCTTTATGTTTTGATGCCCTTGAACCGGGTCAAGCCTGTTAATTAAAGAAATGAGGGGGTGTATTCTTGTATTGTCACCACGCATGGGGTGCAAAATGGGAAATTAAAGGCAGCGACAGGTTTGCCTCCTGGCTTTTTGCCTTGATATAAAGATTTATGAGTGCCGAATAGCGAGTCAGGAAAAGAGCCAGCATCGATGAATCCGATTGAAATTGAGCAAGCTGTAACTGCGTTGGCTGATGCGCCTTTTGATGCCTCAGAATTTCCTTATATGTTTCTGGAGGCTTTTGGTAACAAGGAAACCACCATTAAAAAGCTGAAAAGCGGCACAACAAACGCTTCTGATGTTGAAAATGGTGTTTTACAGCGTAATAATATCCATATTGCTACAGCTCCGGCAGGCGATGTGGATAAGGCGTTTAAAGTTCTGCGTGAAAGCCCGAAAACAGCAAGCGCAAAAGCAAAATTTATTCTTGCTACAGATGGTGAAACTTTTGCCGCGGAAGAGTTGGCTTCCGGTCAGGTAAAGTCGGGAACATTTAATCAATTATCAGACAGTTTCGGTTTTTTTCTGTCATTGGCAGGTATTGCTGCCGTTCAGGAAATCAGGAATAATCCGTTTGATATAAAGGCAACAAGCCGCCTTAACCGGTTATACATCGAGCTGCTCAAGGAAAATCCTGAGTGGGGCACTGAGGAAAAGCGCCATGATCTCAACCGGTTCATGACCCGGTTGATATTCTGCTTTTTTGCAGAGGATACCGGCATTTTCCGTAATAATCTGTTTACGGCAACCGTTGATCAGATGACCGATAAATCACGGGAAAATGCGCATGAAATTATTGCTGCACTTTTCCGAACTATGGATATCAAGCCGGATGAGCGCAAGGCAGCCATACTTCCGCGCTGGGCTGATGCTTTCCCCTATGTCAATGGCAGTCTTTTTGCCGGGGCCAATGAGGTGCCGCATTTCAGCAAGATTGCCCGCTCCTATCTTATGCGGGTGGGAGAACTCGACTGGAAAGAAATCAATCCCGATATTTTCGGCTCCATGATTCAGGCTGTGGCGGATGAGGATGAACGCGCCGATCTCGGCATGCACTACACCAGTGTGCCCAATATTTTGAAAGTGCTTAATCCGCTGTTTCTGGATGAATTAAATGAACAGTTGGAAAAGGCAGGTGACAACCGCCGTAAACTGATGAATCTGCGCCGTCGTTTGTCCCGAATCCGCGTGTTTGACCCCGCCTGTGGTTCCGGCAATTTTCTGGTTATCGCCTATATCAAACTGCGCGAAATTGAATTTCAGATTTGCAACCGGCTGAATGTGGATGAGGAGGGGCGGCAAAGCCGGATAAAACTTTCCAATCTCTATGGGCTGGAGATAAAGGATTTTGCCGTGGAAGTGGCGCGTCTCTCGTTGCTAATTGCCGAATATCAGTGTGATGTGCGTTTTATCAATCAGAAAACAGCATATCAACTGATGCTGCCTTTGCGCGAAACAGGAAAGATCAAACGCGCTAATGCTTTGCAAGAGGATTGGCTCGCCTTCTGTCCGCCGGTGAAGCCTTATGAGAAAGACCGTGAAGACCTGTTTGATGTGACAGCAGAAGAAGCGGAACTGGATGAGGAAGCAGGCGAAACTTATATCTGTGGCAATCCGCCTTATATGGGCAGCACCTGGCAATCAGCAGAACAAAAAGCCGATATGAAGGCGATATTTAATAAACGCGCCAAAAACTGGAAGTCGCTTGATTATGTTGCAGGCTGGTTTATGAAAGCCGCAGATTATGCACAGGTAACAGAAACAACCAGTGCCTTTGTTTCCACCAACTCCATTTGTCAGGGCCAGCAGGTGCCGATTTTATGGCCGGTGATTTTTGCTGCTGACCGCGAAATTGCTTTTGCCTGTACATCATTCAAATGGTCAAATCTGGCTTCTCACAAGGCTGGTGTGACAGTTATTATTGTTGGCCTGGCACAAAAAGGAAAAAAAGCTCCTGTGCTTTTTGAAAATGATCAGGACGGCAGCCCGATTGTACGGCAGGCGTCACATATCAATGCTTATTTGGTTCCTGACATAGATATTATTGTGAAGAAGAAAACAAAGCCATTTAATGAATTAGCTTTAATGGTTTTTGGTAATAAATCTGTTGATGGTGGTAATCTTCATTTAACCGGACAAGAGTTGGATGAATTGAATCTTCCAGGAGAAGTAAAAGATAAAATTATTAAAAAATTTGTTGGTTCAGAAGAATTTATTAGAGGGAAAGAAAAGTATTGCCTTTGGATTTTGGATGAAATGCTCGCAGAGGCAGAAGAAAATAAAGAAATTAAACGAAGAATAGATGCTGTTTATACAGTACGTATTGATAGCAGGGATATTGGCGCCAACAAAATGGCTGATAGTTCCCACCAATTCAGGGAAATGAACATTGCTCAACAACATAGTATTGTTGTTCCACGCGTGAGTTCAGAAAATCGACCTTATCTTCCAGTTGGTCTTGTAGGAAATGATGTTGTTATCGGCGATAGCAACTTTGCTCTTTATGATGCACCCTTGTGGAATATGGCACTAATTGCATCGCGTCTTCATCTGGTCTGGATTGCAACTGTATGTGGCAAGTTAGAAACGCGTTATCGCTATTCCAATACTTTAGGCTGGAATACCTTTCCTGTGCCGACTTTGACTGAAAAAAACAAGGCAGATCTCACCCGCGCAGCAGAAAATATTCTGCTGGCGCGGGAGGCACATTTTCCTGCCACGATTGCCGATCTTTATGTGCCTGATGCCATGCCGGAAGATTTACGCGCTGCGCATGAGCGTAATGATGAAATTCTTGAGCGTATCTATATTGGCAGGCGCTTTAAAAATGATACGGAACGGCTGGAAAAGTTGTTCGGGTTCTATACTAAAATGACAACGAAAAAAGGCATGGCGTAATGACAGGCAAGGCATGTGTTCCGGCAGTTCAACTGACAATGGCACAAAGTGGCGCTTCCAGGAAGGCGAATGAACTTGGTATGCGCCCCATGCAGGAGCGCGCTTATGAAATGCGTGGTGAGCAGTATTTGCTTATTAAATCACCGCCTGCTTCGGGCAAATCCCGGGCGCTTATGTTTATTGCACTCGACAAGCTGAAAAATCAGGGCGTGAAGAAAGCAATTATTTGCGTGCCGGAACGTTCAATCGGCGGCTCCTTCTCTGATCAGTTGTTATCAAAATACGGTTTCTTTGCCGATTGGACTGTTCAACCACGCTGGAACCTGTGCAATGCACCGGGTAATAATGATAAATCCAAAGTGAAGGCTGTAGAGGCTTTTCTGACAGGTGACGATAACATTCTTGTCTGCACCCATGCGACATTTCGCTTTGCCTTTGATGAACTGGGGGTAGAAGCTTTTGATGATTGCATGATTGCTGTTGATGAATTTCATCACGTTTCAGCCGATAGCATGAATAACCGGCTGGGCAAGCAGCTGGGCGAGCTGACAGGGCGTGATAAAGCGCATATTGTTGCCATGACCGGCTCCTATTTTCGTGGGGACAGTGTGCCGGTGCTTTCACCGGAGGATGAACAGAAGTTTGTTTCTGTCACTTATACCTATTATGAGCAGCTCAATGGTTATGAATATTTGAAAGAGCTGCAACTGGGCTATTATTTTTACAATGGCCGCTATCTTGATGCGATTATGGAAGTTCTCAATCCTGATGAAAAGACTATAATCCATATTCCCAATGTTAATGCACGTGAAAGTACAAAAGACAAGCATAAGGAAGTCGAGGAAATTCTGGAAGGACTGGGTAGCTGGCAAGGTGTTGATCCGCACACCGGTTTTCAACTGATCAGGCCAGCCAATGGACGTGTGCTTAAAGTTGCTGATCTGGTTGATGATGTTCCGGAAAAGCGTGATCGTGTCATTGCCAGCCTGAAAGATTCCGGACATGCCGGTAACCGTGATCATGTTGATGTGATCATCGCATTGGGCATGGCCAAGGAAGGTTTTGACTGGATATGGTGTGAGCATGCCCTGACTGTTGGCTATCGTTCAAGTCTCACTGAAATTGTACAGATCATTGGCCGTGCCACACGTGATGCGCCCGGTAAAACAAAAACGCGTTTCACTAATCTTGTTGCGGAGCCGGATGCTTCTGATGAAAAGGTGAAGGATGCCGTTAATGATACCCTTAAAGCGATTGCAGCAAGCCTTTTGATGGAACAGGTTCTGGCGCCACGTTTTAATTTTACGCCCAAAGCCAAAGGCCCATTGCAAGATTTTGATTATGGTTCTGACGGTTATGATTACAATAAACCGAATGCCGGTTTTAATGAAGATACAGGACAATTCCATATTGAACTTAATGGCTTGATGGAGCCAAAAAGCAAGGAAGCAGTAGAGGTTATTGAAAAAGACCTGAATGAACTTGTCGCCGATTTTGTCGGGGAACCAAAACTTCTTGGTCATGGTCTTTTCAATCAGGAAATGCTGCCTGAGCAATTGACCATAGAGGCTATGGGAAAGATTGTCAGAGGTCGTTACCCGCATATGGATACGGAAGATCAGGAGGCTGTTCGCCAGCATGCCATTGCGGCATTAAGTATTTTACAGCAGGCAAAAGCAAAATCTTCTTCTGATGAAAGTGGAGACAGGTTTTCTGCCAACACAGCTTTGATAGATGGGATACGCAAATTTGCTTTGGATGTCAGAAATCTTGATGTGGATATGATTGATCGCATCAATCCATTCGGAGAAGCCTACTCAATCTTGTCAAAAGCCCTAAATGAAAATACGCTTAAACGGCTGGAAGAAATTATTGTTGCCCGTAAAATCAGCATGAGTCTTGAAGAAGCACGTGGATTGGCAAAACGTGCATTGTTGTTCAAGCAACAGCGCGGCCGCCTGCCCGGTCTGACAGCACAGGATGCATGGGAAAGGCGCATGGCTGAAGGGGTTGCGTGGCTGGCACGTAATGCAGAAAGAAACAATAATGGATGAGCTTTCCGATCTTGAATTGCTGGAAGCACTGGGCGTTAAACCGGAACGGAAAAAAAAGCACACTTTAAGTGCTGCACAAGAGCGCGTGATTGCCGGTTTTGAAGATATTGTCAGATTTTTTGAGGAACATAACCGGTTACCACAGCATGGCGAAGACCGTGATATTTTTGAGCGGCTTTATGCTGTGCGCCTTGATCAGGTGCGCAAAAATGAAGAATGGATGAGTCTGTTAAGCGGTTTTGATGAATATAATCTGCTTGATAACACTGATAATCCAGTTCTGGAAGCTCCTGATCTTGATGACGATACGTTGCTGGATGCGCTGGGGGTAGAGACCCTTGATGAGAATAGCCTTGAAAATCTGCGTCATGTCAGACCGCGGGCCGAAATACGCAACATGCCGGATGTGATAGCCAGCCGGAAGGTGTGTGAAGATTTTGGAAAATTCAAACCGTTGTTTGAGGCTTTGCGTAATGATCTGGCGAATAGCATAAGGATAACAAAACGGTTTGGCAAAAATGCTGAAATCAAATGCGGGGAGTTTTTTATTCTCAATGGGCAGATGGTTTATGTTGATAACATTGGTGAACCAATAAAGGCGCCCAATGGTGATAATGATGCGCGGCTGCGTGTTGTTTATGACAATGGTACCGAAAGTGATATTCTTTTACGTTCATTACAAAGGGCGCTCTATAAAGATGATCATGGACGGCGTATAACTGAACCCGCTTCAGGGCCGCTTTTTGATTATGAATTGGACGCAGACGATCTTGCCAGCGGTACTCTTTATGTATTGCGCTCTGATAATCCGCTTCCGTACATTGTTGATCACCGGGATATTATACACAAGATCGGTGTGACAGGAGGAGACGTCAAGAAGCGGATTGCCAACGCTCGATTTGATCCGACATATCTGATGGCTGATGTTGAAGTTATTACCACTTATCAGCTTTATAATATCCACCGCACCAGGCTGGAAAAACTGTTGCATAAAATTTTTGCCAAAGTGCAGTTTGATATTACTATTCCTGATCGCTTCGGTAATCCTGTACGTCCTGAAGAGTGGTTTCTTGTGCCATTGCCTGTAATTGATGAAGTAGTGAGCAAAATTAAGGACGGAACGATCACGCATTATCAATATGACCCTGAATATTCTCAATTGAAGAAAATTGCATAATAAGATCCATATATTACTTTATCCCGGTATTTTTTAATATCGTTATCACTGCTTGAAAAATTTAAAGTTTTCACATTATTTCAGTAAAATATTATTGTACTTTATCAAAGTTACCTGTCGCTTGTGTTATATTAAAGACAGTCTTGGTTTCTTATATGAAAAGTTTTTGTAATTACGAACTTATGGTAAATTACGGGTGGCTGTAGATCAGGAAATAGATGGCGCTGCGGCGCCAAAACGATTTGTGAGACCAGCTTGCGGATTGATCTTCGTTATATGTGAAAAAAAGATTTAATCACACCACATGGAAGAGGAACGTCGTCATGATCTTGTGGAGGAGAGAAAACCGGCTGAATCGTATGTCATACTTATTATCATTGTTTGGAACTCATTTATAAAGCACGTCTGGCGGGTGGAGAGTGGATTGAGGTTAATGAGCATATCCCTATAGAGCGTCTTGAACAGTCATATGGAGGAAGGGACTTTATTTTCATTGTCTGTCTTTTCAAAGACGCTGTGTGGTTCTTTATGGTGATGTATATTTCAGATGCAGGAAATGTCAGAATTTAGCTTATATGCCACAGAATGAAGATAGAGATTATCAAGGCTTCATTCGAAATTAGCCAGGCTTAAAAAGAAATTGGGTAGACAGGGCGGTTATGCTGATCCATTCCCATCCAAACCAAAAGGTATGCACTGGAACACTTGCCAGCGCTTATGTGATGAATACATAGCACTTGAAAGTGGCCTAGCCGAATCTTTTACAGGTATTACGAAAAAATACCTGAGTTATTGACCATTCTGTCGAGACGAATTTCCTGCGATTTGCTTACTATGTGCTTATTAAAGCAGAAGGCTAGAAAGTAAAAATTCTCTAAACACTTGATTTTTTTGGTGAGCGCGCAGGGGTTCGAACCCTGGACCTACTGATTAAAAGTCAGTTGCTCTACCAACTGAGCTACGCGCTCCTGAACAGGCAAAAGTTTGCCTGCTGAAAGTGCGCGAAACATACGGGGGCTGTTGCATCAGGTCAATAGTCTTTCTTTAAAAATACCACTGCAGCTGTGATTTTTTTCAATATGGCATAGGAATATATTCCTTAGACACTGGTAACCTGGAAATATGCCTGTTCACCATGTTATATTAAATCAGACTTCAAATAAGCTGACAGAAAGACACGAAACAGATTCTTTTATCCCATCGTTGGGGTTGCTGCTTTGTCTTGTTTGCCAAATACACGCCGGAAGATTGTATCAACATGTTTTGTATGGTAGTCAAGATTGAAGTTTTCACGGATTTCTTCTTCGGATAATATCTTGCGAATATCCTTGTCGGCTAGCAGTTCTTCCAGAAAGTCCTTGCCCTGTTCCCATACTTTCATAGCATTACGCTGCACCAGATGGTAGGCATCCTCGCGGCTGGTACCGGCTTGTGTCAGTGCCAGAAGAACACGCTGCGAATGAATAAGTCCACGGAACTTGTCCAGATTCTTCATCATATTATCCGGATAGATCACCAGTTTCTCAATTATGCCGGTCAGGCGGGCCAGAGCGAAATCAAGCGTAATGGTTGCATCCGGGCCGATATAACGCTCAACGGAGGAGTGCGAGATATCACGCTCATGCCACAGTGCCACATTTTCCATCGCTGGTATGGCGCAGGAGCGTACCATGCGTGCCAGGCCAGTCAGATTCTCGGTCAGCACCGGATTGCGTTTATGCGGCATGGCCGAGGAACCTTTCTGCCCGGGGGAGAAATATTCTTCTGCCTCGAGCACTTCCGTACGCTGCAAATGGCGAATTTCCACAGCAAGGCGCTCGATTGAAGAGGCTATAACACCAAGGGTCGCAAAGAACATGGCGTGGCGGTCGCGCGGGATAACCTGTGTTGATATCGGCTCAGGCTGCATGCCAAGTGCTTTTGCAACATATTCTTCGACACGTGGGTCGATGTTGGCAAATGTTCCAACCGCACCGGAAATGGCACAGGTTGAAATTTCTGTACGGGCATTTTCCAGCCGTTTGCGGCAACGGGAAAATTCAGCATATGCCAGCGCAAGCTTGATACCGAATGTTGTCGGTTCTGCATGGATGCCGTGGCTGCGTCCGATGGTGACGGTATTCTTATGTTCATAGGCACGCTTTTTTAGTGTGGTGAGAAGCTGACCAAGATCATCCAGCAATATATCACTTGCACGCATCAGCTGGACATTGAATGCAGTATCCAGCAGATCTGAAGAAGTCATGCCCTGATGGATAAAACGGGCATCGGGGCCGATAAATTCGGCAAGATGAGTCAGAAAGGCAATAACATCGTGTTTGGTCATTGCTTCGATCTCATCAATCCGCTTGATGTCAAATGTTACTGCTGAACCTTTCTCCCGGATAGTTTTGGCTGCTTGTTCCGGAATAACGCCAAGTGTGGCCAAGGCATCACAGGCATGCGTTTCAATTTCAAGCCAGATACGGAATTTTGTTTCAGGAGACCAGATGGCAACCATTCCCGGACGGGAATAACGCAGAATCATATTATTTATCCTGTTTTAAACGCCGCTGCTGGCAGTGTCGTTTCACGGTTCGGGTTACTGGAACAGCATGCGTTTATGTGATGTGCAATGCTGCTCCGGTTTTTTGATTGAGCAGCAAATCTGGCCGAAAACCGGCACCTGATTTCAGGTTTTCTGCTCTGAATTATCGTATTTCATCACTTTAAGGAACTGCTTGCCTTTTCTGCTGCTTTGCGGATAGCTGAAATGCGGGACGCATAGGTTTTCGGATCACTGCCTTTATAGATGGCAGAGCCGGCCACATAAACATTGGCTCCAGCCTTGGCTATGCAACTGACATTATCTGCGGTAATACCACCATCAACTTCAAGGTCAATCGGGCGTTCGCCAATCATGGTTTTTATCCGGCGGATTTTTTCAAGTGATTGCAGAATAAAGCTTTGTCCGCCAAAACCGGGATTAACGCTCATGACCAGGATAAGGTCGATATCGTCAAGAATATATTCGAGAACATGCTCAGGTGTTGCGGGGTTAAGTGAAACGCCCGCCTTTTTGCCTGTAGCGCGGATCAGTTGAAGCGAACGGTGCAGATGCGGGCCTGCTTCAGCATGAACCGTGATAATATCACAGCCTGCCCTGGCAAAGGCATTGATATACGGATCGCAGGGAGCAATCATCAGATGGGCATCAAAAACAGCATCTGTCAACAGGCGGATTGCCTTGATCACATCCGGGCCGAATGTGATGTTGGGCACAAAATGCCCGTCCATGATATCAATGTGGATCCAGTCTGCACCGGCTTTGAGCACATCCGTTATTTCCTGGCCGAGTTTAGAAAAGTCCGATGCCAGAATTGATGGAGCAATGATTTGAGGACGCGTCATGTTCATGAGCCTGCCTGCCAGAGCATTTTGCAGTCGAATGGCACATCTGATGCCTGCAACAATGCGACCAATCAAAAAATCAGGGCATTTACTTTGATATGACCAGTAAAAATGCTCTGAACAAGACTTCTTCCGATTAGAAATTTGACCGGAAATCCGCTTAATAACCTATCACGCATGGCGGTCAAGGGAAACCTCGAATAATGCCATTGATACGCTGTAAACCATTTTTATGCCTGTAAGCAAGTCAGAATAACAGGAGAAAACAATTTCAGGATGTTGAAGAGGGCCTGTACTTTTTGCATAGGCTTCATCCAGGTTTTTCGTTAGGACAGGCAAGATTTGCCTTGCATGGTTTTCAAAGTTGTATAATTCAGACATATGCGAGTGAAAAATAATTCGAATACAATTGAGACAGATAAACCGGACGCTGTGTCATCAGAGCTTTATCGCGATGTCATGAGGTATTTTGCCGGTGCTGTGCATATTGTTACGACCACAGGCGTTGCCGGACTGCGAGGCATAACAGTTTCAGCCTGTTGTTCTCTTTCTGATAATCCGCCAACATTGCTCATCTGTGTTATGAAACAACCGGCTGTTTATTGAAAATGGTCATTTCTGCATTAATATCCTGGCCGGGGAGCACTGTCCGCTCGCTGATATATTTGCAGACCGTTGCGGGGTAAGCCGGCAGGAATGCTTTACTCATGGTTGCTGGACAAGGGACCGGTTCTCCCGTACTGGAGGACGCGCTTGCCGCTTTTGATTGCCAGCTTGTTTGCCGGTATGAATATGCAACTCATTATATTCTGTGCGGCCGGGTTATTGATGTCTGCCGCTCTGATGCGGAAAATGTGCTGATGTATCTGAAACAGGGATACCGTAAACTGCCATTGTAACAAGGTTCATTGCCTTTCGGCTCCGGATATCCGTCAGTTTTTTGCCAGATTGCTGATGGGGGGAGGGCCGGTGCGTGTCAGTTTCATATCAATAATGGGGATCACTGCTTTCTCGATCCTGATTGCGAGAGTGATATTCATCAGGTTTCTGTCGGCAAGGCGGGCGGTCATATTGCCGTTGAATTGCTGACGATTGAGATCAAAAATCATATGGTCTTTTCTGATTTGGCCGGATGTAATATCAAGCCCCTGTGCCTGTGAACCGTTATTGAAGGTGCCGTGATAACCATTGGCACTGCGTGCGAATTTTGCCCTGATCGGTTGTGAAAAAATCCCGAGACGGCAGACGCCGTCCAGCGTCATGCCGATTTCGGCCGTTTCAGAAGTACCGGAAAGTGTGCAGGTAAATTTTGTGCCCTTATATTTACCGGCAACTATTTCTCCCGGGCCGCTCCATTGTCCTGCAATTGATTGGAGGAACTGTTTTTCCTGATTGGCAGCATTGGCAGAGCCAATGCTGCCAATCAGGATGGTTGCCAAAAGGAAAACAACGTATTTTTGCATTCGTCGAACCTCTTGGATATTGGGGAATTTTGCAAACAGGCAGGAATTGTCCCGAACATCGCAGAAAATAGTTAAGGCTTGGTTTGTACCAGCTATAATAAAATGTCACTTATGGGGTGAGGAGCGCCAGCAGGCGGCCTGAATGTGGGCTGCACAGGTGAAGCGGTACAGACAGCTCAATGACCGCAAGGGATGCGGCTGGAAATGAGAAGGGAAGAACAGGCGGTGCTTTGTCTGGTTTGCAGATAAGATGCACCAGTTGCAAAACCGAAGGATTATGCCCTATCACCAGCAGTGATGCGGTATCTTGTTTGCATATCTCGTCAAGATAGAGCTGCTCATCTCCATTGTAGAGTCTGTCGCTGATTTCTGTTGCCGGCGGCGGCATGAGTGCCAGATATTTTGCAGTCTGACGTGTCCGCCTGGCGGATGAAACAAGCACCCGGTCGGGTTGCCTGAAGCCTCCCGACGTGATTTTCCGGCCTATACTTTGACTGTCCTGCCTGCCTTTATCTGTCAGTACACGCTCATGATCGCCGCCATAGGCATGTTGTGCAGCTTCGGCATGGCGCATGATGTAAAGGAGAGAGAGTGCGGTTGTCATGATTGTTCCCTTAAGAAAAACCGGATGTAAATGAAAGAACACATATGATAAAATCGGGAATTACTGTAATCAGAAATAAATTTGGCTGAAAAAAATCTCAATGACAGGTCTTGTTATTTAAAAGGTGTGATTTTCCGGGCTTTGTTGTTGTACGAAAGATTTGTTCGCAATATATATCGCACCCCACGATCAGTATGGAGGTTTTCCAGTTATGAATGAGAGAATTGACCTGAATTACCATCCAAGTGATGATGAACCCTTTATGAATGATCGTCAGAAGGCTTATTTCCGTTTAAAATTGATCGCATGGAAAAGTGATATTTTACGCGAAGCGCGTGAGACTCTTGAAAGTTTGCAGGAAGAAAATGCCAACCATCCCGATATTGCTGACCGGGCATCCTCTGAAACAGACAGGGCAATTGAACTGCGTGCGCGTGACCGCCAGCGCAAATTGATTACCAAGATCAATTCCGCCTTGCAGCGCCTTGAAGACGGAACCTATGGCTATTGTGAAGAAACGGGCGAGCCTATCAGCCTCAGGCGTCTGGATGCGCGCCCGATAGCAACCTTATCGCTGGAAGCGCAGGAGCGCCATGAGCGGCGGGAAAAAGTATATCGCGACGAATAATAGTGAGTCTGTTTCAGCAAGGCAGCCCCGCGTTAGCTCTATCCGTTTTGTGGGACAGGTTATGAAATCCGGGAAAAATCACCCGGTTACCGGAAGAAGCAAACAGCAGCCGGGTATGAAATTTTATACCGGCTCAGGCGCTCTGTTCTGCTTGTGTTGCGCTGATGATGCTGTCGCGTTTTGACAGGTTATCTATATAGCGCTGAATTGCGGGAAAAGGTTTCAGATCAATTCCGACATAATCGCACCAGCTCAATATAGTGTAAAGATAAGCATCAGCTACCGAGAATCGCTCTGATACAAGGTAGCGGGCTTTCGCAAGCGTTTCTTCCACCGGGCTGAGCCGGATGCGCAGTTTTTCTTTTGCTGCCTGTTTTTCTGCATCAGTTGCTGCCTTGTTGTATAAAGGGCCAAAATTTTTATACAGCTCGGTTCCGGTATAGGTCAGCCATTCCTGGACTTTTGCACGTTCAAATGTGCCATATTCCGGCATCAGTCCCTTTTCGGGATACAGGTCTGCAAGATACTGTACAATAGCAGGCCCTTCAGTCAGAATACGCCCGTCATCCAGTTCAAGTGCAGGAACATATCCCTTGGGGTTGATTTTGTTGAAATCCATGTTACCGGATATGGTTTTTGTGCCAAGGTCAACCTTGACAATATCCAGATTCAACCCGAGTTCACATGCAACGATGTGCGGGGCAAGTGAACATGCTCCGGGAGAGAAATAAAGCTTCATAACCGGTTTTTCCTTTAAAGTTTGCGTCATACTTTATAATAGCTGAAATGCAACGACGATAAACAGGATTATTGTCACAGGAAATAAAATTTTTGGTATCGGTCAGCATGGCTGTTGCTTTTTATTGAACATACCTGCAAAACGGGCTGGTCCTTGCGGAAATAATTATAAAGATATGTTCTCTGGAGCCTGTGCTTGCCCGGCGTGTGTTGATTGGTAATGCCGTTTTGTGTACAGGGTGTTGTTTGCGCTGATGTCCGGCATACCGGATTTGCTGTTTTGACAACTGGCGTGGAATAAGGGGGCAGATATGGTTGATTTAATACGGGCTGCCCGGTCAGAAAGATGAGTCGTGGCTATTCCGGTGTGGCGCTGATGCGTGTTCGATGTTTGCCCTTTTGCCGGTAATGGCCATTTAATTCTTGCCTGTCCGGAGGTAATTTGCGGTAATCAGATCGGGGTGGTGGAAGTAGTTGGCCTTGACCGGAACAGCCTGTGCAGAAAATCGTGATCCGGGAGTCAGTCTTTATATGGCATGCATTCTGGTCAGGGCGGTTTTATTTTTATGTATTTCCATTGGCAGAACCGCAGATTATATCATGGGTTTGAGCTTCTCCCTCTGTCAGGTATTATTTCTGGTTAATATTTCATTTGGACTGTAATTTTCTGTAGCAGTTTTAAATAATATACGATCCTGTCAGTATTTTTTAAATTTTGTATAAAGTGCAATGCTATGTTTATTCTGTAGATATAGAGTCATCATAAATCTGTTATTATACAACTGTGCCAGAAGAATTGCATCTGGTGATTTGGTGATTGCTGCGAATATTCATAAGCGTTGGAAAGCAATTGGTTCTTCTCAAGAAGAATTGGCTGGCTTATACGGTTTGCACCAAACATATGCTGGTGCGATTGGGCGTGGGGAAGGAAACGTGACTGTCAATCCGTTAGCTGAAACCGCAATGACCTTGAAATGACCGGTAAATTATACTGATAGAGAAATGAAAGGAGTATTTCGATCAGCGGGAAGAGTAAAAAAGAGCTTTTGACGAAAGAGCCTGTAAGCCGCGGAGTCGAAAGAAGATATCTTAAGTTCGGTGGTTTTGCCAATCAGGACAGGATACCATGCATCACGACAATGTTCGATCAGAATTTTTGGCAAATCGCGCAACTGGAATACCGACTGATAATTACGCAATGCGGTATAAAAACATCTGATAATGGTCATTCAGGAACGAATTGGGATTTATCTGACAGTATTGTTGTCAATATATTGAATTTTTCTGATTTTCTTGAATGATTTTTGCAGTTTGGTTGCAGTGTTTGCCGGAATAATCTCCGGGCGTTTGATGCAAACTGAATTCACTTGATTATCTCTGCAAATCAGTTTTTGTCGGTTGGCGTTTGGCTTGCGGGCGGTCTGGTAAAGCTGCTTGTGTGTTGTCTGTCATGATGACGGCACCTTCTGTCCCGCCTGCGGCCCCCAGCCGGATGGAGTTTTGACCTTGATCAGACGGCCGGAAACAGAAGAGCGGGTAATAAATTATTATAATTATTTGAGAATTTTATTTTTCCCCGTATCGGTCCGGGTTGGGTGACTGCCGGGTGGCAGGTTGTTCACTGCGGTAGCCGCCGCCCAGTGCTTTAGTCAGCATGATATCCCGTGAAATACGCTGCGCTTCGATGTCCACTTTGGCGAGTTTTGCGGCAATCAACGTCTGACGGGCTTCCTGTGCCATATAATAGCTTACAAGGCCACGTTTGAAATGAGCCTCTGCACTTGCCCTTCTGACTGTTGCGGCCGCGACCTTTTGTTTTTGCAGTTCGGCTTGCTGATCCAGATCATGCAGTTCGCTGGAGATGGTGGCTACATCCCGCACTGCATTCAGTACGGCCTGATTGTATTGCTCAATCAGCAGCTTGCTGGCATTTTGGGTTGCATCGAGATTGGCTTTGAGGCGCCCGCCATTAAACAGGGGCAGATATACTCCCGGCATAATGCTGAATGGCTGAAATGAGTGTTTGAACACATCATCAATATGCAGCGAAGTGTATCCCCAGAAGGCCTTGATATCAAAATTGGGATAAAACGCCGCCTTGGCGATATCGATCTGGCTGAGTGAAGCCTGTACATACCAGTGATAGGCCAGCAGGTCAGGGCGTCTGGCCAATAATTCGAAAGATAATGCAGGGGGCAGGTTTTTTTGCAGTGCCGGTAAGCGCATGGGGCGGATAACGGAAAGTTCGTGTGGACCCATTCCCAGCAATGCGCGCAGATTTTCGCGCAACTGGATTATTTTTCCTTCTGCGGCGATCAGCCTTTGTTCTACCGAGAGTTGCTCTGTCCGTGCGTTTTCATAATCCGTGCGGGTTTCCAGCCCGCGTTCAATTCTGCGCGTATGGGCACGCAGGGACAGTTCGGTAATTGCTTTCGACTCCTTTAATAAGGCAATCTGCTGATAGGTTGTCTGGATACCGTAGTAAAGCTGGGCAATTGTTGCAGCCATATCCAGTTCGATACCGGCTTCTTCTGCAATGTTTGCATTTTTTTTGCCGATTGCGGCTTCCACGCGCGCACGGTCAGTTCCCCATAGATCAAGGCTCAGCCTGGCGCCGATACCGACGATGCCGAGTGTATACCAGGGCCCGATGGCTTTATGTTTGGGAGTGATAACACGCGTAAAATTTTTCTGTCCTGCCGCGACTGTCTGAAGGCTGGCAAGAGAGCGGGATAAATCCACCCCTGACTGGGCTTCTGTCACGCGCATGCGGGCGGCATTGATGCCGGGTGACTGTTTCAGGGCTGTATCAATCAGGTTATTTAACTGCGGGTCGTTCCATATCCTCCACCAGTTGGCGGAAGGCCAGTTGCTGCGCGCCAGATGGATACTGTCTGATAATTCTATATGATGCGGATCTGTCAGAAATAGCGAGGCCTTGTCATCACGGGTCAGAATACAGCCATTGAGAAACAGGATAAGGCCAGGGAAAAACCATAGGCATACAGGAAAGACGAATAATCCGGCAATGTTTCTCATTGGCTGTCCTGCATCCATTTTACATGTGGCAGTTGCCAGCTTGGGAGCGTTGTTATTGTATATGCCAATACGTGGAGAGCATCGCCACCGGATGTTTTCAGAACCGGCATCAACGTTTGCGATTCCGGCAGGTTTAATGCAAGGATATGGTCGGCATAGCGTGTGAGCATCCGGGCACAACTGGTCAGTGCCTGACCGTCCGGCCATCCTCTGGCATGGCACAGGTTGATCAGTTGCAAAATCAGGGTGGCTTTGTTCAGTGTCTCCTCCACAGGGGGGGATGGCTTGCCGTGAATTCTGGATTCTGTGTCATGCAATTGCTCCAGGACGACCCGGCTGACCAGCATATTGGTTTGAGCAATTGTTTGCATGAGCTTCGGACTGGCCATGATATCATGGCCCTGGTGAATATGATCTGCGAGCAGCCGGTAGAGACGGGCCAATTGTTTTTTTAACAAGGGAAGCTCGGAATCGGGCCACAGATAAAGATGAAACAGTGTGGAGACTGCCACTCCGAGGAGTATGCCGATAATACGGTCACGGATTTCTGTCAGATCGGTTACCGGACCGAAGCTGCCTGCAAGCGCCAGCATGAAAGTAAATGCCAATTGTGTGCCTGCATAACTGATACGCTCGGATCCCGCAGCTATCCATGCACCTGAGGCTATCACCGGCAGGGATATCAGCAGTAATCCGGTAATGGAGGCCGTATATGGCTGTATGAATATCACAGCGAGCAGGGCAAGCAGGCTTCCGGTAATTGCTCCCCCGACACGCAGGATGGATTTTTGTAAAGTTGTGCCGAGGCCCGGTTGGGCGACAATAACACAACTCAACATAATGGTATGGATTCCCTGCCAGTCTGTTCCGCTGTAAAACAGGTAGCATATCAGGGCTGCAAACAGCGTTTTTAATGCAAACTGGCTATAGACAGGATTACTGAACGCATCGGGTCTCAGCAGGGGTTCGTGTTCCGGCTCTCCGGATGGTAAGGAGACGTTGTGTGCCTGCGCCAGCCTGTCCAGCGTTTTTTCTATTTCATGGAGAACAATATGGGAGGAACTGGCGGCAGGCGGCTTTAAAAATCCCTTTTTCCAGGCTGGTAATGCGGAAAAACAATGGCGGTAATCTGCAACCATACCACCAAGTTTGCCGGCCTGTTGCTGGTCTGCTTTGTCTGTAACGGGTGAAACATATAATTGTGCAATGGCGTTATACAGCCGCAGGACGGCCGACATGTGGCTGGTATAAGCGGTTTTGTAATCTTTCATCCCCGGGCTGGTGGATGTTGCCAGCTTTAACAGTGTTTCAAGCTGTGTTTGCCATTTGGCGACATCATAAAGGGAAGGGAAACAGGGCAGGGGAGTGTGGCTGTGGCTGATATGTTGTAATGTCGTCTGTATCTGCGCCAGAAGATAAATGCATAACTGGCGGAACTGATGGGCAGGTGAGGCATCGCGGAAACAGAAATTGATGAATACGGTTACGCCGACCGCATAGATAACGGCGATCCACGCCCATAAGATCAGACGCACAATAATTTCAGCCTGGTCGGTAAAAGCCGGAAAGGTCTGCACATAAATGACAACCAGTGCGACAGGAAGAAATGCCAGTCCTGCGCGGTTTACGATACGCAATAAATAGATAAAAATGAAAAACAGCGCGGAGGAGCAGATCAGCCGCACCAGGGGGTATTCGAACGCGAATTTCAAAATCAGCAGCGAGCAGATGATTGCCAGAGTGACAGCCACAAAAAAGCCTGTGGCGATGATTGCCGTTAAAACAGAGTTTGACTGGTCAGCATAGAATACAACAAGCAATGACACTGCCAGAAAGGGGATGTGCAGTGTCATGGATACGATGATGATCACCGCGCAGGATACTGTCATCCGGAGCGTGAGGCTTGCTCTTCCGGGTTGGGACCGCATTTCCTCCTGTACAAGTGCGAAAAGAGAGTGCCACATGTCGCTGCCGTCAGTTCTGCTGTTTGTTCGCTGAAGGGTAAAGCCGGACAGCCGCCGATGCTCCGATACGGAACAGATCAGGGTCCGGATCTGTTACAGCAATTTTTACGGGAAAGCGTTGTGAAACATGCACCCAGTTGATAGTGCGTCTGACAAAAGGCAGTCCTTCAATGACAGCACCGCCATCATCTGGCAAAACACCATAGCCGATCGAGTCGACATAACCCTGAAAAGATTTACCGGTATTGGCAAGAATGTGCAGTTCGGCGCGCGTGCCCGGGCTGATATTTTTCAGATCTGTTTCGCGGAAATTGGCGATGACATACCAGTGTCCGGCATCAATCAGTGTAAATATGGGCCTGGCTGGCGAAGCATATTGACCGACGGTGGTTTTCAATGAGACAAGCCGCCCGTTGAAAGGGGCCCTGACTTCAGTAAATTCCAGATGCAATTCAGCAATGGCGACCTGTGCTTCCAGGCCTGCACGCTGTGCCACCAGGGCATCAACACCGCTGATTGCGGCCTGAGCCTGCTGGGCCTGTTTCAGTGTGACGTCCAAATCTGCCTGAGCTGCGCGTTCTGCGGTTCTTGCCTGGTCAACCTCTTCTGCTGATGCAAAACCTTCCGGCAATAGCGGTTCAACACGAATACGCGTCTCACGGGTTTGCACGGCTACTGCTTTTGCCCGTTCGACAGCTGCCTGTACGGATTCGGCATTATAGGTCTGGGCATTGACGGTGCGCTGTGTCAGCGTGATCTGTTCGTTGAGTGCATCAAGCCTTGACCTGGCATCGGCGAGGGCCTGCTGATAGGGTCGAGGATCGATTTGAAACAGCAGATCGCCTTTTCTTACATACTGGTTGTCTTTGACAGGCAGGTTGATGATGCGTCCGTGCACTTCCGGTGCAATATTGATCGTATCCGCGTAAACATAGGCATTATCGGTTTCGGGCACGGTTTGCATGCGCCGGATGGCGGCAAGCAGGAATATGGCGGCAAGCATAATAATAAACAGCACCAGCAATTTGGGGAGATGAAGATGGCGGGGTGTTTCGGACATCAGTGTGACCACTCAACTCAGAAAAAAAGAAACCAGATAGCGACAGAAAAGATCAGCGTTGATCCGAGGTAACTGATGATCAAAGGGGATAAATAAGATTGCCAGCCTTGCCTTATGACCAGAATATGCACAAGGCCGGTTAACAGGACACCGCCCGCAGCACAAAATAACCAGGCAGGGAATGCCGCCCCGAAAAGAGGAATTGATGGAGATAGTGAACAACCGGTAATAAAAAAGGATAATGGAACCAGTTGTATGCCTATACGTGGAAGATGTTTTTCTGTTAACATCCCGTCCTCATGTTAGCACAGGTTTCAGTTGTATCCAGTTACTTCTGTTCTGTCCTGCCTGCTGTTAAAGGTAATCCTTCCGCTTAAAGCCACAGGGTTTTATCCCGTTAAAAAAACATATTTTTTTGTATTTAAGCTTTTTGATTATTATTGTTTGATATGGTTAATTAAAAAATAAATTTATGAAAAATAATGGATGCTGTTCAGATTATACAGGAAGGAATACTTGATTATTTCTGCTGTTAATAATGACAAACAGTCATTTTCTTATATGAAAAAGCTTTCTTTCAGCAAACAGTGATTTACAATATGGCTTCTGACAAGCTGCCCGCTCTGTTTCAGGAGATCAGACAGACGCCGTGTAAATTCACATTTGTTGTTTCAAAGGCGGGAACGGGTGATGCAGAAGTTTAAAGGCATAGCCAGGTCTGCAAATTTCATATACGGCCTTGCAACCGTTTAATCATGAAAGACACCTGAGCACCGGGCCGATATTCAAACAAAAGCGTGCAATCGCCCTCGTTGAGCGGTTCAGATTGTGTGCAGCGCGGAAATATCTGGCAGGGCATTTTGAGATGAGTTGGAGTTTGTCAGATGATGTCATTCTAACGGTGTTCTTCTTTCAAAAGATTCCAGACGTCATGGGTCCGGTCCAGTGTAAGGATTCTGGTTGCAAGTTCCTGGCATTCTTTCAAACTCCAGCGGGCCACTGTTGCCTTGACTTCGGCAATAACAGGCGCACTGCATGAAAGTTCCCGTACACCCAGCCCTATAAGCAGAGGGGCGGCTAATGGTTCAGAAGCAAGACCTCCGCATACTCCCACCCATTTCTTGTGTTGTGCTGCGCCTTTGCAGGTTGCGTCCATAGCGGCAATGACAGCAGGATGTAATGCATCAGCATAACGGGCAAGCTCAGGATGACCGCGATCCATAGCAAGTACATATTGGGTCAGATCATTTGTGCCGATCGAAAAGAAATCAACCTCAGCAGCAAAACGGGGTGCCATGAATGCGACTGAAGGCACTTCTACCATAATGCCGATTTTAACATCAGGATTACCAGCTTTTCTGCATTCTTCATGTACAAGTTTTTTTGCCGCCTGCAATTCCTCAACAGATGTAATCATCGGAAACATAATATGCAGCTTGCATAAGCAGGCCGCCTGCAAAATCGCTTTGATCTGCACACGCAGGAGATCAGGACGCACCATTGCCACACGGATACCCCGCAACCCGAGAAATGGATTATCCTCTCTTGGTAACGGAAGATAGCCCAGCGGTTTGTCACCACCGATATCCAGTGTGCGAATGACAAGTGGCTGTTCTTTCCCAAGCACATTGGCAATCGCGCAATATTCCCGTTTCTGTTCAGCTTCATCAGGGCTTGCCTCGCGGTCGGCGAACAGAAATTCAGTCCGCAACAGACCTACCCCTTCCGCCCCCTGTTGCAGGGCCTCACGGGCATCTTTCTCATTGCGGATATTAGCGACAACCTCAATGCGGATACCATCCGCGGTAAAAGCCTGATTATGCGCCGCCGCCCGGTCTGCCTGCCGGCGGATTTCGAGTTTTTGCCGGACTTCTTTGGCTGCCGCAATATCCTGTTCATCCGGACAAATATTCAGGATACCCTGAGAAGCATCCAGGATCACGAGTGTATTGTCAGATAAAGTAAGTGCTCTTTTTGAAATACCGCAAATAGCCGGAATTCCAAGTGAGCGGGCAAGAATGGCGACATGGCTTGTCGCACCGCCGGTGCGGGTGCAGAATCCTGCAACACGGGAAGGGTCAAGTGCTACTGTATCGGATGGCGTAAGATCTTCTGCAATCAGTATGGCTCCTTCCGGCACCTTGATCTTGTGGAGATCCGTTCCCACAAGAATGGCTAATACACGTCGGCCGATATCACGAATATCAGCAGCACGTTCTTGCAAAAGACTGTTTTCCTGTGATTCCAGTTTTGCCGAGTAAGCGTTGAAAGCTGCTCGCCACGCGAAGGCTGCGGTTTTTTTTTCGGCAAGTCCGCTGTAGGTCAAAGCCAGAAGATCAGGATCTTCAAGTAATTCCTGATGGGCAGAAAGGATAGCCTGTTTCGAAGCATTTCCCAGGGTTGCCTTGATCACTGCAATCTGAGCTGCCGCTTCCACGAGTGCATCCTCAAAAAGCTGTTGCTCCTGCCTGGAATCAGCCGCTTTTTCCTGAACATCAAATTGTTGAACCTTGTATTGAAAGACCCGGCCGATCGTGATACCCGGTGAAGCGGCGATCCCGGTCAGAAGTGTATCCGTTTCCTTTAACACAGTCTTGGCAATATTGGCTGAGTTTGCAGCCGGTGCTTCATCATCATGTTCACCACAGCGGTTACGGATCATCTGTGCCAGGTCATCAGTTGCCTGTCTGGCATCATTGCCTTCGGCTTCAATCTGGATAATGTCGCCTTTTCTTGTTGAAAGGCCCATAATCGCCACAACCGATTTTCCATTGATTTTTTTGTTGCCTGCAATAAGCCTGATATCAGAAGAAAACGTTTTGGCCTTACTGGCAAAAACAGCAGCCGGCCGTGCGTGTAACCCTGCAGGATTGGTAATTTCAATTTCGGGAGAAAGGAGTTTTTCACTCATTTTATTATCTTCCTGTCTTGTATTTTTGCACACAGGGCTATGAAACCCTGCATTGGCGAACTGGTTCGATTAACCGGTCCCGGGTAAGTTTTTTTAATCATTATTACGTGTCAGAACTGATAGTGCCGTCTCTTTAAATGCCTCGAAACTGTTGCATTGCGCCAGATTTGAAGCTGCCCGCATCCGCAGGAACGAAACAAAAAGATCATAGATCGCCAATGTTTTTTCATATTCGGTTTTGCTGATCGCTATAAGAAAAATCACCCGCGCAACAGTACCGTCACTCCATTCTATTCCGTCAGGCGCAAGGACAGTGTAGATTGTCGTCTTTTTGGCAAAAAGTCCCAATGCGTGGGGCAGAGCTATACCATCACCGAGAATTGTGCTGAGAATTGCTTCCCGTTCCTGAACGGAAGAAAGAAATTCCTTATCCACGTAGCCTTCTTCTGTCAGTTGATCACAGATGTGACGGAAGAGGTCATTCCGGGTTATTCCTTTTTCAGCCAGCAGAAAATGTTTTTCAAAAAAATACTGTTCAAGAATGTAAGGGCGCGTCCTGTCAATTTTGGCAAGTTTTGCCAGTTGTTCAATTTGATAGACAGTCGGAAAAGAAGGAAGCACAACAACAGGAACATTTCTGGTTTCCACTTTGGTGTTGGCAATAACAAAATCTTCCGACACCTTCGCCAGGTGGTTATAATCCTGACAGTTCAGTGTATTACTGATTTCTATCTCAGGAAAGTGGCGCTGAACAAGTGCTTCCAGATTACGTAGCGTGGAATTTCCGCCATCGCAGACAAGCAACACGCGAGGGTGTCGAATATAACCGATTTGATAGTGCCGTTCCAGGCCAACACCAATATGCAGCACAAGAAAGCCGATTTCATTTTCAGAAATAGCATAAGGTGAATATTTCGACCAGCTCGAAACTGCTGAAAGCGTGATATCATAAGCAAGAGCATAGTTCTGCTTTATATCATCAAGAACAGGATTCGGTAGATCAATCTGATAGCGTACCCGCGTAATCATTGTCCTGATATGCGTGATCAAATCCTGAGCCAGTTGTTCGTCATGGCGCAAATCATAGTGGTAGTGACTGTTGATATAACCGAGAATGTAATTGGCCAATGCGCGGGCATCATCAGCATTAATATTATCCGGCAAGGTTTCTGCAGAAGCCCGTCCGGCAATATTGACTTTCAGAAAAGCCTCTTCAGCTGAAGAGGGCCGGCGTCCTGTCATCATTGACAAAAGCTCGCCAATAGCTGCTGCTGCCCTGTCGGCTGCTTTACCCATTTCACCGGCGGTGAATTTTTCCAGCGGAAAACCTTCAACTATGCGTTTGGCTGCAACAGCGCAGTAAATGGTCAAAAACCGGAGGCCCTCATCCGGCAGCCGCAATGTTAAATTCTTCAGAGTGTCAGGCAGTTTTATCTGGATTGTCGCCAGGGCATCTGATAAGACCGGATCATCATTGAGAATAGGGTGATCAGGATTATATCGCGCGATACGTCCCAGAACATCACAAAGGCAAAGTCGGATTGCCGTTTCAGGTCCGAGTAACTTCAGACCGTGGCGGGGGCGGCTTTCTATTTCCAATCCGTAACGGTCCAGTTGTTCGCGGATTTCGGCAAGATCAGTCTGGAGAGTAGCGCGACTGGTGCCCCATTTATCCGCCAGACCTTGCAGATTCAGTGCATGGGCAGAGGTCAGAAATGTAACCAGCAGATAATTAATGCGTTCAGACGCACTGCGAGGTATATATCTGAAAGGAACGGCAGAGTCCGGTATCGTCTCCAGCCGGGACAGATCATCAGCTTCCAGCCGGTACCCTTTGCCGCGCTGCAAGACAAAGCGGGCGCCGTAATCTGCCAGAATTGCATTGAGAATTTCGATATCACTGCGCACAGTGCGTGTGGATACACAAAGACGCCGGGCAAGCTCTTCCTGGGGCAGGATTTCATCCTGTAATTCATCAAAGGCACGCTTGAGCCTTTGATAAGGAAATTTTATAACGTTCTGCATGCTTTACTGTCCTTGCCTTTTGCAATCTATGCAGTGTAAGCTTGCAAAGCCATTGAAGCATGCCTGTTGCAGTTTCTCATTTTAAAGTCCTAAAATAATGCTTTGGTCTGCTCCAGAAGGCGGCGAACATCTTCAGGGCGTGTGTTGCCTGATACCTTGTCAATAATTGAGCTATATACGTGGGGAATGATCTTTTTTACACCGGCATCAAGAGCGATACGAAGAATTTCACTGTAATTTTCCAGATCGATACCGCCCGTTGGCTCCAGCATGAAGTCATTTGCAGCACATGCCTTTGCAACGGCTTCATATTCATCACGGCACTTCAGACCTCCCATCGGAAAGTATTTCAGAGAGCTTGCCCCCATGTCTCTGGCCATAGCGATAGCCGTTTCAACAGGAATGTCTGCCGGGTTTGCCTGTGAACTCAACGGGCCTGTCGAAATACGCACAGTGCCTGCCTTTCCGGTCGGTGAAACCAGTGCATTCACAGTTGTTTCATTCTGATCAAGCAGCATCCGGCTTCCGGAAACACCTGTAAAAACCTGATTGACATGCTGGGGCTGCAATTTTTTTGCAATCAGGCTGACTTTGGTCGTTTGTGCCGGGTCACCGGCACCAAGACCAACAGAAACCGCATTGTCGATCAGTGCAGCATAATCTGCCATATCCTTGATGGCAGCTTCTACAGTTTCATAATTTTTTGAAAGAATACCGACAAGGATATATTTTTCTCCCGCCTCATAAACTTCGCGTGCGTTCTCTTTTGAACCGGCCAGTACATTGATACATACACGGTCCTTGTAATAATTTGCCTTGAGCTTCACTTTATTTATTCTCCTGCTGCAAAATTCCTGAATAATCCGGCAAGCCATGCCAGTTGTTGATCATCGACGCTACGTACATCCACTTCCAGACGCCCTTCATTAGCGTGATATTCACGGAAATAAACGGCTGGACTGCTTTTCTGGAAAGCCTGGGCAACGCTCGCTGCGTCATGTCCGTAAAGTGCAGGATCAATGGTAATTTCGGCACGGACAATATCACGGCCCGCATCATCGGGCACAATTACGGCGTGCAGTCCGCTGATCCGGTTGATTTCTTCTATAAAAGGTTGCAGCCGCTTTGTCATTTCAGCACTGCTTTCGGGTGTCGCGTGAAGATAGCGTTCAATTGCCACCGTTAACCCGATAATTCCTTCTTTGCCGATTTTCATGGCGCGGCCAATACCCAGAGACTGGAGCTTGACCCATTCGACATATTCCCTGCGTCCGATAACAAGCCCGCTCGTTGGCCCTTCTATTGCCTTGGCACCGCTGTAAATAACAAGATCAGCACCCATCTTGTAATATATCCGGAGATCAACTTCTGCTGCCGCATCAATGATGACCGGTATATTATGCCGATGTGCCACTTTGATGGTCTGTTCAGCACTCAGGACACTCTTCTGCAAGGAATGGGCGGATTTTACATACATGATGGCGGCTGTTTTTTCAGTAATGGCCATATCAAGTTCTTCAGGTGTACACTCATTACCCCATCCTGCCTCGACAATCCTGCCGCCACCCATATGAATCATTGTGCCGACAGGTGCACCGAAATTAACGTTGTGTCCTTTCGGAATGACAATTTCATCCGGTCCGTCTACAGCCGTGGCATGAAGATTGAACAACAGATTCCTGTTATCTTTAACAATTACAGCAGCCACAGTCTGCGCAATGCCGGCTGACGCACACGACACCACAACAGCCGCTTCGACACCAAGTAAACGCGCAATATAGGCTCCTGTCTTGTTGACAAGATCCGACATTTCAAAATATTGCCCCATTGCATGGGATACTGCTTCATGTACCTCTCTATGGGGTGTCGAAACGCCCAGTCTGGTCATCCGCCCGGAAACATTAATAACCGGTTTGACATCATATTTTTCATAGATCGAGGTCATGATATTCCTGTCCCTGTTTTGTTGGAATAATCTCACCGGCAACGACTGCCGCAAGAGGCACCAGATTGTTCCGGCCTGTCCGGCTTTCGCCTTCGCTGTCCAATGCAGTCTGCGGTATATCAGAAAGATTGAACAAAGTCAGGTCGGCATCCTTGCCAGCTTCCAGATGTCCTTTGCTGTTCATTGCAAACATATCTGCAACATGGGTTGTGACCCTGTCGATAATTTTCTGCAAAGGCATACCCAGCATCAGGAATTTTGACATGACCTGTGCAAGACCATGCACGGGGCCGTTTATCCGGTTCCTGCAATAAATATCAGAGCTGATGGTATGCGGAAAAATACCGCCTGCTATGGCTTGCCCGGCTACTTTAAAGGAAAAACTGGCATTTCCATGGCCGACATCAAGATGCAGGCCACGCTCAAGCGCTCGCTTTGCCGCTTCGCGTAATTGTCCTTCAGGTGTCAAAATACCATTCGGTTTACCATGAAAACAATGCGTTAGAATATCACCTTCACCTAACAGGCCGAGAATGCCGTCAACCATGGGCGGTTTATTGCCAAAATGCACCATCAATGGAATATTGTTATTCTGCTTCTGGATGTTCTTGGCCATTTCCAGCGGTTTTAACCCGTTTCCACCGATAACGCTGCCGCTCATGCGCGCTTTGATGCCGATGACAAAACCGCAGTGTTTGCAGATCATCTGGCCGGCCAATGACATATCGATATCATCAATATCTGCAAGTTCGTGCTGGGTGATCAGACCAATACGGGAAATGTTCAGAAGTGCACGGACATTGGTTTTGGATTTTTCCGCAAGTTTGCGGAATTCATCAATATCGTTGGCGCCTGTGCTTCCGGCATCAACAACTGTAGTCACGCCACCGGCAACGCCGACTGCATCCGGCTCATCAAAATAGATTGGCGAATTGGGATTGCAGTGCACGTGTCCGTCAATCCAGCCGGCACTCAGATATGTCTGGCCTTTCAGGTTAACGGTTCGTTTCGCTGCCAGTCCCTTTTGCTGGTTGACAGCAGCAATTTTGCCTTCCGCAACAGCAATATTGCGGATACTTCCATCCGGCAGACACGCATTTTCAAACAACAGATCAAACACTGCTTCAAACCTTGGATAAATCTTGAAACCAATCCCGGGTCATTTCATGCCTGGTCGGCTGAATAAAATAACTCAGGTTCTTGTTTTATCGCATTTTCGAACGGAAAGTCGCCCCCGCTTTTCCTTCAGTCCTTCATGGATTTACATAAATCCGGTCTTTTTCATTTACGCTCCGACAGCAATGGGAAAAAACCAGCCGAACACCATGGCGCCAAGAATGGCACCGCCCGTGACCGGTTTACTCCATAAATGGAAAAGCAAGGCACCGATAAGCGAACCGACACCTATTGGAATCGATGCCTGCATTGCCGCAAGAATAATCAAAGGCCCCAGAAAACGGCCGGAAGAATTGCCCGCTCCCATCATGACATCAGCACCGTAAGTGGAATTTCCCTGTCCGACAGTAAATTTACGGGCAAGAATGATGATCCCGCCAATAATCAGCCCGAGAATCATGCCCGTTGCGAGAGCAGGAATAAAATTCTCAATCGGCCAGATCATACCGACACTCAGGAAAAGTGCCGGAATACCCAGGCCGACACCGGTCATGATTGCGCCACCGATATCAAGAATACCGACCAGTGATCCTTCAATAATCCGGGCAAAGAGAAAACTTGTCCCGAATGCGGCAACCGCACCATAGATGCCCGTGTGGAGACCATCGGCAAGCATGGCGACAAAAGCCACTTCGTTAAACGCGCCAACTTTATGGACATAATACATATGGGTTCCTGCAAAGACGCCAGCTGACAGGATGCCAACCAGAATCGGGAATGACCATTCAGCGTACCAGAAGCCTTTTGTGCTTTCTGTTTCGGTAGATTCCGCCATGATAATTCTCCTTATTTTCCACTTGTCATCGCGTGGATATTATTCAGCCACTCAGGCGTATTCATGTGAAACTGCGCCAGCAGCTGTATGTCAAAACCACGGAAAAACGCACTTAATGCAAACAGGCAGATAATGGCGGCAAACATGATTTTGACAACATGGTTCCAGCCACTGTCATCAACACCTTTGCCAACCAGAATACCAAGAACAACTCCCGGCACGGCATTGCCCATAATCATATGGGCCAGGCCGCCAAACAATGTTCCCCAGAAACCGGCCCGTTTACCGGCACCAATTGCTGCAAGCCAGAAAATCACCGGCATAGCGACATTAACCAGTGTATTAGCTGCCGGCACAAGCACTTTGACTGCGGTGATGCGCAGTTCTTCAGGAACAGCCGATGCTGTCGTATTCAGAAAAGCGATAACGGCCATTCCGATCAGGCAACAGACAAGAGCCATTTTACGTGGGTCATGCATCGTTTCTGCAACATTGCGGTTGCGTATTAGCAGAATTGCAGTTCCCCAGTTTGGAATGATACGATGATCTACATCCTGTGTCGCTGCACCTGAAGCAACAACCGATGCCCATGCATTGAAGAAAAAACCCAGACCGAAAGAAAAATGCGCTGTCGGATCACCTTCACAGGCATTCATCTCACCCAGGGTCCGGAATGCACCCATGCCCTGTATTGTTGGTGCGTGGAACATGCGCGCAACGCCGGCGCCGACAGCCCCGCCGATAAATCCGCCTATAATCAGCGACTTCAGCAAAATAACAGAATTCATACTCTTCTTTCTCAACCCTCAAGATGATCAATCAATAGCTGTTTTAAACTCGATATTGGCTATATCAATCATACTGACCGACACGCTGACTTTGAGTCTGACAGTGTAACGCTTGCGTTCACGCGGAAAAAAAAAGAAAAGAAATTTCTCGATTTTTCTGATTTCCCATGCTTCAGTGACTGTGATATCCTGCGGTTGGATACGCACAAGCAGCACATCCTTGCGCTGCCGGCCAACAGCATGCTGCACACCTGCCAGCGCAGCAGCCACTGCATGCTGTTTGCTTGTACCGTGTCCTGAGACTTCAACCCGGGTTTCAAAACTCTTCAGCATAGCTCAAAGGCCGTACTTTTTTTTATAAGCCTCAACCAGCCTGCTTCCTAATTCCTCTGTATCCATGAAGCCAAATCCAAGAACCGTGTAACCTTCATTGATTGCTGAAACACCGTCTTCAACCGACCGCAGGCTGTGCCTGGCCTTATAACCGTGCCTGCTTTGCGCTGTGATTGCGCCTGCGCCGCCACTGCCGCAAAAAGACAGCCCCAGATCCGCATTTTCCGCTTTCATTACATCACCAAGCTTCATATCTGCGCCAACCCCGGGGATGACAATGGCTTTGGCGCCTGTCGCTTCAGCGCCGGCAGCGATTTTTTGTCCCTTGCCCAGGCGATCTCCGATAACAATGGTAATCTCAGCCATAAATTTTATCCTTCCTTCCCGTTTACATATTAAATGTCTTGTGCCATCTCGAAATGGATAGAGAGCAGTAACACCTCTTCGTCGGGCAGATTGTTAAAGAGCGCAACAATCTGACGGGCGATGGAAACAGCTGTTTCAGATACTTCGTCAAAAAGGCTTTTATCAAAATCCGGCAGGGCTTCTCCCGTAAGCGAGCGGCGTGCCATTGCTGACATATGGGGCAAAAGCTTTTCCATCTGTTCGGCATTCATGGTCTTCCTGTTTTCCCGCAAGATATCGGGAATACGAGCCATAACACTATCAGCAAGGGATTGTACTGTACAACTGTTGATGATCGGGGACGTTGTTTCTGCTTGATTAGCCATCATCGCTCTCATATTCATAAGATTTAATATGAGAATATGAAAACACAGATCAGAATATCTTCAATTTGTTTTTTTTCCGGTTTGAAACGGAAAACCTTCATGACCTGGTGTTGCCAGGAAAACTTCGACTTGTGAAAATTGCGCTGATAATCCGTGTGACACAGGCTGGATAAGGTCTTTCAGATGTTTCAGTATCCTGTTCGAAATTATCCATCAGGTTTTCGCCATATTAAAGATGTTCTGCTTGGGCGGAATATTGAAGTCTGTCATGAAACAATCCGCTTTCAGGTTAACATATCCGGTTGGCACCTTGCTCGTTCAATACAGGCAGAGGAGTATGCTGACGCTTCTGAATATAAAGATTGCTGTTTCGGAAATGGCATGGCTGGTGTGCATTGTAATTGACTGGAGCCATGACAGCAAAATAAGTATTATTTGGGGGCAGCGATGTTGTTCTGTATATGAAAGGGTGTGAAGACGGTAAGGGGGATGTTTTTGAGGCCGCAGCACTTCTTGCAATCACGAATGTGCGGGTTGATCTTGCGACACTTCCTGCAAATCATCTGATATGTCATTTACCGGGGCGCTGAACAGACCCGGTATTTTCCTTTTCGGCTTATGCCTTGATAAGATCAGGGAAAATGGAGAATTTATGTTCAATGAATTAGTATTCCTGAGAGATGTTAAGGATGTCAGTTGACGTAAATCATAGAATATGTAAATCCTGACAAGGAATCCACAAGGGTATTTTTCAACCGGAGCTTCCATGAGGCGTGGACTGTTTTTCCTGTTACCTGTACTGGTAGCGATTGTTTTGTTATTGCTGCCTGCTCCTGATGGGCTTTCGCCTCATGCCTGGCGTTTCTTTGCTGTTTTCGGTGGGGCGATTGTTGGATTGATCTTTGAACCTTTGCCCGGTGCAGTGGTAGGCATTATTGCTATCGTAGTTATCGCGATCTTCAGTCCGTGGATTCTTTTCAGTCCTGAACAGATGGGGACACCGGGGTTTCATATAGCTGCCCGATCATTTAAATGGGCAGTGTCAGGGTTCAGTAATTCCACGGTCTGGCTTATTTTCGGGGCTTTTATGTTTGCGGCGGGTTATGAAAAAACCCGGTTTGGCCGCCGGATTGCGCTGGTTCTGGTAAAATACCTTGGCCGCCATACGCTTACGCTGGGGTATGCGATTACATTTGCGGATTTGCTGCTGGCCCCTTTTATGCCATCCAATACAGCGCGCAGCGGGGGCACCATTTACCCCATCGTTTCGAATCTTCCACCGTTATACGGGTCAGAACCCAATGATCCAAGCGCGCGTAAAATCGGTTCTTATCTGATGTGGGTTGCTATTACAGCCGCCTGTATCACGAGTTCCATGTTTCTTTCTGCATTGGCCCCGAATCTGCTGGCCTTGGCACTGGTGAGAGATGCGGTGGGGCTGGATATCTCCTGGGGTACCTGGTTTATTGCCTTTTTGCCGCTGGGCCTTCTGCTTATCCTGACAATGCCGCTGCTTGTCTACTGGCTCTACCCTCCGGAAGTGAAGGTGAATGATGAAGTGCCGCGTTGGGCGCAGCGGGAACTGGAAAAACTTGGCAGGTTGTCACGTAACGAGATATTGCTGCTGGTTTTTGTCTGCCTTGCGCTGGGGCTGTGGATATTTGCGACTGCCTGGGTAGAACCGGCAATGGCTGCGCTGCTGGTAATTACACTGATGCTGGTAACGGGCATACTGGAATGGGAAGATATTACCGGTAATAAAGCGGCGTGGAATACATTTATCTGGTTTGCCACGCTGGTGGCGCTGGCGGCGGGGTTGTCTGATGTGGGGTTTATTGCCTGGCTGGGTAAAGCGGGCGGTGGATTTCTGGAAGGAATGAATCCGGACATGGCCATTATCACGCTGCTGGTTGCTTTCTATCTGATACATTACCTGTTTGCGAGCACGACGGCACATACCACAGCCCTGCTGCCGGCTATGCTGGCAATCGGCGTCTCCATTCCCGGCCTTAATATGATGGTCTTTTGTTTGCTGCTTGTCACTTCACTGGGTATAATGGGGATTATCACTCCTTACGGCACAGGTCCTAGTCCGATCTACTACGGTAGCGGTTATCTGCCCACTGCGGATTACTGGCGCCTCGGCTCTATCTTCGGTTTGCTTTTTCTTGTGCTGCTTATCGTGATTGGTTATCCGTGGGTGTCGATGATATTTGCATAATGCGCAACTCAGAGTATTTTCAGGAAAAGCGCGAGGCGTTTTTGCAGGGAAAAGCGTTCCGGCAGGCTGTTTTCTGATTCCGTTCCAATCCGTCCGGTAAAGAAAAGTAATTTGAGAAGAAACGGATCCGGTTTTTCCAGCGGGCTTTTCTTTGTCGGGGTTTGTGCATTTTGCTGGTCGGGGAAGCTCAACCTTCCTGCGTATAGCGTTTGTCCAGTAGCGTAAACGCAAATTGCCGACTTGATGAAAGGATGATTTTTTTGTCACGAGTAACGAAGATCGCTTCAATATGAGGCCGGGAAGAAAGAAAGGACAGCCCTTTTTCTACTCCCATGCCATAAAGCTGCGTCGTATAAATATCTCCATCAATGGATGCGTCAGAAATAACGGTCACGCTTAGTAACTCATTATTCAGCGGGAAGCCGGTACGGGGATCAAGGATATGGTGGTAGATTGTTTCATCAACAGAAAAATAACGCTCATAAATGCCGGAAGTGACTACGGATTTATTAACAACACTGATGATACCGACTAATTCTCCCTTTTCAGAAAAAGGCTTCTGTAAACCGATGGCCCAGTGCTCATGTGTGCCCGCCTGCGGTCTGCCAAGGGTCTGGACATTTCCGCCCAGGTTAATAAGAGCATGATGAATATTGCGCTGATAGAGGAAGTTTTTGACCACATCCGCAATATATCCTTTGGCAATGGCGCCCAGGTCAATTTCCATACCAGGTTTTTCCAGAAATACGGAATAATCCCCGGGATTGAGAATAACATGATGCGGATCCACTAGTGCCAGCAGGGAGGAAATTTCACTGGCTGGCGGTACCGTATCCCCCTGAAAACCAATTTTCCAGCGTTTTACAACAGGCCCGATCGTGAAGTTAAAACAACTGCCTTCAGATACGCTGATATCTCTGGCTCGCTGGATCAGTTTGAAGACAGGGGGGCAGACGCTGACCGGATGATCGCCCGCCGCCAGGTTGATATTCATGATTTCCGAACAGGGACGGTTAACTGTCAACACGTCTTCCAGATGTTCAATTTTCGCAAAAACCTTTTCAGCCAGATCATTATTGGGCACAAACCACTTGAGAAAAATATGAGTACCCATCAGAACCCGGGTATATGTGTATGCACGGTCAGCAGAGGTCATGGCTGAATAATCCTGAGGGAATTTACGCCGGATTGAAAAACAGTCGGCTGGATTGTTTTCCTGCGCAAACAGTTCCCGCTTTTCCTGAAAATGTTCTGAAGCCTGCATCCGGTCTGTAACCCGGATGCAGGTTAACCCTGGCTGCAACAGATTAACGCCGGGTCAGGACGGCTGCATTCCGGCCCGCTTGAATGCCAAAAATAATAATATCCGCGACGGCATTACCTCCGATACGATTGGCGCCATGGATGCCTCCTGCCACTTCGCCCGCAGCCCATACCCCCTCAATCACCTGTTTTTCCTTGTTCAGCACTGCAGCTTCGGTATTGATCACCACACCGCCCATTGTATGATGCACACCCGGCGCGATGCGGATCGCATAAAACGGTTCCTGGTCTATCGGGTGGCGTAATGCGGTGCGGCGGCCAAAATCTTCATCATACTGATTGCTGACAAAACTGTTGTACCGCTTCAGCGTAGCAGGCAGCGTGTGCGGATTCATCGCCAGTTTTTCCGCCAGAGCTTCTGGTGAAGCTGCACTGATCACAAATCCGCGCGCCAGATATTCTTCCACGGCTTTGTTTTCTGCGCGGATCTGCTCATCAAAGATAATGTAGGCATATTTTTCCGGCAGGCCAATAATCGCCGCAGAAACTTTGTCGCGGGTTTCCATTTCGTTGAAAAAGCGTTTGCCTGCCTGGGATACCAGAATAGCCCCTCCGCCTCTGACCGATTCGGAAATCAGGTAGGACGTGGTCTGCTCTACCGTGGGGTGTATCTGGATTTCACCGAGATCCACGGTATCAGCCCCCAGTCGCTCCAGCAGGGTGATGCCGCTTCCGGTAGCTCCCCTGTGGTTTGTTGTCACAAAACCATCCAGATCGGGGCGATATTTCACTACCATCTGTGTGTTGGCGCTGAAGCCGCCGGTTGCTACAATCACTCCTTTGGTCAGGATGACCTGTTCTTCATTTTCATCATTGAGCAGGCGTACTCCGGCGACTTTGCGGTTCTCTCTGAGGATTTCGGTAACAGAAGTATCAAGCATAACGTCGATATTGCGTTTGTTGACATTTTTTATCAGGCCGCTGACCAGATATCCCCCCACAGCAGAGCCATCTGACGGACGGTGTGTACGCTCAACGCTCATGCCGCCAGTCATGGTGATATTGCTTAATTCAATATCGTGGTCAGCCAGCCATTCTATGGCTTTCGGCGCATTTTCTACAAAGTATTTCAGCAGGGCCGGATTGTTTTTGTTCCGGCCGCCTTTCATGGTTTCCTCGTAGAAAAGCGCTTTATGGTCTGTAATACCTTTCATTTTCTGAAAGCGTGTTTCCGCTGCATTCATACCGGCAGAGGCTTTGATAGTGTTTCCGCCGATAACCGGCATTTTTTCTACAATCAATACGCTGGCGCCATCATCGCTGGCCTGGATTGCGGCAGCCAGACCGGCGCCGCCGCTGCCAATCACCACCACATCATAACATTGAAGCACAGCTTCACTGCTGCCTTGCGCAAGGAGCGCGGCCTTGCTGGATTTCATCAATGCTTTTGACACGGCTTTTTTTACCGCTTCACTGCGTGCGGTTGCGCCGGTCACGGCATCCACGTGCGGGCTGTTGGCATCCAGAATACGTGCGCGGATGGTATCAAAGCAGCTTGAAAATTCAGGATCAGGATTTGACTGCGGCACAAGTGTGATATCTTTGATGCGGTCTGTTTCGAGAATGACATTCATAACCAGTTTCCGGTTATCGTCCGGTACTTTTTCCTGATAAATGCCGGCCTTGAATTTTTTCGAGGTGATGCTCATATCCCGGATCATTGCTTCAACCAGCGAGAAACGCCATAGCGGTTCTGGAATCATCAGAGCTTCACGCCGGGTACTGTCAATGTACAGTTCAAGGTGCTGCCGGCTCATGATGCGGTCTGTCCAATCGGGATAGGCAATACACGCTCTCCCAACTGCAATCAGGTCATAGCCGTGATCCAGCCCGGCATCCGCGTCACTTTTGTTTACCACGCCGCCTACGCCGACAACCGGCACTTTTGCCAGATTTTCAGAACGGCCGGCAATATATTTTGTGATCAGCGGCAGGGGATCTGTGGTATCGACGATAGACGGCTTCAACATATGACCCAGTGAAAAGTGCAGATAATCCAGGCCGTGTTCCGCCAGTTTTTCCAGCAAATACAGGGTATCATCAAAACGGATACCCGGTTCTTCGATCTCTTCCGGCGAGAAGCGGTAACCGATAATAAAATCAGATCCTGCATACCGTTTCGCCGTTTTGCGGGCAGTATCCAGAACAGCAAGCGGAAATTTTGCCCGGTTATCCCGGCTGCCACCCCATTTGTCCTGCCGCTGGTTTGAATTGGGAGAATAGAACTGCTGGATAAGATAGGTGTTGGCGCCGTGAAGCTCTGCACCATCAAACCCGGCCTGAATCGCACGGCGCACAGCGTCACCAAATTTCGCGATCATGCTTTCAACCTCTGCGGTGCTGAGTGCTGCCGGTTCCGGTGCGCCTTCCCGGGGAGCCGCAATGGCGCTGGGCGCTATCGGTGTCCGCCCGCTGATAAGCGCGGGGCTGACCATCCGGCCGCCATGATAAATCTGCAAAATGGCTTTTGAGCCTTTTTCCTTTATCGCCTGGGCAATTTTTGCCAGACCGCTGATTTTATCATCGTCGTCAATGCCTATCGCTCCCGGAAAGGCAGGGCCTTTATCGTCAATAAAGCAGGACTCAACGATCACTGTGCCGATGCTTCCGGCCCGCGCCCGGTAATATTCAATTAACTCCGCGTTGACGATACCTTCAAAAAAACCTGCGCAGGTTGTCATCGGAGCCATAATCAGCCGGTTTTTAAGTTTAACTCCATTCGGCAGCAGAAACGGAGCAAATAAGCGATCGTTTTCAGTACTCATCAATAAATTCCTCTATAAAATTACCGGATGTTTCCTATATCTTAAACCGATGAATGTGTAATTAATAATATTGTAATATCTATTTTACCACATCATTACTTTTTCAGATTATGGCTGTAAACTGTCATCCGGCCATGATCAGACAAGAGATTCACGGCCGGACTGCACTGGATGTCAATATCCGGAACGGAATAGTGTTACATTATTGCTGTATTTACAACAGTTAATTCATCAGATTGGTAAAGTATATACAGACTGTTATCTCTGATTTATTGCAGGGTTTCCGCATAAAATAACCGGAACAGTATAAAAAATTTAATTACTTTCAATCATTAATAACAACCGGTTGAAAATTATAATTTTATCAGGTTACACTAACATCTGCGCGGACAGATTGGTTTCCCGCCATTTTGGCTTTCAGGCCCTTTTTATAAAGCAAACCTTGTTTTTAGCGTTCGTTACTTCAAGTAAAGTACTTAATCGGAATGATTTATCGCGTCCGCGCCAATTATTTTGGAAGGAGTTACAGGCATGAATTCGGAAAGTTCTGTAAAAGATCACAAAAGCGATATAAACGATACAATATGGATTACTTCCCGTGTCCGCATGATTTCGGAGAGAAAGGCGCTCCGGCTCCAGCATATTTCGTGGTTTGTCGTGATCTATTATTCATTGTTTTCCATAATACTTTCTATTTTTTCCCGATATTACAAGAGATATTATCCTGATCTTGACCAGTTTATCATTGCATCTTCTGTCATTGTGCTTGTTGCCGCATTGATATCCTATGGATTCAGGTTCAGTGACCGTGCACACAGATTTGGGGACAGCTATCTGGAACTTCAGGAACTGTATGACAAGGATCAGGACGATAAGGATAAACGGGCCGAGTACGGAGCGATACTCAGAAATTACCCGGGCCACTCCGTTCATGATTATTTTGATTTTCTGATTCACAGTATCATATTTGAAGGCAACCAAATAAAAATCGGAGACAAGACTCTCAGCGTCACCCTGGCAATGATTATATCATTCATGTGCAGGAAGATTGTATTTTATTCAATCATGATTGTTTTTTTCCTGGGGCCAGTCAGATTTCTGCTGAAACCGATTTATTTTCGATGAGAAACATAAAGGCGCCGGTCTTCAAGACCGGCGTGCCGGAAGAATTGTAGCGTGGGTTCAAATTTCTTTTTCTTTACCGTTCTTAAAAGCTTCCGGATTGTTTTTATTGCATTAGTTTAAATGCCCGGCAGCTTTTTAAAAAATTTCATTCATTTTTATTTGCTATCCGCGCCCGGGTTTTTTAAAACGTGAAACAACTTCAGGATCAAGGCGAAGGGTAACAGCTTCTTTTGGCATGGAAACCTTCGGGTACTTGTGCGAGCGTTTAATGCTTTGGGCCAGTTCGGGAAAAGCGTCTGCAAAAGGTTTTGCATGCGCAATCTGTTCATCCGTTGCTTGCGGGCCACTGACGATCATTTTCTGTATTTCCGCGTACCGGCTGTTCGATATTGTCCGTCCTGAGGATGACAATATAGCCCGGAATTTCCCCTTTTGATTCAAGCCGGTCAGAGCGGAAACAGATAGTCGCGCGCAAAACTTTCATTTTCTCCGCAAGGTTGGAAATGCTCTTGCGTGCACCGTGTCCGAGCAACGTAATAATTGATTGGCCCGGTGTATCCATGCCAGAACCTCCCGTTTTGTCGGTACCACTTGGCAAAATGCCGGTTTTTTCTGCCTTTTTGTCAAATTGACTGGTTTATTCTGCCGGTTCCAGTGTTTAGAATAAATCAAAATTGAGTAAGGAATAAACAATGAATATCAGACTTGTAGGGATACCTGTTCAGGATGGGGCACGGCGTTCGGGATGTGAGATGGGGCCAAGCGCCTTCAGAACAGCCGGTATTATCAAAACGCTGGAAGAGCTGGGCCATGAAGTAACGGATACCGGCAACGTATCCCATCATGCAGCGGGCAATATCTCCCATAAAAACAAGACCCTGTACAGACTGGGCGATGTCAGCGGGTGGATTTCTGCCATTGCCGGGGTTTCTTGCAGGCAGATGTCGGAAGGGTTTCCCATTTTCATGGGGGGCGATCATGTCATGTCGGCCGGTACGGTTTCCGGTGTGATGCGCCATGCAGCTGAAAAACGGCGCCCCCTTTTTGTTTTGTGGCTTGATGCACACAGTGATTTTCATACGCTGAACAGCACAACCAGCGGTAATCTGCATGGTACGCCTGTTGCCTATTTTACCGGTCAGGACGGGTTTGAGGGCTATTATCCACCGTTGCTGCACCGTGTGCCGCTGGAGAATATCTGCATGTTCGGCCTGCGCAGCGTGGATGTGGAAGAGCGTATTGCACTGAATGCAACACCGGTTACCGTTTGTGACATGCGGGCTATTGATGAAAACGGCGTTGTTGTTTTGCTCAGCCGCTTTCTGGAACAGGTGCAGAAAGCCAGGGGGCTTTTGCATGTCAGTCTTGATGTGGATTTTCTTGATCCGTCGATTGCGCCGGCCGTCGGCACCACCGTTCATGGCGGGGCGACATTTCGTGAAGCACATCTGATTATGGAAATGCTGCATGACAGCAGGCTGGCAACCAGCCTTGACCTTGCCGAACTCAACCCCTTCCTTGATGAGCGCGGACGTACAGCAACCCTGATGATGGATTTGACCGCCAGCCTTATGGGGAAGCGTGTTGTTGACCGTATCACCAGATCATTTTAGCGCATTTCCATGACGCGGGATGTCCTGTCCTGTTGTATAAATATTTGAGGAAAGATTGATGATACCTCCGAAAGATATCAACATTGTGCCGTTTGTCAGTGTTGATTCCATGATGCAGATTGTTCTCAGCCTTGGGGTTGAGCGGGTTTTGCAGGAAATTGCCTTTTATATTGAAGAGGATTTCCGTCGCTGGGAAAATTTTGAAAAAACACCGCGGCTGGCTTCGCATTCCCATGATGGGGTGATCGAGCTTATGCCCACCACCGACGGTTTGAAATATGGCTTCAAATATGTCAACGGCCATCCCGGAAATGCCCGGCAGGGGTTGCAGACAGTAGCAGCTTTTGGCGTTCTGGCGAATGTGGACAGCGGTTATCCGCTGATGATCAGTGAGATGACTATCCTGACCGCTTTGAGAACAGCGGCCACGTCGGCCCTTGCTGCGCGCTATCTGGCACGCAACAATTCCAGGACGATGGCGCTGGTCGGTAATGGCGCGCAGTCGGAATTTCAGGCTCTTGCGTTCAAATCCCTGCTGGGGATTGAAAATATCCGCCTTTATGATATTGACCCGGCGGTGACAAAAAAATGTATGCAGAACCTTGCTGACTACGGCATCAATGTCATCGCCTGTAAATCGGTTGAAGATGCTGTTCTGGGCGCAGATATTATAACGACGGTAACTGCTGACAAGCAGTATAACACGATTTTGACAGATAATACCGTCGGCAGCGGTGTTCATATCAATGCCGTTGGCGGGGATTGCCCAGGCAAGACCGAACTGCACAGGGATATTCTTTTGCGGTCGGATATTTTTGTGGAATTTTCCGGGCAGACAAGGATAGAAGGCGAAATCCAGCAACTGGATGCTGATCATCCGGTAACAGAGTTGTGGTGCGTGATTACCGGTAAGGAGCAGGGGCGCAAAAGTGCAGATCAGGTTACGTTATTTGACTCGGTCGGCTTTGCTACCGAAGATTTTTCAGCTTTGCGTTATATTTATGGCAGGCTGGATGAAACCGGTTTTTATGAAAAGCTGGATATGATTGCCGATCCGGACGACCCGCGTGATCTTTTCGGCATGCTCATAAGAAAGCACAGAGAACTGGCATGACGGCTGCATATCCCATTCTGAAGGCCAGGCATATCAGAAAAAGCTTTGGTGCTTCGAAGGTTCTGGCAGATATCAGCCTGACTGCCCGTAAGCATGATGTGATATCCATCATCGGCTCCAGCGGTTCGGGAAAAAGCACATTTTTGCGCTGTATCAATTGTCTGGAAATACCTGATGCCGGTTCAATTGCAATTGAGGGTGAGGAAGTTGAATTCCACCGCCGGGATAATAAAATAACCGGGGCAAATCTGAAACAGCTGGGCAGGCTGCGGGCGCAGATGGGGATGGTATTCCAGAATTTCAATTTGTGGAGTCATATGAACATTCTGGATAATGTAACGCTTGCGCCGCGCAAGGTTCTGGGGCTTGGCAAGGATGAGGCAATGCAGCGGGCAGAATATTTGCTGAGCAAGGTTGGCCTTTATGACAGGCGCTACAATTATCCGCTGCAACTGTCCGGCGGGCAGCAGCAGCGTTGTGCAATTGCCAGAGCACTGGCGATGGAGCCGAAGCTGATCCTGTTTGACGAGCCGACTTCGGCGCTTGATCCGCAGCTTGTGGGGGAGGTACTGTCGGTCATGCGCGATCTTGCGAAAGAAGGCCGCACCATGATTGTTGTCACCCATGAAATGGCTTTTGCGCGGGAAGTATCCACCCAGGTTCTTTATCTCCATCAGGGCAGGATAGAAGAGCAGGGAACGCCGCAGGAAGTTTTCGGCAATCCGAAAAGTGTGAATTGCCGTAATTTCCTGAGCCACGTGATGCATTAACCGGAAAAATACCAAGAGAGAGCAATGAAGAAAATATTCTGGATAATCACTGCAATTGCAACTTTACTGGCGATTTTACCTGTTCAGGCAGAAACTTTGAAAATCGGGGTGGATTGCACCTATCCGCCGTTTCATTACCGGGATGCATCGGGACAGTTGAAGGGCTTCGATGTTGATATCGCAAATGAGATAGGCCGGCGGCTGGGGGTGGAACTTGCCTATGTCTGCCCGACATGGGATGCGCTGATTCCCGGTTTGCTGGCGAAGAAGTATGATTTGATCGTCGCTTCAATGGATATTACGCCTGAGCGGCAAAAGCGCATAGACTTCAGCATTCCGTATTTCTTGTCAGCTGCCCGTTTTGTCGGGCCGAAATCCATGGCGAATGCGCCCCTTGATGTGAATGGCAGGCTTGCTCCTGAATTCCTGAAAGGCAAGGTTGTCGGTCTTTTGCGTGCCTCGATCTATGAAAGATATTTATCCGGGGTGTATAAAGGTGTGGAACTGGTTCGTTATGACAGTATGGATAATGTGCTGCTTGATTTGAAGACTGGCCGCATTGACCTGGCTTTTACTGATGCGCTCAAGGCGGAATATGACTTTCCGGGTGGGGCTGAACGTAAGGATTTTACCCTTATCGGCCCGAGGGTGGAGGATTTTGAATATCTTGGCGGTGGGTCTGCTGTTGGCATCCGCAAAGGTCGTGGTGAATTGCGTGAACGGATCAATGCGGCGTTGAAAACCATGTTTGAAGATGGCACTTACGCAAAAATCAATCAGAAATACTGGCCGTTTTCTGTCATGCCTGGCTTGGCGAAGTAAGGTATGTTACAGCCGGGTAGAAATATCCGGCATCGAAATTCGGATCATTATCCGAAACAGCAGACAAACCATTTGGCAAGGCAATGAAGCGTTAAAATGATCCGGTCGGAAAGGTAGGCCTGATGGAAATTTTTCTGGGCTGGGGTTGGCAGATCGCCAGGGGCGTACTGGTTGCGGCTGAAGTTGCTGTTCTGGCGCTGCTGTTTGGGCTGCTGTGGGGAATTCTGGGTGCGCTGGCAAAATTGTCAACATCGCGTATTATGCGCTGGATTGGCGATATTTACACGACTGTTTTTCGCGCTATTCCGGAATTACTGGTTATCTTCATTGTTTATTTTGGCGGTACGGTCATGCTGACGGCTGTCAGTGAACATTTTTTTGATGGCGATTATGTCGAGATTTCTTCGCTGGCGGCTGGTGTTTTTGCCTTAAGCCTTGTTTTTGGCGCCTATGCTGCGGAAAATATCCGGGGAGGCATGATGGCTGTTCCACATGGCCAGATTGAAGCAGCTCAGGCCATGGGCATGTCGCGGCGGGTAATATTTTGCCATATAAAACTGCCGCTTATGTGGCGTTATGCGCTGCCCGGCCTGGGTAATAACTGGATTTCCCTGCTCAAGGACACATCCCTTGTATCTGTTGTCGGGCTTGAAGAGATTATGCGGGTCAGTGCGGTTGCCATTTCTTTCACGCATCAGCCATTCCGTTTTTACCTGGTTGCGGCGCTGATTTATCTGTTGTTGACGTTTTTCAATATGCTTGGGCTTTATTGGCTGGAACGCCGGGTTTCCCGTGGTGAGCGGAGGGTGCAGATATGAATTTTGGCCTGATGGTTGAAATATTGCCTGATCTGCTGCGTGCTGCGGCTGTAACGGTACAGCTTGTCAGCCTGTCCCTGGCCCTGGGGATGACACTTGCCATTCCACTGGCGGTTTTATATGTCAGCAAGCGCTGGTTTCTTTCACTTCCTGCTATGTCCTATGTGTTTTTCTTCCGCGGGACGCCGTTGCTTGTCCAGATATTTCTGGTTTATTACGGACTGGCCCAGTTTGAATTTGTCAGGTTCAGTTTTCTTTGGCCCTATCTGCGTGTTCCGTTTATCTGTGCGTTGATAACATTTGTTTTGCATACTGCCGCCTATACGGCAAATATTCTCAAAGGAGGCATACGGGCAGTCGATGCAGGGCAGGTCGAGGCGGCAAAGGCATGTGGCATGTCAAGGTTTCAGCAATATCGCTATATTCTCTTCCCGCAGGTCTTTTGCATGGTATTGCCAGCTTACGGCAATGAGGTGGTGGCCATGCTCAAGGCAACATCATTGGCCAGCACCATTACGGTTATGGAGTTGACGGGGGTGGCCGGTACAATTGTTTCGCAGACTTTTGCGCCTTACGAGGTTTTCATTATGGCAGCGTTTATTTATCTGATGCTGGCCCTGGTTTTAACCAGGGCGCTGGGGATGGCAGAGCGGTATTTGAACAGGCGCCGCAGCCCGGCAGTGTGGGCAAATTTATAAAAATGATTTTTTCTTTCGAATCTGCATGGCAAGAGCCGTGTTCTTCATAAAAGAATCATGAATGTACTGCTTCTGCCGGGTGGTTCCCCCGGTTCTGTCTGATATGTATCTGCTTTCATTATTGGCTATGTTATAGTGGTGTATCTCGGTTATTATGGCGCACAGGCAGGGGTATCGGGGTTGTTTTGCCCGGATATGACTGTTGATGAAAAAATGGCTGGACAAGTCCCTGTTGCTGTATAAGCTGTAAATGATGCAGCCGTAATATCAAAAAGGTCTGGGGTATATAATGGCTAAAAAGGTTATGATTGTCGAAGACAATGAACTTAACATGAAGCTCTTTCGTGATCTTGTTGAAGTGAACGGCTATGAGACAATTCTGACGCGCAGTGGTCTCAATGTGCTGGAACTGGCGCGTGAGCATAAGCCGGATCTGGTTTTGATGGATATCCAGTTGCCTGAAATTTCAGGATTGGATGTCACAAAACAGCTGAAAGCAGATACAGACCTGCATTCTATTCCTGTTATTGCTGTAACGGCTTTTGCTATGAAAGGGGATGAAGAGCGAATCCGTCAGGGTGGTTGTGAGGAATATATGTCAAAGCCGATTTCAGTGCCGCATTTCATATCGACGATCAAAAGATTTCTGGAGACCTAGAATATTTTCGATTCTGTCAGGTAAATCTTCCATAATTCAGACGTTTGTTTCGTCATATTTTCTGATGGATTGAAACAGGGCGGGAAAAATAAAAACCCCGGTTCACAGCGGGGTTTTATTGAAATCTGAAAAAAATCAGCGTTTTGAGAACTGGAAGGAACGACGGGCTTTTGCCTTGCCGTATTTCTTGCGTTCCACCACACGACTGTCGCGGCTGAGAAAGCCGCCTTTTTTCAGAACTGTGCGCAATTCAGGCTCATAATAAGTCAGCGCCTTGGAAATACCGTGGCGCACCGCACCGGCCTGACCCGAAAGACCGCCACCGGCAACGGTAGCAATGATGTCAAACTGGCCGTCACGGTTGGCAGCGACAATCGGCTGGCGCAAAATCATCTGCAAAACCGGACGGGCAAAGTATTTGTCAAAGTCTTTATCATTGACGACAATCTTGCCGGAACCTGGTTTGACCCATACGCGGGCAACAGCATCCTTGCGCTTGCCTGTTGCGTAGGCACGGCCCTGGGCATCGAGTTTCTGAACATGAACCGGAGTGGTGTTTTCAGTTTTCTCGGCAACGATGGCTGCTGTTTCCAGTTCGGAGAGGGAGTTGATCTGCTCGGCCATGGTTATGCAATCCTTTTATTCTTGCGATTAAGCGCGCCGACATCAAACACTTCCGGCTGTTGTGCTTCATGAGGATGGGCAGCACCGGCATAGATGCGCAGATTTTTCATCTGGCGGCGGCCAAGAGGGCCGCGCGGAATCATACGCTCTACAGCTTTTTCGATAATACGTTCAGGAAAACGGCCTTCAAGGATCTGGCGCGCTGTGCGTTCCTTGATGCCGCCTGGATATCCCGTATGCCAGTAGTATTTCTTGTCCTGGGTTTTATTACCGGTCAGAACCACTTTTTCAGCATTGATGACAATGACGTTATCGCCATCATCCACATGCGGGGTGAAAGTAGGTTTGTGTTTGCCGCGAAGATGCCTGGCGACAAGCGTGGCAAGACGGCCGAGAATGAGGCCTTCAGCGTCAATGATAATCCACTTTTTCACCACTTCGGCCGGCTTTTGTGAAAAGGTTGCCATAGAAGTCTTCCTTGAGTATTCAGATCCTTCAGAATGAAGGCATTTCTGTTGCTTGCGCTGCTGCCGTATGGCTGCAACAAAACGTACAGGCTGGGAACCTGTTGCGCTACCTATGCTCAATAAAGTGTAAAGGTATAAAAATCAAGCCCCCGGAAATATAAAAATTTTAAAAAAATCAAATAAAAACAATGTTTTGTATAAGAGGTATTTGAATACCTCTACCGGAGCGGACGGTTTTCTGCATACCCGAAGCAAAACTGATTGTAAAATGGAATGGAAAACAGTTTTGTTGCTGCCAATGGGTCTGCTGCCAGCAGGCAGATCCAGATTCCGTCCGGGGCAGGCTATAGCCCTGTGACGCTGTGTTTTCCTGATGTTTGATGCCTTGGAAGAGTTTCTGTAAAATGGTTGAAACATCATGGCTGATTGGTTATCGTACTGTAAACCTGATACCAGGGGATAAAGAGGGAAAGATGGCATCGCTTCTTGTTGATCATACTGATATCCTGAAAAAGCTGGAGCAGGTTAGAACAATTGCTCTTGTCGGAGCGTCTTCCAGGACTGAGCGTCCAAGTCATCGGGTTATGGCATTCCTGTTACAGCAGGGGTTTGATGTGATACCGGTTAATCCTGGGCAGGCAGGGAGGAAAATTTGGGGACAGACTGTTGCCGCTACATTGGCAGAAATCAATCATCATATTGATATGGTTGATGTTTTTCGTAATTCTGAAGCTGTTCCGGCAATTGTTGATGAGGTTTTACATTTACCGGCTTTGCCGAAATTGCTCTGGTTGCAACTGGGAGTTATCCATGAAGGGGCGGCTTGTCGTACTGTTGCCGCTGGCGTTGATGTGGTAATGAATCGTTGTCCTGCAATTGAGCTTGGCGGGTATCACCACGGTTAATTATATTTGCGGCGGTTTTTCTGATGGGATGTTCAAGCAGGTTAAAAAAGCGCAGTTCTGTAACTGCGCTTTAAAAGTTTCAGACCTGCTATTTCCGTTTCAGCTTTGGCAATCTGTTGATTCAGTTCATGAAACTGCTATTGTGGTGCAGGAACAGCGCCTTCGGGAACAATATACCTGTATCTGCCGGCAGGTGAGGTTTCCGGCGTTGATGACGTTACGTCATTGGTTGATGTTTCAGGCGCGGCAGCGTTGTATGCCCTGTTGATTGATGCTCCTTCCATTATGTTACCTTCTCTTATCATGGGATGGCGTTCAATGGACGGGACAAAGATATTGGCAAGAATTGCCAGTAAAAGCACAAGACCAAGAAACGGGATAACCGTTTTCATAATTAAGGCATAGCTTTCGCTGTTTTGCGATGGAGGGTTGGCATATGTGTGCTTTTTGTTACGTGTAGCTGAAGCAGCCTGTGCACTGGCTGCCATATTGGAAACGCCTGCCTTCGTATTGTTACCTTTTGTCGAACTTGCACGGGGTATGGCGGTAGCTTTAGCAGTTTTTGAAGAGGTACTTTTTTTCCTGACCATTCCAGCATCCTTTCCGCGGGTTTGTAGTTTGTGGTGCATGATGTCCAAAAAGCGGTTCAGTTCCGCTCTGTTTTTATTATGTGAACGGAAAAAAGTGTGAGAGACCGGCAAGGTATTTAAAAGCACTGTATTTTGCTTTTTAATCCTGTTTTACCTGTTCTCTTCGTATGTGTTTGCATTGTGACTGGCGGGTTCAGTGCCGACAATGCCTTTATAGTTTAACTTAAATTTGAATATATATATATGCTTACCGTTGTGGAATTTTATTGAAAAAGTTGAATTTGCTTCATAAAATTCCTGTCGCGGGTAGCAAATCATCAATTCTGAATAAGGTTTTGCAAATGACTGTGGCTTCTTCTCTTAAAATATATCCTGATTCCAATCCGACAAGGGGAGAAGAGCGGGAAAAACTTCTCAAAAGTCCTGGTTTCGGTAAAGTCTTCAGTGATCATATGGCTGTCATCCACTGGTCTGAAGAAAAAGGATGGCATGATGGGCAGATTACGGCGCGTAAACCCTTTCAACTGGATCCTGCCAGTGCGGTTTTTCATTATGCGCAGGAAATTTTTGAAGGGATGAAAGCCTATCGTGGCAAGGATGGAGGTGTGCTTTTGTTCCGTCCTGAACAAAATGTCCGGCGGTTTGCCAAATCGGCCGGGCGGCTTGCCATGCCGGAATTGCCGGAAGAACTCTTTATCAGTGCCGTTGTGGAACTGGTGAAGATTGACAATCAGTGGATTCCTGAAGGACAGGATTCAAGTCTTTATTTACGTCCTTTTATGTTTGCTGTTGAACCATTTCTTGGTGTGCGTCCGGCAAAGGAATATATTTTCTGCGTGATTGCATCGCCAGCTGGTACCTATTTCAAAGATTCGGGGAAACCTGTGACCCTTTGGGTTGAAACCCGTTTGAGCAGGGCAGCGCCGGGCGGGACAGGCGCTGTGAAATGTGGTGGCAATTATGCAGCCAGCCTTGAGGCACAGGCGCTTGCCCATGAAAAAGGGTGTGATCAGGTTGTTTTTCTTGATGTGGTTGAACGCCGTTGGGTTGAAGAAGCTGGCGGTATGAACATTTGCTTTGTGCTGGATAATAATACTTTGGTCACCCCCCCGCTGGATGGCACAATCTTGCCTGGCATTACGCGCTCGTCCATTCTTGCGCTTGCCAAAGATACAGGTATGAAAACGGAAGAACGCGGCTATTCTTTCGAAGAATGGCAAAAAGATGCTGTGAGCGGCCGGCTGAAAGAGGTTTTTGCCTGCGGAACCGCTGCGGTTATTACCAGTATCGGTCAGGTTCGTCATGAGACAGGGGAATTTACAATTGCTGATGGCAAAACAGGGCCGGTAGCACAGCAGTTACGGCAAAAACTTGTCGGAATTCAGCACGGTATGATTGATGATTCATATGGATGGGTGCACAGGATTAATATTGTCTGAGTTTTTCAGGGCTAATAAAAAGTGGTTTATAGCTGAATGGTACTGTTTTATGTCATAATAGTGCGACAAACAATTGATCCATACAATTCAGATTTGATTTTCCATATATCTGAAGGGAAAGCTTGTTCCGCTGTAATGATATAGAATATTTTCAGGAAAGATGGGGACACTTCTACAGGAGAAACACAGTCCGCCGGTCTGTTTTTTAATTTTGCTTTAATCCGTCCGGAAATGCGGCAGAAATAAATACCCGGGATGGTCCGGACAGGCGAAAACAGAACAGAAATTTTCTGTTCTGTTTTATTGCGGTTTTTTTATAGCATTATCCTGAACAAGGTGAATTTACCTTTTTAGCTGCAACCACTTGTTGCACCGCAGGTGTCACATTTCAGGCAGGTACCGTTGCGCACCATGGTGAAATTCTGGCATTCCATACACATATCGCCTGTATAACCCTGCATCATGGCCTGCATACGCCGGTTAGCATTGCGCTTTTGAACAATAGCACGGTCATCCTGTTGCGCTTTGTATATTTCAGGCGTCTCTTCTTTTTTTAGCGGATCTTCGGCAAAAAGCTCCTTGATAAGGCTTGCTTCCAGTGCTTCCTCAATGTTCTCTTCAAAAGATTTGTTTTGGTAATCGCGTTTGAAGGCTGTTGCGCCGTTTGTATCAAGTGTCTGGGGTCCTGATACTGCATTAATGGAAACAACGGATTTCAATTTGGTAACATTTGAATTGGCGGTTGCAGGGGATGTTGTTGCTGTTGCCACTCTCGATTCACTGCTGTAGAAAGAGGGCAGTACTTTCGGCTTGTAGCCTCGTGTCCAGCCAGTTGAAACCAGGTTGGTTTTGCCTTCCTTTACTCCTTTACCAAGAGCCGTATTGGAAAAATCCGAAATATCCGCATGGGCAAGATCATAACGCTCAAGATAGGATACGGCAAGCTCACGAAAAACATAATCAAGAATGGAAGTGGCATTTTTGATGGCATCATTACCTTGTACAATACCTGCCGGTTCAAATTTGGTAAAAGTGAATGCATCAACATATTCTTCCAGCGGCACGCCATATTGCAGCCCCAGTGATACAGCAATGGCAAAATTATTCATCATGGCGCGGAAAGCTGCACCTTCCTTATGCATGTCGATAAAAATCTCTCCCAGACGTCCATCGCCGAATTCACCGGTTCTCAGATAGACCTTGTGGCCGCCGACAACTGCTTTCTGGGTATAGCCCTGACGGCGATTGGGAAGTTTTTCCCTCCCGTTCGCAGCTCTGTGGACAACTTTTTCAATAATACGCTCGGTAATCTGAACTGTGCGGGCAGCCATAGGCTCATCAAGGAAGACCTCAACTGCATCCTCCTGCTCTTCTGCTCCGTCGTCTTCGATAAGAGAGGCATTGAGAGGTTGCGACAGTTTTGAACCGTCACGATAAAGCGCATTGGCTTTCAGTCCCAGTTTCCACGAAAGCATGTAGGCATTGGCGCAATCTTCTATTGTTGCACTGCTGGGCATATTGATGGTTTTGGAAATCGCCCCGGAAATGAATGGCTGCGCAGCTGCCATCATACGGATGTGGCTTTCTACGGAAAGATAACGTTTGCCGATCCTGCCACATGGATTGGCGCAATCAAAAACAGCATAATCTTCTGTTTTTAGATGCGGAGCACCCTCAAGCGTCATTGCACCGCAGACATGCACATTGGCTGCTTCAATCTCTTTCTTTGAAAAACCAAGGGCAGAGAGCATTTCAAAAGAGAGGTCATCAAGCTGATCATCTGTAAATTTCAGAACTTTTTTGCAAAAATCTTCGCCAAGTGTCCATTTGTTGAAGGCAAACCTGATGTCAAAAGCATTCTTCAGTGCTTCATTAAGGGCCATGATTTTTTCGTCGGTAAAGCCCTTGTTTTTCAGAGTCGCCGGGTTGATCGACGGTGCCTGGTCAAGATTACTGTGGCCAACCGCATAGGCCTCGATTTCCGCAATCCGGCTTTCGGAATAGCCAAGGGTGCGCAACGCCTGCGGTACAGCACGATTGATGATCTTGAAATAGCCGCCACCTGCAAGCTTCTTGAATTTGACCAGTGCGAAATCCGGCTCAATACCAGTCGTATCGCAATCCATGACAAGGCCAATTGTTCCTGTCGGAGCAATAACCGTAACCTGTGCATTACGGAAACCATGGGCTTCACCAAGACGCAGTGCCTTGTCCCACGCGCTGCGCGCCCGCTCAACAAGTTTGGGATCAGGGCAATCTGCTGATTTGAGCGGGACAGGAAAGGTTGCCAGCTTTTCATAGCCATGTACCTGGCTGTAGGCCGCCCGCCGGTGATTACGGATAACACGCAGCATTGTCTGCGCATTGGCTGCATATCCCTTGAATGCGCCCAGTTCGGAGGCCATCTCGGCTGATGTTGTATAGGCGACACCGGTCATGATGGATGTGAGCGCAGCACAGACAGCCCGTCCCTTGTCCGAATCATAAGGAATGCCGGAAGTCATAAGCAGGCCGCCGATATTGGCATAGCCCAGGCCCAATGTACGGTATTCATAGGAAAGACGGGCAATTTCACGTGAGGGAAATTGCGCCATCATCACCGAAATTTCAAGGACGATTGTCCATAAACGTACGGTATGTTCATAGGCATTGATGTCGAATGAACCATCAACCTTACGATAGCCGAGCAAATTAATCGAGGCAAGATTGCAGGCCGTATCATCCAGAAACATGTATTCCGAGCATGGATTAGAGGCACGGATCGGCCCGGCTGCCGGCGATGTGTGCCAATCATTCATGGTGGTATTGAAATGAAGCCCCGGATCAGCCGAAGCCCATGCTGCATAGGAAATACGCTCCCAGAGATCACGGGCTTTGAGGGTTTTATGGATACCGCCGTCAGTACGGCGGATCAGGCTCCAGTCTTCATTATTTTCAACCGAATGCAGAAATGCATCGGTAACAGAAACCGAGTTGTTGGAGTTTTGCCCTGAAACAGTCAGATAGGCTTCGGAATCCCAATCCGTATCATAACTTGCAAATTCCATTTTTTTAAAACCCTGCCGTGCAAGCTGGATCACGCGCTGAATATAATTTTCTGGCACCTGATCCTTTTTGGCGCTACGGATTGCCTGTTTCAGACCCGGGTTTCGGGCTGGTTCAAAGCAGTCATCGCCTTTTGTCTCACAGGCAACACAAGCCGCCATAATAGCGTCCAGATGTTTTTTAACGATTTTCGAACCGGCCACCAGGGCAGCAACCTTCTGTTCTTCATGGACTTTCCAGTCAATATAAGCTTCGATATCAGGATGGTTGACATCGACAACAACCATTTTGGCTGCCCGGCGGGTGGTCCCTCCTGATTTGATCGCACCCGCTGCCCGGTCGCCAATTTTAAGAAAGCTCATAAGGCCAGATGATTTGCCGCCGCCTGACAAGGCTTCGTTCTCACCGCGCAACAGGGAAAAGTTCGACCCTGTGCCCGAACCATATTTAAACAGGCGCGCTTCACGCACCCAAAGATTCATGATGCCGCCATCATTCACCAGGTCATCCGCAACCGACTGGATAAAGCAGGCATGAGGCTGGGGATGTTCATAAGCTGAAAGTGACCGGCTCAGCTGTCCTGTCTGCCAGTCAACATAAAAATGCCCCTGGCCTGGCCCGTCAATGCCATAGGCCCAGTGAAGCCCGGTATTGAACCACTGCGGACTGTTGGGAGCTACACGCTGGGTTGCCAGCATATAGGCAAGCTCGTCATGGAAGGTGCGCGCATCTTTCTCCGAATCAAAGTATTTGCCTTTCCAGCCCCAGTAGGTCCATGTGCCGGCAAGGCGATCAAAGACCTGCCGTGCGTCTTTTTCCGAATCATAACGCTCTTTTTCAGGAAGAAGACGAAGAGCAATCTCATCAGTAGTCGAGCGCCACAGCCATGATGGAACGTCATTTTCTTCAATCTTTTTCAGCCGGGCCGGAATACCTGCCTTGCGGAAGTATTTTTGCGCCAGAATATCAGCCGCAACCTGACTGTACTGCGATGGAACAGCAATATTTTCCAGACGGAAGACGACAGAACCATCAGGATTCTTGATCTCACTGGTTGCCCTGCGGAAGGCAATATCCGCATAAGGTGATTGACCTTCCTTGGTGAAATGGCGCACAATTTTCATCGTCTTGACCTATCTATGTGTTAAACCTGCGTTGCGGTTCATAAACCCCTCATGAGATAAACAAGACCCCTTGCGGCAGGGCCCGCAACAGAATGTCACCGGAGATATCAGGAGCAAGCACATCACCCATTTGCAAATTCTCCCTCCGCAAATCAAAACGGCAAACCCGAAAGTGATGTCGATTCCCTTTAACAGGGTATCTATATCTGCTACATCCGTAAAAAGCAAATACTAGATATAGCATGCAGATGATATCTGTAGCAATTTTATGCGCAGAAAACGCAATTTGAAGGGCATCTCGTAATTTCGGTATAAACGGTACCGGATGCAACAGCATATCCGGTATCGTTAAGGGCTGATCTGTATCCTTGACAATCCAGTCAGAATATCTTTTACAGGAATAAGAAGTTAAACGGGTAGCATGGTCAAGAGATCGTTTGCAATAATGTAAAAACAACAATTCAGTATGTTGTTTCGGTTTATGAAAATGTGAATAGCGGGGATGAATCGCCTTGTGATCTCAAATATCGGAGTAAAGATTTGCCATGCTCGTGCTTTAAAGGCAGCTTTCAGAGTAATTGCGCGTTTGAATAGCGTCATTTGAATGCAAGGCTGATTCAACAAAACAAAAAACAGCAGGTTTCCTGTGATCTGCAATACAACTCTGTTTTCTGGTTAAGCAGCGAGCCTGTCTGGAAAACAGTGTCTGATTCAAATCCGTAATTCTATACCAGACCGCGTGAGCGGGCAAATTCAAGAAAAATCTGTTTCAGTCCCGGTTCATCAACCCGGGTGGCAGCTTCTTCCGGCGTTACCCATTCGAATACGCGCTGCTTGCGTTCCGGCCATTTTTTTTCCTGATGAGAAAAGAGAACAGCAAAAACCTCAACATCAAAATGGTCGTTTTTGCCTTTTGACATATCAGATTTTTCATAAGTATAATGCCCGAGCGGGTGAGCATGTACGACACCACGCACTCCGGCTTCCTCATAGGCTTCCTGCAAGGCGGCCTGTGACAGGGTTTTTCCGGGCATGGGCCAGCCTTTGGGTACAATCCATCTTTTTCTTTTCCGGCTTGTGATAAGCAGAATCTGCAACTTGTCCGGAAGAAAACGATACACCAGCGCACCAACCTGCAAGAAACGTCCATCGCCTAACAGGATGCGCTTTTCCTGAATGATTGCTGATACAGAGGGTCTCATCGCCTTTTATACCCCTGAAAACTCGGAATATATAGTCCGGTAAAAAGATAAACAGACACTGCCGCAGTTTTTGGGCCGCATACAAGCAAGACCGCAAATTGTCTGACATGCCGGTTTTATGAAAAAACCTGAAGCCGTTATCAGCTTCCGTATTTTATAATTGACTCCTGATAAGTAAAGCCCGTATCCCACGGAAAATGATCCATGTATCCTGGCCTGCTTCCGTAACAGGTGTAGCAGTAAGCGGGCACCCTTGCGGGTTTATGCATAAGCCGTTGTGAAATGCGCTTCAGGAATCATCTTGTGACCAACGCAGGCCGTTTTGCCGGTGTCAGTCAGATCATCAGTAACAAGGATACCCTGACCTTGAAACCGGAATGGGCGGAGTTCTCTATCTTCAGGGATTTCATTACTGATTCCCTTCATCACGGTCATCTCCCTCTGACTGGAATAATCATGACAGGAATCAATACAAACGTCTCAATCATACGAATGCCAGGTTCACGGCAGATCACAAATGCAGGGACAGGCCCACCGCGTGTAATGGCCGCAATGACGCGACATTTCCGGTTTACGGGAAAGACGTTGCCGGGCAGAGACATGGTAATTCCGAAGTATTTTGTTGAAACACGGTAAAACAGAAAAGTAACCTGACAGATAAAAAGCTGCCAACAGGAAACCTTCCGGCAGTTTACCCACGGAATTTATCTTGATGCAAAATATCATCCAGTCAGGCGCAGCAGGTTTGAAGCCGTTTCCTTGCATTTTTATCTTTCCTCAAGTTGTGCAGGTCAGCCGGAGCTTCTTCGTGCAGGGTTGAGGATATTTACAGAGATTATCTCTATCTGTTTTTGGAAACCAACTTGCGAATATAGTAACATGGAATTAAGAGACGAAATGTGACTTTGGATAAAACCGGCCTTGATAAACCAGGGACGAAACACGCAAGCGGTTGGCTGACTTTCCGGGGCTTGATCCTGTACAGATTACATGTATGCTCAACACTGACCCGGATAAGGAATCCAGAGCTATTTGAGCGGTTGAATTTGTAAAAATTAAAGATTTTTTTGGTGATCTTCTGGGTGGCCGTGATACTGATTTTGATCTTCAGGGCAAGCAGGGGTTTGTTGATCTGTTTGAGAAGGCTTCTCCGTCTGTGCAGGAGGCAATCCTTGCTTTTGTAGAATCCCTGACATCTCAAGAAAACAAAGAAATAGCATCGCATTTTAATCCGGAAATAGTCATACGATCAAATGCTTTGCATCCCGTACAGAAAAAAGCAGGAAGAGCGGAATTATTTCCTGTATTATGTGGAAAGATTTAAGAAAAACAGCTGGATCGCGCTTCACACCTGCTTGCTTAACATTGCAATCATATTTTCAATAGCTGCTGTGGCTTGCTGTAAAACAGTTGCATCGCGGCTGCGGACGGTAATTTCAACCGGAAAAGCCATAGCGTCGAAACGTGGATAGGAGCCAATGGATGTCTGCGGATATTGCTGCTGGATATCTGCCAGCGACGCGCTGATAATGCTTTCGGTGAACGGACAGCGAATATTGCGGGATTGAAATGGTGTGCCTTTTTTCAAATGCGGCATAATATTTTGTACCATCACCTGAAAAATCTGTGGCACGCCTGCCATGACAAACAGGTTATCAATGTAAAATCCCGGCGCGGCGCTGAGCGGGTTTGCAATATGTTTCGCTTTTTCCGGCATGCGGGTCATCAAACGGCGCGCCGGTGTAAATGGCAGGTTTCTTAACCTGTAGTATTCAGAAAGAATTTTTTCGGCCTGTGCATCAAAAATGCAAGGCAGATTCAAGGCCTCGGCAATAGATACAGCGGTAATATCATCGTGGGTGGGGCCAATCCCGCCGGAGGTGAACAGATAATCATATTGGGTTCGCAGAGCATTAACCGCATTCACAATAGCCTGCTGTTTGTCCGGTACAATTCGGACTTCTCCAAGCTCAATGCCAGCTTTTGTGAGTTCTTCAGCAAGGTAACTGATATTTTTGTCTTTTGTCCGGCCGGATAAAAGTTCATCGCCAATGGCAAGCATTGCTGCTGTGACAATTGTGGGGGAGGAATGCATTTTACCACCATTACTTTTTTCAATGATCCGCTTCTTGAAACAGCCAGGGCTGTTTTCACCATAGCAGACGAAATGTGTTAAGGAAAATCCCTGCCTTCCAGACAGGATTTTTTTGAATCAGGTTGACCGGACAGTCTGTTATTTCGCAATCAGGGTACGCGCATCATAAGCATGTGAAGTTGCAGGATCATGTGATGATATCATGTGCACGGTCCACTCTGTGCGAGGCGGGGAAAAGGAAAGACCTGTTGAAAAGCCTTCTGGCCCTGTCTGTGCAGCATCGCCAAAGCCATAAGGTGAACGGCCATAGTTCAGGTTGATGCCAGGCCCGGAATGACGCTTTGCAGCAGCATCTTCTTTGGTTAATGTGAAATGCGTGTAATTCTGCCTGATTGTTATTCCTGCTGCACGCTTAAGAACATCTTGCGGAATTTCCGTGCCTTCATAAACCCGGGTTGAGAAGCTTGCAACGTTACGACTCAACAGCTGGTTTGATTCCTGTAGCGTACAGGCTGTTAACAGAAGAATTGATCCAATACACCCGGCAGGCAAACGTAAAACCATGATTTTATCCCCATTTTAATCGGTGTAAGAACACCTCAGACTGCACAAAATTGCAGATATATCGGGTTGGCAGAGGAAAAAACATCAACAGTACTTCAGGAAAGCCGGGCATGGAAACACTGTTTTTTACAGAGCTTGCGCGTTTCGTGCAAGCCGTAGCCTTTCATCAGGAATATCCGGCAGCTTCATAAGCCTGCGCCATATTTTCATCATCGTCAATTGAGGGAAGCAAAATTCCTGTTTCATTATCGTTAATGAGATTTCCCCGGTTCCCTGACATCTGCCGCGATGACTTCCCGGACAGTGCCGGGTAGACTGCCAATACAGACAGATCAGTATATCCGAACAATCCATAGGCAGAGAGGTGAAGACCATTAAAACTGCCGTGGTAATTATTGTTAACTGTATCATGAATCCACTTTAATCAGATGTTTGCTGAAAATCATCAGAGGTATCCTCTGCATGGCCGGCTGATGCAGTATATTCGTTAAAATCAGCTGCTTTGCTTTTTTTCTGGCATGCCGGCGTATCGGGCAGGATATTGCTGGATTTCAATAAAAGATGGCTGGCTGAAGAAGTTATATATTTTATATAATTCAAACAGCTATTAAAGGGTTCGGGCAAAATGACAGTATTGATTTCCAAGAATTTCCTTGAATTGCGTCTTCACCTTTTAATTTCTGAACAAAGCTGAAATTGTCTGCCAGTATGAGGCAACGGCTTTGCCGATAAGGGCAGTTGACAGGCTTATCAGCATTGCTGCGCCGATTGCCCGTTCACGCCATTTATTTAACTCGACAACCGGTTTTTCCACTGTTTCAAGACGTTTTATGGTAGCCTGCTGCGTTTTAATGTTTATGACAGTTTTTCGCTCAATCAATTCAACACGTCTGTAGATTTCGATCCATTTCTCCTTATCGTGTTTCCTGTCCGCAATTAGCCTGTCCAGTTTGCCTTCAATCTGTCCAATAGCTATGAAACCGGATTGATATGCCTTTTGATCTTTCCTCCGGTGCAGGAAAATTGCATTGCCGGTAAAAACTTCCTGTTCAGAATGGTGATGCCGTTATTCAGGTGCAGATTAGTTCCAGGGTGTTTTTCATCATGTTTTGTTCTTTCTGTGTGAAAAGGCACAGAAAATTTTTGCTGATCCACCTGATTGAATTGTAATTTGACCATGTTTTCTGATTTGCTGCGGGTTGAGGAAGCAAAGATGCCAGCCATTGATTGGATAATTGATCTGCTGGATGATAATGATATACGCATTATCATGATCATGAATTGGATTGTGGAATAGAATTCATCCGTAATCTTGAAAATGGGAAATTTGTTTTCCTGATTAATAGTTTCAGAAATTGCTACGATGTGTGGTTTTCCGCTAATGCCGGTGATTTTATGATGAAGATGATTTTTCCGGCTGTTTCAGATTGGCTCAATGACTGCATGGACTTTAGAGCCTGAATGTCGTTAAATTGCTGATAGTAAATATTTTTTATGAATTACAGTTTGAGCGGTTCTGACATAAGCTGTTTGATCAGGATGAAGATGAGGAGTTTGCATTGTGACTATTGTGACTGAAGAGTATATGCCGGACGTATTATGACCGGCGCGGAAATCTTAAATGCTGCATATATACATCTGAAATGCTGAGAAAGCTGTTCCTTGCAATGACATGCAAAATCATCATAGCACACCGGATTTGCAGCAATGAATTCCATGGAGATTATGAATGCTTTTTCCGCTGGGCGACAGAGACTGAATATCTCGAAGACAGCCTCGCGGAAGGGATTTCCAGCATGGACGGAGGAATGATTTGGTGGGCGATGAGAGACTCGAACTCCCGACATCCTCGGTGTAAACGAGGCGCTCTACCAGCTGAGCTAATCGCCCTTCGGATAATGCCCTTCAACATCATCAATCAACCAGTGCAGGGCATTGCTTTATGCAAAACTGACAGAGAGTGCAAGTGGAAAGATTTATTTTTTTAAAAAACTGAAACGAAACTGCTTTGCCTTGATTTTATAACAGGGTGCACATTGATTTTTTTGGGTTTTCAATATTCCTGGCTTGACATAGATGAGCGAACCGCTTAAACGACCGCTCACACCGGAAAATTACCGGTTATTCTACAAGTGCGCGGGTGTAGCTCAGTTGGTTAGAGTGCCGGCCTGTCACGCCGGAGGTCGCGGGTTCGAGCCCCGTCACTCGCGCCACTTCCTGAAATTTTTCCAGATTCGGGACATTTTTCAGAAATGTCAGAAGCTGAAACAGGAGTGGTGCTTCCTGCCGGTCGGTGGTGATATGCGTGTTTCTGCCTGAAAGCTTGTCTGATTGCTTTTTCATGGAGTGACAAAAGGGAATTTTTATCAAAAATAAAAATTTTATAACATGATTGCGTTTTCATCTGTTTGTTCGCAATATTGTGATTATTAGAAAAAAGGGCGGAATACGGTTGTTTTCCTAGAGGGGAATATCTCTTACCTTTTTTTCATGTTATTGATTTTTATAATAAATAAGTGAATGGAGCTTGCCGGGATTTCTCTGGCTTGTACTGTTGTTGCGACCGTATAGGCTTTTCAGGTATAATGCTTTTATTGCTGCCAGGCTATTGCATCTCGCGTTGCTGTGCGCTAACGCTCTGCCCGTATTCAATATCGCACGACATGCCCTTGAAGCTGCTCGCGCGAGGATAATGTCTGCACAATTCAATTGCGCTCATTGTTATTTTTGTCATAGTGCAATTGTGGCGTTGCCTCGTTATTAAAGGCGGAACAAGGATATGGCTGAATTCTTAAATTCCTATTTGCCCGTATTAATATTCATCGCAGTATCGCTTGTGATTGCCGGAGCGCTTCTTGTGATTCCGTTTGTTGTGGCATATCGCTCTCCCGATCCGGCAAAGCTGTCAGCCTATGAATGCGGCTTCAATTCATTTGATGATGCGCGGATGAAGTTTGATATCCGATTTTATCTGGTATCCATCCTGTTTATTATTTTTGACCTTGAAGTGGCTTTTCTCTTTCCCTGGGCCGTTTCCTTTGGTGCTATCGGTATGTTTGGCTTCTGGTCGATGATGGTATTTCTCGCATTGTTGACTGTCGGTTTTATTTATGAATGGAAGAAAGGTGCACTGGAATGGAATTGAACGGCGGCAAAACGCTGGTTGTTCCTGAGCCTGAGGGGATTATTGATCCCGATACAGGCAGGCATATCGGCGCTGATGATAGTTTTTTTCAGGGTATCAATGCTGAATTATCGGATAAGGGTTATCTTGTTACATCTACAGAGGCCCTGATAACCTGGGCGAGGACAGGCTCCCTGATGTGGATGAGCTTCGGTTTGGCTTGCTGTGCAATCGAGATGATGCAATGCTCCATGCCTCATTATGATAATGAGCGGTTCGGTTATGCACCGCGTGCGTCACCGCGCCAGTCGGATGTAATGATGGTTGCCGGTACCCTGACCAATAAAATGGCTCCTGCTCTTCGCAAGGTTTATGATCAAATGCCGGAACCGCGTTATGTGATCTCAATGGGATCGTGCGCGAATGGTGGCGGTTATTACCATTATTCCTATTCGGTAGTGCGTGGCTGTGATCGTATCGTTCCGGTTGATATCTATGTGCCGGGATGTCCTCCCACAGCCGAGGCGCTGTTGTACGGTGTTCTTCTTCTGCAGAAAAAGATTCGCCGTACCGGTTCCATTGAGCGGTAGGAGAAAAGAATGACTGCTGAAGCGCTTGGTGATCTCGCGGGCTATCTCGGTGAGCGTCTTGGTGATCTTGTGGAAGATACAGGGCTTGCCTATGGCGAGTTAACAGTGGCAGTGCCTGCCGGCAAAGTTGTGGATGTGCTGGTGTTCTTGCGTGATGATGTGCAATGTCAGTTCATATCTCTGACAGATATCAGTGGTGTTGATTATCCCGGGCGTGAGAAGCGTTTTGATGTTTGTTACCAGCTTTTGTCGCCACGTCAGAATTTGCGCATGCGGGTTAAGGTGATGACGGATGATGTATTTCCGGTTCCTTCTGCCTGCCCGGTTTATACCGGGGCGGAGTGGTATGAGCGCGAAATTTATGACATGTATGGGGTACGGTTTTCCGGTCATCCCGATATGCGGCGTATTCTGACTGATTATGGTTTTGAGGGACACCCTCTGCGCAAGGATTTTCCGGTGAGCGGTTTTGTGGAATGCCGTTACGACAATGAGGTCCGGCGGGTTGTTTATGAGCCTGTGATGCTGCGTCAGGAAATGCGTAATTTTGATTTTCTTTCACCGTGGGAGGGGGCGGATTGTGTGTTGCCGGGTGATGAGAAGGTGAAAGGCTGAGGTTTTCCCATGAATGATAAGTGTCTGGTCAGGTGGGTGTCTTTGCGCAGTTATGCGTTTCAGCGCAGCGCCAGGTGCAATGGTGTTCTTGATGGTGGACGGGTCAGGCGCGCAAATGAGATTTTTATGGGCAGAAAGCCGGGTTTTCATATTTTCGCAAATGGAACGCAAAGGCTTGTGAAAACTGAGTTTCTGAAACAATTTAACTGGCAAGGGGATTGATCGTGGCTGAGGTCAATGTCCGTAATTTCAATATCAATTTTGGCCCGCAGCATCCCGCGGCCCACGGTGTTTTGCGGCTGGTGCTTGAGCTTGACGGTGAGGTTGTCACCCGGGTGGATCCGCATATCGGCCTGTTGCATCGCGGCACTGAAAAGCTTATGGAAACGAAGACCTATCTTCAGGCGGGGCCTTATCTTGACCGTCTGGATTATGTCGCTCCGATGAATCAGGAGCATGCCTATGTGCTGGCAGTTGAGAAAATGCTGGGAATCGAGGTTCCGAAGCGTGCCCAGCTTATTCGTGTGCTGTTTTCAGAGATTGGCCGCATTCTCAATCATTTGCTGAATGTGACAACACAGGCGATGGATGTCGGTGCGCTGACGCCACCACTGTGGGGGTTTGAGCAGCGTGAAAAGCTGATGATTTTTTACGAACGTGCTTGCGGGGCACGTCTTCATGCCAATTATTTCCGCCCCGGCGGTGTTCATCAGGATTTGTCCGGGGAGCTTGTTGAGGATATTGGCAGGTTTATTGATCCGTTTCTCAAGTCCCTTGCAGATCTTGATGCGCTGATTACGCCAAACCGTATTTTCAAGCAGCGTAATGTTGATATTGGCGTCGTATCTTTGAAAGAGGCGTGGAACCGTGGCTTTTCGGGTGTGATGGTGCGTGGTTCAGGTGCGGCCTGGGATTTGCGCAAGAGCCAGCCTTATGAATGTTATGAAGAACTTGAATTTGATATTCCGGTAGGCAAGAATGGTGATTGTTATGATCGTTATCTGATCCGTATGGAGGAGATGCGCCAGAGCGCACGGATTATGCGCCAGTGTGTTGAACGGTTGGCGGGAACGGAAAAAAATGGCCCGGTTTCCAGCCTGGATCACAAGATAACGCCGCCGAAACGCGGTGAAATGAAATGCTCTATGGAAGCTCTTATTCATCATTTCAAGCTGTTTACGGAAGGCTTTCATGTGCCGGAGGGTGAAGTTTATGCCGCTGTTGAAGCGCCCAAGGGTGAATTTGGCGTCTATCTGGTTGCGGATGGCAGCAACAAGCCGTATCGCGTGAAGTTGCGTGCGCCCGGATATGCGCATCTTCAGGCTATGGATTATCTTTGCAGGGGGCATATGCTTGCCGATGTGGCAGCAATTCTCGGTTCACTTGATATTGTTTTCGGAGAGGTTGATCGCTGATGTCCGTTCGCCGTCTTGCTGATGAAGCTGTCCAGCCCCGGACATTCGCATTCAGTGCGGATAATCTTGTCTGGGCAAAGAAGACGATTGCCAAATATCCTGAAGGCCGTGAGCAGTCAGCTGTTATTCCCCTGCTTATGCGTGCGCAGGAGCAGGAGGGCTGGGTTACAAGGGCATCTATCGAGTATGTGGCGGAAATGCTTTCGATGCCATATATCCGCGTGCTGGAAGTTGTGACATTTTATACACAGTTTCAACTGAAACCGGTTGGTACGAAGGCGCATATCCAGATTTGCGGCACAACGCCGTGTATGTTACGCGGTGCCGGAAATCTCAAGGATGTCTGCCGTCGGCGTATTCATCATACGCCGCTTGAGACCAATGCGGAGGGCACCCTTTCGTGGGAAGAGGTTGAATGTCTTGGCGCGTGTGTGAATGCGCCGATGGTCATGATTTTCAAGGATACCTATGAAGATCTGACGCCGGGGCGGCTGGAAGAGATTATTGATGCTTTTCAGGCCGGGCAAGGGGATAGTGTGCCTGTTGGTCCACAGAACGGCCGTCATTCATCTGAGCCGCTAACCGGTTTGACGGTATTGGTAGCGGATGAAAAATCTGCGGCGAAACTGCACCAGGATTATGGCGGCAAGGCAAAAACTGTTGCTGGCAGTTCCCGGAAACCGGCAGAGAAAAAGCAGAAAAAGATCCCGACAAGATAACAGGCCTGATGATGTGTATTGCCGTGTTGAAAAAGAAGGAAAGAAGGTGAAGCATGCTGGCTGATAAGGATCGCATATTCACCAATATTTATGGTCTCGGCGATAAATCCCTAAAAGGTGCGATGGCCCGCGGCTGCTGGGATAATACCAAAGCCATTCTTGCCAGGGGCCGTGACTGGGTCATTGATGAGGTGAAAGCTTCCGGTTTACGCGGTCGCGGAGGAGCAGGTTTCTCAACAGGTGTTAAGTGGTCTTTCATGCCGAAGAAGAGCGACGGCCGTCCGCATTATCTTGTCGTTAATGCGGATGAGTCAGAGCCGGGAACCTGTAAGGATCGTGATATTCTGCGACATGATTCGCATACGCTGATTGAAGGCTGTGTTATTGCCACGTTTGCAATAGGAGCACATACGGCTTTCATTTACGTTCGGGGTGAATTTATTCGTGAGCGCGAGGCGCTTGAAGCTGCAATTGACGAATGCTACAAAGCCGGTTTTCTGGGCAAACAGACCAAACATGGTCATGCCTGCGATATTATCGTGCACCATGGTGCCGGGGCTTATATCTGCGGTGAGGAAACCGCTTTGCTGGAAAGCCTTGAGGGCAAGAAAGGCCAGCCTCGCCTGAAGCCGCCATTTCCTGCCAATATGGGGCTTTACGGTTGTCCGACAACGGTTAACAATGTTGAATCCATAGCCGTTGTGCCAACCATTTTACGGCGGGGGGCTTCGTGGTTTTCTTCCATCGGGCGGCCCAACAATGCCGGGTCAAAGCTTTTTATGATTTCCGGCCATGTTAATACGCCATGCACTGTTGAGGAGGAGCTTGGCATACCGTTCCGGGAGTTGATTGAAAAACATGCCGGCGGTATTCGTGGTGGATGGGATAATCTGCTTGCGGTTGTGCCTGGCGGTGCTTCTTGTCCGGTAGTGCGTGGCGAGGATATGATGGATATCATTATGGATTTTGACGGGCTGAAGGAAGTCAAGTCATCTTTCGGTACAGGCGGTGTGATTGTCATGGATAAATCAACAGATATTATCAAGGCGATCTGGCGGTTGTCTGCTTTCTTCAAGCATGAAAGCTGCGGCCAGTGCACACCTTGCCGTGAAGGTACGGGCTGGATGATGCGTCTTCTTGACCGCATGGTTGAGGGAAGAGCGCAAAAGCGCGAGATTGATCTTCTTTTTGAAGTTTCAAAACAGGTTGAAGGGCATACGATTTGTGCTTTGGGAGATGCGGCAGCCTGGCCGGTACAGGGGCTTATCCGCAATTTTCGGCCTGATATTGAAAAGCGGATTGAAGCTTATACGCGCAATGCTGTCCAAAGCAGGAATATTGCCTTGCAGGCAGCAGAGTAACGGGTCTTTTCAGGAGATCTGAACTGAGTTGAAAGTGGTCAAGAGAATGGGCGGATTACCGCCGGTCTGGAAAAATGATGGCAAAAATCAAAGTTGACGGCAAGGAGATCGAGGTTCCCGATCACTATACGCTGCTTCAGGCAGCTGAAGCGGCAGGTGCCGAGATTCCACGTTTTTGTTTTCATGAGCGTTTGTCTATTCCGGGCAATTGCCGTATGTGCCTTGTGGAAGTAAAGAACGGGCCGCCCAAGCCGGTGACGTCCTGTGCCATGGGGGTTGTTGATCTGCGTCCTGGCCCTGATGGTGAACCGCCGGAGATATTTACCAATACGCCGATGGTGAAAAAATCGCGTGAGGGTGTTCTGGAGTTTCTTCTTATCAACCATCCGCTGGATTGCCCGGTCTGTGATCAAGGCGGGGAGTGTGATCTTCAGGATCAGACCATGGCTTATGGTCGGGATTTTTCCCGCTACACGGAAAACAAGCGGGCGGTTGAAGACAAATATATCGGACCGCTGGTTAAAACCGTGATGACGCGCTGCATTCATTGTACCCGTTGTGTGCGTTTTACAACGGAGATTGCCGGTATTTCCGAACTTGGATTGATCGGCCGGGGTGAAGATGCTGAAATTACGACATTTCTTGAGCGTGCCATGACATCGGAGTTACAGGGCAATGTGATTGATCTTTGCCCGGTCGGTGCTTTGACTTCCCGGCCTTATGCCTTTAATGCCCGCTCATGGGAACTGGTGAAAACTGAAACTGTTGATGTGATGGATGCTCTTGGCAGCGCAATTCAGGTTGATACGCGTGGGCGTGAGGTTATGCGTATCATGCCGCGTGTTAATGAAGCGGTGAATGAGGAATGGATTTCCGATAAAACCCGTTTTATCTGGGATGGTTTGCGGACACAGCGTCTTGACCGTCCCTATCTGCGTGATAAGGATGGGCATCTTGCCGAAGGCAGCTGGGATCAGGCTTTTGCTGTAATCAAGACTGTTGTTGCAGAGGCAAAACAAAAGACGATTGGTGCTGTTGCCGGAGATCTCGCGACAGTTGAGGAAATGTATGCCCTGAAATTGCTGCTCAAGTCTTTGGGGTCAGAGAATATTGACTGCCGCCAGGATGGCGTGGCATTAAATCCAGCCCGAGGCCGGGCGAGTTATATTTTCAATCCTACCATCGCAGGTATTGAAGAATCCGATGTGCTTCTGATTGTTGGCAGCAATCCGCGTTTTGAAGCAGCTGTTCTTAATGCCCGTATCCGCAAGCGACAGGGGATAGGCAGCTATCCGATCGGTTTGATCGGTGAACAGGACGACGGGTTGCGCTATTCCTGCCAATGTCTGGGCACGGGTACAGAAACCTTGAGTGAGCTTGCCTCAGGACGCGGTGCATTTTTCCAGGTTCTGAAAAATGCGAAGAAGCCGCTTGTTCTTATCGGGCAGGGAGCGCTGATCGGCAAGGATGGGGAAGAAGTGCTGAAAATAGCTGCGAAACTTGCTTGTAATGTGGGGGCCGTTTCTGATGAATGGAATGGCTTTGCTGTTCTTCACACGGCTGCATCACGGGTTGGCGGTCTTGATATTGGTTTTGTCGGCAGACAAGGTACAACAGCTGCTGATATCGTCCGTAATTCTGAAGTTCTGTTTCTGCTTGGGGCTGATGAAATTGATTTGTCAGCCAGAAAAGGTTTTACGGTTTATATCGGCAGTCATGGTGACAGGGGGGCGCATGCAGCTGATGTGGTTCTGCCTGCTTCTGCCTATACGGAAAAGTCCGGCCTTTATGTGAATACTGAGGGCCGGGTGCAAATGACCAGCCGGGCCGGTTTTGCACCGGGTGAGGCAAAGGAAGACTGGGCAATTATCCGTGCCTTGTCTGATGTTGTCGGGCATCGCTTGCCTTTTGATTCTCTTCATGCCCTGCGGCAGAAGCTGGTCAAGAATTATCCGCATTTTGGTGCCATTGATGAAATTTTGTCGGGTACAGCCAGTGATATTGCTGCTCTGGGTGAAAAGGCAGGCAGTGTCGGAAAATATTCCTTTGTTTCACCTGTCGAGGATTTTTATCTCACAAACCCCATTGCAAGGGCATCGGCGGTTATGGCTGAATGTTCGGCTCTGGCCCGTAGGCGGCTTGCAGAAGCAACTGAGCAGGAAACCGGGAGGAAGAGTTGATCAAGCATGTATAGTTTTTTCATGATCTGGCTTTTACCGCTGCTGATTGTTGTTGGTAAATCATTGCTTTTGCTGGTGGTTTTGCTTCTTGTCATTGCTTATCTGCTTTATGCGGATCGCAAGGTCTGGGCTGCGGTGCAATTGCGCCGCGGACCAAATGTGGTTGGCCCGTGGGGGTTGTTTCAGTCTTTTGCTGATTTGATCAAATTTATGGTCAAGGAGCCGATCATGCCGGCCGGGGCTAATAAGGGCGTGTTTTTGCTTGCGCCATTTGTTTCGGCCGGACTGGCGTTGAGTGCATGGGCGGTTGTTCCCGTTGATCAGGGATGGGCTGTCGCTGACATTAATGTCGGCCTTCTTTATATTTTCGCCATCTCTTCACTGGAGGTGTACGGTGTCATCATGGGGGGGTGGGCGTCAAACTCGAAATATCCGTTCCTTGGTGCATTACGTTCTGCAGCACAAATGGTTTCGTATGAAGTTTCAATCGGCTTTGTCATGGTGACTGTGCTTTTATGCGCCGGTTCTCTCAACCTGACTGATATTGTGATGGCGCAGAATGACGGGGTTGGTACCTGGATGGGGGTTCCCTTCGCCTCATTTCTTGATTGGCATTGGCTTGAGCTTTTTCCGATGTTTGTTGTGTTTTTCATTTCTGCCCTTGCAGAAACGAACCGCCCGCCTTTTGATCTGGTTGAGGCGGAATCAGAGCTTGTTGCCGGTCATATGGTGGAATATTCCTCCGCGCCGTACATGCTTTTTTTTCTTGGTGAGTATGTTGCCATTGTGCTGATGTGTGCGCTTACCACCATTCTGTTTCTTGGCGGCTGGCTGCCGCCGCTTGATGTGGCATGGCTTAACTGGATACCGGGCGTTATCTGGTTTGTCCTCAAGGTTTGTTTTGTATTTTTCATGTTTGCGATGGTTAAAGCTTTTGTTCCGCGTTATCGCTATGATCAGTTAATGCGTCTTGGCTGGAAAGTGTTTCTACCGCTCTCGCTGGCAATGGTGGTGATAACTGCTGCCTTTTTGAAGATGACCAGCTGAGTATAAGGAGTTACTGGAATGTCAGGTATTTTTCAGGCAGCAAAATCTCTTCTTTTGCTTGAGTTTGTCAGGGCCTTTTTTCTGTCCATGCGGCAATTTTTTGCACCCAAACCGACGATCAACTATCCTTATGAAAAAGGTCATGTATCGCCGCGTTTCCGGGGAGAACATGCCCTGCGCCGTTACCCTAATGGTGAAGAGCGTTGCATTGCCTGCAAATTATGCGAGGCTATCTGCCCTGCACAGGCCATTACGATTGAAGCGGGGCCTCGCCGCAATGACGGAACGCGCCGGACGGTACGCTATGATATTGATATGGTGAAATGCATTTATTGCGGTTTTTGCCAGGAAGCCTGCCCGGTTGATGCAATTGTTGAGGGGCCGAATTTTGAATTTGCAACAGAAACGCGTGAAGAGCTGTATTATGACAAGGAAAGACTACTGGCTAACGGTGATCGCTGGGAGCGTGAAATTGCACGCAATATCGTTCTGGACGCACCTTATCGCTAGGCGTTTGTTCCGGAAGGTTTTAAACCGGGAGCTGATGTCGGGATCTGATATGATTGAACTGAATGATCCGATCCGGTTTGCCGGATAACCGGAAGGTGTTCCGGTTGCAAAGCCGGTTTTTGCAGGTGAAGGCGCGGCGTTTTTTCTTCCGCGTCATGGAAAATTGATTTAACCTTGGGGGAAACCCATGCTGACAGGTCTCGCTGCTGCGTTTTTCTATTTGTTTACATTTATCATGATTGCGAGTGCAGTCATGGTTGTGGCGGCGCGCAATCCCGTTCATTCCGTACTGTTTTTGATTCTTGTCTTTTTTAATGCCGCCGTGCTGTTTTTGCTTACCGGCGCGGAATTCTTGGCGATGATTCTGCTGATTGTCTATGTGGGTGCAGTAGCCGTGCTGTTCCTTTTTGTTGTCATGATGCTTGACGTTGATTTTGCCGAACTGAGGCGCGGTGCGCTGCAATATGCGCCGATCGGAGCTTTGATCGGTCTTGTTGTTCTGACAGAACTGGTTGTTGTCTTTGTTTCATCCGGGTTTTCTCCGCAGCTTGCTCAAACTGTGGCACTGCCAATACCGGATATGGCGCAGCGTACCAATACACAGGCGCTCGGTGATGTGCTTTATACGGATTATATTTTTTATTTCGAAGTTGCCGGTCTTGTGCTTCTGGTGGCGATGATTGGTGCCATTGTCCTGACCTTGCAGCATAGGACGGGAATTAAACGGCAGTCCATTGCGGGACAGGTGGCCCGTACGCCTGAAACAGCAATTGAAATCAAAAAAGTTGAATCAAACAAGGGTATTTGACGGGAAGAAAACATGCACGTTGATATTGCTCACTATCTGACCGTTTCAGCCATTCTTTTTACGATCGGCATTTTCGGTATTTTTCTCAATCGCAAGAATGTCATCATCATTCTGATGTCGGTCGAACTGATATTGCTCGCGGTTAATCTGAATTTCGTGGCGTTTTCTGCTGTGCTTAACGATCTGGTCGGGCAGATTTTTGCCTTGTTTGTGCTGACCGTTGCTGCTGCAGAAGCGGCGATTGGCCTTGCTATTCTTGTCGTTTTCTTCCGCAACCGCGGCTCCATCGCGGTGGAAGATATCAATGTAATGAAAGGTTGACGGAAAATGTTATTGTATGACGCAATCGTCTTCCTTCCACTTATCGGTTTTCTGACTGCCGGTCTTGGCGGCCATCGTATCGGTGCCCGAGCAAGCGAATTTATCACTGGCGGTCTTATGGTGATTGTGGCTTTTCTGTCGTGGATTGCATTTTTCGCGATCGGACTTCACAGCGTTGATGCATTGCGCATTCCGGTTCTGCACTGGGTTTCGTCGGGCAGTCTCAGATTTGACTGGGCTTTCCGGATTGATACGCTTACTGTTGTGATGCTGGTGGTGGTTAATTCTGTCTCGGCGCTCGTGCATATCTATTCAATCGGTTATATGCACAATGATCCCGGCCGTCCGCGTTTTTTTGCCTATCTTTCATTTTTTACCTTTATGATGCTCATGCTGGTGACGTCTGATAATCTTCTGCAGATGTTTTTCGGCTGGGAAGGCGTGGGACTTGCATCCTATTTACTGATCGGTTTCTGGTATCAGCGTCCGTCGGCAAACAAGGCGGCGATGAAGGCATTTGTTGTCAACCGTGTTGGTGATTTCGGTTTTCTTCTTGGCATCTTCGGTGTTTTTTTCCTGTTTGATGCGGTTGGTTTTGATGCCATTTTCTCAAATGCCTTATCAGGGCAATTTGCGCACAAGCTGCCTTTTCCTTATTGGGACATGATCCGGCAGGATGATGCATTGACTGTGGTGTGTCTGCTGCTGTTTGTCGGTGCTATGGGTAAATCGGCGCAGTTTTTGCTGCATACCTGGCTGCCTGATGCAATGGAGGGTCCGACGCCTGTTTCAGCCCTTATCCATGCTGCAACCATGGTAACGGCCGGCGTCTTTATGGTGGCCCGCCTGTCACCGATCTTTGAACTTGCACCGGCAGCACTGGTCGTTATCACTGTTATCGGGGCGACAACCGCGTTTTTTGCTGCAACTGTCGGTCTTGTCCAGAATGACATCAAGCGTGTTATTGCATATTCAACCTGCTCCCAGCTTGGGTATATGTTTGTGGCTTTGGGTATCGGTGCTTATGGTGCGGGAGTATTTCATCTTTTTACACACGCTTTTTTTAAAGCGCTGCTGTTCCTGGGGGCCGGTTCGGTTATCCATGCGGTTTCGGATGAGCAGGATATGCGGCGTATGGGCGGATTGCGTAAACATATTCCGATAACCTACTGGATGATGGTTATCGGCACGCTTGCCCTGACAGGGGTGGGAATTCCAGGCACTCTCTTCGGGACGGCGGGTTTCTTTTCCAAGGATTCCATCATTGAATCGGCTTTTACAGTAACAGGGCCGGCTGCCGGATATGCGTTCTGGTCGTTGGTTATTGCTGCGTTTTTCACAAGCTTTTATTCCTGGCGCCTTATTTTCATGACATTTCATGGCAAACCGCGTGCGACTGCCGATGTGATGCATCATATCCATGAATCGCCTCCGGTTATGCTTGTACCCTTGCTGTTGCTTGCGGCAGGTGCGCTGTTTGTCGGGGTGATATTCCATTCTTATTTCTTTGGAGATGCCTATCAGGGTTTCTGGAATGGCGCGCTGTTTACCTCTGAGGCCAACCGGGTCATGGAAACAGTCCATCATGTGCCGCAGTGGGTCAGGTGGTCATCTTTTACGGCGATGGCTATCGGATTTTGTCTGTCGTTCCTGTTCTACATTGTTGCGCCCTCCATTCCGAAAGTTCTGGCGGCTATTTTCTCCGGTCCTTATAAATTTCTGCTCAACAAATGGTATTTTGACGAACTTTATAACATTCTGTTTGTGCGCCCGGCATTTGCGATCGGCCAGTTTTTCTGGAAAACCGGCGATATGAAAATCATTGACGGGATTGGCCCCAATGGTGTTGCCGCAAGGGTCATGGATATTACCGGCAAGGTTATCCGTATGCAGACAGGCTATCTTTATCACTATGCATTTGCGATGCTGATCGGTATCGCTGCGCTCATCACCTGGATGATGATCGGGAGCTTAAACTGATGACCGACCAATGGCCAATTCTTTCAACGGTCACATTTCTGCCGCTGTTTGGCGCGCTGCTTGTCCTTCTGATCAAGGATGATAGTGAGGCTGCCCGGCGTAATATCCGTAATGTGGCTTTTCTTACGACACTTTTTGTCTTCGTTCTTTCGTTGGTGATCTGGGCGGGTTTCGATACGGATAATCCCGGTTTCCAGATGGAGGAGAAGATAAACTGGCTTGGTGGCGGCATCAGCTATCATATGGGCGTTGATGGTATTTCCGTTCTCTTTGTTGTCTTGTCTGCTTTTCTGATGCCGTTTTGTATCCTTGCGAGCCGGGAAACAGTTAAGGAACGGCTCAAGGATTATATGATTGCGTTTCTGATTCTTGAAACGATGATTATTGGCGTGTTCTGTGCGCTTGACGCGGTTCTGTTCTATATTTTCTTTGAAGGCAGCCTCATTCCGATGTTCATTATCATTGGTGTGTGGGGCGGTCCGCGCCGTGTTTATGCCTCATTCAAATTCTTTCTTTATACATTGCTTGGTTCACTGCTGATGCTGGTTGCCATCATGGCGATGTACTGGCAGGCCGGGACGCTGGATATTCCGGCCCTTCTGGATCACAGGTTTCCCGCCCATATGCAGATGTGGCTCTGGCTTGCGTTTTTTGCATCCTTTTCTGTCAAGATACCTATGTGGCCGGTTCATACCTGGCTGCCGGATGCCCATGTCGAGGCCCCGACAGCAGGTTCGGTCATTCTGGCCGGTGTCCTGCTGAAACTTGGCGGTTATGGCTTTCTGCGCTTTTCTTTGCCGATGTTTCCTTTGGCGTCTGCCGAGTTTTCATCGCTGATTTTTGCACTTTCCGTTATTGCCATTGTCTATGCATCCCTTGTGGCGCTTGTTCAGAGTGATATGAAGAAACTGATTGCCTATTCTTCTGTTGCGCATATGGGTTATGTGACACTGGGTATTTTTGCGGCGAATATTCAAGGGGTTGAAGGTGCTGTTTTCCAGATGCTGTCACATGGTATTGTGTCGGCGGCGCTGTTTCTTTGTGTCGGTGTTATTTATGACCGTATGCATACGCGTGAAATTGCTGCTTTCGGTGGTCTTGTCAATAATATGCCGAAATATGCTGTTGTATTCCTGATCTTTACAATGGCGAATATCGGTTTGCCCGGCACATCAGGCTTTTCTGGTGAATTTCTTACATTGATTGGTGTGTTTCGTGTGAACGGCTGGGTTGCGATGATTGCCACAACCGGTGTTATTTTTTCGGCAGCTTATGCGCTTTACCTGTATCGGCGTGTTATTTTTGGCATCCTTGAGAAGGAAAGCCTGAAAGCATTGCTTGATTTGTCGCAGCGGGAAAAATTCATCCTTTATCCGATGATTATTCTGACGGTTTTCTTTGGTGTTTATCCTGCGCCAATCCTGAATGTGGTTCACCGTGCGGTTGAACTTCTTATCAGCAATTATAACAATGTGGTGCTGGCCAAGACTGGCATAGCATTCTTGCAGTAGTAAAAGAGGCAAAGGCAGATGCAAATTGATCTGATGGCCCAATTGACGCTAATGTTTCCGGAGCTGCTGGTGGCTTTGGGGGCTGTTGTTCTGCTCCTTGTCGGTATTTTTTCCGGAGCGCATTCTTATACAGCGGTAACAGGGCTGGCGATAGCTGTTCTTGTTGCTGCTGTTGTTCTGCTTGCTGTTTTTCCGCATAGTGGAATTGTGTTTGGCAATGCGTTGATTATGGATGCATTCAGCCGCTTCATGAAAATCTTGACACTCGTGGGCGCTTTTGTTGTGCTGGTGATGTCTGTCGGTTTTGCCCGTGTGGAAAAGTTTGATAAATTTGAATTTTCCATTCTGATACTACTGGCGGTGCTGGGCATGATGCTGATGATTTCAGCGGGTAATATGCTATCGCTTTATCTTGGCCTTGAATTGCAGTCCCTCGCACTTTATGTGCTGGCAGCCATCAATCGCGATAATCTGCGCTCAACGGAAGCGGGTCTGAAATATTTTGTTCTGGGGGCCTTGTCCTCAGGCATGTTGCTTTACGGTATCTCGCTGCTTTATGGCTATACCGGCCATATAGGTTTTGCTGAAATTTCCAAGGTTTTGGCCGGGCAGGTGACACCGCAACTTGGTATTATATTTGGTGTGGTCTTTGTTCTGGTCGGCCTTGCTTTCAAGATTTCGGCCGTTCCCTTTCATATGTGGACACCAGATGTGTATGAAGGTGCGCCGACTCCTGTTACAGCTTTTTTTGCCAGTGCGCCGAAGGTCGCAGCCATTGCACTTATTATCCGTATTGTGGTCAGCGTTTTTGGCGCGCCTGTAGCCGCTGGACTGGATATTATGCCTGCCTGGCAGCAGATTGTTATCTTTATCGCCATTGCATCGATGATTCTCGGTGCATTTGCCGGTATTGGCCAGCATAATATCAAGCGCCTGATGGCATATTCCTCTATCACGCACATGGGCTATGCCCTGGTTGGTCTTTCGGCGGGAACAGTTATCGGTGTGCAGGGTGTGATTGTTTATATGGTGATTTATACTGCCATGACCCTTGGCTGTTTTGCTTTCATCCTTGCTATGAATAACCGTGAGGGGTACGTAGAGAGTATCTATGATCTTGCCGGCCTTGCCCGAAACAATCCGTTTATGGCTTCTATTATGACGCTGCATCTGTTTTCGCTTGCCAGTATTCCGCCACTGGCCGGTTTTTTTGGTAAGTGGTATACTTTTTCGGCTGCTGTCGGCGCAGGTCTTGTGCCGCTTGCTGTTGTGGGTATGCTGTCGTCAGTTGTCGGCGCATTCTACTATTTGCGCATGATCAAGCTTATGTGGTTTGATGAGCCAAAAGGCAATTTTCTGTCCATGCTTATGGAATTACGCGTAATTCTGGCCCTGTCGGGTATTTTCGTTCTGTTTTATGCTTTTTTCGGCATTTGGATTATGCCATGGGCGGAAACAGCAGCCCGTTCGCTGTTCTGATATCGGGGATGGTTTTTCACCTGTCATCTCATGCTGTCAATGCCGGTTATCGGGTGGAGTCGTTCGGGCGTGTTGAATCCACCAGTGTTCTGGCTGCCGAAATTGCCAAAAACGGTGACCGGGGCAAGGTATGGGTCGTTGCCGATGAACAGACGGCGGGCCGGGCGCGTCGGGGGCGTGTATGGGTTAGCAGGCCGGGAAATCTTTATGCGACATTATTGCTGGTTGATGATTTTAATCCCGGACAAGCGGCGACGCTTGGTTTTGTTGCCGGTGTTTCATTGATAGAAGCTCTTGGCCGGGTTATGCCGGAGGTTGTGCTGACGGCTCAGGCTGTCAAACTGAAATGGCCGAATGATGTTCTTGCCGATGGGGCCAAACTTGCCGGTATATTGCTGGAGCTTGTGCCTCTGGATAGCAGGTACAATGCTATTATGATCGGCATCGGTGTCAATGTTACCGGGTCACCGGCTGGTTTGCCTTATCCGGCGACCAGTTTACGGCAGATTGGGGTTGATTGTTCGCCAGCAGATGTGTTTGAGGCTCTTTCGCATATCTGGGTTGATAATTGCAGGGTGTGGGATCGCGGTATAGGTCTTGATACAATCCGGGGCAAATGGCTGCAACATGCAGCCAATCTTGGACAGAATGTTCATGTTACGATAGATGGTGATATGGTTTCGGGTATATTTGAGACAATTGATCATAATTGTCATTTTATTCTGCGAAAGGATGATGGGCAAAAAATTACCATTCCAACCGGAGATGTGTATTTTGGCACTGTTGCTTCCGTCCATACTCAATCCTGATATTTTGATAAGACGGGTGCATTTGCTTTGACTGCCAGTTAAAATGAGATATATCTGTTTTTGGTATAAGGGGCAGGATATATCCAATATGCAGAGGCAGTCTGGAAAGCCGGGTAGCAATCGGTGGACGAAAGCAGAATTATAGTTTGTGCTGGTGGTTTTATCAGCTATTGTCTGATGATGGCAGTGTCGGCTGGGCTGAAATTATAAAACAAACAGCTGATGCATAGAGGAAAGATCACAACAATTTTGAGCAGTATGCTTGCCTGAAGTATGGGTAAAGAATGATGTCTTGTGCCTTATTGCTGCCATGATAATCATAAGAGTGCGGCTGTTGTATTCCTGCCTTGCAGATATATATACTTCCGGTTATCGGCCAGAGGAGGGAAGTATGATGAGGCTAAAGCGTTTTGCGGTCAAATGGCATATTTGACGTTTGCAGCAATGCGATCAAACAAGGAAGCGAAACATTTGATTGGGTGCAATTCAATCAAATGTTTCAAGGCAATGCATCTGTTCAATCAAAGACCTGAAGTGATCTGGCAATAAGAAATTTATTCAGCTTTTACTGAAATAATCAGGAGAATTTTATGTTGGCTTCAAATAATGCCGAGCTCATCTTTTTGCCGTTGGGCGGTGTGGGTGAAATTGGTATGAATCTGGCTGTATATGGCTATGGGCCGGAAGATGACCGGGAGTGGCTTGTCGTCGATATGGGGGTGAGTTTTGCTGGCCATGAACTTCCGGGCGCTGATCTCATTCTGCCGGATATACGTTTTCTTGAAAATGAGCGTCATAACATTCGTGGACTGATTTTGACCCATGCCCATGAAGATCATTTCGGGGCGGTTCTGGATTTATGGCCGCAATTAAAAATTCCAGTTTATTGCACAGCATTTACGGCAGGCCTTCTGGAAGCCAAGCGGGAGTCAGATTTTAATTCCTGTAAAATTCCGCTGAATGTTTTTAAAGCCGGAGATTGTTTTCAGGTCGGTCCGTTTGAGATTGAAGCCGTCGCAGTCACGCATTCCATTCCTGAGCCTGTTTCGCTCGCTATACGTACGCGGCTTGGTACGGTTATTCATACCGGGGATTGGAAAATTGATAAGGCACCAACACTTGGGGATCCGACAGATGAAGAATGTTTTCGCAAGATTGGCAGGGAGGGGGTTCTTGCTCTTGTTTGTGATTCAACTAATGCACTTATTGATGATGTGCCGCTGTCGGAACATGAAGTCAGCCGGAGTCTGGAAAAAATCATAACCGAAGCATCGGGGCGTGTTGCTGTCACAACCTTTGCTTCCAATGTCGGGCGCATAAAATCTATTGCGCAAGCTGCCGGACAGGCAGGGCGCCGTGTGCTGCTGGTTGGCCGCTCCATGAAGCGCAGCGTCGGTGTGGCCGGCGAGCTTGGTTATCTGGAAGGGATTGAACCTTTCCTGAATGAAGAGGATTATACCTCGGTGCCGCGTGACAGGATCGTTCTTGTCCTTACCGGCAGTCAGGGTGAGGTGAGGGCTGCACTGGCAAAAATTGCACGCAATGAAATGCGTGATATTACATTGGCGGCGGGTGATGTGGTTATTTATTCATCACGCAGTATTCCCGGCAATGAAAAGGCTATCATTGACACACAAAACCGTCTGATTGACCAGGGTATTAAAGTTATAACTGACCATGATGCGCCTGTACATGTCTCGGGTCATCCCTATCGCAGCCAGCTCAAGCAAATGTATGAATGGGTCAGGCCGCAAATTCTGGTGCCAGTGCATGGAGAGGCAGCCCATCTTGCAGCGCATGCTTCGTTGGGCGCAGTATCTGGTATAAAAACCGTGGCGCAAATCCGGAACGGTGATGTTCTGCGGCTGGCACCCGGTGCTGCAAGGATAATTGATCAGGCACCGGTCGGGCGAATCTATAAGGATGGCAATCTTCTGGGAGATGAAAACCAGCTTGGTATACGCGAGCGGTATAAGCTGAGTCATGTCGGTCATGTTGCTGTTTCGCTTTTGCTTGACAAATCCTGTGAATTGACAGAGGAGGCAAAACTGGTTGCCATGGGGCTTCCTAAAACGGATGGTCATGGTGAACTTATGGAAGATATCTTGCTGGACAGTGTTGAGGATGCTGTCAACAATATTCCCAGGCAGCGCCGCAGGGATGAAGAAGTTGTACGTGAGGCCGCCCGCAAGGCTGTGCGCTCGGTTGTTAATGAAATCTGGGGTAAAAAAACTGTTGTAACTGTTTTTTTGCACCGCATATAAAAATTGAGACAGGAATGCCGTTTTTCCAGAGCATTTTGCAGTTGGACGGGAAATGTTCTGAAAATCAGGCAGACGCTTCAAAGACAGACAGGAGCGCAAAAAGGCAAGGTTTCACCGGTTTTGCTGAAAATCAGTATCTGTGTGCTGATTCTTGAATCCCGGCTCGAAAACATAATATCAAGGCGTGTCTGAGATGGAACCTTCCCGGATTGTTTATATGAGAGATAATTGGGCCTGTTATTCTTTATTGTTTTAATATACAAAATTTCTTAATATCATTTTTCATTAAAGAATATAATGCCGGTGCAATTTTGCCACATTCCTGTGAACGGGTAAAAAAATATTGCAGCGATTGGCTGTCATGGCTTTTATGCCGGAACTTTTGGCAGGCAAAATTAATTGCTGTTACGGGTTTCGCCGCAAATTACTTGGGTCGTGAATGTTTCCACAGTATAGAATTGCGGTTAATGCTAATGAGGTTTCCGGCGGTGATTCGCCTGTATTTTGTTTAAAAACTGGTGCTGCTTATGCGTCTTTCAAATTACTTTCTGCCTATTCTCAGGGAAAATCCGAAAGAAGCTGAAGTCATCTCTCATCGTCTGATGCTGCGGGCCGGTATGATTCGTCAGCAGGTTGCAGGTATCTATTCCTGGCTGCCATTAGGCAAGAGGGTGCTGGACAAGATTTGTACGATTATCCGTGAAGAGCAGAACCGTGCCGGGGCGCTTGAAATCTGGATGCCGACTATCCAGCCGGCGGATCTGTGGCGCGAAAGCGGCCGTTATGACAATTATGGCAGAGAGATGCTGCGCATTCAGGACCGTCAGGAGCGTGATATGCTTTATGGCCCGACGAATGAGGAAATGGTCACGGATATTTTCCGTTCCTATGTGCACTCCTATAAGGATCTGCCGCTCAATCTTTATCATATTCAGTGGAAATTCCGTGATGAAATCCGCCCCCGTTTTGGCGTTATGCGCTCACGTGAGTTTCTGATGAAAGATGCTTATTCCTTTGAGCTTGATCATGCAGGGGCGCAGGCTGCTTATAACCGTATGTTTGTGGCTTATTTACGCACATTTACCCGTGTCGGTCTTCGGGCCATTCCGATGCGGGCTGATACAGGCCCGATCGGCGGCGATCTCAGCCATGAGTTTATTATTCTTGCCGATACCGGTGAAAGCGCGGTTTTTTGTGATCGCAAATATCTGGATATGCCTGTACCAGGAGCGGATACGGATTTTTCCGATGACACTGCTTTGGCAGATGTTGTACATCGGTGGACGGAACCTTATGCCGCGACTGAAGAAATGCACGAGGAAAATGGCAGTTGGGCCGATATTGCTGTGGGTGAGCGGGTTACTGCGCGCGGGATCGAAGTCGGGCATATTTTTCATTTCGGGACAAAATATTCCGAGCCGATGGGGGCTACTGTCATGGGGCCTGATGGTAAGGAACGCCCGGTTTTTATGGGGTCTTACGGCATCGGGCCATCGCGTCTTGTTGCTGCGGCCATTGAGGCATCCCATGATGAAAACGGCATTATCTGGCCAAAGGCGATTGCACCGTTTGATATTGGTATCATCAATATGAAACCAGGTGATGCGCTGTGCGACCGCTTTTCGGAAATCTGTTGCCAGCAGTTGCAGAATGCCGGTTACGATTGCCTGGTTGATGATAGCCGGGAGCAGGCCGGTTCAAAATTTGCGACGATGGATCTGATCGGCCTGCCGTTACAGGTGATTATTGGGCCGCGCGGCGCTGCTGCCGGTGAGGCTGAGATAAAGGATCGCGAAAGCGGTAAGCGTGAGACAATGCCGCTTGAAGCCGTAATCAATCGCATTACAGGAAGCAAATGAATAAAACTGACATGTCTGTTGGCCGGCAAATCCTCCCGTTTGCCGCTTTTGAGTGGATGATAGCATTTCGCTATATGCTTCCTAACAGAAAGCAGATGTTTACATCAGTAATTACGATTATTTCGTTCATCGGCATTCTGATCGGTGTCTGGGCGCTGGTCGTTGTCATGTCGGTCATGAATGGTTTTCGTACTGAACTGTTGAACAGAATTCTTGGTATCAACGGTCATCTTGTCATACAGGCTGCTGATGGCACATTTGATGATTATGAAACGCTTATTCCCCGTCTTGATGCTGTCGAGGGAGTCAGGTTTATTCTGCCGGTCGTTGAAGGGCAAGCTCTGGCCCAGGGTGAAGCCGGCGAGGGGACGGGCGCGCTTGTCCGCGGTCTGCGCAAGCAGGATCTGGAGAAGATGACAATGGTGGCCAATAACATCAAGCAGGGGACATTAAAGGATTTTGACAAATCCGACGGAGTTGCTATCGGCACCGGTATGGCAGAGCGGCTTGGGCTGACACTCGGCAGTGAAATCCGCCTTATTTCTCCTGATGGCGATGTGACACCTTTTGGTGTTAATCCGCGGGTGAAAACCTATGAGGTTGTGGCGATTTATGAAATCGGCATGTATGAGTATGATTCATCAATTATCTTCATGCCGCTGGAGGAAACGCAGCTTTTCTTCAATCAGGAAGGAAAAGTGCAATCGCTTGAAACTTTTCTTGATAATCCCGATGATGTGGATGCTGTGTGGCCGCGCCTTGAAGAAGCATCGGGACGTCAGATCTACATGATTGACTGGCGCCAGCGCAATCAGTCATTTTTTTCTACGCTACAGGTAGAGCGCAATGTCATGTTCATCATTCTGTCGCTGATTGTACTTGTAGCGGCGCTCAATATCATTTCAGGCCTTGTCATGCTTGTCAAGGACAAGGGGCATGATATTGCCATTCTGCGCACTATGGGCGCACGGCGCAGTGCTATTATGCGTATTTTTATGATGACGGGCGCCATTATCGGTGTCAGCGGCACGTTTTTCGGTGTGGTTCTCGGCATTATAACCTGTCTTAATATTGAGCGGATTCAGTCCTTTATCTCGTGGGTATCCGGGGTCGATGTTTTCAATCGTGAGCTGTATTTTTTAAGTCAGCTGCCTTCGCGGATGGATGCAGGCCAGACAATCATGGTGATTATCATGGCGCTGCTGCTTTCCTTTCTGGCGACGCTGATTCCGGCCTGGCATGCATCGCGGCTCGATCCTGTTCAGGCATTGCGATATGAATAGAATGACACCGGTATTGAAACTTACGGACATTGATCTGCGCTACAGTAACAGTAACAAGCCGCTTGTCGTGCTTGACAGGGCCAGTTTTACGCTCAGCCGTGGAGAAATGGTAGCTCTTGTTGCGCCTTCCGGGGCAGGAAAATCGACACTGTTGCATATTGCCGGTCTGCTGGAGCGGCCTGATGGCGGTGAGGTTGAGTTATACGGCAAGTCCTGTTCGCAGCTCAACGATGATGAGCGTACGGCTATCCGCCGTTCTGATATCGGCTTTGTTTATCAGTTTCATCATTTATTACCTGAATTTACTGCGCTTGAAAATGTTATGATCCCGCAGATGATTGCCGGGCTTGACAGGAAGATAGCGCAAGGCCGTGCCCTGAAACTGCTGGAATATTTGCGGATCAGTCACCGTGCTACGCACCGGCCTGCCGAACTTTCGGGCGGAGAGCAGCAGCGTGTGGCTATTGCACGCTCGGTGGCGAATGTACCGCTTGTTTTGCTTGCGGATGAACCGACCGGGAATCTTGATCCGGTAACATCGGAATATGTTTTCCGCGCCCTTGCTGCGCTTGTGCGTCAATCCGGCCTTTCGGCATTGATTGCAACCCACAATCATACATTGGCCAAACAGATGAACCGACGCATTACCTTGCAAGCCGGAAAAATTATAGAGCTTGCCTGATATCCTGGAGATTGCCGCCGACGGATAAATTGTTGTGCAAAATACTGCTCCGCAATAAAAATACTGGACATAAAAATTGTGTGTTCCACAATAAAGAAGGCGGGAATCAGATAAACAGGTTGAAGGCGCGTGGCAGACAGTAAGGGCAAAGGGTGAAACCATGCAGAAAGAGCTGGTTAAACCAGGCTTCATTCACCTCAGGGTTCATTCTGCTTACTCCTTGCTTGAAGGCGCCCTGAAGGCTGACAGGATCATTGATCATGCCGTAGCAGATCATGAACCGGCAATGGCCGTGACTGATACCAATAATCTGTTCGGCGCCCTTGAATTTTCGCAAAAATGTTTCAAGGCCGGTATCCAGCCGATTATCGGTTGCCAGTTAACGATTGATTTTCAGGATGAAAAACCTGATCCGCGAATGGCAAGACAGCGGACATTATCCGGTTTTCCGTCAATTGTCCTGCTTGCAGCGACAGATAATGGGTACTCCAATCTTATGCATCTTGTCAGCCGCGCTTATCTCGACAAGCCGGATATGGAGCTTCCACATATCCAGGCTGCATGGCTTGATAGTCTGGCAGAGGGGATTATTGCTCTCACTGGCGGGCCGGGCGGCCCGGTTGATCAGGCATTTACAGCAGATAAGCCCGACAGGGCCATGCAGCGACTGGATATATTGCATGCTGCGTTCGGTGACCGGCTTTATGTCGAGTTGCAGCGCCATGGCCATTACGACCGGATACTGGAACAGAAACTTGTGGAACTGGCCTATGAAAAAGAGCTGCCGCTTGTTGCTACCAATGAAGCATTTTTTCTGAAGCGCGAGGATTATGAAGCCCATGATGCTTTGCTTGCCATTGCTGAGGGGCAGGTGGTTTCTGTCGGGGATCGCCGCAGGGTCACTCCTGATCATTACCTGAAAACCCGGCAGGAAATGGCGCAGTTATTTGCCGATCTGCCGGAAGCCCTTGACAATACAGTTGAGATTGCACAGCGCTGTCATGCCTGTACGCCGACAAGCTCCCCCATTCTGCCGCGTTTTATTGACCGTGGCGGTGACGATCCGGCTGCTGTTCTTGCCGCTGAAGCGGAGGAAATGGCCCGTCAGGCCCGGGAAGGACTTGGCAAGCGGTTAAAAACGGCCGGGCTGGCAGAAGGTTACACGGCTGAAGATTATGAAAAGCGGCTTGAATATGAGATTTCCATTATCAGCCGCATGCAGTTTTCAGGTTATTTCCTTATCGTTTCCGATTTTATCAAATGGGCCAAGGCTTGCGGCATACCCGTGGGGCCGGGGCGCGGTTCGGGTGCGGGTTCTCTTGTTGCCTATGCATTGACAATTACGGATGTTGATCCTCTGCGTTTTTCCCTGCTGTTCGAGCGGTTTCTCAACCCTGACCGTGTGTCCATGCCTGATTTTGATATTGATTTTTGCCAGGAACGGCGGGAAGAGATTATCCATTATGTTCAGGAAAAATACGGACGTGATCAGGTCGCGCAGATCATTACTTTCGGTACATTGCAGGCGCGTGCTGTTTTGCGTGATGTCGGCCGTGTGCTGGAAATGCCCTATGGCCAGGTTGACCGGTTGAGCAAGCTTGTTCCTTCCAACCCTTCCAATCCTGTATCCCTTGCCAGGGCTGTGGCCGATGAACCGAAATTTGAGGAAGAAAGGCAAAAAGATCCGATTGTCGGTCGCCTGATCGATATTGCCCGCAAGCTTGAAGGACTTTATCGCCATGCATCAACCCATGCGGCAGGTATTGTGATCGGTGACCGTCCATTACGGCAACTGGTGCCGATGTATCGTGATCCGCGATCCGATATGCCGGTGACGCAGTTCAATATGAAATATGTTGAACAGGCCGGGCTTGTGAAATTTGATTTTCTTGGTCTCAGGACACTCACTGTTTTGCAGACAGCTGTCCGGTTTATAGAACGCAAGGGAATCAGAATTGATCTTGCGCATATTCCGCTGGATGATGCTGCTACATATGCCATGCTGTCGCGCGGTGAAACGGTTGGCGTCTTTCAGGTTGAAAGTGCGGGCATGCGCAAGGCGCTGCTCGGCATGAAGCCGGACAGGATTGAGGATATTATCGCGTTGGTGGCGCTGTACCGGCCCGGGCCAATGGAAAATATCCCGACCTATAATGCACGCAAGCATGGGGAAGAGGAAATCGCTTCAATCCATCCGAAGATTGATTACCTGGTAAAAGAAACGCAGGGCGTTATCGTCTATCAGGAGCAGGTGATGCAGATTGCACAGGTTTTATCAGGTTATTCACTCGGTGAAGCTGATCTGTTGCGCCGCGCCATGGGCAAAAAGATTCGTGCGGAGATGGACAGGCAACGAACCCGTTTTGTTGACGGTGCGGTGGCCGGCGGCGTTTCCAGGGAGCAGGCAAATATGATTTTTGACCTGCTGGCAAAATTTGCTGATTATGGTTTCAATAAATCCCATGCGGCTGCCTATGCCATAGTATCTTATCAGACTGCTTATCTCAAAGCGCACCATCCGGTTGAGTTTCTTGCCGCATCGATGACCTATGATATGTCGAATACCGACAAGCTCAATGATTTCCGGCATGAAGCGGAGCGGCTGGGGATCAGAGTTGTACCGCCTTCAATCCAGACATCTTACCGGGTTTTTGAAGTCGGTGAAAATGCGATTTACTACTCTCTTGCTGCGATCAAGGGGGTGGGTGAGCCTGCGGTTGATCATATTGTAGCGTGCCGTGGCGCCAGGCCGTTTGAGAGTCTGGAAGATTTTTGTGAAAGAACTGACCCGCACATTGTTAACCGGCGGGTTTGGGAAAGCCTGACCAATGCCGGAGCTTTTGACTGTTTTGGCATAGCCCGTGAGGTGCTGCTCGCCGGTCTTGATACGATTATTGCCCGTTCACAGCGTCTGGCAGAAGATCAGGACAGCGGCCAGATTGATATTTTCGGCATGATAAACGGCTCCAGGGAGGCGCTGTTACTGCCGGATGCGACGCCCTGGATCGGTGCGGAGAAACTGCATCGCGAGTTTCAGTCCGTCGGCTTTTATCTGTCAGCCCATCCGCTTGATGAATACAAGCCGCTGCTTGCAAAAATGCGTGTGCAGGAGTGGGGCACCTTTGCAAATTCCGTGCGCAGGGGGGCCAGTGCAGGCAGACTTGCCGGTACGGTGAATGCCAAGCAAATTCGTAAAACCCGTTCAGGCAATAAGATGGGGATTGTTCAGTTGTCTGATGCGAGTGGCCAGTATGAGGCTATTCTGTTTTCGGAGGGACTTGCCCAATATGGTGGCTTGCTGGAGCCTGGCAATTCTGTTGTGATAACGGTCAGTGCCGAAAACAGGCCGGAGGGTATCAATCTGCGGGTTCAGACTGTGCAATCGCTGGAGGAAGAGGCAGGGCGGCTGCAAAAGGCCATGCGACTTTATCTGAATTCATCTGATGCGGTTAAGCATATTGCGCCGCACCTTGATTGTTCTGGTGACAGTGAAGTAAGCCTTGTTCTGGTAAAAGATCAGGGGGCGCAAGAAATTGAAATTACGCTTGGCAGGCGGTTTAAAATCGGCCCGCATATCGTATCTGCAATGAAAGCTGTTCACGGGGTGGTGAATGTTGAACTGATATAGGGGGTGGTTTTATCCATTGTTGCAGGGGCATCATTGAGACAGGATGATCAGTCTGACAGGGTGTGGATTGCTTTTTATACAGGGTGGTGAATTTATCTGAAAAGAACGAGATTGGAAAAATGATGTGGGAATAGCGGATGTACGGCAACTGAAAATTGCAGCAGCTGAAAAAGCACTTGATTTTGTAACGCAAGGTATGCGGCTTGGTATCGGAACAGGCTCCACAGCAGAAGAGTTTATCCGGCTGTTGTCGGCAAGGGTTGCGCAAGGACTTGCGGTTACCGGAGTGCCGACATCCGAGCGCAGTGCGGTTCTGTGTCGTGAGCTTGGAGTGCCTGTCACCACGCTTGATGAGATGCCCGGGCTTGACCTGACAATTGACGGGGCTGATGAAATCGGGCCGGAACTGAGCCTGATGAAGGGCGGCGGCGGCGCGCTGCTGCGTGAAAAAATCGTTGCTGCAGCATCAAAGGAAATGCTGGTCATTGCGGATCAAAGTAAGCTTGTGGAGACGCTGGGAGCTTTTCCCCTGCCGGTCGAGGTGAATATTTTCGGTCTTGCGGCTACAAGACAGGCAATAAAAAAGGCAGCTGCCGGGCTTGGCCTTGCGGGTGAACTCAGGCTTCGTACAAAAGACGGCACTCCGTTTGTGACGGATGGAGGACATTTAATCCTTGATGCATCTTTTGGCCGCATTCTTGCACCAGAAGAGCTTTCCGACAGTTTGCTTGCGATTCCCGGGGTTGTCGAACATGGTCTGTTTCTGCAACTTGCTTCCCGTGCTATTATTGCCTGTGGCGATGGCAGTATCAAGGTGGTGGATGTGTAATCCCTGCTGGAGAAATAACTTTTCTGTCGGACCAAACAGGATTATGATTTTTTATGGACTGGCTCGTGAATTCTTCGCGCCGCAGTGATATGGAGTAGGCTTTTCATGACAATAGCAATTTCTTTTCGTCGACTGGTTGCACTGCTTGGTATGGCGGCGATTTCAGGTCTTGGGTCTGCACGCGCGCAGGAAATCAGTGCTTCCCATCTTCAGGCTGCCAGAAAAACAATCGCAGCAATTCATGCAACCGATCAGTTTGATACTTTTCTTCCCCGTACAGCGCGGGAACTGAAAAATGAGCTTATGCGCAAGGATCCAAATCTGGAAAAGGTCATTTCACAGACAGTTGATGAGCAGGCGCTGGTTCTGGTGTCGCGGCGGGCTGATCTTGAGAAAGAAGCCGCACGCGTTTATGCCAAGCATTTTACCGAAGGTGAGCTTAATACAATAACAGAATTCTATTCTTCTGCCACAGGTAAGAAATTGTTGAAAGAAGGTCCGGAAGCCATGGCTGATTCTGTGGGTGCTTATGATATATGGCGTCAGGGGATTGCGCAGGATCTGGCTGCCAATGTCGGTAAGGCGCTTGGTGACAAGCTCAAGGCAAAGGGAAACAGCGGCGTAATTCCTGCTGTTCAGTTGCAGAAACCTGCTGTGAAATAATTAATCTGCCGGGGATTTTTGTATATAATCTTTCAGGGGAAATATCAGTTTTTTAAAGGAAATCTTTTATATGATGAGAGCGGCCATTGGCGGGATGGCCGCTTTTTTCATAAAAATCATGATAATGATTCTTTCTTTTCAGTTCCACATATGTGCAGGTTTGGCCCATACAACAAGGTTCAGCAAGGAACAAAAGGGAGAAGAACTTATGGTTTCGGTTACGTCACGGATTAAAGCAATTAAACAACCGAGGGGCGGGTATTTGCCTCCGAAATCCTTCGAGGTTACAGAGATTGACAGTGGGGGAGAGGTATTAGGCACTGAATCTGAAAATATTCACTCTTCTTTGGTAGGGCTTGCTGTGGATTATCTTACGCGGACACTGCTTTATGGAAGACCTGAGGACGCCTTCAAAATCTCTGTCAGGGGAGCTTCGCTAGTCGGAGAGGGGGAACGGGCACTAAAACAAGCTGAAAGTGTAAGAGACTTACGGCCTGAATCTATTGTTGTAGCCTGTCAGTTAGCCGGGTATGATGTTCTTTACAGAGCAGGTAGAGCAGGTTCTGATTATTATAAACCCGTTCAGGATATTTTACCTGATAGCAATACGATAAAGAATATTGAAATTATGGTTAATCGCGGTCTGGTCTTTTTCAGGGAATACGGCCCGGTTGTTAAAGAGGGTTTCACTTTTGAAGGGGGATACAGTGAGACGGTGAATGCGGGTGATGGAGATTTCGTTACGGCTGATACTTTATGGGATTTCAAGGTATCGAAGCAAGAGCCTGCAAGCACCCATACGTTGCAATTGCTCATGTACTATATTATGGGACGGCGTTCATTACACGAATATTTGCACGGAATTAAGCACCTGGGGATATTCAATCCTCGGCTTAACAGGGTTTATACCAGATCAGTAACAGAAATACCGGAAGAAATTATTAAAGGGGTTGCAAAGGACGTAATCTGTTATTGATATTACGAATTGACGGGAAACCCTGCCTTGCGGATATTCTGTCGTGCGTGGGCATGGTGCTGTTTTCCTGTTTTTCAGAAACTGATTCAAGCAGGTGCTGGTTGTTTACCTTCTTTATGATTGCTTTATATGTCTGCAAGATATCCTGGGTAAGGATAAAACAAATCTGGTACAGGACGATGGCTTGTTGTTATATGACGTGATGTTTCCTGGCCGGGGCCGGCCGGCTGTTTTCGACGCCTGTCGCCTGGCAAAAACAACAGAGCGGTTTCATGGTTGTGAAATGCTCATGAATATTCAGGTGGAGTTTCAATGTCAGCTTATGATTATGATCTGTTTGTGATTGGTGGTGGTTCAGGCGGTGTCCGCGCGGCGCGCCTGGCCGGAAGCATGGGCAAGCGCGTGGCAATTGCAGAGGAATACCGCATGGGTGGAACATGTGTGATCCGGGGCTGTGTGCCCAAAAAGCTGTTTACCTATGCTTCCGCTTATTCTGAAGTGTTTGAAGATGCCGCAGGCTTTGGCTGGGCTGTCGGGGAAGCGCATTTTGACTGGAAAAAGCTTGTTGCTGCCAAAAACAGGGAAGTTACACGTCTTGAAGGGCTTTACCGTCAGGGACTCGAAAAAAGTCAGGTAAGGATTTATCAGAACAGGGCAGTATTTGTTGATGCACATACCTTGCAGCTTGGCACAACAGGTGAGCGGATTACGGCTGAAAAAATTCTGATTGCAACAGGCGGACGACCGCAGGTACATGGTTTTCCAGGAGAGGAACTGTGTATTTCCTCCAACGGGATTTTTGATCTTGAGACATTGCCGGAATCGATTGTTATTGCCGGCGGCGGTTATATTGCTGTTGAGTTTGCCAATATTTTTCATGGGCTTGGTGTTGAGACCACGCTTGTTTACCGGGGAGATTTGATTCTGCGGCGATTTGATGGTGACTTGCGCCGCCTTTTACAGGAGGCAATGGAAGCCAAAGGGATTCGTATTGTTTGCAACACGATGATCGATCGTGTTGAAAAAAAAGGCAAACGGTTTGCTGTCATGCTGTCTGATAACAGGGAAATCACAGCTGATCAGGTTATGCTTGCGCTTGGGCGTATGCCCAATACTGACAGTCTCGGGTTGAATAAGGCCGGGGTTGCTGTTGATACGACAGGTGCGGTGATTGTTGATCCCTATATGCAGACCGGTGTTGATCATATCTGGGCTGTTGGTGATGTGACAAACCGTATCCAGTTGACTCCGGTTGCAATCCATGAAGCCATGTGTTTTCTGAAAACGGCTTTTGAGAACAAGCCGACTGTACCGGATCATAACCTGATCGCCACGGCTGTCTTTTCACAGCCAGAGATTGGTACAGTCGGCCTTTCCGAAGAAGATGCGGTGCAGAAATTTCCGCATGTTGAAATTTATCGGGCATTATTCCGCCCTATGCGTAATACTGTCTCAGGCCGGGATGAGAGAATGCTGACCAAACTTGTCGTTGACGGAGAAAGTCATATTGTATTGGGTGCACATATTCTGGGACCCGATGCAGGTGAAATGGCACAGATTCTTGGTATTGTTCTGAAGGGACAACTGACTAAAGATGTATTTGATGCTACCATGGCCGTTCATCCGACAGCAGCAGAAGAACTGGTAACCATGTATAGCCCGAACTATCGTTACCGTAATGGTAAAAGGGAAGAAGGCTGATGGGGAACGTTGATCAGGTTGCTGCTTTGCTCATTGCATTGTCTTGTCCGTTCCGGCTGCCTGATCAGAATGGAAAAATATGGCAGAAAGTTTTTCATAAATACTGGAAACACAGTTTACCTTGTTTTACAGACTGAAAATTTTGTAGAACAATGACGCAATCAATCTGGAGTCAGGACAGATTTTATTTAAATTCATATAAAACCTGTTCTTGTCCCGTATTTTTATGCATGTTTATTATCCGGAAGGTATACAACTTTCTAGAAAAAGGCAGGTTTTTCTATGACAGAGAACTGGACACCCCGATCCTGGAGATCAAAGCCGGTCAAACAGATGCCGAGTTATGTCGATAGCCGGAAGCTTATAGCTGTTGAAGAAAAGCTGCATCGCTATCCGCCTCTGGTCTTTGCTGGTGAAGCACGCGAACTGAAGCAGGATCTGGCCAATGTTGCTGAGGGGAAGGCCTTTCTTTTGCAGGGAGGCGATTGCGCCGAGAGCTTTGCCGAGCATGAGGCGGATATGATTCGTGATTTTTTTCGCGTTTTCCTGCAAATGGCGGTCGTCCTGACTTTTGGCGCTGCCAAGCCTGTGGTCAAGGTTGGCCGTATTGCAGGCCAGTTTGCCAAGCCGCGCTCCTGCGATATGGAGGTGAAGGACGGTGTGGAATTGCCAGTCTATCGCGGAGATATTATTAACGGCATAGAATTTGACGAAAAGTCCCGTACTCCTGATCCGGAGCGGATGTCCATGGTTTATCGCCAGTCAGCCGCAACGCTTAATCTGCTGCGTGCTTTTGCGCAGGGGGGATATGCTGATCTTGAAAATGTGCATGAATGGATGCTTGGTTTTGTTGGCAGCAGTCCACAGAGTGAACGTTATGAAGTTCTGGCAAGCCGTATTTCCGAAACGATAGATTTTATGTGCGCCATTGGCATTACGGCAAAGACCAATCCGGCATTGCGGGAGACAGCCTTTTTTACCAGCCATGAAGCTTTGTTGCTTGGTTATGAAGAGGCGATGACGCGGATTGATTCCACAACGGGTCACTGGTACGCAACCTCCGGCCACATGCTGTGGATCGGTGACCGCACCAGACAACCGGATCATGCCCATGTAGAATATTGCCGTGGAATTAAAAATCCGATTGGCCTCAAATGTGGCCCTTCCTTGCAGCCTGATGATCTTGTGAGGCTGATTGATACTCTTAATCCGGAAAATGAGGCAGGCCGGTTGACCCTGATTGCACGTTTCGGCTGTGACAGGGCAGAAGAATATTTGCCGAAGCTTATCCGCGCCGTGAAACGGGAAGGGCGTAAGGTCGTCTGGTCCTGCGATCCGATGCACGGCAATACGATTACGGCAAACGGTTATAAAACCCGGCCTTTTAACCGTATTCTCAAAGAAGTTGAAGTGTTCTTTGATGTGCATCGCGCTGAGGGGACGCATCCCGGCGGTATCCATATTGAGATGACCGGCAAGAATGTCACGGAATGTACTGGCGGTGCACATGCAATTTCAGTGGAAGACCTTTGTGACCGTTATCATACCCATTGTGATCCACGGTTGAATGCTGATCAGGCATTGGAGCTTGCTTTCCTTATTGCGGGGCTTTTGAAAAAAGATCGTGATTCACAATTTTTGAAAATTGCCGTGAACGGTTGACTTTTGGTTTTTCAGGGAAGGCAATATAATATTGTACGAATTTTCCTTGTCTTTTAATGTCCGGTGAGAAGCATTTTATGGTTATGAAAAATTCCAGGGATACAGTCAGGAGCTTTCGTCTGGCAGTTGCACAGTTGAATCCTGTTATGGGTGATATTGCCGGAAATCTTGAGCTTGCACGCGCTGCACGTGCAAGGGCTGCCGGAGAGAAAGCTGACCTTGTTCTTTTTACCGAGCTTTTTATCAGTGGCTATTCACCGGAGGATATGATTTGCAAACCCGCCTTCGTCCGTGCCTGTGAAGAAGCTGTGCAGGTTCTGGCTGCTGATACAAAGGATGGCGGCCCCGGTGTGGTGATTGGTCTGCCGGTTCAGCGCGAGAAGAAAATATATAACGCTGTCATGCTGTTGGATAAGGGCAGGATTATTGCTGAACGCTATAAGATTGATTTGCCGAATTATGGCGAATTTGATGAAAGGCGTGTTTTTACGCCTGGAGATGATGACCCGGAACCTGTTGTCTTCCGTGGTTTGCCGCTTGGCTTGCCGATTTGTGAAGATATATGGAATGACAGCGAATTCTGCAAGAAACTTGCCAGGAAGGGCGCACGGTTAATTCTGGTTGCAAATGCATCGCCGTTCAGCCGTGGCAAATCCGGCATGCGTTCCGATATTCTTGCCAGACAGGTGCAGAAAAGCGGGTTACCGGCTATCTATGCCAACCAGTTTGGCGGGCAGGATGAATTGGTTTTTGATGGCGGCTCTTTTGCCTTGACTGCGGATGGTAATCTTGCTTTTCGGATGAAGCATTTTCAGGAAGATGTAGCAACGGCTGTCTGGGAAGAAACATCCTCCGGCTGGCGGTGTGTTGAAGGGCCGTCTGCCCGTTTGGTTTCCGGTCTGGAGGCGGATTATAATGCCTGCATGGTTGGATTTAGAGACTATGTTAACAAGAATGGTTTCAAGGATGTGGTGCTTGGCCTGTCGGGTGGTATTGATTCTGCGCTCTGTGCGGTTATTGCCGTTGATGCGCTGGGGGCTGAACATGTACGGGCTGTCATGCTGCCTTATCGTTATACTTCTCAGGCATCTCTCGACGATGCGGCGGCCTGTGCCCGGCAGCTTGGTTGTGAGTTTGAAACCGTGCCGGTTGAAGCTGCTGTTGAGGGTTTCAGGCAAGTGCTGGCGCCACTTTTTACCGGAGTGATTGAAGGGGTGACGCAGGAAAACCTGCAAAGCCGTGTGCGTGGCACTATTTTGATGGCACTTTCCAATAAATCCGGTGCACTCGTGATCACGACGGGTAACAAATCGGAGATGGCCGTCGGCTATGCTACGCTTTATGGTGATATGAACGGTGGTTTTAACCCGATCAAAGATCTGTACAAGACACAGGTTTATGCTTTGAGCAAATGGCGCAATGCCTGTAAGCCTGAAAATGGCAAGGGGCCGGCGGGTGTTGTCATTCCGCAGAGTATTATTGATAAAGCGCCTTCTGCTGAATTGCGTGAAGACCAGACGGATCAGGATTCCTTACCGCCTTATCCGGTTCTGGATGGTATTCTGGAATGTCTGGTTGAGAATGATCTGGATGTTGAGATGATTGTAGCCCGGGGATATGACAGGACAACGGTTGAACGGGTTGAGCAATTGCTGTACATGGCGGAATATAAACGTCAGCAGTCTGCGCCAGGTGTCAAGATCACAAAGAAAAATTTTGGCTGTGATCGACGCTATCCGATAACAAATCATTTCAGGTCATTAAAAACGTCTTTACCAGGTTAAACGATCCGGCTTTTATTTTTCCTGCGGTTCTGGTGTATGACTGTCCCGTACTTTTTTGAAACAGAGGTCAAATGAAATCCATGACCCGTGTTCGTTTTGCTCCTTCTCCAACGGGCTATATCCATATTGGTAACAGCCGTATTGCGCTTTTCAACTGGTTATTTGCTATGCAGCAAAAAGGTCAGTTTATTTTACGGTATGATGATACGGATACTGAGCGCTCAAAAGCGGAATATATTGATGGAATTGCCGAGGATATCGCCTGGCTTGGCGTCAGGCCGGATGAAATTTATTTCCAGTCCAAACGGTTTGACCGTTATGGTCAGGTTGCCGGGCAGCTTAAAAAATCCGGACTTCTTTATCCCTGTTATGAAACACCGGAAGAGCTGGAGCGGCGGCGTAAGGTTCGTCTTTCACGTAAATTGCCACCGGTTTATGGGCGTGAGGCCCTCAGATTGACAATAGAGGAAAAGCAGGCATTTGAGGCAGAGGGGCGACGTCCGCACTGGCGTTTTCTGTTGCCGAATTTTTCTGAAAATCCTTTTGAGACCAGCCGCAGCGAAGTACATTGGGATGATGCCGTACGGGGCGGACAGACAATTGATCTTGCATCCATATCGGATCCAGTGCTGGTTCGGGCGGATGGAACCTGTCTCTATACGTTGCCTTCCGTGGTTGATGATATTGATACAGGCGTGACACATATCATCCGTGGTGATGATCACGTAACAAATACCGGTGTGCAGATCGCAATTTTTGAAGCGCTTGGCGCGTCTGTGCCGACTTTTGGCCATATCAATCTTCTGACAACAGTATCAGGTGAGGGGTTATCAAAACGCAAGGGTGATCTGTCCGTTCGCAGTTTGCGCGAAGCAGGGTTTGAACCGATGGCGGTTGCGTCATTGGCTGTTCTGATCGGTACATCGGGAAATGTTGAGCCATGTAAAACAATGAACGAGCTGGCGGAGCATTTTGATTTATCTTCTGTCTCAAGATCGGCGGCAAAATTTAATCCGGCTGATCTTGTTAATCTTAACCGGGATATTGTCCATAAACTGACATTTGCCGATGTTACCGAACGCTTGGCAGCCATGAGTATAACAGGAGAAAAAGCCGACGCATTCTGGCTGGCAGTGCGTGAAAATCTTGATACTCTGGCTGATGCGCATGGCTGGTGGAAGGTTATCACTGATGAAAGCCTGCATTTTACGCCTCTTTCCGGTGCTGATAGCCGGTTTGTGTATCAGGCTGCCCGGTTTTTGCCTGCGGAGCCATGGGATCGTGAAGCCTGGCAGCAATGGGTGGAGCGTCTGAAAAGAGAAACAGACAGAAGGGGAAAAGTTCTGTTCAAGCCGTTACGCATTGCATTGACGGGGTGTGAAAGTGGGCCTGAGCTTGCAGAATTGTTGCCTTTGATGGGCCGCCGTCTTGTTGTGCAGCGGCTGAAGGCGGAGTGAGAGCATTTTGCAGTCAGATGGCCCATCTGGCGTTCGCAACGATGTAATAAAACAAAGATGTAGAGTACTTTGACTTGATGCAATCGAAATCAAAAACATTGCATGAAGATGAGGCTATGGCCACATCCCGACAGGATGGGAAAAAATAAAAGTGCGCTTGAGCCGGTTATGCTTTTGTTAATTGCGAGAATGAACTACAACTGCTTCTGATGCTTCTGATGCTTCTGATGCTTCTGATGCTTCTGATGCTTCTGATGCTTCTGATGCTTCTGATGCTTCTGATGCTTCTGATGCTTCTGATGCTTCTGATGCTTCTGATGCTTC
>Ga0154004_1000005_pt1 | contig 136714 bp, 146 predicted proteins | sample TSFL088MetaG_FD_104727 | JGI IMG/M metagenome (GOLD analysis project Ga0154004, IMG submission 104727) | Attine ant fungus gardens microbial communities from Florida, USA - TSFL088 MetaG | ecosystem: Host-associated > Fungi > Mycelium > Unclassified | place: USA: Florida, Lake Talquin State... | reverse complement strand
CTGCTGATCTGCGTTGGAGGTGAAGAACCTGCATGCCTCGTGACTTGTGATGTGGAAGAACTCTGACCTCTCGGTTAAACAGAAGCAACAGACACGGCGACAGTCTATCAGATAGAGAGAGTTACCAAAGCGATTGCAAGTGGAACATTGGGTCGTACGAAGTGTTCTGTACAGTGTAGCACAGTCAAACGCGTCCGCCTGGATACTAATAATAGTGCGGATAATGTCAGGGCAATGCTCGATGATTGCAGTGTACTGGCGGACTGAGTCGACAAACTGCATTGCGCGGCAGCTGAGACTGCGGAAGCGAGTGAGGGAAGGATTGTCTAGCTGCAACAGGATCTCGATAATAACTTCTATGGAGAGCCTATTAAGCTGACTGGTGGAAAAACAGGTGGAGATTGACATGCAATCGTGTTAGCCATTGTCGAGCAGACAGCGTTTTTCGAGTTGTCCAGGGCTCTGTTGTTGTCTGCGTCCTGCGTAGATGCTGCGCAAAATTGAATGAATCATTTGTCGACACGTTCTCAGACCAAGCGGAGGCGAAAATCTCTAGCTTATTATTATGATGTGATCATACTTTTCACAAAAGTTCTGTCACAGTGTGACAGTCACATTTATGCGGCCAGTTGCCCGCTGCAGACTGTTCCGCAAAGCCTATCGACCATGATGGTAAAGTCAATTCCGAAGACGCTGGCATACACACTCAGTAGCCAATAAATTTGCTAAGGACAACCCGTCAACCTCGTTGTAGTTAGTTTCTTCCATATTCGCGCCTTCTATCGCTGCTCAATTCTTATCCTATTGACTCTCCCAATGGCATCCCTGGAAACATCAACGACGTGAAGATGGATGAACGGCGTCTTTCATGACATTCATATGGAAGATGGTGATGCCCGGCTATCAACAACCTGAGAGTAATCTCAGTGTCATGTTCAGGATCGCAGGAAAAGGATGAGGAGCACCTCCTACAAAGCTGCAGAGAGTACACTCAGACGCAGTCAAGGAATCTGAAAATGTGAATGTTTTCCTGTCATGCGCCGTTGTAGGCGCGCTAATGTTTTGCCACTCGCCGTAAGTCCACAACACCACCTCCAGTCTCTGTTGCCCCGAGTCCTGTGCTTCTCCTCAGCGCCACCATTCCTTGACCCTGTCACACTTATCATCTCTACTCCAATGAGTTTTTCCACCAGCTCGCACCTATCCTCAAAATTCCAACACCAGAAATTCTTCGCACCATAATGCTGGCGAATTCATCCCCGATTTCTGTCTGGTTATTGAGAATAGCAAAAAGGCTGCCTCCCAGGCATTTAACGACCTGGTTACATGCGCCTTATGTGATGACTCTGCAAGTTTTGAGCGCACGTATTCTTTAGAGATCAAGGTGGAAGAATACTTGTACCCACTCCTAGCATCCGATGGTTTGACCGTTGTCATCAGATCCTTCTCCGCCACATGTTGTTCATGGAATCACGACACTGTTTAGTTTGATCCTGTCCACTTTGACGATCAAGCGTATATTATTTGGCCAAAGTACTCACCCGACGGGAGACTCTTCGCATATAGGTCTTACCAAGACTCTCACGCCCGAGTCTGGGACACGCGAACTGGTTAAGTCGTTGGCAAATTTCCAAGCGTGGATGCAATTGCTCTTTCACCTACTCACAGACTCATCGCTGTTTGGCATAGATACACCAAGACAATATGCCTCTTTGATGTCTATACCGGCCACCCGTACGATAGAGTTTTGTGTCAAAGAAACGCAAACATGGCGTTTATACGAGCTGGAACAAAGTTGGCGAACTATTTCCCTAACTTTGGCTTGAGAATATGGGACATAGCAGATCTCACGGATGAATACTGGCATTCCACTTGTGGATATGAGCTTATATCGCGAGGCATGCGAGATGGATGGGTAACGGGTCGGAACGATAAGTCACTGTTTTGGGTCCCAGCCGAGCAGAGGAACAATCTATGCGTGCTACCATCGCCTAGAGTGGTAATTGTAATAACTCAAGAGAAGGCGACGAAAGTGGACCTCTCTAAATCAAGGCTCAGCAGGAGGTGGATGGAACACATTGACAAAGAGTGGTTGAGAGAACTCGAACGAAGGGAGGTAGGAAGTAAGAAATCAAAGTGGGTCTTGTTCTCAGCTAAAGTGCTTGTATGTGAATAGGTGAACTGGCGGGACGAATCCGCAGAGCTCGCAGCTCTATTCGAGTTGTTGTTTGTCCCTCTTAAAAGATGCCTTTGCTTTAGCGAGTCTAATTGTCCAGACTATTCTCTGTACCAAATTCATCAAAGTAATTAGAATGAATATTAGGTGTCCCTATTGGGAAGGAAGAAAGGTGGATATGGACAAGTGTTTTTATATAAAACTAGTCATATAGTGCAACAGTCCAAGCCCAAGCCTCACATGAAAAGTGTGATCAAAACGTTATCAACCCCTTTTTCAGTAGTTAACCTATCTTCCCTTCGCCTCATTCCAAAGACTTGAAAGAATCAAGACAAATCCAGACACTGGACACACCAACGTCTTGACCCTCACAGTGAAGAAAATAAAGAGAAAAGAATATTCGGTATGCATCTCAGTAGATTTCGCACGAAGAAGCTATTATTTTTGTGTATCTTCTGGCTCTAAAACCTGGTATTGCATAAATCAAGAAATAACTGACACGAAACTGCCGGGGAGCACTCTTGGAACCCATAGATTGCAATTGACCGTGACCATTCATCCAATTGCTTACACTATCTTCAACACTTCTGCTAGGTTGCTTTTGTACACCTCTCAAGGAGCTAGGGTAGCAATGAGCAAGGATGACGAAGTAAATGAGGGACAGTGTGAGGACAGCGGCTGAGTCGGGAGAGTCTTAGTCGGCGCGTAACAGCATTCCTCAACTTCAAATAAATAACATGTTGAACTTGACAGAGTAGTACCATGTCTATTTGTGCGAATGGATGTACATCCGATCCCTACGATGTAATGGGTAGTGAAAGGTTGAGGGAAAATAGATTGGGGCTCTATGTATTCGTCCAAGAAGAATGACAGAATCAACACACAAGCCTTTACAGAGCACTTGAACGATAAGTCCGGGACCGGATGTAACGTAAATACATCTCTGACCACGTATTCTCGTCACGAACGATATACATTGGAATGGACGATCGAGGACATGGGCTATATTTTGACCTAAAAATGTTTTGCCTGTATCTGGTGGCCCAACAAATAGAAGTGTTGGGTCCTTGGTTGATGAAGTCTGTCAAGCAGGTTTATCTGTGCCGATAGGAGCAACAGTTTTAGCTTGTTGAGCGGGCTCCTCGGGTGCAGCTTCCTTATCCGTATTAAATTCTTTGAGACCGACTACTGCAAGGTGTTCAAGCGGCCGTTTCTTAATTCTTCTAGACCAGAGTGATCTGCATCAAGTTGAGCTGAAGATATTGTCGCAAATAACGGAAGAGGAAGTAAAGAATGGTGATTACGACGAGCTGGGCGAGGGAATTGAGGTTAGGCACTCGAGCTGCATAGTGAATATGAGTGGAGTCGCCAATAAAAAGGATGAGACATACATAACTCCCAATGACACTATTTTCCACGCTCCCTTGACGGATTCTGTTGAGCCTTCTCCATTTCATAATATCCATCTTCCTCTCCTTGGTATCAGATTTCATGACCTCAATCTCCTTCAGAGCAGCCAATTCATTTGCTCCATACTGGTCGTCATCGTCTAGTTCACTTGTGGAAGCGTCACTGGCGGGGCTATATACAGTTGAATCACTAACCCCCCTTTGGAGGACCGGGTTGAATGGTTGTGGGTTATTGACGCAAAAAGAATTTTTTCTATTGCTTGGACACTGACTTGGCTGCGGCGGAAGCCATTTTCTTTGATACCTCAGATATGGAGGCCTCCTTAGGAAAATGTCAGCGGCAATGAACAAATGAGCATTGACATCTGGAGTGTTGAAGACAGCTAAACGGATGGTGAAAAGGGAGGGAGAGGCAACAAGAATTGGAACTAACCAAACTTGCCGCTGTAGTCAGTATCGCTGCTCCCAATGAGAACGTCAGCCATCCAGGGGGTGCGAACATTGGCTATGTCTTCGAGCACGGTGACAATTTTGATGTAGCCCTCTCTGCCAGCCAGCTATGTCAAGTTCCGAGTTCATACAGCGTGTTACTTGAGCCGTTTAGCCATCGCAGATCCTCGACTCAGCGTCCACCTTCGCAAAGCCTCATTGACTGCCTCATATTTGCCCGGTCTCCCTAACTCCTTAAGAGGTGTGCAGAGGTGATTTGGTAGAAGCGTTGAAGAGCCTGGGGTTCTCGCATCTGAGTTGAGTATCGGACACTTTCCACGAGTCAAGGCGATCAAGAACATGCTCAAAACTCTCCTCAGGCTTCTTCAACCGACATATATGATCGTCCTGTGATAGTGCGAGCATTTGTATGATGTTAAGCCTAATAGAGGTCTTGTTGAATGATGCAGTTGAAATATAAGCTTGTGTTTGTATCAATTTTCATCAATGTCAATGAAAAAATCATATTTTTTATTCTACAAAAGCACACTGAGACCATTCATTATAATTACTTCGACAGAGGCGCAGCAGTCGTAAGTACAGGGAATAGTGGGTATCCTTAGACTCGCTGAAATGAAAACATTATTGAGACACAGAGAGCAAAAACTCGAGTAGAGCAGCGAGCTCGTCCTAATCTCCTGTTCATGTATTTGAACATCTTCAAGTACTCTGGTTGAAGACAGGACGCACCTTGTTTCCTTACTCTAGCAGCTTTATTACCTCCTTTTCCTTTTTCTCGAGTTCTCTCAACCACCCTTTGTCGATGCATTCTGTCCACTTTCTGCCGAACCTTGAGTTAGAGTAGTCCAGGATTGTTGTGATTTGGGACCCCTTAATCAGCTCTCTGGGCGGTGGCACGTACAGACCTTGCCTGTTCTCGACTGGTACCCAAAACAGTGGCTCATTATCTTGACCCACCATCCATCCATCCTTCATGCCTTGCAGCATAAGCTCATATCCATCAGTGGAATGCCAGTGCTCAGCTGTGAGATCTGCTATTCCCCAAACTCTTATACCAGAGCCGTAGTCATAGTTTGCCAACGCTGTTCCATTTTGTATAAATACCATAGTTGCAGGTGCTTGACCCAAAATCTGAGCGTGCAGATGGCCAGTATGGGCATCAAAGAGACGTACTACGTTTTCACGTATGGGCCTAAGAGCAATGAGTCTTTTGCAAGGGGAGTGGTCAATCAGAGCAGGTGAGAGGGCAATTTGATGTACTTCGGGTACTGGAAACTTGGAAACGAGTTGGCGAGTTCGTGTGTCCCAGACTCGGACGTGGGGATCTTTGGAAGACCAATATGTGAGGAGTTTCCCGTCGGATGAGTACGCAGGTGGGGGATGCCCGCAAATTCGATTGTCAAAGTGGACAGGATCGTCAAAGTGGATAGGATCAAACTGGGTAGTCTCATGATTCCATGAATAACATGTGGTAGAGGAAGATAAATTCATGACGATGACGGTCAAGCCATCAGGTGCCAAGTACGGACTTCCGCCACTCTTGATGTCGCAAGAATATGTGCATTTGAAACCTCCGGGATCCTCCCGATGCCAAACTCGTAATAATAAGTAACCATGTGAGATGGCGCATATAACAAGGTCGTTGCATGTTTGGAAGGCGACCTTCTCAATCTGGACATCCTTTCTCGGCCAGAGGTCGAACGAAACACACTTCTCCGGGTGCATTATATCGCATATGGTGATGAGAGACTTGGACAAAAACGCTACCTGTTCTTCGTCTGGGGAAAATGCAATTTCCATGTCGTCTTTGTACTCGATATCTGTATGCGCTATGACTTTACTAGTGGTTGTATCTAGGAGTTCGACGCTGTGAGATTGCTGTGAACTTCTGACTGCCATCTTTTTAGATGGTGAAATTCTAATAATTTGTTGTACATCTCGAGTGTCCGTAGTGTCAGTCTGATTGATCGCCAAATTCTCCAGGTCCAGGTCCCACATCCTCACACTCCCATCCCAATATCCAACTAAAGCTCTGCGACCATTGCGTGATGGACAGATACTTTGTACACTTGAGCGGGATGCAGGCTTCCGGATCGTTTTCGAGCCGGTCACAGAGACATCCCATATTTCCGCTCTGTAATCTCGTACGATAAATAGGTAACTGGTAGGGGGCGAATGAATAACGTGTGGTTTACTACAGAAATGATCGTAATCAAAGCTGAAGGGTGCCATCTCTTGTGTATCCAATCTCGAAAGGCAAATTTGGTAAGTGTGCCCACCACCAGATATGACCATCAAAGTGTCGCTGGTTGGAGAACAGTAGAGAAATGGTAAATCTCCACGAGGATATTTGAATTGTTGGAAAATCTTGCTATCTTCCAAGTTCCATAATTCAATGACGTTCTCAGACCTCTTTAGTAAGACCAGAAAACACCCATCAGGAGAAAATTGGGCATCAAGAACATCATTCACCTCCAACAGCCTGCTGGATATTGATTTGCCATTGCTGGCGTCCCAGAACTCGACCAGAATCCGAGTTGCACCAGTGGCCCAGGACTGGGCCCAAATCCAACTTGCATCTTTATTTCCAAAGTCGTCCGAATTTCCATCTTTTTTCATCGAGGCAATTCTTCCATCATGACGAACAAAGGCAAAATCAGAGCCCTCAATTCGGAACTGCTCCTCACCCATCTCAATGTCTCAAATTGCTGCATAAGAGCTGTATTGGAGTAGAATATGCTTCCCAGCAGGACTAAAGCAGGCATTATGCGTATGGCGAAATGGGTCTAAAATGCAACGACCTGTTTCAGAGTCGCAGATATACAAAGTAGTGCCTTCTGATCTGGATGATAATGACCCCGCTGATCTGTATAAAAATCTCTCTTCATCTGGTGAGAAAGCCATATCCTGCACACGATCTTTTTGGTGCTCTGCAGTGAAGACCGCCATTGGCCATTTACTAGATTTCCCTTCAGTGACCACAGATGTATTGGGAAACCTCGAGCGGAATTTTCTAGCAACATGAGATTCCTCAGGTGCGAAGGGGAGTGCAGAGAGGTATACATGAGGAGCGGACTGTGAAATTGGAACAATGAATGCAGAAATGAAGAGAAGGGCATCATGGATAAATAATGTCAGGCTATCATCAGGATTGAGGAACTGGCCAGCCATCATCAGACGTGTTGCGGAGAAATGAGCTGGAAACACACCTTCCATGATAAAGCCCTTTTCAGGATCGAAGACACTTCATACGCTTTTCCAAATAAGCTCATTGTCTCTATCCAGAACAGTAGTTTTTCGTGCATCACGAACTTGACTCCCTCCTTCAGCTTCTGGTCAGACAGCTCGTCAGACAGAACAAGATGGTCTGCCCAAAATTGAGATGAATATAAAATGAATGGAGGGATTGTGGATTTGACATTAGGCGGAACATCAACATTGTTTATGATCGAAGAGTCCAAGCCACACATATTGAAATGGAGCCACCACATTCATCCAATGCGTCTATCACAATCACTGGAAGCTCCTCACGTGGAATGATATCAACCAGTGCAGATAATGGTTCCTCAATGAGTGATTTAAAAAGCCGGTCAATGTCGGATGAGCTCTGCCCTAGATCGCCTTGAGCCAAGTGTTGTCGAAGAGAAGGGAACAAGCGGGCAAGACCGCAGGCGACAGTGCGCCATAGGGCACTTGTGGTGATGGTAGACTCCGAGCGATCGAACCGGAATGTGATTACATGTCGTTTCTGGTCCACTAGCCGATTGGCAATGCTAGCTGCCAAGGCGGATTTCCTAACACCAGGGGATCCCCTTATCCAGATCACATTGGGGCCATTGACGTTCTTGATTTCGTTTTCAATTTCTTGTAAGATGACAGTCCGGGTGCCTTTCATACATGATTCGCGCAGGGGAAGCCTATTCCCCCCTATGGCTCGCACCAGATCATCCAGCTCCCTCTTGTCGGCAGCTGTCTTTGCATCCTTTGCTATGGTGGCTGATAACAACCATAAATCAGTCATATTGAATAATGAATATTAGGCACAAAATCATACCTTGCTCTACTCGGATCTCTAGAAGAAGATCACGCTCGAATTTACCGCAAAAGCATCCAGTTTCTTCCGTAGCTCAATAGCTTTATCCTTATGAGGGGCAGCAAGGAGGTGTTTGGCTGCGACCAATGACTCAGTCGTCAATTCATCTTATCAAACTGGATACGCACCTGACCAGCTTTCGAGCCACTGATCAATAAAGTCCACTACTTCTTCCGCCATTCTAGGAAATCCACAGATAGTTAAACTCAGTTCGTCTTATTTTGGAACTTCCTTGAGCCGGCCCATCTGGGAAGCTAGGATTCCAATGCTTTCTGCCATTCTTTTCATTTCTCTGTAAGACTCATCTTGAGCCTTGAAATGCTGCAAAATTTATCAGTATCATTCACATTGGAGATAGAAAAGGGAGCCAACTTTGTATATCACATCGATACTCGAAAACACCGATTTCGCTATAGAATTCAGCTGCTTTGAGTTAGATAACGCAGATGCGTGCCAGTCAATGATGATTTACCCCACTGATAGCCGTTCCGAGCTCAATGAACATCCCAGCCACATCATTTGCAGAACCGAGGCGATACAAAATAGGCCGGAAATTGTTCAGGCCCTCCATCGTCCTCTTGATTTGCCCGTCCAGGGCGCTCAGGTCCTACATTTGGACTTGAGTAGGCAATCTACATGTTGACAACAACCATGATAGCCTACCTCGGCGACGATCCAGAAGTGTAATCCTGGAATTCCATCGGGGAGTTCCACCTTGAAATTGGCTGAAGTATCCTGAGCACACTTGGAACGATCGAGGAAAAGATCAACCTACATTTGGTTCCTTGCTGTGTTTGCGATACCAGGTGATCCCAAAGATCGTCGAACTTGACGGTGACTTTACACAGAGGGTCGTCCTTTGAATAATGTGCAAGACTGATCTTCCGTCGCAGAGGATGCTTCCTGTGTATCTCGATATCTAGGTCAATTCCTTTCTTGAGAATACTACATTGTACGAATGTTTAGCACTACCTATGTATGGGGAATCCAACTCACCATTTGCTTGTCAACTTCAGATGCTGCTCTTCCTCAATGTTTTTCTTGAGTTTCCCTTTGGTATCTCGAAGATGGGTAGAGCCATCCGACTTGTCAGAGTGTCTGACAATGAGTGATTGTGACAATGGATGATCAAGCTACCCAATGAATTCTAGATGCAGTTAAGCCTACTGATAGATTGAGCCGATGAGACAGAACTCGCCGACAATTCGGATAGTTGGTACCATAGTAGTAGTTTCACCTGAGTTTGCCATTGATTCAACTTTGGGTGGAGGGAGCAGGAAACAACGTTGCGAACGTGGATATGATGGTGGACAAAGCTGTAGAACCATCCAAATAAGCTGATACTGCCTCACCGAATACAACGGGTGGAAATTTGGTTATCATTGTCCAGACATATCAGAAGCACAGCCAAGTCACAAGTGGCCCAGCTTGCATCAGCCGTTTTGTTTCGGCTGACCTGGTCTCCAGGTGAACTTACTGCATCCGGTATGAAAAGCACAGGAGACCTCATGTCTTTGGGTGAGTGTTGCCTTTTGTTTTCTCACCACTGTCCTGATGTCCTGTTTTACTCAATCCAAGTCGACTTTGAATACTATGAAAGGAAAGAAAATGCAAACGTTACTGCTAGTCTCGCAAAGGGAGAGCCATCTCATCGTATCGACCACGATTGATATCTTGAATTGCTAAATTGGCATCAGTATATTAGTATAGTAAAGAAGGATAGACTGAACATTTATTTGACACATCTAGCCCTTTGTGAAAGGGATCACATGACCTTTTTTTTTTTTTGTAATCAGCATTTATATTCCGCAACAAGCAAACTAGTGTTAAGACGCGGAGAGCCCCAAAGGGGCCCAATGTCAGAGGTGTGTCTACAGGAGGCATATGGCCAAAGGTGTAAGGTATGGGCGAAGTTTAATAGTAGAGAGGTAGGGTAGCAGTGTGTTTGAAGGAGCAGTATGGCGGCGGTAGTAGAAATAAAACAGGCAGTTGTAACCTTTTACCCAGAAGTAACGAAAGCTTTCCTGGCCAGTACCCCGAAGCCGGAGTCCTGCCATCCCAATGCCAATGACAAATCCTCCCACAACTCCTAGCCCAGGCCACCAGTACTGAGGTCTCAGCCCCAGACGGTGTTATAACATTGGTAAGCACCCCAAAGGGCTCTCACTGCGGTCTGCAACAGTGGGCACAACGGGTGGGTATGGTATTTTCGGCCCGAAGGCCTTCCTGAAGCACCGGCCCAGTCGCACGTACCTTTGAGTAGGGAACCGAACCCTCTCTGCATCGCCGGGACCTAAAAAGGTCTCCCTGGAGCTCGGTCTCGGGCCTAGCGAGTCTTTGGACTCGGATGTCCCTAGCCGGGAGCTGTAGAAAGCTCAGAGGATGGTTGAGGTTGACAGGGGGGCCATTGGGCCATGGAAGTAGTAGTGAGCTGGCAGGCCGTTGGGTACAGCGCCAGCTCGGGTATATTCACGGGGCCTTGACGTTGGAAGGGTGATTTGGAAGCGAACAACGATAAGAGACGTTGGAGTAGGGGATTAATGAGAGGTGTTCGGTAGGATACTGAACACCCGGACACAATTAGCGCCGGTGATGGTGGTACGAGATCGACATGACCATAAAATAACAGGAAGAATAGTTGTGTCCCTAATAGACTTCTTCTCTAGGGGACCTCATCTAATAACTTACCCGGCAGAAACTCCTCTCATGTCGGTCTTACGAAGACTCCCACGTCCGAGTCTAGGACACGAATTAGCCAACTCGTTTCCAAGTTTCCAACGTCCGAGGTGGATGCAATTGCCTCTCACTTACTCTGTGGTTGACCATTCGCTTGGCGAGAGACTTGTTGCTCTTGAGTTCGAACGTGAAAACGCAATACGTCTCTCTGATGCCCATATCAGCCATCTGCACGCTCAGATTTTGGGTCAAGCATACGCATACATGGCGTTTATACGAGATGGAACAGCGTTGGCATACTATTCCGACGACTTTGGTTTGAAAATATGGGACATAGCGGATCTTGCAATTGACCACCGGCACTCGACTCGTAAGCTTATACTGCGGCGCATGAGGGATAGGTGGTGGGGGCTATGAGCCGCTGTTCTAGGTCCCAGTCGAGGACAGGAAAGATCTGTACGTGCCACCGTCCAGAGTGATGATTGAGGGGTCCCAAATGTCAATAATCAAGGCTCTGCAGAATGCATCGACAAAGGGTGGTTAAGAGAGCTCGAGAAACAGGAGGAGGTAGGAAACCTGCTAGAGTAAGAAAACAAGGTGTGTCTTGTCCTCAACAGAAGTGCTTGAAGGTGTTCAAATACGTAAACAGGAGAGTCGGACGAGCTCGTTGTTCTACTCAAGCTTCTGCTCTCGCAGTCTCTCAAGACATGCTTCACTTCCGCGAGTCTAAAGGCACCCACTACAATAGTTGAATCACAGGGAGTATAGTTTTGAAGCAGAGATAGACAGGCCATGGACTTGCGCGTGGGGATCACGAGCTCTGGCGTCCAAGAGATAGATTGGAAGAACATTACAAGCACAATTTATAAACGAGGGGAGAGCTACTTATCTCAAATGCCAGGAGTTAAGACGAATGTGTACATCCCAGCCTTCGAATAAAAAGTGTAGGCATCTTAAACACGGTTACAAAACCACAGTTTGCATAGTAGATTCATAGGCAATAGTTTTGTAACTAAATTTTGATATCCAATCATCAATCCACTGCGATGCATGGATACAGAAGCATCGAGCACCCAACATACATTCAGAAAGAATACAGCACGGCTGGTAAACCATGGGGAACTAAAGGCCGATATGCGAATGAGTCTGGAAGGAGCGAGACAACCCGCATGGACTAGACACGATACACAGCTGAATCAACGATTATCGAGGTGACCACCTACTTCTGGCAGAGGAGGCATTTGTTTCATAATTGTAGCAATTTGTCGTTGTAGTCAGTATCGCTGTTCCATTGAGAACGTCGACCATCCAGGGAGTGCGATCATCGGGTATGTCTTCGAGCATGGTGACGATCATGATGTAGTCCTCTTGCCTAGCTAGACATAAGATAGCGCGAGCAAGTCTATCGAGAAGTCAAAGAGTGACCTGTTTGAACCTTGCAGTTGTTTCCTTATTTCAGACCTTATCTGCGGGGAGATAGTCTACTTGGAAAGAAGGTGGAGAATCGGAGAGAGGAGGATCGTAGGGGTGACCGTGGAGGGGTTTCATATGGGCGAGGAGAGAGATGAGACAGGCCTGATTCTAGCTGCGCGTTGACAGCTTCTCGTACAGCTGTGCCCCACTCTGTGAGGGATGGGGCATCGTTGAATGGCGGGGAGAGAGGGACGACGGCAACGACAGAAAAAGCGCTGGAGTGGTTGGTGACGGCATCGCCAACATCGTTAATGACAGGAAAGATGGCTGGTAGCGAGTGCAGCACAGATGGAGCCACAACCCAAGACGAGGTCTGATCTACAAACGGTAAGACCACTCAGATCACATTCCTATCCACAATAATCAGAGTATTGCACCCATCACAAAACACGCTACACACTGCATCAGATCCAATTGCGCGTGCCGTTCGAGATCCCGCGCCCAATGAAATATAAGTCGTCCATAGATTGACCCACATGACAGATGTGCAATAAGCGACCACAGAGAAGAGAGGGCCCTTACCGTGAGGATAGAGTGATGTCCTTTAACAAATAGTAACATCAGATGAAAGTCAAAGAAATATCACAACAGCTATAAATAAGCGACAAACCATTATGCTGCCACTGATGACCGGGAACAAAGTGTCGATATTCATAAGATAAGCATCGGCAAACAAAGATTGATCAAGCTACACAAAGTAGCGACAATAGTGAATCTACTGATATACTTACAGTTATCATCTTTTGCAAGGTTGTTGATGGCCCTTGGTTAAATAAGGCTCCAATCACCTCGTTCAAATTTGTATCTCAAGCTGTTAAGTAACTATGGGAACACAGGCAGAGAAATAAGAAACTCGTAGGAGAATTACGTCTATGATTTGCAGTATGTTATATGCATTGAGTAAATGGAGAAGGGTGGACAGACATCAAGCTAGCATGTGAAATTAATCGATGTCGATCGATCATTGCAGTGTGAAACAGTGTATGATGTGACAATCATACAATGTTGAATTCGTAATGGGGTATGTGACAGCCAATGAGAGTGGTCTATATATATTTGTCCAGATCGTGATCGATTGACAAAGATCGTCTACGTCAACTGATACCAGTACTAGTGAGATGTTAATTCAACTGTTAGAGGGTTTCCGTATGTGATTTCAAAGGTTGTGCCAATTAGACGATTATGTGTCCAAATACTGGAAGGAAGGTATCTACTCAACCGAGTGCTTGCACTGTATATCAGAAATTAAGTCACCACATTGGGGGAATTATAACATTGATGTTGTATTCAATAACTGTCTAGGAGGTGATCAACATTCTTCAAAGGGTATAGAACATCTGTGTTCCCTGGTCCGTGATGGGAGTATCCAGACATAACAGAGGGATGGTGAAGCCGTGAGTATAAAGTGTTATTCTGTATTGTTTGATCTGGCAGCGATCATCACTGTACTACATGGATTCCAATCATGAAATACGCTGAACTCCATTAAGAACGTTTGCACAAAGGACGACAAATATAATTTAATGATTACCATTGTGAGTACTTTGTTTGGACATTTTTGATCATTGCATCAGGCACCTGTTGATCATTGTATTTTGATGATTTTCCGGCCATCAAATGTGATGGTCATTGTTTGTTGCTTATTTACAACTATTGTGACAAGACACGTTTTTGACGTTAAAGGACATGACTATCACGAACTGTCTGTACGTTTTTGTGGACTTTCTTGAACTCAAGGTAAGCTCTCTTCTCGGTGGTCGTGGGATTTTGATTTGACATAGTGTGCGGTAGGTTAGGTGTGGACAAGAATGTGATTATCCATCAGACCTCGTCCTGGGTAGTGTGCAACCATCAGCTATCTTGCTCCAGACGTCGGATATGCTCTCATTGACCTCGTCAACAACTTCAATGTCTTTCCCATCGTTTTCTCCCTCTCCTTGCTACTTGAAAATGCCGCCCCAGACCTCGCAGACTGGGATACGGCTGCATGAGTCCTGGACATCCCAAAGCCTCCAACACACAGCTCGAACAAGGCCTCTCTCGTCTTTCTCCTTGCCCATATAAAATTCCTCTGCCCTCCCCTCCACGACCCTCCTCTCTCTCATCTTTTACCCTCTTTCCAAGCCCATTATCTCCCCACAGACAGGAAAATGACTGCACAGTTCAAACGGGCCACTCTTCAACTGCTTAATAAAATTTCTCGTGTTGCCTTACAGAGGACTACATCAAGATTGTCACGATGGTTGAAGACAACCAGTGCTTGCAACCCCTGCATAGCCGACGTTCTCGTTGGAAGCAGCAATACTGACTACAGCTGCAAATTTGGTTAGTCCCAATTCTTGGCCCTTCTCATTCCATTTTCACCATCCGTTCAGTCATACTCAACACTCCAGATGTCAATCCTCATTTGTTCATTGCCCCTGACATTTTCCTAACGAGGTCTCCATATCTGAGGCCTCAAAGAAAGTGGCCTTTGCTATAGCCGAGTCACTCTTCAAGAAATACAAATAATTCTTCTTGTGTGAACAACTCGCAGCCATTCAATCTGGACTGTCCATTCTTCAAAGGGGTGTTAGTGATTCAACTGCATATAACCCTGCCAGTGACGCTGCAAAGTTTATTCCAAATACATTGGCATACTCGCTCAGCAGCCGATAAATTTGCTGAAGACGATGCGTCAATCTTGTGGTTAGTTCCATATTGGTGTCTTCTATCGCTGCTCAATCTCATCACTGCTTATCTTGAAAGCCTTATTGATTCTCTTAATGGCATTCCTGGTGACGTCGACAACGTGAAGATGGATGAACGGAGTCTGCCATGACATTCATACGGATGATGGTGATGCCCGGCTATCTACCCCTGCTTAACAACCTGAGAGTGATCTCAGTGTCTCGTTTCCACCATGTTCAGGATCGCAGGAAAAGGGTGGGGCGCATCAGCCACCTCCTGCAAAGCGGAGAGAGTGCATTCAGACGCAACGTTAACTCGAAATGTGAGTGTTTTCATTTGCATTCTTCCGCGTGTCTTTTTTTATCCTTCAACTACATCCTTCCCATACGCTTCTTCTATCGCTTCTCCTACATTCCTAACAAATGCAAACTTGATTTCACTTTTGATTTCCTTTGGAACGTTGTGTTCGGGATCCAAACTTGTACAAGTGCAGCACAAGGGTATCTATGTATTTGTCCAGTTTCATCAACTTCGTCGAGAAGAATGACAGAATCAATATACGGAACGCTTACCAGATGCAATGTAAATATACCTGTGACCACGTATTTCCATCACGGGCACCACCAAAAGATATACATTGGAATGTGCAACACTGAGCAGTCGTTCCAGGTGTGGAATTAATGTAAGATAACAGGTAATGACTCAAAGCATCGGATGCGGGTACAGATAAATTACGTTATCTAGTGCTCCACACCTGAGACACGTAACAATTGAGCGTTAACCAGGATTCTATATTGAATTTCTGCCCAAGTAAAAGAACCGAATGACATCCCGAGATAATAAATCCCTACTTTGAGCTCAAGACAGTACCAATATTTGGGGGAGCATTGGATTTCAAATGATGTCTTGATGATCAATCTCATAAATAGAAGTGGCTGCGGTGAGGGTCAGCTGGTAAATGTGCATTCTAGTAGAATAATGAATACGACGAGGACTACTGATAGTGGCCCAGTATATTTATCTAGCAACAGAGTTCACCGCTGTCCAGAGTTAAACAACCGGTTTATATGCTGACGCGTCTCAGTACTAAGTTTAAATCACCATTCTTCCTTCCGAGACCGTGTGAGTGCGCCAGTCCCTTCCAACAGCCATCACTTGCTTAGCAAATTTTGATCTAGTGGAATTTGGACTAGCATAATGAGAAGGGGTGTTATCCATCAATAACAATTAAATCTACCTGCCTCACTCTATCGTTTCTTTACTTTCCGCAGCGTACTGGGGCGTGTTTTGCTGAGGTCAACTAGGTCTGCGCTGTTTTCGCTTTCAAATGCCGCAGTGAGAGCACAACTCAGCACTTGTATCTATAGACACACGCTAGGATAGAAGGTAGTGCATACTAGTACATGACATGATGTTACCTTGGCTAGATCTGGATCGGCGGGAAAGGAAAAATCGGGCCTCCGCATGATGGGATTTGTGTATAAAGCCTCTCACGTTTTTGCAAAGGAGGCACCAGCTCTGGTAACTCCAATGATAGGCACCCATAGCAACGCTCATTTGCCCTGGGTCATAGATGCGCCTGTGGTCTGCTTGCACTCGAACGCTAATACTGTACAGATGTCATCCATGCCACTTCGCTGTGAATGGCATTCAGAACCTTGCTTGGGTCGATGTCAGGCTGGCCTTGATATATCGTTCAACCTGTAAGTCAACGTCTCATACCATCCTGTCCCAGTCTGATAATGGCATGCAGTATGTAAACTGATTCCTGGGCAGTCATAGTAGCGTCAGTGATGCCTGTGAGAAGGGGTCCAAAGATAGGTATTGGATAGCTCTGATGTGTTATGAGACAACCCCCAAGGAGGAAACTATTTCTCATGCATTCATCAATCTGATGGGGAACATCCAAAAATACAACACCAGAAAAATATAAATAGTATGGGAAGGATTATGTAAGATATGTATAGTACTTAGTAGAGGTCATGTAATTGCAGGAGATAGGTATACAGACTAACAGACATTTGTATAAGTAGCTACCAGAATTCAATGGGGAACTCTATCAAGTTCTTTCTGAATATCTACCTTGGGTGAACCTTAAGTTTTCACGACTCTGCGTTAACATAAGAACTCAATATCTATTGTTAACCCTGCACCTTACAGCCTCAACATCCTTTTCACTTATTCTCTTGTTGCCCTTGCTAGTAAGCACAGTGCTCATAGGCATCTTGGATAGTGGGCCCTAGCTATAAAGGGGACTTCACTGCCAGTTAGGGATAGTAGGTAGTGGAATAAGACCAAACTGGGCCTTATCTCCAAGACCAGACCTTACAACTAGGTAGTGCTCATAGTTATAGTTCTTTTTATAAGCCTTGTGCTGGTGGTCCATTTGGACCTGTACATGCAGAGGATCAATGGTATCTCCTTAGGAAACCATCTAGATTAGGGGTCCTCTTCTTAGAGGCAATTGTTTACTATTTGACTAGGACAGTAGTCAGTAAGACAGTAGAAGTCTAGTCAGGAGAAGATTGTGTGCCCCAATAGATGTAGCCTTGAGTTAAGCTCTGGATTTATCATTATCATCATCTTGCTCCCCCTCTCCACTACCATTACCAATAATCATGTCTCACCAGTCACAACAAGGGGAGCAAACGGCTCCAATATCCTGACCCCAACCACCCCCTTCTTGGGAGGAGCAACTCCTTACCATGATTGCCAACCTGCAGTAGCAGGTATCTACCATGCTCTTCTAGCAAGGGGAGAGTAGAATTGAAGTTGCAAGACCTCCAATGTTTGGAGAAAAAATGGAGGAAGTGAGCATGTTCATTAACATGGCTCAATTGTATCTGAGGATAAAGATGATAGGGGAGCCTGAGCCTACAAAAATAGCTTAGGTACTACTATACATGCAGGGAAAGGTGGCAGAAGCATAGAAAGATAACTTGCTGGATGAGTTGGCAAAGGAAAAGGCAGAAGTGAGCATAGTGGAAGAACTATTTACCAAAATGAGGAATAAGTTTGGGGAGACCACAGAGGAGGACAAGAAGATAGAAGCATTGAGGACAATAGAACAGAGAGGGAGGACATGTGATAAGTATGTCCAGGAGTTCAAGAAAGTAGCAAGAGGGAGTGGATATGAGGGAAAACCCCTTATAGAGGAGTTTAAGAGAGGATTGAGTCTAGGGGAGGAGGATCATATGGAGACAGGGGAGATCAAGTAATATGGAGGGCAAGGGATCAGAATCTAAGAGGAGGAAATCAGTACAGAGGAACAGAGATGAGGCCAGGCCCTATAGCAGTCAATAGAGGAAGAAGGAAGAGACAGGACCTGTTATGTGTGTAGAAAGTGGGAACATATGACCAAAAACTGTTGGCAGAGAAAGGGAAGAGAAGGAAAAATAGTAGAGATACTACAAGAGTCAGCAAAAGACAATGGAGAACAGTGAGCTCTTGGCTGGCCTCCAACAATATGTATAGTGTATTGCACCCAGAAAAACTGGGAAATAAAACTTATTGCCAAATCAATACTAAGAGAGTAAGAGACATGCAGTGTATTCTATAGCCACTAAGGGAAGTGTAGATAAAAGTAGGATTGGAAAAGTTAGAAAACCATGAAGGGATAACAGTGAAAGCATTATTGGATAGTGGGGCAACAGGCCTATTCATGGACAAAGAATTTGCAAAGAGAAAGGGGTTCAGACTGGAGAAGCTAAAAAATCCCCTACTAGTAAAGAATGTAAATGGAACAGCAAACATAGAGGGAGCTATTATGCACCAAGTGAAGTGCAATATGTTTTTCAAAGGGCATATAGAGAGGGTACAAATAGATGTATGCAATCTAGGGAGAACAGAGATAATATTGGGTATACTCTGGCTAGCAGCCTATAATCCTGAAATTGACTGGGAGAATGGAGAGATGAAAATGACACAATGCCCACCCATATATGGGAAAAGGAAGCAGGAAACTAGAGAAAAAAGGCAGATGAGAAAAACAGAGGGAGAAAGGGCAATTGAAGAGCTCATACCAAGTGTTATGACTTGAAATGCCTAAATCATTATTTCTCTTTTTCCTTTTCTTTTAATTAAGTAGTTGTGACAGTGTGACAGTGTGACATAGGGTAACATGTCACATGATAGGATATTTTTAGAAGGTCATGTGATCATGGGAGATAGGCATACAGACCAGGAAAGAAATGTATAAGTAGTATACTGTAATTAAATGAGAACTCTATTGAGTTCTTCTTGTCAACTTAGACTTGAAGGGTAATTAAGTCACCTCAGCTAAGTTACTATACCAAGGAGGTTCTAAAAGTAGAAAAAGGTATTTGGAAAAGAGAAGTCAGAGCATATGCCAGTACAAAAGGCCTGGGACCATGCAATAGAGTTGAAAGAAGGATTTGTGCCAAAAAAGGGGAAGGTGTACTCATTGTTGAGAGAGGAAAGAGAAGAGATACAAGCATTTGTGGAAGACCAACTGTGAAAGGGATATATTTAGCCATCAAAGTCACCCCAGACCTTACCAGTGTACTTTGTGGCAAAAAAGAATGGTACAAGACTACTATCACATTAATCAATGGACTATAAAAAATAGGTATCTACTATCCCTAATTGCAGACATCCTGGATAGAGTAAGAAAGAAGGAGGTGTTCACAAAGTTTGACCTCCAATGGGGTTATAACAATATGAGAATTAAGAAAGGTGATGAATAGAAAGCAGTGTTTACAACACATATTAGAGCATATAAACCAACAGTCATGTACTTTGGATTAACAAACTCCCCTACCACCTTTCAAACAATGATAAATGACCTGTTCTGCAATATGATCAATCAAGGAAACACAGAAACCTTCATTGACAACATTATAGTTACCACAGAGACAGAGGAGGGGCACGATGAGCTGGTAGAGGAAGTATTGATAAGACTAGAGCAAAATGACCTATTTGTTAAACCCAAGAAATGCCAATGGAGAGTATGGGAGGTGGAGTTCCTAGGAGTAGTAATTGGCCCCTGAGGAGTGGAGATACAAAAGGAGAAGGTAGAAGGAGTTCTAAACTGGCCTATACCAAGGAACATAAAAGAGGTATAGAAATTCCTAGGATTAGCCAATTATTACAGGTACTTCATCAAAGACTTTGCCAAGATTGCTACTCCATTACACCTACTGGTCAGAAAGGAAGAAAAGTAGGGATGGGAGGAAAAACAAGTAGAAACATTTCAAAGGTTGAGAGAAGCTTTTACAACAGAACCTGTCCTAGCCATCCTGGACTTAGATAAGGAGATGAGAGTGGAATCTGATGCTTCAGACTATAAAACAGAAGGAGTCTTATCAGTTAAATGCAAAGACAAAAAATGAAGACCTATTGTCTTTATCTCTAAATTGTTGAGTGCAGCAGAGTGAAACTACAAGATCTATGACAAGGAAATGCTGGTGGTAATCAGATGTCTGGAGGCATAGAAACACTACTTGGAGGGGGCAAAAGTAAAATTTGAAATCTAGACAGACCATAAGAACCTCTAGTATTTCATGACAAGCTAGAAACTAAATTGGAGACAAGCCAGATGGATATTATACCTATCACGATTTGATTTCACTCTAAAACATGTTCTGGGGAAGAGTATGGGAAAGGCAGACAGACTGAGTCAAAGGCTAGACATTGATAAAACCAGGATGGATAAAAAGAACAGAAACATTGGTAGAAGAAAGCAGTCTAAAGAACAGAATCAAAGAAGCACAGGGGAGAGATGAAAAGGTGGTAGAAGCAGTGAAGGAATTAAAGAAAGCAGGGATAAAAATGCTAAGAGATAAGGAATAGACAATAGAGAAGGAATTAGTCATGAAGGAGAGGTGGATATATGTACCAGAAGGAGAACTAAGGGAAGAAGTAATACAACTACATCATGATACCCCAGTAGGAGAACATGGGGAAAGATGGAAAACAACAGAGTTGGTCACAAGAAACTACTGGTGGTCAGGAGTAACAAAAGAAGTGGGGAGATATATAGATGGATATGATACTTGTCAGCAATACAAAAACAGAAGTGAAGCACCAGCAGGAAAGCTGATGCCTAATGCAATCCTAGAAAAGCCATGGAGTCATATTTTGGTGGATTTCATTACCAAGCTACCGCTGGCACAAGGATATGCAATTTTAGTAATCTGCAACTTGTTCAGTAAAATAGCCCACTTTATAGCAACCACAGAGAAAATGTTAGCAGAAGGACTCACCAGACTGTTCTGAGATCATGTCTGGAAGTTATATGGTCTCCCAGAAAACATCATATTGGATAGAGGGATACAGTTTGTGGCGGAAATGATGAAGGAGTTAAACAAGTTACTAGAGATCTAGACAAAACTGTTGACAGCCTATTATCCTCAAACAGATGGGCAAACAGAAAGAATTAACCAGGAGTTGGAGCAGTATCTAAGGGTGTTCATCAATCATAGGCAAGAGCAATAGCCAGATTGGTTGGGAACTGCTGAATTTACATATAATAATAAGATTCATTCAGCAACCAAGATTTCCCTGTTCAGGGCAAACTATGGCCAAGATCCAAGAATAGGATTTGAGAAAAGAAAGGGGAAATTTGAAGTAGTGGGAAAGTTCATGGAGAAAATGAAGAAAATCCAAGAGAAGGCAAGTATCATGACTTGGCAAAATGGCTAAGTTAATATTTATATTTCTTTTCTTTTTCTTTTCTTTTAGTTTCCAAAGATCAGATGCATGGAATAGCTGGATAGAAAGAGATATGCAGGACTTTACAAATAACAGTAAATAGTGGAAAATGTATAAGTAGTATATAGTAACTGAATGAGGACTCTAATAAGTTCTCCTTGTCAACTCAGACTAGGAGGGTGGTTAAGTTATCTCAGATCCGATCACTATAGTAAAGGCCACACTAGGGAAGGCACAAGAAGAAATGAAGAGATATATAGACCAAAAGTGAGGGGAGACAGAACAATACAAAGTAAAAGACTTAGTACTGCTAAGCACAAAGGACCTTAAGTGGCAAATGATGGGAAGGAGAATAGAAAAACTGACAGAACAGTTTATGGGGTCTTATAAGGTCAAAGGGGTTGTCTTGACCAATGCTATAGAATTAGAACTACCTAGTTCAGTTAAAATACATCCTGTAGTAAATGTAAGTCAAGTATGTCTGTACAAACCCCAGGTAGAAGGGTAGAAGAAAACCCCACCAAAACCAGTCATTATCAAAGGGAAGGAAGAGTTTGAAGTAGAAAAAATATTGAACAAAAGAGTGGTTAAAGAAAAAGAGAAGTTCTTGGTATGTTGAAAAGAGTATACAGTAGAAGCAGATATATGGGAAGAAAGGGAGAATCTGAAAAATGCAGAGGAATTGATCAAAGAGTTCAAAAGAGAGTATGGGGAAGAGACCAAAGAAGTCAAGCAACAGAAATAGGAGAAGGAAGAAAAGGAATTTAGTTGGGAACTACCAAGAGAATTTATAGCCAGACTGGTATATGGATGGGGGAAAAAAGACATGAGGAGAAGAGAGAGGAGATGGGAAGAAAATTGGAAGCAATGGAAAAATTCCTTGGGACAAGGAACCTTGAAGAAAAGGTCATATTATAAGACAATCCCCAAGAAGAAAACTATTTCTCATGCATTCATCAATCTGATGGGGAACATCCAAAAATACAACACCAAAAAGATACAAATAGTATGGGAAGGATTATGTAAGATATGTATAGTACTTAGTAGGGGTCATGTAATTGCAGGAGATAGGTATACAGACTAACAGACATTTGTATAAGTAGCTACCAGAATTCAATGGGGAACTCTATCGAGTTCTTTCTGAATATCTACCTTAGGTGAACCTTAAGTCTTTATGACTCTGCATTAACACAACAGGATGTAGGTTGGACACAAGACACTAGTGATGAAGCAATGGGGTCTGTGTTATTTTTTGGTCACAACCTGGTCCAATTATAGTATATCATGAAGAACTGCAGAGTATTGCTAGACCTGAACTATGACTGTGAGGTACTGTTTGTGTACTAGGATGGGTAAGACCCCAGTTCCATGGCATTTCTCTAAGCCCAGGCCCATAGGTGAGTTGGTCATTCAGTTCAAATGTATTTATACAATTCTGTGTAAAATGACAGTGGCTATGAAGTCCTAGCAACTCAATAATGTCTCTGTGGACAACTGTAAGTGACTAAGAGTCAACTTCAAGTCTATAGGGAATCATACATCAAGTCAGGTGACCTATTAACTAAGTAATCACTACATTATTACTAATGGACTGTCTGGAGCATATCTAATATTCTGATGTATAATAGGTTCAGCAAAGAGCATCACTTACCCAATGTAGGGTTGCCCATTAAAACTGGTGGCATTATGCAGGCCATGGCTGAGGGTCTACACTTTGTACTGTGGACTGTAGCAGTTTGATGGCTGTTCAGTTTTGTGTACTTGTGCAGATGGTCATAGTTGTGTTTACCCTGATATTATGGTCATTGGTAAGTTTGTCTTGCACTTGAAGTGAATTGTACCATTCTGATATTGTATAGGTTGAATAAGTTAGGCCACTTGGTGGTAGTAGTAGGATTTAGTAGGCAACACACCAGATATACCAGGCATACTTTTATGATCTTTCAAGGTCAGTGCTCTAAGCCAACTGGTGAGTTGCTGATTCATTATATCTATACAGCTCTGGCTCCATGTAGATCACAAAACAGACTTTCTGTGCTGCTGCATTGAACTGTGAACAAAGTCAGTGGTCAACTTTCTTCTCCTAGTCAGGTCACCTTGATGCAGTAACCTGTCATGTACCCTTGACATGGGTCAGGAGCTCAGTAAGCTCCATTCTTGTAATGGAGCTGAAGCTAACAGCATGCCTAGTCATTGTAGATATAATAATTTGATTTTCTTATTGTTAATTATTTTATAAATGAACAATTCTTTTTTTCTTTATATTTGTGTATGAATAAGCTAAGCACTTATAAGTATACAACTATGCTTTCATTTTTGCTACCTCTACTATACACCTGGTCATATCATGTAGCATCAGCTGCAGCTGTGTTGATGGATTTATCCTATAAACAAGTACTTCAAGTAATTATAAAATTCATTTGCTTATTGTTGGAATGAAGCAGGGACAAAACTAACTTATATCTGAGACACCATAGGACATAGTGTAAAGATAGAATGCTTGTTACCACCAAGAAGTATCCTCTTCAACTAATCTCAAAAATAACCCTCCACATTCTCCAGCAACTGAATGTCACTCAAGATTGTCATAACTTGGCAAAATGGCTAAGTCAATATTTATATTTCTTTTCTTTTTCTTTTCTTTTAGTTTCCAAAGATCAGATATGCAGAATAGCTAAATAGAAAGGGATGTGTGGGACTTTACAAATAGCAGTAAATAGTGGAAAATGTATAAGTAGTGTACAGTAATTAAATGGAAACTCTAACAAGTTCTTCTTATCAACTCAGACTAGGAGGGTGATTAAGTTGTCTCAGGCTAAGTCACTACACTAGAACTCATTTTTACTTCCAGCACTGCTTATCACAGAGCCTTGCTACTCACTCTCATATCTTCCTCAGTACCTGGGTGATATAACTCAGGACCACTATGATATAGCTGGGCCCTAGGCTTAAGGGGACTTGTCAATCAGTTAGGGGTTGACAGTAGAAGTACAATACCAAGCTCAGATATTGTATCTGAGACCTGATCTATCAATTGAGTGGTGTTGCTCTAGTATTTACTTGTACCCTTGTCACTATTATCAACCTTGTTATCACAAACTTTATTTGGACCATATCTCTATCAATTCTCCATCAATTCCCATAGTCTAAAAGACATTCAAGAGCTCTCAAGAAGACCTTTCGAACAATGCCCAGGGTGTCTTGACGCAATCAGTATTCACTGAGTTATTAGGCAATCAGTAGATAAAACTACAATAAATCACCAATATCTCAGGAACTGCTATGATTGACACTTTGCTTCTTGGAGCACTGAAAGTACTCTTCATTCTGCTCAGATCAACCCCAGAATGACCTTGAGGCATTATGTATTTGAGGAGATAGAAGGTCCTCAATATTTGCACATAACACTCTATTGATTACCCATAGATAATTCATCTGTTCTTGAATAGAACAAAGGACAGCCCTGATATGGTTATGTTATCTATTCCTGTAGTACAAAGACACTACCATATGTAGAACAATAGGTAGTAGCATGTGATAGTCTGTCTTGGAGCACAGACTATCACATTCCTGTATATAAAGACTTCTTGTCTAAGGATTAGACCTCAGACTTAACAATATCTTTTGTCACTAGTCTTGCTTCATATTTTTAAGCCTTTCTTCTATCAAGACACCCAATCACAAATCAGTAAGTGACTATTTATGATACTTGTACTGAAGGTATTATGACTTAGCCAAATGCCTAAGTCATTTATTATTTTCTTTTCTTTTCTTTTCCTTTCTCACCTAAGATATGATAGTGTGACAAGTGTAACATAGTTGTGATGATGGATGTGATGGAGGCATCATGTGACATGTTACATGATAGAATATTCTAGAAGGTCATGTGATCACAGGAGACAGGTATACAGACCAAGTGGTAAATGTATAAGTGGCATACAAGAAATACATGGGAACTCTATTGAGTTCTCCTTGTTAACTCAGATAAGGAGTAGTTCTAAGTCAGCACAACTAAGTTCTTACAGAAGGTCCATTGTGACCTGTACATGCAGAGGAATAGTGCCTACCCCTTAAGAGGGCACTGTTAGAGTAGAGATCCTCTTCTTAGAGGTGATTGTATATATCTTTGACTAGAGCAGTAGTTAGTAGGGCAGTAAGTGTTTAGCTGGGTGAAGATCTTGTGCCCCAGTAAATGTAAATTCTATTTTGACAATGTTAGAGACAAGTCACTATGTCTCTAACCTAATATAACTCTCTCATGAGCAGATTGCTCAACCAAAAGCACGCCCTTGCTAAGTTAAGGACAGAATTGGAAGGAGAAAAGGTGAGGAACTGTTGGAGTTGTAAGAAGTTTGGGCACCTGGTCTGTAACTGTAGGAACAAGGGGAAGGAAGGGGAGGGAAAGTCAATTCCCCAAAATAAATTTGAAGTATTAGCAAGTAGAGTAATGCAATGTGGTGTAAAGGAAGAAGTTAAAGTAAGGCAGCAGGAGACAGAAGAGAAAGTACAATGCTTCAGATGTTGGGAAGCAGGGTACTTCAAGTGGGAGTGCTCAAATATTGAAGTGAAGAAGCAGAGGAGGAGAGAAGAGAAGGCAGCACATGTGGTCAAACCACAAAAAGCACAGTGAAAGAAGGAAGCATGGAGGAGGAGTCTGGTGTATGTTCTGTGACGGAGGGCACAAGAGTATTGTAGGAAGGATATACCAGAGGGAGCATGTCTGATAGAGCTAGGGTGGTATACAGAAGAGGTGGTGGTAACATATCTGGAGTGTGAGTGGTGTAGAAAGAAAGGATTGTATATGGAGAAGAATAGAGGACAAGAGGTTCTCAAGAGGAAAAGATGGGAAGAGATGAAATAGTATGGATGTCCAAGGAAGGATGGTAGAAAGAAGACAGTATGCCCCACAGAGGGAAAAGCGCAGCAAGGTAGCATGTGGACAGAAGCTCTGAAAGGCACAGCAAGAGAGGAGAGTGATAAAAGGGATATGAGAAGGATGTTGAAACCCCTGAGGGATGTCTGGTTGACAATAGAGATAGAGAAGGTCAACATCCATGAGAGAGTGATAGTAAAAGCACTCTTGGACAGTGGTGCCACAGGAATGTTTATGAACAAGAGGACAGTAGCAAAACATGGATTTAGGCTGCAAAAGTTAGAGCGACCTCTTGGAATTAAAAATGTAAATGGGATAGATAACAGTGGAAGAATGATAATGCATCAGATAGAAGTAAGTGTGTACTATCAAAACCACATAAAGAGGATAAGGTGTAGTAACTTGGCCTGAGATGACTTAGCTACCCTCCAAGTCCAAGTTGACAAGGAAAACTCAATAGAGTTCTTATTTATTTCTTGTATACTACTTATACAAATTTTACTTGGTCTGTGCACCTATCTTCTGCAATCACATGACCTTCTATAAATATCCTACCATGTGACATATCATGTGTTACCAACTTAGTGACAACTATGTCATACTGTCACACCTATTTTTAGAAAAGAAAAGAAAAAGGAAAAAGAAATAATGACTCAGGTGTTCCAAGTTATAACATGAGGATGGATGTTTGCAATCTGCAGAGAACAGAGGTAATACTGGGTATGCCTTGGTTAGTTGCTCATAACCCAGAAATTAACTGGGAAACAGGAGAGGTAAAAATGATGAAATGCCCACCACTGTGTGGAAGGAATAGTAAAATAAGAAAGAAGAAAGAAGCAAAAAGGGGAAGGTGAGTGGTGACATTAGAGGAAGAAAAGATGGTTAGATAGGCAGCAGACAAGAAGGAAGATTGGGGAAGAGAGGAGAAAACTGAGGCAAATCATAGGAAAATCAAGGAGATAGTTCCTAAGAAATTCCTAAAATGGAGAAAGGTGTTTGGGAAGGTAGAATCAAAAAGGATATCAACCAGAAAATTTGGGATCATGCAATAGATCTCAAAGAAGACTTTAAACCTCAAAAAAGAAGGATATATCCCTTGTCAAAGACAGAAAGAGATAAGATTCAAAGCTTCATGATGGATCAGCTCAGAAAGAGGTATATCAGACTATCAAAATCCCCTCAAACATTATTGGTTTTCTTTGTTGGAAAGAAAGATGGGAGCAAATGCATGGTCATGGACTACTGTGGATTAAATACACAAACAGTAAAGAACAACTACTTGCTACCTTTAATTACAGATCTCATAGATACAATGGGAAGCAAGAAGGTGTTTACTAAAATGGATCTATGATAGGGCTTTAACAATGTGAGGATAAAAGAGGGGAATAAGTAGGAGGGAGCATTTACAATGTATATAGGATCTTTCAAACCAACTGTCATGTTCTTTGGGATGACAAAGTCACCAGCAACATTACAGGCCATGATGAATGAAATCCTGAGAGACCTTATCAATGAAGGAAAAGTGGCAGCCTTTGTGGGTGATGTGTTAGTAGGAACAGAGGATGAGAAAGGGCATGATGAAATTGTGAAAGAAGTATTGAAGAGATCAAAAGAGAATGATCTATATATGAAGCCAGAGAAATACATATGGAGAGTGAGAAAGGTTGGGTTTCTAGGAGTAGTAATAGGGCCTGATGGTACCAAAATGGAAAAGGAGAAAATAAATGGAGTATCAAGTTGGCCAATACCAAAGAATGTAAAAGATATCAGAAAATTTTTGGGTCTTGCAAACTACTATAGGAGATTCATTAAGGACTTTGCAAAGGTGGCCAGACCAATGAATATGCTCACAAGAAAGGATGTGAAATGGCAGTAGGAAGAAGAGCAGAAACAAGCCTTTGATGAGCTCAAAAGGATTTTTACAACTAGACTAGTGTTAGTAGCCCCTGACTTGGATAAAGAATTCAAGGTAGAAGTAGATGCATCAAACTACACTACTGGAGGGGTATTATCAATAAAATGCCCAGATGAGCTATAGAGACCAGTTGTGTTATGAGATGACTTCCAAGGAGAAAACTATTTCTCACATATTCATTAATCTGATAGGAAACATCTAAGAATATAGTTATAAATAGCATGGAAAAGATTATATAAGATATATATATAGTACTTAGTAAGGGTTATGTGATCATAGGAGATAGGCACACAGACCAACAGACATTTGTATAAGTAGCTACCAAAATCCAATGGAGAACTCTATCGAGTTCTTTCTGAACATCCACCTTGGGTGAACTCTAAGTCTTTACAACTCCACATTAACATAAGAACTTGATCTCTACTATTGGTCCTGCACCTTGCAGCCTCAACACCCCTCTCACTTACTCTCTCATTGCCCTTGCTAGTGAGCACAGTGCTCGTGAGTATCTTAGATAGTGGGCCCTGGCTATAAAGGGGACTTCACTGCTAGTTAGAGACAGTAGATAGCAGTGACATGCCAGACAGCCAATTTAGGCAATATATATGGCATTTTTGCACTAATACCCCTTATAATTAGGCTCTAAAGAAGAGTTTGTATTCCCTAGTAATAAACACTAGATGGCCAGTCACAGACTCGTGCAATTACTCAAGTAACAGAGTAGTGGCTGTAATCCCTACTACATAAACCTCATAGTTCAGCCCAGAGGCTCTCATAGCCTGTCTTAGATTGGACTTGCCTCTAGAAGCACTCTTGAGAACAACCTAAGTCTTGTATATAGTGACATCATGCCTTGGTAGCTGTTAATCTCTATATTAGAGATACCATCAGATCATAGGCATCATTGTTGATGGCCACCTATAATTAGAATCAGAAGGAGTACCCGTCTCAAGAAGATGTTCAGGATATATTGGAAGGACTAATTGGACAAGAAGGTCTAGAGACAAGGAAGCCAGAAGAACTATGGAGAGTAATTGGAGAAGTAAGAAGACTAAGTGCAGAACAGAACTGGACAAGAACAAACTAGTGTACCCAAGGGTGGTTCCACTAGTAGACATAGCACTCATCATAGACAGTCAAGAGGCTCAAGGGTGACCACACAGATTAGAGACTGAGATGAAGAGAAGGATTTGGGAGCCAGAGAGTCATTACTATATGATTGGGAATGGCTATGCTTCATCATTCTACTCTTGCTACTTTTAGTAATCTTCTCTTTTCCTTTCTTTGTTGTCCATCTGATTTTTAATCCTAATAAAATACTCTAGGGGCACAGAGAGAAAGAAAGAAAGAACCCCCCTATTATCTTGTCCTCTGTTGCTCCAGAGCTGAAAAGTGATCTTGAGTGACTAAGCCTTTTCCTTGTGCTATTTTCCCAAAAACCCTATAAAACCTCCCTCAAGAGAATCTTTGACCTGAAGACAGACTTGGACATTCACTTGTGCTAGGAGCTAATCCTTCGCTACATGTTTTCAGAGTAGGCTTCCAACTGTATGGTCAGTTGAAGTACAGCTTACACGAGGGCATGGAAGTTCTAGGTAGCACTGCTATATTAATGGCGAGCCAGGCTACTAGACTAGACAAGGATAGTAGTGTTATGGTACAAGACGAACATGCACCTTTGAGATCCAACTTGGTGAGAGTACTTTCAAGTGGAACTAAAACATTTACTCTAGGTTTCTATCAATTTCCCTTTCCTTTCCTTTTTGTAAGCTCTCTATCTTCTGTTTTACCTCCCCAGTACCTACTTATTTGCATACAACTGTGAAGCAGCTTGGAGATTTCACCTCTCTGACCTGTTAATTTCACTCTTGTTAGGAAAGTTCTTCCATTTTCCCCATCAGCAGAATAAGACCAAACCTGGGTCTTATCTCCAAGACCAGACCTTGCAACTAGGTGGTACTTGTAATTACTCTTCTCATTATAAACCTTGTGCTGGTGGTCTCCTTGGACCTGTACATGCAGAGGAGTAACAGTAGCTCTTTAGGAAGCCATCTAGATTAAGGGTCCTCTGCTTAGAGGCAATCATTTACCATTCAACTAGGACAGTAGTTAGTAAGGTAGTAGAAGTCTAGTCAGAAGAAGATTGCGCACCCCAATAAACATAGCCTTAAGTTAAGCCCTGGATTTATTATCATTATTATCATCAACATTATCCTGTTCTCCCTCACCACTGCCACTAACAACCATGTCACAACAAGGGGAGCAAGCAGCTCCAACATTCTGATTCCAACCACTGTCATGACCTGGTAAAAATGCCTAAGTCATTTTTCTATTTTTCCTTTCATTTTTATTTCTTACCTAAGTAGATTGTGACATAGTGTGACATAGCGATGGGTGTGACAAGAGTATCATGTGACAGAAGGTTCTAGAAGGTCATGTGATTGCAGGAGATAGGTGTATAGACCAAGTAGAATATGTATAAGTAGTGTACTCAGATAAATGGGAACTCTATCAAGTTCTTCTTGTCAACTTGGACTTGGAGGGTAACTAAGTCATCTCAGGCTAAGTTATTATACCAGAACTCAATTCCACTTTTTGGTGCTACTCATCACAGAGCTCTGCCAAACTTACTCTCTTATCTTCCTCGGTATCTGGGTAGCACAACCCAAAACCACTATGACATAGCCAGGCCCTAGGCTTAAGAGGACTTGTCTGTTAGTTAGGAACAGATGGTAGCAAGGTGGTCCCAAACTCAGGCACCATCTCAAGACCTGACCTTAACTCTGAGTAGTGCTTAGTAGTATACTTGTAAAAACTTTTAAACCCATATAACTTTGTGCTGAAGATCCATTGTGACCTGTACACGCAGGAGACTAGTGCCCATCTCTTAAGGAGGCACTGTTAGAGTAGGGATCCTCTTCTTAGAGGTGATTGTTTAACCATATTACTAGGGCAGTAGTTAGTAGGGCAGTAGGTGTCTGGCTAGGTGAAGATCTTGTGCCCCAGCAGACATAGGTATAATTAGTAAGATCAAAATCCCTATTTGACTTTCCAGAGACATAGCACAATGTCTCTTCAACAATATAACCAACTTATGAGCAGCATGCTCAACCAGAAGAAGGCCCTTGCCAAGTTAAGGGTAGAGTTAGAGGAAAGAGAAAGAAGAAAGTGTTGGGGGTGTAAGTTTGGGCACCTAGCCCACAACCACAAGAATAAAAAAAGGGAGGAAAAGGGAAAAGCAGTTCCCCAAAATAAGTTTGAGGTGTTAGCAAGTAGAGTGATGCAGTGTGGAGTGAGAGGAGAGGTTAAAGTAAGACAGCAGGAGACAGAAGTAGTGAGATGTTTCAAGTGTTGGGAGAAAGGGCACTTCAAATGGGAGTGTCTAAAACTGAAGAAAGGAAAGCAGAAGAGAAGAGAGGAGAAAGTGGTGCATGTGGCAAGATTACAAAATGTATAGCAGAAAAGGAGGCCGGCATGTCTCTTATGGGAAAATGCACAGGAGTACAGTAGTGTATGGAGCATGCCCCTGAGAAGCGTAGCACTAGAGGAGAGAGAATGGAGCACTAAGTGGGAGGTAGTAATATATGTAGAGTATAGAGGATGTAAGTATAAGGGGACAAAAATACAAGAGAACTGGAGATAGAGATTTCTCCCTGAAGCCCAGTTGAGCAATATGTAGTATGACAATTACCTAAGAGCATGGAAGTGGAGGAATGAAGAAGGAGAAGCAGATAGAGGAACAAAGGTGAAATGTATGAAGTGTGGAAGAAAGAATACAGTGGTGGATGAGGAGATATGTAAGGAAAAGTTGAGAGAGATCCTATGTCCAGAGTGTAGGACAGGGAAGAAGGTACCATGGAAGAACTAGGGAGTAGCAGTATGCCCTAGAAAGGGAAAAGCATAGCAGAGCGGCATGCAGAGTGAGACTCTGAAAGGTACAGCAAGAGAGTGGGGTGAGCAGAGAGAAGTGAGAAGGACACTTAAACCACTGAGGGAGATCTGGCTCAACATAAGGCTAGAGAAGATAGATATGCATGAAGGAGTAGTAGTGAAAGCTCTATTGGATAGTGGAGCAACTGGGCTGTTTATGAGTAAACAATTGGCAGCTAGAGAAGGGTTTAAACTAGACAAACTGGAGAAACTGTTGAAAGTGAGAAATGTAGATAGAAGTAATAATAGTGGGGGAACAATAACATATGAGGCAGAAGCCAATATATACTACAAAGGACATGTAGAGAGAGTCAAAATGGATGTATGCGAGTTAGAAACAGTAGATATTATATTGGACATGCCATGTCTACAAGCCCATAACCCAGAAATCAATTGGAAAACTGGGGAAGTGAAGATGACGAGATGCCCATCCATATGTGGGAGAAATAGCAAGATAAGGGAAAAGAAACAAACAAAGAAGGGAAAACGAGTGGTAATACTAGAAGAGGAGAAGATAGTTAGATGGGCAATAGATGATAAGGAAGATTGGGAAAGAAAAGAGGAAGTTGAGGCAGACTATAGAAAGATAGAGAAAATGGTTCCTCAGAAATTCTTAAAGTGGAGAAAGGTATTTGGGAAGGTGGAGTCAGAGAGAATGCCAACAAGGAAGATTTGGGATCATGCTATAGATCTCAAAGAGATGTTTAAGCCAAAGAAGGGAAGGATCTATCCATTGTCAAAGAATGAAAGAAAGGAGGTCCAAAACTTTGTAAACGACCAGTTGGGAAAGGGGTACATTAGACCATCAAAGTCCCCTCAATCATTGCCAGTATTCTTTGTAGGCAAGAAGGATGGAAACAAGAGGATGGTGATGGACTACCATAATCTAAATGACCAGACAGTAAAAAACAACTACCCATTGCCCTTGATTACAGATCTAATAGATACAATAGGGAGTAAGAAAGTGTTTACTAAAATAGATCTATGATGGGGATTCAATAATATAATGATCAAGGAGAGAGATAAGTAGAAGGGAGCATTTACAATACATGTAAGGTTATTTGAGCCAACAGTAATGTTTTTCAGAATGACAAACTCACCTGCTATATTTCAGGCAATGATGAATGAAACTTTGAGAGACTTGATAAATGAAGGCAAAGTAGCAGCATTTGTGGACAATGTACTGGTAGAAACAGAGACAGAGGAGGGACATGATAAGATAGTAGAAGAAGTATTGAAGAGATTAGAAGAGAATGACTTGTATGTCAAGCTGGAGAAGTGTATGTAGAAAGTAAGAAGGGTTGGGTTCCTAGGAGTAGTAATAGGACCCAATGGCATAGAGAAAGAGAAAGAGAAAGTAGATAGAGTACTGAGTTGGCCTACACCAAAGAATGTCAAGGATATCAGAAAGTTTTTGGATCTTGCAGATTACTATAGAAGATTCATTAAGGACTTTGCAAAGGTGGCTAGACCAATGAATATGCTCACAAGGAAGGATGTGAAGTAGTGGTGGGGAGAGGAGCAAGAGTGAGCCTTTGACAAGCTCAAAAGGATTTTCACAAGCAGGCTAGTATTAGCAGCCCCTGACTTAGATAAGAAGTTCAGAGTAGAAGTAGATGCATCAAATTACACTACTAGAGGAGTACTGTCAATGAAATGCCCAGATGAGTTATGGAGACCAGTTGCTTTCATCTTAAAATCTCTAAGTGATACAGAAAGAAATTATGAGATACGTAACAAAGAGATGTTAGCAGTAGTTAGAGGTTTGGAAGCATGGAGGCACTTCCTAGAGGGAACTACGACAAAATTTGAGATCTGGACAGATCACAAAAATCTCAAATATTTATGAAAGTACAGAAGTTAAATTATAGACAAGCTAGATGAGCATTATATCTATCAAGGTTTGATTTCATGCTCAAATATGTTCCAGGGAGTAAGATAGGGAAGACAGGTAGTTTGAGTAGGAGACCAGACTGGGAGGTAGAAGTAGAATAAGATAACAAGAATAAGGTATTGGTGAAACCAGAGTGGCTGAAAGTTAGGAGGATAGAAACAGTAGAGGTTGTAATAGAAAGGGTGGATCTATTAGAAAAAGTGAGAAAGTCAAAGATCAAAAATAATAAAGTAATAAAAGCTGTGGAAGAGATGAAACGAGCTGGAGTAAAAGTACTGAGAGATAAGGAGTAAAGAGAGGTAAATGGGATTATGTATAAAAAAAGAAAGATATATGTACCCAAGAATGAGAAGTTTAGAGCAGAAATAGTTAGGCTACATCATGATATGCCTATAGGAGGACATGGGAGGCAGTAGAAGATGGTGGAGCTAGTCACTAGGAATTTCTGGTGGCCAGGAGTTACCAAGGAGATGAAACAATATATAGAGGGATGTAATGCCTATCAGTGGAATAAAAACTGCACAGAATAACTGGCTGGCAAGTTAATGCCAAATTTTATTCTAGAGAAACCTTGGACACATATTTCAGTGGACTTCATAACTAAGTTACAGCTAGCTCAGGGATATGACTTCATTCTAGTAGTAGTGGACTGATTAACCAAGATGATACACTTTATACCAACTATAGAAAGGACAATGGCAGAAGGACTAGCAAGGTTGTTTAGAGATAATGTGTGGAAATTGCACGGTCTTCCTGAAAGTATCATATTAGACAAAGGACCACAATTGTGGCAGGGATAATGAGAGAGTTGAATGAGATGCTAGGGATCGAGAGTAAGATGTCAATGGCATTCTACCCTCAAATAGATGGACAAACAGAGAGGGCGAACCAAGAGTTAGAACAGTACCTGCAAATGTTTATAGACTATAGATAAAAGCAATGGTCAGATTGGTTGGAAACAGCAGAGTTTGCCTATAACAACAAGGTACACTCTAGTACGAAGACATCGCCCTTTAAAGCAAATTACAAGTAAGATCCTAGAATAGGATTTGAAATGAGGAAGAAGGGGAAATATAAGAGGGTGCATAAATTTGTAGAGAAGATGAAAGGAATTCAGGAGGAGGCAAAAGCAGTATTAGGGAAAGCACAAGAGGAAATGAAGAAATATACAGATAAGAAAAGAGCAGAAGTTGATGAATATAAAGTAGGGGACTTAGTAATGCTAAGTACCAGAGACCTAAAGTACCAAATGGTGGGAAGACAAACAGAGAAGTTGACAGAGAGATTTGTGGGCCCTTATAAAATTAAGAAAATAGTATTACTAAATGCAGTAGAACTATAGCTACCTAGCACAGTAAAGATATACTCAGTAGTCAATGTTAGTAGGATATGAAAATATGTAGGACAAATGGAAGGGCAGAGAAAAGAGCAACCAGCTCTAGTAGTTATTGAGGAAGAAGAAGAGTGGAAAGTAGAGAAGATATTGAATAAGTGGCAGATTAGGGGAAAAGACAAGTACTTGGTATGGTGAAGAGGGTTTATGGCAGAGTCAGACACTTGGGAAGGAAGAAAAAACTTAGGAAATGCAAAAGAAGCAGTTGAAGAGTTTGAAAGGGAATATCACAGGGATATGGAAGATGTAAGAAGGCAAGAAAGAAAAGAGAACAAAGGAATATTTGCAAGGGGAGAATTACCTGGGAGATTTACAGCAAGGAAGTTATTTGGGTGGTCAGATAAGAGATATGATGAAGAATACTGGGGGAGACTTGAGAGAAATTGGAGAAGGTGGAAGGGAGGATGAGTTAGGAGAAAAAGAACTATGGAGACAATCAGGGAGGAAAAAGAAGAAATGGAGCAAGAAAATTCAGGACTTAGAAAATGGACAGAAGAAGACAATGATGAGATAGGGAACCTACAGGACCTATATGATGAATTATAAGTCCTTGGGACAAGGAACCTTAAGAGAGGGTAATGTTATAACTTGGCAAAAATACTTAAGTCATTTTTCTATTTTTCTTTTCATTTTTATTTCTTACCTAAGTAGATTGTAACATGTGTGACAAGAGAGGTGACAAGAGTATCATGTGACATATCACATGACAAATGGTTCTAGAAGGTCATGTGATTGCAGGAGATAAATGCACAGACCAAGTAGAATATATATAAGTAGTGTACTTAAATAAATGGAAACTCTATCAAGTTCTCCTTGTCAACTTGGACTTGGAGGGTAGCTAAGTTATCTCAGGCTAAGCTACTACAACCACCCCTCTCTCACAAGGAGCAACTTCTCACTATGATTGCCAATCTATAGCAGCAGGTATCCACTATGCTCTCCTAGCAAAGGGAGAGTAAAATTGAAGTAGCAAGGTCTCTAGTGTTTGAAGGAAAGATGGAGGAGATAAGTGCATTTATGTCATGACTCGATCCAAGAAAGATAAAATCTCAGATATTGTGAACTTATATTATAGTAAGACAGACTAAACAGACAGTAAATCTATTTATAGAAAAGGGCTAAATATAGAATAGAGATTTAAGAAGATAGGATAAGATAAGGGTCATATGATGTATTACATAATGGAACCTTCTAGAAGAACCATGGGATAGTTACTTAAGTATACATAGTAGTAAATACAGAACTTGTATAAGTAGGTAGCTGAATCCAACAGAAACTCCATCAAGTTCTCTTTGTTCTCTCTAACATTGAGTGCAACTAAGTCAGGTATCTTGCTTAGCTTAATCATTACATTAGAACTTGATACCACTTCCTGATACTGCTCAACACTGAGCTCACCAATACTTATTCTCTATTGCCCTTGACCACTGGATATCACAACCAGTAGCCACAAACCATAGTTGGGCCCCAGACTCAAGGGAACTTACTTGTCAGTTAGGGACAAGTGGTAGTGAGGCAGCTCCAGACCCAGACACTACTTCAAGACCTGATGTAGTAACTTAGCCTAAGATGACTTAGCTACCCTTCAAGTCTGAGTTAATAAGGAGAACTTGTTAGAGTTCCCATTCAATTACTATACACTACTTATATATTTTCTACTATTTACTATTGTTTGTAAAGTCCTGTGTGTTCCTTTCTATCCAACTATCCTATGTGTCCAATCTTTAGAAACTAAAAAGAAAAGAAAAAGAAAAAGAAAATAAATAATGACTTAGCCATTTTGCCAAGTCATAATACCTGACCTCTGCCTCTGGGTGGTGTTGTCCTTAGTGTACTTGTACCTCTTTCCAAACTTTACAACTTTGTGCTGAGGGTGCATTATCACTCATACACATAGAAGAATAGTGCTCACCTCTTAGAGAGGCACTGCTAGAGTAGGGATCTCCTTCTTAGGAGTGATCATTTAACCCTATTTACTAAGGCAGTAGTTAGTAGGGCAGTAGGTGTCTGGCTGGGAGAAAATTGTGTGCCCTAGCAGACATAGTGTAAGAGAGTCAAAATTGCAACAATATCAGACAAGGAGATTTACACCTTTTCAGAAGAAAAAGAAGAAGAACTATCACCACCACTATCACTATCTCCAATATCTTAATCATTATCTCAGGGCCACCTCCAACAACAACAACAACAACAACAACAACAACAACAACAACAACAACAACAACAACAACAACAACAACAACAACAACAACAACAACAACAACAACAACAACAACAACAACAGCAATAGCAACAAAATGAACTGATACCTGAGCAGATAATGCATTATCTGGCTCAGCAAGCAATAGCCATTCAGCAGCTGTTGCAGTAGAGAGGGAGAGGAATTGAGATAGCAAAGCCTTCAATTTTTAAGGGAGAGAGGGAGAAGGTAGCAGGATTTATTAATGCATGTTGCCTGTATGCAGATATGAAATTAGGAGAGAGGATAGAGGGAGAGAAGATATTCTGGGTGTTGCCATATGTATAGGAGGGTATGGCAGAAGTATAGAATGAGAATATTTTGGAAGAGATTATGCAAGGAATATCAGTGGTAACAACAATGGAAGAGTTGTTTACCAAGATAAGGAGTAAGTTTAGGGAGTTTGACAAGTAATCAAGGAAGGTAGATGAGTTGAGGATGCTGGAGCAGAGGAGCAGAACCTATGATGAATATATGCAGCTCTTCAAAAAGACTAAGAGAGGGAGTGGCTATGAAGGAAGGCCATTAATAAAGGAGTTCAAGAGGGGGCTGAATGGGAGCATCAGGAGAAGGTTAGCTAAGGTGGAATCTCTGCCCAGTACTATTGCAGAGTGGCAAAAAAGAGTGGTCAAGTTGGACCACAACATTAGATAGGGCAGAGCAGAAGAAAGGGTGTTGGGGGGGAAAGGCCATAGCACAGGTACCTACAGGGCCAAATATGCAGCACCAAGGAGAACAGAGACCCTCTTGGAGCTAAAGGAGTGAAGAAGGAGGTTTTAATGTAGTGAAGGGCCCTGGATTCAGGCCCTAGGGGAACAGTGGAAGGTTCAGGAGCACTAGCTTCCAAGGAAGTCAAAACTAGAGTAGAGGAGGGGTAAGAGATCCCAATGCAATAGATGTAGATAGAGGAAGGCCTTGGGGAAGAGAAGCTAAAGAAGGAGATTGGAGGTGTTTTAATTGTAGAATCTTTGGACATATGGCTAGAAATTGTAGAAATAGGAGAGATGTAAGAGGGGGGACTCAGGAGGAGTCAAAAGAGAATGGAGACCAGTAAACCCTTGGCTGGTCTCCCTAAATAAATACAATGTACTCAGTAGTCTGAATCAAATAGATTTAGACAAGCACATTGAGAGAGAAGTAAGGTGTATACTTAAACCACTAAGGGAGATCTGGCTCAACATTGGGCTAGAGAAGATAGGTATACATGAAGGGGTGTCAGTAAGGGCTCTACTAGATAGTGGAGTAATAGGGCTATTTATAAGCAAAAGACTTGCAGAGAGAAAGGGATTCAAGTTAGAAAAGTTAGAAAGACCACTAAGAGTGAGAAATGTGGATGGAAGTGATAATAGTAGAGGAGCTATAATACATGAGGCCAAGGCCAATGTGTATTACAAGGGGCATGTTGAAAGAGTGAGGTTGGATGTATGCAAACTAGGAAAAGTAGATGTAATCCTAGAAATACCATGGCTAGTAGTACACAACCCAGAAATAAACTGGAAGACAGGAGAAGTCAAGATGACATGGTGCCCACCCATCTGTGGGAAATATATGGAGAAAAAAGGCATAGTAAAGGAGAAGAAAGCAAGAAAGACAGATATCAATAATGAGAAAGACCTAAGGTAGATGATGGAGGAGAAGAAAGAAAGAATGGAAGAGATATAGAAAGACTACAGAAAGGTAGAGGAGATGGTACCCAAGTGGTTCTATCAGTGGTTGAAAGTATTTAGGAAAGTAAAATCAGAGAGAATGCCAACAAGGAAGCCCTAGGATCATGCTATAGATCTTAAGCTGGACTTTGTGCCCAGGAAAGAGAGAATCTACCCTCTATCTCACATAGAGAAAGAGGAGGTCTAGGTATTTGTGGAGAGTTAGTTGAAGAAGGGATATATTCAACCTTCTAAGTTACCATAGATGTTACCAGTTCTATTTGTACCAAAGAAAGATGGAAAGAGGAGGATGGTACAGAACTATCAATATATGAATAAAGGAACAATAAAGAATAGCTACTCTTTGCCTCTAATCTCCGAGTTAATAGACAATATGGAGACCAAGAAGGTGTTCACAAAGATAGACCTGAGATGGGGCTATAACAATATCAGGATCAAGAAAGGTAATAAATGAAAGGCAGTATTCATGACCTATATGGGCTCATTTGAACCAACTGTAATGTACTTTGGGCTCACCAACTTGCCCACTACCTTCCAGACCATAATAAATGATCTCTTTAGAGATATAATAAACAAAGAGGATGTTGCCACTTTCATAGACAACATATTAGTAGCCACAGAGATGAAAGAGAGACATAATGAGATAGTAGAGGAGGTACTGAAATAACTAGAGAAAAATGACCTCTATGTCAAACCAGAGAAGTGTATATGGAAGGCAAGGGAGATTGGGTTCCTGGGAATGATTATGGGACCAGAGGGGTTCAAGATAGAGAAAGAAAAAGTAGAAGGAGTGATAAAGTAGTTAATATTCCAAGGGGTAAAGAATATGCAGAAGTTCCTAGGCTTAGCAAATTATTATAGGAGATTTGTCAAAGATTTCACAAAGATTGCCAAGCCCTTGCACTAGCTGGTAAGAAAAGATGAGAAGTAGAAATGGAAAGTAGAACAAGAGAAAGCATTCAGAAAGCTGAAGGAGGTCTTTACTACAGAGCCAGTGCTGGCAGCACCAGATCTGGATAAAGAAATGAAAGTAGAGGCAGATGTGTTGGATTATGCAACAGGAGGAATGCTGTCCATGAAGTGCAAGGATGGATGGTGGAGGCTGGTGGCCTTTATCTCTAAGTCATTAAATGAAACAGAGAGAAATTATGAAATCCATAATAAAGAGATGTTGGTAATAATCCATTGTCTAGAGGCCTGGAGGCACTTCCTAGAAGAAGCTAGGGTAAATTTCAAAATCTGGATGGACCATAAAAACTTGGAGTATTTCATGACAAATCAGAAGTTAAATTGACAACAAGCAAGATGGGCATTGCTTCTATCTAGGTTTGACTTTACTCTAAAGCATATCCCGGGAAATAGAATGGCCAAGGCAGATAGGCTAAGCAGAAGGCCAGACTGGTATAAAGGAGTGGAGAAGGACAATAAGAACAGGACATTAGTAAAACCAGAGTAGCTAAGAAAAGTGCAGGTAGAGGAAGTACTTATTAAGGGAGTAGATATACTAGAGAAAATAAAGAAGTCAAAGACAAAAGATGATGAGGCTATAAAAGCAGTAGAAGAGATGAAGAAAGCAGGGGTGAAGATGTTAAGGGACAAAGAGTGGAAAGAGGAAGATAGGCTAATGTTGAAAGAAGGAAAGGTATATGTACCAGGGAAGAAAGGGTTGAGAACAGAAGTAATCCAGCTGCACCATGATATACTAGTAGAAGGATATAGGGGGAAATGGAAGACAGTAGAATTAGTCACCAGAAACTTCTGGTGGCCAAGAGTAACAAAGGAAATGAAGAAGTATATAGAAGAATGCAATCTTTGCCAATGAAATAAGAATCAAAATGAGGCACTAGCAGAGAAGTTAATGCTAAACAAGGCACCTGCAAAGCCATAGGCACATATCACAGTGGACTTCATAGTAAAATTACTATTGGCTCAAGGATACAATGCCATACTAGTAGTGTGTGACTGGTTAACAAAAATGATATACTTTATTCCAACAACAGAGAAGACATCAGTAGAGAGACTGGAAAAACTGTTCAGGAATCATGTATGGAAGTTACATGGATTACCTGAAAGTATTATTTTGGATAGAAGAGCATAGTTTGTGGTAGAACTCATAAAGGAGCTCAACAGAATGCTAAGAATAAAAACAAAACTGTCTACTGCATTCCACCCATAAACAGATGGTCAGATGGAATGTATAAACCAAGAACTGGAACAGTATTTATGCATGTTCATAGATCATAGACAAGAACAATAGCCAGAATGGTTGGGGACTGTGGAGTTTGCCTACAACAACAAAGTGAATACATCAACTCAGGTATCACTGTTCAGAGCAAATAGTGGAAGAGACCCAAGGATGGGGTTTGAGATGAGAAAAAAGGGAAAATACAAGAGGGCAGGAAAGTTTACAAAAAGGATGAAGAAAGTACAGAAGGAAGTACAAGCAGCATTGAAGAAGGCACAAAGGGAAATGAAAAAGTATGTGAATAGAAAGAGAAGTGATGGAGAAGAATACAAAGTAGAGAATTGGGTGCTATTAAGTACAAAAAACTTGAAGTGGCAAATAGAGGGGATACAAATGGAGAAGTTAGTAGAAAGATATATAGAACCCTACAAAGTAAAGAGGGTTATAATGTCAAATATGCAGTAGAGTTGAAGTTACTGGGATCAATGAAGATCCACCCAGTAGTAAATGTCAGTAGGATATGGAGATATAAGAAGCAAGTCAAAGGGCAGAAGAAAGTACTACTGGCACCAGTGATAATAGAAGGAGAAAAAGAATACGAGGTAGAAAGATTATTGAACAAGAGAAGAAGACGAGAGAAATGGGAATATTTGGTTAGATAGAAGGGATATACAGTAGAAGAAGATACTTGAGAGAGAGAGGAAAATCTGAAAAATGTAAAAGAGTTAATAGAGGAATATGAGGATATATATGAGGAGAATGTAAGAAGAGTAAAAGAAGACAGAAAAGAGGAATTACCAAGGAGATACACAGCAAAGCTGTTATATAGATGGGATGATGAAAAATTTGAGGAAGAATATTTGAAGTTGAAAAAAAATTGGAGATGTTGGAAAGAACCCAAGTTCTTCTAGAGGAAGAATCTTAAAAGAGAAGATAATGTTATAACTTAACCCAAGAAAGATAAAATCTCAGACATCATGAACTTGTATTATAGTAAGACAGACTAAATGAACAGGAAATCTATTTATAGAAAAGAACTAAATATAGAATAGAGATCCAAAGAGATAGGATAAGATAAGGGTCATGTGATGTGTTATATGACAGAACCTTCCAGAAGGATCATGGGATAGTTACTTAAGCATACATAGTGGTAAACATAGAACTTGTATAAGTAGGTAGCTGAATCCAACAGGAACTCTATCGAGTTCTCTTTGTTCTCTCTAATGTTGAGTGCAACTAAGTCAAACATCTCACTTAGCTTAATCATTACAGTTTATCAATGTAGCTCAGTTATACTTGAGGATGAAGATAATAGCAGAGCCCAAGCCCACAAAAATGGCTTGGGTACTGTTCTATGTACAAGGAGAGGTGGCAGAGGCATAGAAGGATAATCTGTTGGATGAGTTGGTAAAGAAGGAGATAGAAGTAAGTATGGTGGAGGAGTTGTTTACTAAAATAAGAAACAAGTTTGGGGAGACCATAGAGGAGGACAAAAAGATAGAGGCATTGAGGACAATAGAACAGAAAAGGAGGACATATGACGAGTATATTCAGAAATTCAAGAAAATAGCAAGGGGGAAATAGAACATGTTATGTGTATGGAAAATAGGGCTACATGGCCAAAAACTGTTAGCATAGAAAGGGAAGAGAGGGGAGAATAGTGGAAATGCCACAAGAGTTGACAAAAGGCAATAGAGGACAGTGAGCTCTCAACTGGCCTCTAATAATATGTACAGTGTATTGTGCCTAGAAAAACTGGGAAATAAAATTCATTGCTAAAGCAATACTGTGAGAGAGTAAGGAATATGTGGTATACCTTATGGCTGCTGAGAGAAGTGTGGATGAAAGTGGGACTAGAGAAGCTAGAAAACCATAAGGGGATAATGGTAAAGGCATTGTTGGATAGTGGGGCAACAGGCCTATTCATGGACAAAGAATTCACAAAGAAAAAGGGATTCAAATTAGAGAAGTTGAAAACCTCCCTACTAGCAAGAAATGTGGACAGAACAGCAAACATGGGGGGAGCTATCATACATCAAGTAGAGTACAATATGTTTTTCAAAGGGCATGTGGAGAGGATATATGCAACCTAGGGAGAACAGAGATAATACTGGGTATGCCCTGGCTAGCAGCCCATAACCCTGAAATCGACTGGGAAAAAGGAAAAGTGAAAATGACCCAGTGTCCACCCATATGTGGGAGGAGGAAGCAAGAGACTAGGGGAAAGAAGCAGGTGAGAAAGACAGGGGAAGAAAGGGCAATTGAAAAGCTTGTACCAAGAAGGTTCTGGAAATGGAAAAAGGTGTTTGGAAAAGAGGAGCCAGAACACATGCCAGTGCAAAAGGCCTGGGATCATGCAATAGAGTTGAAGGAAGGGTTTGTGCCAAAGAAGAGAAAAGTTTACTCATTGTCAAGGGAAGAAAGAGAGGAGGTACAAGTATTTGTAAAAGACCAGCTGTAAAAAGGGTACATTCAGCCATCAAAGTCATCCCAAACCTTGCCAGTGCACTTTGTGGCAAAAAAGGATAGCAAAAGGAGAATGGTACAGGATTATCATTATATTAATCAATGGACAGTAAAAAATAGATACCCACTACCCTTAATTGCAGACATTCTGGATGGAGTAGGGAAGAAGGTGTTCACAAAGCTTGACCTCCAATAGAAATACAATAATGTGAGGATCAAGAAGGGTAACAAGTAGAAGACGGTGTTTACAATACATATTAAAGCATATGAACCAACAGTCATATACTTTGGACTACCAAACTCCCCTGTCATCTTCCAAACAATAATGAACAGCCTGTTCCACAATATGATCAACCAAGGGAATACAGCAACTTTCGTTGACAATATTCTAATTACCACAAAGACAGAGGAAGAACATGATGAGCTGGTAGAAGAAGTATTGGCAAAACTGAAGCAAAACAACCTGTTTGTCAAACCAGAGAAATGCTAATGGAAAGTATAGAAGGTAGAATTCCTAGGAGTAGTAATTGGTCCCCAAGGAGTGGAGATGCAAAGAGAGAAGGTAGAAGGAGTCCTAAGCTGGCCCACACCAAGGAATGTCAAGAAGGTGTAGAAATTCCTGGGATTAGCCAATTACTACAGACACTTCATCAAGGACTTTTCCAAGATTGCTACTCTCTTGCATCTACTAGTCAGAAAGGAAGAGAAATGGAGATGGAAGAAAAAGCAAGAGGAAGCATTCCAAAAGTTGAAAGAGGTGTTTACAACAGGCCATCCCAGACTTGGATAAGGAAATGAGAGTGGAATCTAATGCTTTAGACTATGCTACAAGAGGAGTCCTGTCAGTCAAATACGAAAATGAGAAATAGAGACCCATTGCTTTCATCTTTAAATCGCTGAGTGTAATAGAACAAAACTACAAGATCTACAACAAGGAAATTCTAGCAGTAATCTGATACCTAGAAGTATGGAGGCACTACCTGGAGAGAACCAAGGTAAAGTTCAAAATCTGGATGGACCACAAAAACCTCTAGTACTTTATGACAAGCCAGAAGTTAAACTGAAAATAAGCAAAATAGGCATTGTATCTCTCATGGTTTGATTTCATACTCAAACATATTCCAGGGAAAAGCATAGACAAAGTGGATGGGCTAAGTCAGAGGCCAGACTGGCAGGAGGGAGTAGAAAATGACAATAAGGATCAGGTGCTGGTAAAACCAGGTTGGATAAAGAGAATGGAAACACTAGTAGAAGAGGGGGATCTAAAGGACAGAATTAGGAAGGCACAAGAAAGGGACAAAAAAGTAGTAGAAGCAGTAAAGGAATTAAAAAAGACAGGGATGAAGGCACTGAGAGATGAGGAGTGGACAATAGAGGAGGAACTGGTTATGAAGGAGGGGCAAATCTATGTACTAGAAGGAGAGTTGAGAGGAGAAGTAATATGGCTATATCATGATACACCAGTCAGGGGATATGGAAGAAGGTGGAAGACAATAGAATTAGTCACAAGAAACTACTGGTGGCCAGGAAAGTAGAAAGATATATAGAGGGGTGTGATGCTTGTCAGTAGTACAAGAACTGGAGTAAAGCACTGGCAGGAAAGCTAATGCCTAATGCAATTCCAAAAAAGCCATGGAGTCACATCTTAGTAGATTTCATTACCAAGCTACTATTGGTACAGGGATATGATACAATCTTGATGGTTTGCGATTGGTTCAATAAAATAGTCCACTTTATAGTAACTACCAAAAAAACATCTGCAGAAGGGCTTGCCAAGCTATTCCAGGATTATATGTGGAAATTATATGGTTTTTCAGAAAACATCATATCAGACAGAGGAGTACAGTTTGCAGCAGGGATGATGAAAGAACTAAACAGGTTGTTAGGAATCCAAACAAAGCTGTTAATAGCCTATCACCCTCAAACCAATGGGCAGACAGAAAGGATTAACCAGGAATTGGAGCAGTATCTAAGGGTGTTTATTGATTATAGGCAAGAGCAATGGCTGGATTGGCTGGGAACTGCTGAATTTGCATATAACAATAAAATTCACTCAGCAACCAAAGTCTCTCCATTCAAGGCAAACTATGGTCAAGACCCAAGGATGGGATTTGAGAGAAGAAAGAAGGGAAAATTTGAAGCAGCAGGAAAGTTGTGGAGAAAATGAAGAAGATCCAAGAGGAGGCAAGAGCTATGCTGGAAAAGGCACAAGAGGAAATGAAAAAGTATGCTGACCAAAAGCAAGGGGAGGCAGAACAATACAAAGTGAGAGACTTAGTACTACTAAGTACAAAGGACTTTAAGTGGCAGATGGTGGAAAAGAGAACAAAGAAACTGACAGAATAGTTTGTGGGACCTTATAAGGTCAAGAGGGTTGTCTCAACCAATGCTATAGAACTAGAACTACCTAGTTTGGTTAAAATATATCTTGTAGTAAATGTAAGTTGAGTATGTCTGTACAAACCCCAGGTAGAAGGGCAGAAGAAGACCCTACCAAAACCAGTTATTATTGAAGGAGAGAAAGAGTTCAAAGTAGAAAAAATATTGAACAAAAGAGTAGTTAGAGAAAAAGAGAAGTTCTTGGTATAATAGAACAGGTATACAACAGAAGCAGATATATGAAAAGGGAGGGAGAATTTGAAAAATGTGAAGAAATTGGTTAAAGAGTTCAAGAGGGAGTATGGGAAAGAGGCCAAAGAAGTTAGGCAACAGGAAAAGAAAGAAAAAGAAAAGGAATTCAGTCAGGAACTACCAAGAGAGTTTACAACTAGACTGGTATATAAATAGGGGAAAAAGAGATATGAAGAGAAGAGAAAGAAGAGATGGGAAGAAAATTGGAAACAATGGAAAAATTCCTCAGGACAAGAAATCTTGAAAGGAGGGCCATGTTATGAGACAACTCCTAAGGAGGAAATTATCTCCCATACATTCATCAATCTAATAGGAAATATCCAAGAATATAACACAAGAAAGTTATAAATAGCATAGGAGAGATTATATAAGATAGATATATATAGTACTTAGTAAGGGTCATGTGATCATAGGAGATAGGTGCACAGACCAACAGACATTTGTATAAGTAGCTACCAAAATCTAATGGAGAACTCTATCAAGTTCTTCCTGAACATCCACCTTGGGTGAACTCTAAGTCTTTACAACTCCATGTTAACAAGTTGCCTTCATCTCAAAGTCTCTAAGTAATACAGAGAGAAACTACAAAATACACAACAAAAAGATATTGGTAGTAGTCAGAGATTTAGAAGTATGGAGACATTTCCTAAAGAAAGCAACAACAAAGTTTGAGATCTGAACAGATCATAAGAATCTCAGATACTTTATGAAAGCACAGAAGTTAAATCATAGACAAGCTAGATGGATATTATACCTATCGAGGTTTGACTTTATGCTCAAACATATTCCAGGAAGTAAGATGGGAAAAGCAGACAGTTTGAGTGGGAGACCAGACTGGGAGGTAGGGATAGAGAAAGACAATGAGAATGAGGTGTTGGTAAAACCAGAGTAGCTGAGAACTAGAAGAACAGAAATAGTAGAAGTTGTAATAGAAAGAGTAGACTTATTAGAGGAAGTAAGAAAGTCAAAGGTCAAAGACAATGAAGTAATAAAAGCCATTGAAGAAATAAAACAAGCTAGAGTGAAGGTGCTAAGAGATGAAGAATAGAGAAAGATAGATAGGATCATGTATAAAGAGGGAAAGATATACATGCCCAAAGACGAGAAGCTGAGAGCAGAGATAGTTAGACTATATCATGATATGCCTATAGAAGGACATAGAGGGCAGTGGAAGACAGTAGAACTGGTCACTAGAAATTTCTGATGGCCAGGAGTAACTAAGGAGGTAAAGGAATTTATGGAAGGATATGATACCTACCAGTGTAACAAAAACCACACAGAATAGCTAGCAGGAAAACTTATGCCAAACTCAATTCTAGAAAAACCATGGGTATATATATCAGCAGACTTCATCACCAAGCTGCCACTAGCTTAGGGATATGACTCAATTTTAGTAGCATTTGATAGATTAACAAAAATAGTACACTTTGTCCCTACTACAGAAAAGATGTTAGCAGAAGGGTTGACAAGGTCGTTCAGAGACAATGTATGGAAGTTACATGGGTTACCTGAAAGCATCATCTCTGATAGAGGACCCCAGTTTGCAGTAGATGTAATGAGGGAATTGAACAGGATGTTGGGGATCAACACAAAATTGTCAATAGCATTCTACCTACAAACAGATGGACAAACTGAGAGGATAAACCAAGAACTAGAACAATATCTCAGAATGTTTATCAACCACAGGCAAGAACAATGGCTAGACTGGTTGGGAACAGCAGAATTTGCCTACAATAATAAAGTGCACTCATTAACAAAAGTATCACCATTTAAGGCAAATTATGGACAAGATCCCAGAATGGGCTTTGAAATGAGGAAAGGAGGAAAGTATGAAGGCACAGAAAGATTTACCAAGAGGATACAGAAAATTCAAGAGGAGGCAAAAACAGTGCTAGGGAAGGCACAGGAAGAAATGAAGAAGTATGAGAGGAAAAGTAAACAAATACAAAGTAGGGGATTTAGTGATGTTGAGCACAAAGGACCTGAAGTACTAGATGGTGGGAAGGCAAACAGAAAAGCTGATGGAAAGATTTATGGGCCCTTACAGGATTAAAAGAATTGTATCACCAAACATAGTGGAATTAGAACTACCTAGCACAATAAGAATACATTCAGTAGTTAATGTTAGTAGGATACAAAAGTATGTAGGGCAAGTAGAGGGACAAAGGAAAGAGCAACTAGCTCCAGTGATTATTAAAGGAGAAGAGGAATGGGAGGTTGAAAAGATACTGAACAAGCAATGGGTTAGGGCAAAAGATAAGTACCTGGTATAGTAGAAAGGCTTTACAGTAGAATTAGACACCTGGGAAGAGAGAGAGAATTTAGGGAATGCAAAGGAAGCAGTTGAAGAATTTGAGAGAGAATATTATAGGGATATAGAAAATGTTAGAAGACAAGAGAGGGAAGAAAACAAGGACATATTCACAAGAGGTGAACTACCAGGAAGATTTACAGCAAAAAAGTTGTTTGGGTGGACAGACAAAAGGTACAATGAAGAATACTGGGCAAGGCTAGAAAGAAATTGGAGAATATGCAAGAGAGGACAAGTTAGAGACAGAAGAACCTTGGAGACAATCAAGGAGGAAAAAGAAGAAGAAATTGAACAAGAAGAATCAGGACTAAGGGAGTAGGAAGAAAAAGATAATGGAATGGGTAATATTTGTGAGCCATACTATGAGCTATGAAAAATCCTTGGGATGAGGAACCTTGAGAGGGGGGTGGTGTCATGACTTGGCAAAACAGCTAAGTCAATATTTATATTTCTTTTATATTTCTTTTCTTTTAGTTTCCAAAGATCGGACATGCAGGATAGCTAGATGGAAAGGGATGTGTGGGACTTTACAAATAGCAGTAAATAGTGGAAAATGTATAAGTAGTGTACAGTAATTGAATGGGAACTCTAACAAGTTCTCCTTGTCAACTCAGACTAGGAGGGTGATTAAGTCATCTCAGGCTAAGTCATTACAGAGATCAGTCTTTGAACCATGCTACCCAATTAGGACTAGTTCAACTGGTAGGGTTGGTGATGTGACAGGGACCCTCCCAATACCCTAGGAAGATTTTGATGACCAGAGGGGTCCCCTCCAGTTGCCTCATCTGCCAATGATATTCCTCATAGCCATGTCCCTGACTGTTTTGTTCCGTCATCAGGCCTTGATTAGATCAAATAAAATTGTTTCTTTGTCTTATTCTACAGTAGCTAGAAGGTACTTAAAGGTAAAACACAGCCAGAGATGGGGGGTTTTTTTCTTTGGGAAAATTCCTATACTTCTCTTACAAAAGCCCTGTTTAAGTAATCTTGGGTCAGAGGTAAACGACGTACGGACGATGTTGTGCTCGCAAAAACTCATACACTTACTTTCGGGTTGCACCTAACCCTACAGACTTACTTACAGTAGAATTGCTGGAGTGAGAAACAAAAGTGTGTCTTGTCCTCAACTGAAGTACTCGGAGAGATGAATAGGTGAACTGGAAAGTAGGACGAGTCCGCAAAGCTCGTTGCTCTATTTGGCTTTTCGCCCGTCCCTCTCTATGGCCCAAAACATGTTTTTGCTCCAGTGATTCTAATCATCTACATTATTCCGTGCACCAAAGCCTCTATCAAAGCAGTTAGAGTTAGAATGAATTATTAGGTGTCCATACTGGGAAGGAGGAAACATGCATATGAACAAGCACTCTCAGCAGATGAATGATAGTGTCAGGACCGAGTTGAGGAGAAACCGGGAAGGGCTAGCGAGATCAATTTAGTCATTGATCAAGAACGAGCATATGTCTTCAGTTTACTACAAAGCCTGCTCTCATGAGACCGGGCAGGGTGACTTGATGCTGAAGAACTGCAGGGTTTGGATGAATTAACTGTGAAATTCAATCACAAGCACACCTAAACTCATGAAAGAGAATTTTTGTCAGCTCTTACCCATTTTCATCAGTGCTGAAAAGATAGATCAGTGCAGCAGGATTATGGTCGGATAGCACTTCTTGTGCCATTGCATTCTTGTCGCTGAGTGTACATTTTGAGTCTGGTTTGGGATTTCTTCAATAGCCAGTACCATTGCTAGTTTCCATTTCATCTTCATTCCATCACAAAAATTTCCTATTAGTCATCGTAGCATTTTGCGCAGCCATATAAAAGTGTACTCACTGTTTTACTGAAGTTTGACTCACTTCGTTTTAGGCATTTGCCTGTTGACTGTTGAGGTTCAACCGCGCACTTCATTATTGCCCTGCCTCCGAGAATTCTGAATGTTGAATATTGCTCTCGAGTTTTGATGGTCCGACGATTTTGCGAGATTTTTGAGTCTCAGTCGCCAGGTGACCATGTCTTCTTGTGCTGTCTGCATCAACGATTTGAACAATCAGCTGTAGTCAGCTCTCAACGAGCTGGAACAAAACCTGGACTGTATGTACTAGGCAGGATATCTCTAAGACTATTCAAGATGAGGCGGGGCCATCGATATGTGACTTGAAGAACTGTCAATAAGGAATAAATATTGATGAGGTCGTTGAATGATTACCATTGTGAGTACTTTGTTTGGATATTGTTCATCTTTGAATCAGGCACTTGCCGATCATTGTCACTGTTGGTACTTTGTTGTCCGGCCATCAATGATGTTTGTCACTTATTTACAGCAGACCGGAGTACAGCTGCATGAGTCCTTGGCACTGCAAAGCCTCGTCTCTCCTTGTATAACCCTTCCACCATCGCCCCCACGATCCTCCTCTCTCCGACTCTTCACCCTCTTTCTGAGTCCGATATCTGCAGGTAGGGTCTCAAACAGGAAAACCCTTGCACGGTTCAAACAGGCTGCTCTTCGATTTCTCGATAAACTTGCTCACAATGCCCTGCAGCCGCCTAGCAAAGAGGGTTACATCAAGATTGTCACCATGCTCGAAGACATACCCGATGATTGCACCCCCTGGATGGCCAATGTCCTTGTTGGGAGCAGCGATACCTGACTACAACGATAAATTTGGTTAGTTCCAGCTATTGTCGCCTCTCCCTCCCTTTGCACCATCTTCTTAGCTGTGCTCAACACTGCAGATGTCAATGCTCATTTGTTCCTTGCCGCTGACAGTCTCATAAGGAGGCCTCGGTATCAAAGAAAATGGTTTCTGCTGCAGCAGGGTCGCTGTTCAAGCAATAGAAAGAATTCTTCTTGCGTCAACAACTCTCAGCCATTCAACCGGGATTGTCGATCCTCCAAATGGGTGTTAGTGATTCAACTATGGTTTACTGGCCGTGGTGTACTTGTATTCTTTCTGAATGTATGTTGGGTGTTCTATGCTTCTGATGAACATGCATCGCAATGGATTGATAGTGTTTGATAGTTACAAAATTATTGCCTAGGAATCTACTATGCAAGCTGTGGTTTTGTATACATGTTCAAGATTACATCTTTATTTGAATGTCTATGATGTGCATATTTATATTAACTGCTTGCACTTGATATAGGTAGTTCTCTCTTCGTTTATCACATTGCCTCGTTTTTTAATAGCGGGAGTCACTCGTGTTCTTCCAATCTATCGAATACCAGAGCTCGTGATGGCCCAACGCAAGCTTATGGCTCATTTATCTCTGCTGCCAAAAACTATGATCCCTTTGATTCAACAATCGTAGCGGGTGTCTTTAGACTAGCTGGAGTGAATACATGTCTCGAGACACCGAGAGAGCAAAAACGTGAGTAGAGCAGCGAGCTCATCCTACTCTTCTGTTCGCGTATTTCAACACCTTCACGTACACTGGGTAAGGACAGGACACACCTTGTATTCTTACTCTAGCAAATTTCCCATCTCCCTTTCCTTTTGCTCGAGCTCTCTCAGCCACCCTTTGTCGATGCATTCCGTCCACTTTCTGCCGAACCTCGAGTGAGAGAAGTCCAGGATTGTTATTGAGGTTTGGGACTCCTCAATCAGCGCTTTGAACGGTGGCACGTACAGACCTTCTCTGTTCTCGACTGGAACCCAAAACAGTGGCTCATCATCCTGACCCATCATCCATCCATCCTTCATGCCTTGCATCATAAGCTCAAATCCATCAGAGGAATGCTGGTGCTCAGCTGTGAAATCTGCTATTTCCCAGATTCTTATGAAGTTGTAGTCATAGTTTGCCAACGCTGTTCCATCTCGTAAAAATTCCATGCGTGCGTTTACTTCACCCAAGATCTGAGTGCGCAGATGGCCGGTAAAGGCATCAAAAAGAGGTATCACGCGTTCATATTGGAGCCTGAGAACAACGAGTCTCTCGCCAAGGGAATGGTCAATCAGAGCAGGAGAGAGGGAAATTTCATCTACCCGGGATGTTGGAAACTTGGAAACGAGATGGCGAGTTCGTGTGTCCCAGACTCGGACGTGGGAATCTTTGTCAAACCAACATGCAAAGAGTTTCCCGTCGGGTGAATACTGAGGTGAGGGGTGGCGGCGAATATACACTTGATCGTCAAATTGAACAAGATCAAACTGGGCAGTATCGCGATTCCAAGAATAACATTTGGCAGAGGAAGGGTAGGAAGAGGGGAAAGGTACGATGACGACGGTCAGGCCATCGGGTGCCAGGAATGGGTGCGGGTCCTTGCCGATGTCCAAAGAATACGTGCATTCGAAACCTGTGTGATCCTGCCGATGCCAAACTTGCAGTAATCCTGACTTATCACGTAAGACGGCGCATATCACCAGGTCGTTGCATGTTTGGAAGGCGACCTTCCCAAACAAGACATCCTCTCTTGGCCAGAATGAGACGCGCTTCTCCGGGTGCATTATATTGCATATGGTGAGAGACCTGTGCATAAATGCTACCTGATCTTCATCTGGGGAAAATGCAATGTATGTGTCCAATTCGTCGGCTTTGATATCTGTACGCGCTACGACTTTCCCAGTAGTTGTATCCAGGAATCCGACATTGGAAGATTGCCGAGATATTGTAACTGCCATCTTTCCAGATGGCGAAATTCTAATAGCTCGTTGCTCATCGGAGTAATCTCGAGTGTCCGTAGTGTCAGCCTGATTGATCGTCAAATTCTCCAGGTCCAGGTTCCACATCCTAACACTCCCATCATAATATCCTACCAAAACTCTGTGACCATTGCATGATGGACAGATACTTCTAACACCTGAAGTGGATGCAGGCTTTATCTCCCAGATCATTTTTGAGCCAGTCGCAGAGACATCCCATATTTCCGCACTGTAATTTCGTAGGATAAATAGGTAATTGGTAAGGGGTGAATGAATAACGTCTAGTGTACGCCAGGAATGATAACTGAAGGATGCCATCTCTTGTGTGTCCAATCTCCAAAGGCAAATTTGACCACCAGAGCCGACTATCAAAGTGTCACTGGTTGGAGAAAAGCGGATAGATGACAAGTTTCTATGAGGATATGTGAATTGTCGGAAATCCTTGCTATCTTCCAAGTTCCATAATTCAATAACATCCTCGGACTCCTTTGCTATGGCCATAAAATGCCCATCAGGAGAAAAGCAGAGAAATAGCAGATATCTTAGATATCTAAGCTGTTTACGAGATTGTGTGAATCGTCGGAAATCCTTGCTGTCTTCCAAGTTCCATAATTCAATAACGTCCTCAGACTTCTTTGCTATGGCCAGAAAATGCCCATCAGGAGAAAACCGGGCATCACGAACATCGTCCACCTGCAACAGCCTGTTGGATACACCGTTGCTAGCATCCCATGATTGAACCAGAATCCGATTTGCACCTTTATGTTCAGAGTCGTCCGAGTCTCCATCTCCAGAGTCGTCCGAGTTTCCATCTCCAGAGTCGTCCGAGTCTCCATCTTTTTTCATTGAGACAATTCTTCCGTCATAATGAACAAAGGCAAAATCAGAGCCCTCGATTCGGAGCTGCTCCTCACCTATCTCAACGTCCCAAACTATTGCATAGGAGCTGTATTTGACTAGAACATGCTTCCCAGCAGGACTAAAGCAGACATCAGGTGCACCGCGAAATGGGCCTGAAATGCGACGACCTGTTTCAGAGTCACAGATACACGTAGCAGTTTTTGATCTGGAAGAAAATGTGCTTTCATCTGGTGAAAAAGCCACATCGAACACGGCACTGTTGTCGTGCTCTGTAGTGAAGACCACCATTGACCATTGCTTAGGTTTCCCTTCAGTGACCACAAATGTATTGGGAAACCTCGAGCAGAAATTTCTGGCAACATGAGATTCCTCAGGTGCGAAGGGGAGTGCAGAGAGGTACACATGAGCGGCACGTTGTGAGATTGGAGCGATAAAAGCAGAGATAAAGCGGAGAGCATCACGGATGAATAATGTTAGGTCATCATCAGGGTTGAGAGGCTGGCAGGTCAACATCAGGTGTATCACAGAAAAATGACCGGGAGACATACCTTCCATGATAAAGCCCTTTTCAGGATCGAATACACTTCATACACTTTTCCCAATAGGCTCATTGTCTCTATCCAGAATAGTAGTTTCTCGTGCATCACGAACCTAACCCCCTCCTTCAGCTTCTCGTCAGATGGCCCATCAGACACAGTATGAACAAGATGGTATGCCCAAAATTGAGATGAATATGAAATGAGAGGAGGGATCGTGCATTTGACATTAGGCTGAATATCGGCATTCTTTATGATCGAAGAGTCCAAGCTGCACATGTTGAAATGAAGCTTGGGTGATACCAAAGTTTTCATGCATAACACAGCAAGCTGACGTTCATGATGGCCTTGATCCTGGACGGTGGAGAACTCAGGGAATTCATGTAAAAATGAGGGCGAGAGAAGATAGTTTTCGAATGACTTGTGATGGAAACGAAGAATATCACTAGAGTCAATGACGGGCGCAAGACCTTTTCGGATCAATCGTATTATATCTGAGTCCCCAATCTTGACTCCAGGAAGCATCACAAGCACATCGTTACTGAGGGGCTGCTTGGCATAGATCATGGCGCCGATAATAGAGACGATCCCTTGAACCTCTCGCTTCGAAATCCGTCTGAATGATGCCTGGACAACAGTAGCATACAGAGAAAACAGATCGTCCATCCCCTCTATGTCTTCCCCTCCCTCCCTCAATCTAAGAATGTGAAACCGCGCTTCGGGATCGTCTTCAAGGAAGTTGGCGACAGTGGTTGCCCAGATAAAAATACCAGCAGCACCAGGAACCAGATAATCAAGAGCCTTTGCGATCCATGCAGGTTCCATTTCCATGTCATTGAGTCGCGACTCGAGGAATGTACAGATGTCTTGAGAAACACTATCTCCCGACTTGACGTCGCTGCCAGAGGGAACAACAATATGAGCGCTGATGGATTCGGGGAAGATTCGGCTGATCTGGCCCTCTGGTCGACTAGTAATGACCAACTTGAACCTCTTCAAGTGATCAACCTGAACCCAATACTTGAGCGTACGTAGAAGACTCTTGTAATCATCCTTTCCACACGAGTCATGTCTCAGCCCACCGCACTCGTCCAATGCATCTATCACAATCACTGGAAGTTCCTCACGCGGAATAGCATCAACCAGCGTGGATAATGGTTCCTCAATGAGTGATTTGAAAAGCCGGTCGATGTCGGATGAGCTGTGTCCTTGGTTGCCTTGAGTTAAGTGTTGCCGAAAAGAGGGATACAGGCGGGAAAGATCACAGGCGACAGTGCGCCACAGGACACTTGTGGTGATGGTAGAATCCGTGCGATCGAACCGGAATGGGATTACATGTCGTTTCTGGTCCACTAGCCGATTGGCAATGCTAGCTGCCAAGGCTGATTTCCCAACCCCGGGGGACCCCCTTATCCAGATCACATTGGGGCCACTGATGTTCTTAATTTCCTTTTCAATGTCTTGTAAGATGGTGATGCGCGTGCCTTGCATACATGCCTTGCGTAAGGGAAGCCTGTTTTCCCCAAGCGTGTGCATTAAACCATCCAACTCTTTCTTTTCAACTTGTGCCATGTGCATCTCTATATTAAGATCTCGGTCGAACTTGTCCTTGAAGGTATCGAGTTTGTCCTTCAACTCAATTGCTTTCTCCTTTTGAGAGTCAACAAAGATATACTGGACTGAAGTCAACTAATCAGTCACGAATCCACCTAGATGAAGATGAATGGACACTCACATTTCCAGCTTTTAAGCCATCTCCAAATGAAGTTGACCACTTCTTCCATGATCTCGGGAAACTCCCTCATTGTACGGCACAGTCGATCTGAGATTCGAACTTCTTTGAGTCTGTCGAGCTGGTCAGCGAGCACTTGGATGCTGTTTGCAAGGCTTTTCATGGCTTCATAGGATTCCTTTTGCGTCTTCAAATGCTGCCAAAAATATCAGTCATGCTATTGATTTGAAAATAGAAAAGGAGCCAACTTGGTAAACGACCTGGACACAAGAGAATACAGCGTGCGCCACAGGATTTAGCTGCCTCAAGTCAGACAACATACAGGTATACTGGTCAACGATCATTACCTTGCTGACTGCCGTCCCTAGATCAGTCACCATTCTAGCAACATCGCTTGCAGAAGCGGAGCGATGCAGAACAGACTGAAACTCGTTCAATTTTACTATCATATTTGCGATTTGTGGATCCAGCTTTTTCGGATCAATGTCGTGAACCTATGATTGTGTTCGAAGAGTAAACCAACGTAGCAGTCATAATGATAGCATACCTCGATGACCAGACACAACTGTAATCCTTGGATCGGATTATCAAATTTCATCTCCAAGTTTGCTGAGGTCCTCTGAATAGATTGGGAATGATAGAGGTAGCAATTCGCTCACAATCATTTTCTGTTCTGGAAGACACATATTTCCATAAATCGTCAAACGTGACGTTGGCTTTACACATGGGTTCCTCCTTTGAAGTGCGCCCAAGCATCCGTATCTTCTGTCCTCGGGAATGTCTTTTGTGTATTTCAATATTCAGTTCACTTCCTTCCACAAGCATGCTGCACTACATGAGTATGTAGGACTGCTCAAGCACAATAAGCTCAACTTACCATTTGTTTTGGGTGAGTGTCAAAGCCTGTTCACCCCTAGTGCGATGGTCCAATATTCTTTCAATACACTCATTGGCACTGTCAGAACATTTGACAGCGAGCGGCCGTGGAAATTTATCGAGTGTCCCAATCAATCCTATATGTCAATTTAGTCCCTGATCTACTGAGCCGATCGAACATAGTAGCACTCACTGACAACTTGGATGGCTGAAAACTGTTTGACTGGATTTGCCATTACTTTAACTATTGGAGAGGATGAGAAGGAAATGTGGGATACTATCACACGACGAACAACGCTGTGTCACAGGAATGATCCAAGTAGCTATCAATATCCCGGGAATTGAACCAGGTGGGAACAGACATAAATATCTAGTGTAGAACATACAGAAAACCCAGTCTCAGCATCACTTAAATCGGGTAGTTGTACTGGTGACTACAGTCTAGATTGTATCATTAAATTACCATGGTACTTGAGATTTATACTCAATTCAGGTGTGCACCATGAAACATTTGTGCCGGTCTCCGTATCAATCATAAGTGGGAGATTTTGTAAATTAAATATTATTTTATATTCTTAGATATAAAACCTCATATTTGTAACATATAGATATAGTCTGCTACGCTTGTCATCGCATTGCCCTCTAGGCAGAACACTGCGCGTCCACATCAAACAAGTCAGTAATTAGTGTTCCTAACGCCACTACGCTATGCTGGGCACCCATTAGAACAGATTTATAGCTGCTAAACTGGGATAGAAAAGAAGGGTAGTAGGTATGGTGGCGAATCACAGTTCATTTGACGCATCAAACCTCGTTGGATGATCTTTGTGTCGTGGGCTTGGGCAATGATGAAAGAGATCACGTGCACCAGGGTTAGTGTCCCATCCGAGATTTGTTGATCTGCTTCAACCAAGTTGCTACCAGCTATTGATAGATGGACAGCCCAGTGACTATATACCCATCCCAATTCAAGAATGGATGAATCAATTAGGCTGCCGTAGCACTGGCTCGGCTGATTCCCCCAACCCACCAGGATCCAAGCCCTCATAGGAGAGCGCGTGAGGAAGTCCAAGGCTGTGGGGGAACAGGTACCACAGCTTTGGGTGGGGTGGTGTTTTTTTAAATAAGATGAGGGCGCACATTTTGAGTTTGTACGTGCCTACATTGCTCCCACACAGGCTCCACCCTGAAATCTATCGGGATATTTAAACATTGTCCTCCTGTGGCTCACAATGCCGTCATGTGTAATCAAGAAACCCCACTACTATGAGGACACGTCTGTAACCGTTGGAGAAGACTTGTTTGAGAGCCTGCTGAGCTATGGACTTGCATCAACATTGTCATTCTTCCCCCTGCTGGTCTCCAGAAAACGGCACCTCTCCCATACATTTTTGCCTCAGTATCGTACTCTTGTGCCCTGCCGCTTTCTATGTCTATCCCTCTGCTCCGACTATCTATCAGTTACGCCAGCACAGAACACCTTGATTTGATTCGTGCTCCGTACATTGATGTCTTTGCCGTACATAAATTTCGCTGGAAATCCCTCTGGACCTACAAATGGCCCTAATTTTTAGAGCAGATCCACACTCAATATTCTCGTACCTTCGGATGAATAATTCGACTTCAACTTTCCGTCGAGACGAGAAAAGATCACATGCTATGTGCGACCGGCTTGTGAAAGCGATCTCACCAAGGTACTCAATGAAGAGATGGAGTTGACTACTAGATTCCATCCTTTAATCAGAACTGGGGGTGTGTCAAACGGCCTTTGTTGTTATTTCGTACTGCTGTTCACTGCACTTGGACCAGTACCCGCGCGTCGATTCGTCCCTATACGTGCGCAATCTTTTGACCTCGCTCCGAAAGGCATGCATCCATGCCTTGCCTGTCATTATAATATTGATCAATCCATCCTATCTCACCTCGAATCCCTATTGGTGTCACTGCGTAGTTTTACGCATCGTCCTACAGTGTTCCATGATCTCCTGTCCGCCAGCCTTTCGGGACAGTGGTAACTTCTCTAAAAGGGTGGGCAAGCAGAATTGAGGGACAATTATCTTCCCTCTAAGCCTCGTTGAATCTTCATGATGACAATGTGGGAAAGCTGTAGTTGTTGAAGCTGTCCAGGGTGTATCGCATTGAACCCTGGTCGCTGTGCTTGGTTGACATATGAGGGGGTTTTTGCGGCCTTGTGGTGGGTTTGGATGTTCATCTAACGGGTTGCCGTAGTGAGTGTTGAAATTTTTGATTTGATGATGTGAAGCACAAGGGTGGATTTTGAGGGACGAGTGTTGGGTGGGATCTCGAGAGTTCCTCCATCATCCCGTTTGCAGAAACATCTTCCATTTCTGTGCGTAGGTTGCAAAGTTACTATTCAAGAGCCATGCTGAAAGATTGCAATGTACCAGGCTCTTGATTTTTTTCTGACAGTTGAGAAACGACCGTTCCTAATGACAATGTAGAACTGGCCGGTTTTATCGTTAAAAACCTGTTTGACAGGGTGGTCCCTTATGCGTGGTCAATTGACTTGGTGCCATTCTTTCGCTTGTCTAGTCATTCATGAGCTACCGATCACTCGCACCAGTGTATTTTTGATAGGCGTTTGCTCCTCCAATGCGATCGGTATCAATGCAGTTCCTATATCCCGAGTTTCCCTATCCGGGGAGTGTGATTATCCAAATATATTCTTCCCAAAAGGGAAATGCGCCATCTCATGTGATTACTCAAGATTATTGCAAGTTCGGCATCGGCAGGATCCCGCAGGTTTCGAATGCACGTGTTCTTTAGACAACCCACACCTGGCATCCGATGGCTTGACCGTCGTCATCGTGCCTTTTTCTTCCTCCGCCAAATGTTATTCATGGAATCGCGACACTGCCCAGTTTGATCCTGTCCAATTTGACGATCAAGCGCATATTCGCTTCTACTCCTTACCTGAATACTCACCGGACGGGAAACTCCTCGAATGTTGGTCTCGCGATCACTTTCACATCTGAGTCTGGGACACGCGAACTTGCCGACTCGTTCCGAAATTTTCAACGTCCAGGGTGGATAGAACAGCCCTCTCACCTACTCTGCCTGACTATTCCCTTGGTGACAGATTTCTTGCCCTTAGGTCCAAATGTGAAAACGTACTATGTCTCTTTGACGCGTATACATGATGATGTTAGGCATGTGACTTCGAAGGTTGAGCCAATTAGATAAGGACGTATCTAAATGCTGGAATGTATCTATGCAACTGAGCACTTACACTGCATATCAGAGATAAATCACCACATTTGGGGAACCATGACATTAATGTTGTATTAAATAACTCTCTAAGAGGGGATTGAAAAGGCATAGAATGCCTGTTTTTCCTGGTCCGTGATGGGAGTATCCAGACATAACAGAGGGATGGTGAAACCGTGAGTATAAGATGTTATCTTATTAAGGTGCATTTGCAACAAGGATGATTCAAAGCTGTGACACACTATCAGAACTCAGCAATAGTAGTCGCAGGTCATGTCAAATAAAAATGACCTTCGGGACATCAAGACGTGCATTCAATACATGCATTCCACTTCCACACACAATTAAACTCTCATCTCAATGATGGCAAGATACTAGGCAGGATATTATAAGAGGTCTCTAAGACTATTCGAGATGGACTAGAGCCATCTATATATGACTTGAACTGGCAAATACCGACGAGCTCATTTGTCATTGAATGATTACCATTGTGAGTACTTTATTTGGACATTGTTGATCATTGCATCAGGCACCTGTTGATCATTGTATTTTGTTGATCTTCCGGCCATCAAACGTGATGGTCATTGTTTGTTGCTTATTTACAGCTGTTGTGACAAGACACGTTCTGACGGACATCACTATCACGAACTGTCTGTACGTTTTTAGCGGGTATGGCTTCTTGGACTCAAGGTAAGCTCTCTTCTCCGTCGTCGCGGGATTTTTATCTTACATAGTGTGCGGCAGATTAGGTGTGGATAAGAATGTGATCTTACCATCAGAACTCGTCCTGGGCAGCCATCTCTCATTGTCCTCGTTGACCACTCCAATGCCCTTCTCCCTCTCCCCGTCACTTGAAAACGCCACCCCAGGCTTGGGTACAGCTGTTTGAGTCCTTGGGATTGCAAAGCCTCCAACACACAGCTCAAACAACGCCTGTCCTGTCTCTCTCCTTGCCCATATAAAATCCCTCTACCCTTCCCCCCGCGATCCTCCTCTCTCTGATCTTTTACGCTTTTTCCAAGCCCATTATTACCCCGCAGACAAGGTCCAAAACAGGAAAACGACTGCACAGTTCAAGCGCACCGCTCTTCGACTTCCCGATAAACTTGCTCGTGATGCATCGCAGAGGACTACATCAAGATTGTCGCCGTGCTCGAAGACATAGCCGATGCTTGCACCCCCTGTTGGGAGCAGTGATACTGACTACAACAGTAAATTTGGTTAGTTACAATTCTTGTCGTTTAGCCGTACACAACACTCTAGATGTCAATGCTCATTTGTTCCTTGCCCCTGACATTTTCCTAACGAGGCCTCCATATCTGAGGTATCAAAGAAAAGGGCCTTCGCTATAGCCGAGTCACTCTTCAAGCGATAGAAATAATTCTTCTTGTGTGAACAACTCGCAGTCATCCAACCTGGACTGTCGATTCTTCAAAGGGGTGTTAGTGATTCAACTGCATATCGCCCCGCCAGTAATGCTGCAAAGTTGATTCCAAAGACATTGGCATACTCACTCAGCAGCCGGTAAATTTTCTGAAGACGATGCGCCAATCTTGTGGTTAGTTCCGTATTCGTGTCCTCTATGGGTCCCAGTCGAGCGCAGGGACATCTGTCCGTGCCACCGTTGAAAGTGGTGATTGAGGGGTTCCAGTATCAACAATGCTGGACATGTCTAACTCAAGACTCTGCAGAAAGTGGACGGAATGCATCGACAAAGGGTGGTTGAGAGAGCTCGAGCAAAAGGAAAAGGAGGTAGGAAACCTGCCGGAGTCAAAAACAAGGTGCGTCCTGTCTTTACCCGATGTACTTGAAGGTGTTCAAATTCGTGGACAGGACAGTAGGACGAGCTCGCTGCTCTACTCACGTTTTTGCTCTTTCGTTGTCCGAAGACCTGTTTTCACTTCAGCGAGTCCAAGGTTTCCAAGCCTCTATCAATGTAATCATGAATAGTCTCAACGTCTTTTCGTAGATATAATCATGTAGTGAAGATGAGATACAATGGTCCAAGCCTCATATCAAGGTGCAAAGAAAGAGGTCAGATAATGTTAGTTAACTGCAAACAGAGGGTGAAAGGCAGGGTAACACCGACAAACTTGCTTGTTGATTCCCTTCATTTGAGCTCCGATTACTTGACACAATCACAACCAAGTACTTTCCGATGCAGGACACACTCATCCCTTGGCCTTTAAGGCGAAGAAATACCTCAGGATATGATCTCGCACAAAGAATATGATTTTCCACTCACGTTGACGGAAATTGAAAGATTGGCAAGTCATGATCTATTATTGTTCCCCAGGTCACTTTTTATAAGTTCATTACGGATTGAAACAACTGGTCCTTGTCGCTGAGCTATAGGTTTCTCTCGATGATGACAACATAGACTAAATGAAAAAGAAACAGCGATTCAACAAATACACCATTTCGACTTGACCAGCCAGTCATTTGCTAAAGAACCCAAGTCCGAAAGACTCCTACTGCACATCCTATTTAAAAAAAATGTCATTCACAACCAGCTCCCAGCCCATACAACATCCTGTTCACGTTCACTCTCACTACTATCCCACTCATGATCAACATCACTACCTCTCCATCTCCATCCGCGTGTCTTCTTTCATCCTTCAACCACACCCTTCCCAAACGCTTCTTCTAATGCTTCTCCTACATTCCCAACAATTGCAAACTTGATTTCTTTTTTGATTTCCTTTGGAACGTTGTGTTCGGGATCCAAACCTGTACAAGTGCTGCGCAAGGATATCTATGTATTCGTCCAGTTTCATCAACTTCGTCGAGAAGAATGACAAAATCAACATATAAGCCTTTATGGAGCACTTGAACGAAAAGTCCGGGACCGGATGCAACGTAGATACATCTCTGACCACGTATTTCCATCACGGGCACCGCCGAAAGCTATACATTGGAATGGACGATCGAGGGCACAGACTAAACTTTGGCCGAGAGAGATGTTTTGCCTGTACCTGGTGGCCCGACGAATAGAAGTGTTGGATCCTTGATCGATGATGAGCGAGGTTCGGAAAGAGGAGCAGATGGCGGAGGATTTCGTAAAGGGATGGTTATATCGCTGGAAGGTGAGATCCATAGAGCAGGCTTATCTGTGTCGATAGAAGCAACAGTTTTAGCTTGTTGAGCCGGCTCCTCGTCTGCAGCTTCCTTGTCCGTATTAAACTCTTTGAGACGGACTACTGCGAGGTGTTCAAACGGCTGTTTCTTGATTCTTCTAGACCAGAATAATCTGCATCAAGTTGAGCTGAATATTTTGTCGCAAATAACGGAGAAGGAAGTAAACAATGGCGATGACAGTGAGCTGGGCGAGGGAATTGGGGTTAGGCACTCGAGCTGCATAGTGTATATGAGTGGAGTGAGACGCACATAGCTCCCAATGTCACTATTTTCCACGCTCCCTTGACGAATTCTGTTAAGAGCCTTCCCCATTTCATCTTCCTCTCCTCGGCATCAGATTCCATGACCTCAATCTCCTTCGGAGCGGCCAATTCATCTGCTCTATACTGGTCGTCATCGTCTAGTTCACTTGTGGAAGTGTTACTGGCGGGGGTATATGCAGTTGAATCACTGACACCCCTTTGGAGGATCAATAACTTGGGTTGAATTGCTGTGGCTCGTTGACACAAAAAGAATTCTTTCTATTACTTGGACACTGACTCGGTTGCGGCGGAAGCCATTTTCTTTGAGGCCTCCTTAGTAAAACGTCAGCGGCAAGAAACAAATGAGCATTGACATCTGGAGTATTGAGCACGGCTAAACAGATGGTGAAAAGGGAGGGAGAGCCAACAAGAATTGGAACTAACCAAACTTGCTGTTGCAGTCAGTGTCGCTACTCCCAACGAGAACGTCAGCCATCCAGGGGGTGCGAGCATTGGCTATGTCTTCGAGCATGGTGACGATTTTGATGTAGCCCTCTTTGCTAGCCAGCTACAGGGCATCACGAGTAAGTCTATCAAGAGATTTAACAGCGGCCTGTTCGAACCTTGCAGTTGTTTCCCTATTCAGAACCCTGTCTGCGGATATTAGACTTGGAAAGAGGGTGAAGAATCAGAGAGAGGAGGATCGTGGGGGTGACGGTGAAGGAATTTTATATGGATGAGGAGAGGTTCGAGCTGCGTGTTGGCGGCTTTGCATTGCCAAGGACTTGTACAGCTATGCCCCACTCTGTGAGGCAAATGGCGGAGAGAGGGCATCGGTGGAGACTCTGCGATTTTGGGACACAAAACACCTGATGGAGAGTCATCCACGAGGCAATCCTAACGAGTCCCCCATTCCATTCGCCCTCAAGCTATCATTGCTCAACACCTCTCCCCTCACTCGACATCCATGGCGGTTTCGGGTCAGACCGTCTTCATGGAACATCCATTCGCAGCCATGGTACTACTATGTCAAGTTCCGAGTTCATACAGCGTGTTACTTGAGTCGTTCACAGATCCCTCCCTCGACTCAGCCTCTGCCTTCGTGAAGACTCGTTGACTGCCTCATCTTTGCCTGGTCTCCCCGATTCCTTAAGAGGCGATCTGGCAGAAGCGTTGAAGAGTCTGAGGTTCTCGCATCTGAGTTGAGTGTCGGACACCACGCCCATTCCCACGAGTCACGATGATCGAGAACATGCTCAAAACTCTCCTCAAATAGGGTTGTGCTTGTACCAATTTTCATTAATGTCAAAGACCAAACCTTGCTCTGCTTTTATCTCTATAAGAAGAGACCGGTCGAATTGTCCTGCGAAAGCATCTAGCCTCTTCTGTAACTCAATAGCTTTCTCCTTATGAGGGACAACGAGGATGTGTTTGGCTGCGACCAACGACTCAGTTGTGACTCTATCTCACCCGGCTGAATACGCACCCGACCAACTTTCGAGCCACTTGTCAATAAAGTCCACTACTTCTTTCATCATTCCAGGAAAATTGTTGATAGTATTACACAATTCCTCTGATTTTGGAACTTCCTTGAGCCTGTCCAGCTGGCCGGCTAGGATACGCATGCCCTCCGCAAGATCTTGCATTGCTTCATGAGATTCTTCTTGAGCTTCAAAATGCTAGAAAACCTATCAGTTATATCGTTCGCGTTGAAGGAGAATGTGGCCAACTTTGTATATGACATCAATGCAATTGACTACTGTTTGAGCCACAGGGTTCAGCTGCTTCAAGTCAGATAACATGCACACATGCTAGGCAATGATTCATTACCCCACTGATGGCCTTCCCGAACTCGATAACCATCCTAATACCAGTGTTCACAGGGCCAATGCGGCTCAAAAGTGGTTTGAAAGATTCCAAGCTTTCTGCTGTGGTCTTAATTTGGGCGTCTAGAGCACTTAAATCCTATGACCAACTTTCAGTAGGGAATCCACATTTTACAGTGATAAATTCATACCTCAGCAACGATCCAAAACTGTAATCCTGAAATCGTGTTAGTGAATTTCACCTGCAAGTTCGCTAAGGCGCCCTGAGTAAATGGGAAATGATTGACACAAAGATCAACTCACAATTAGTTTTCTGCTGTGCTTCGGAGGCCAGGTGATCCCATAAATCATCGAATTTGATACTAGCGTTGCACAGTAAATCATCCTTGGGCCTCAAGATTCTCGGCCGTTGGAAATGCTTGTATATTTCAATAACTAAGCTGCTCCCTTCCCGAAATATCCTACATCACATGAATATGTAGGATCACACGGGCTCAAGCTCCACTTACAATCCACTCTGGGTCAGCTTCAAATGCTGTTGAATCCTGGTTTTGTTGTCCAGTTTTTGCTCAAGTTTGTGAAGAGGACTATCCGCCTTGTCAGCGTATTTAACAACGAGCGGTCGTTGAAATTCATCCTTAAGCTCTCCAATGAATTATGTGAGGAAATTTAACATGATAACTGATCAACAGAGCCGATGGGACGATGTGACACTCACCAACAATTCGGATAACTCGTACCATGATAGCATTTTCCATTGCTTCAAAACTTTTGAATAGAGTAGACAGGAAGAGATAGGAAGAGATAGTGTGAGCGTTGGATGTATATCAGATGGATAAGAACAAGACACAGGCGCTCCTGGCCCGGGAATGTGAACTTGATCGTCCACATCTAGACATATCAACACACGACGAAGCTGTAAGCGGGGGAACAGTCACAAGTGCCTTCTTTCAGCTGACATGATCTCCAGTTACAATTAGTTAACTCGCTGCACCAGTTATAAAAAGCGCTGCTGGGTCATTTCCTGTGGAGGGAGACTCACGCCCCACTGTCTGATTGTTCTGATATACTCAATTCAGGTTCCTATCCGTGAACACTATGAAAGAAGGGAAATATAAACATTCGTGTCAGTCTCTGTATCAATGAGTGCGAAATTTGTAGCTGCTCAATTAGCGTAGAAAAGAAAGGTAGTGAGTATGATGATGAATGATGATCCATTTGACGCATCAAACCTTGTTGGATCACTTTCGTGTCGTGGACTTGGGCAACGATGAAAGAGACTACATTCTTACTATTGTTATAACTCCTGACCACACTCCTATCTCAACCATCTACTTTACCCGCGCCTTCCTCTCCTGGCCTTACGCCTCCTGTAGATGCATCCCCTCGACGCTGAACCTGGATAGAAGTCCGAAAAGAAGACATGGTCACCTGACTCAAAAAACCTCGGAAATTTGTCGGACTATGAAAACTCGGGAGCAGGCTTTCCAATATCCACATTCAGAACGCAATGGCACAAGAAGTGTTATTCCATCGCAAGGTCATAGTTGAAGACCCCATCGAAATGACTGACCTGTCAACATCCCACGTTGGACCTGCCAAGTCTCTCGAGGCCACTGCGAAGACATGTCCACAAGATGTTACGGAAGAAAACAAAGACATACGGACGAAGAAGCAGAAGGCTACGGAGAGAATCCAATTTTCTGCGGTCTGTTGGTGCCTCTTCCTTGCAGGATGGAACGATGGAACGACTGGCCCACTGTTACCCCGGATACAGGAAGTGTATCATGTGTGTTTATCCGGCTTTCTCGTTATACCCTCTTTGTTACTTATTTTGTATCCAGGTCAACTTTACAATTGTATCTTTGATTTTTATCTTTGCTTGTCTCGCAGGTCCCTTCTTTCTCTCAGTTTTCCTACTGTTGATCACCAAATTACAGGGTTTCATCCTGGGAGCTCTTGCTAATGTACACCTGACGCATCAATTTGGATTTGGAAAGGTGGGCATAGGCGCTGATCTGAAGAGATTTGATATTTGAGTGTATTGACGTGATTTTACGATAGACCATTATTTTAGGTATGCCGACCATGGCAATATCTGATCATTCTTCTGTTCGACATAGTAATACCTAGGATCTATCCTTCAAATTATTGCATATGCACTTCAATCTCCTGCCCCTCCATTCCCAGTTTTTGTGATGGCATTCACTATCAATGGATTTGGTATTGCGCTCCAAGTTGACTTTCCTTTTTCTCTCGTTCTGGTGCCTTCATAACTTACTTGATTTTTTCATATCATGTAGGATGCTCAAGCCAATGGTCTCGTTGCAAGTTTCAAACATCAAGCTGAAGCGAAGATGGGCATCCTGCATGCTGTCTATGGTGAAATCCCTTCTCGGTTCATCTAGCGTTAATTGGATCACTCATTAGGCTAGGTCTTGGTGCTTTTACCTCACCTCTCGTTGCCACTCAGTTCACCCAGCTACGACATTGGTCATTCCATTATATTGTCTCGCTCGGAATTGCCACTTGCAATACTCTCGTCCTTTGCCTTACTTTTGGAACCAAAACTCTTGACGGTGGGTTGATCTATCTTTAACCCTTGACTCATGCAAGTTTACTCTTTTGTTCAAGAGTGTTTACATCTTATCGGTCAAGAAACAGCAGAGAAGGGGGAAGACGAGCATAGTTCGTTTAACCAGATCCTTCGTATCAAGACTGTCCATTATCTCGCATTCTTTATCCTTGTTTATGTTGGTGTAGAGGTAACCATTGGTGGTATGTTCCTTCATCGTTCCCCATCTCAGAGGCTGATTTGAAGAATCAAGGTTGGATTGTCACATTTATGCTCAATGTACGTGGCGGGGGTCCTTCTGCAGGTTATATCTCCTCAGGTTTTTTCGGGGGTGTGTGTCTTCTTTATTGGGCCGCGAACAGTACTCACATGTGGACGTGCACAGGTCTCATGGTTGGGCGCATCTTGCTACTCTGGATCAATAGAAAAGTGAGCTGTTGCGATAACCATGTTTTCTAATTCCCTTGAGCTTGATTTCATAGGTCGGTGAACGTCGAGTCCTGTTCATTTACAGCCTTCTCGCCATTGGGTAAGGTCATGAATTAGTATTGGCTAACGTTGTCTTGATTGATGCCTTTCTAGACTCGAACTCATCGTCTGGCTCGTACCATCCCTCATAGGAGGAGCTGTTGCAGTCTCTATCGTCGGGGTGGTTCTTGGGCCTATGTATCCCATTGCGATGAATCAAGCCGGACGTGTTCTCCCTCAATGGCTTCTTACAGGCTCTATTGGCTGGATTGCTGGCTTTGGTCAGGCAGGAAGCGCTGCCATTCCGTTCATCACAGGTGTCATTTCATCCAAACACGGAATCTCGAGTTTAGAACCTCTGTACGTGGACCCTGGACTCTAGATTCACCCGATGTATACTCACCACCTATCTATAGTTTGATCGCAATGATAGCATGCATGATGGTTCTATGGTTCTTGGTACCAACGAAACGAGGTGACTGAGCTTAGAAGGCAACCTTGTAGCCTATACAGCGATTTAGATATATTAAGAAAAATACACTGGTGTACAAGGATAACAACACGAGAACCTTCAGAATCTACTTACGATCAGCCGATGAGAATTCTAGTAGACAGAAATCAACAAGATGTCTTGGAATTTAGATTCAGATACTTACTCGTCACCGACTTGGTGCCCTCAGAGATAGCATGCTTGGAAAGTTCACCAGGAAGGATGAGACGAACTGACGTCTGGATTTCACGGGATGAGATGGTGGACTTCTTGGAATACGAGGCAAGCTCTGCGATAGCTATGAGTCACACAATAAGCGATCAAACCAAGACGAACTCACTTGATGCCTCAGTGGCGATACGCTCAAAGATATCGTTGACAAAGCTGTTAAGAATGGCCATAGCCTTGTTGGAAATACCGGTGTCAGGGTGAACCTGCTTAAGGACTAAATTACACATGAGCCACTACCCTCGAAACATTTGGATGAAATCTTTGACCTTTGTAGATATATGAAGAGTAAGTCTCCTTTCTGACCTTCTTACGCTTCTTCTTGTTGTCACCGTCTCCTGCGGTTGAGACCTTTGAAGTCTTCTTCGCAGACTTAGAGGCCTCTGTCGATTTCGCAGGGGCCTTGGAAGCAGTGGAGGCGGGAGCCTTTCCAGCAGTAGATGCGGGTTTAGGTGCCATAAGTTGACGATATATGGGTCAGAAAGGACGATTAGATGATGGTAGCCTGGAGAAAGTAGCAGAACGCCTGCTACTGTGAGAGAATCTATATATATAAGCACGTGAGTTTGTGTTTATTTGTCTTTCAGGCTCGTCAGGTGATACGCGTTTTTCTGTTGATTGATTTCGTGCACGGATAGGTATAAATAGTTGGGCACACTGTTTCGTTCCGCGTCTATCTTTCTACCCGTTACTGTTGCTACTCAACACCACCGAACTCATTTTATAAAATGTCTGGAAAAGCTGGCGGAAAATCTGGCAAGGTCTCCTCTGCTCCTGATGCTAAGGCGCAGTCCCGTTCTTCGAAAGCTGGTCTCCAGTTCCCTGTCGGTCGTATTCACCGTCTTTTGAAGAGGGGCAACTATGCTCAGCGTATTGGTGCTGGCGCTCCCGGTAAGACTTGTCTATTCTAGTCGAGTCGTTCGAATTTGACTCTTTCCCAGTTTACCTTGCTGCCGTCCTTGAATATCTCGCTGCCGAGATCCTTGAGTTGGCTGGAAATGCTGCTCGTGATAACAAGAAGGCCCGTATTGTGCCTCGTCACCTCCAACTTGCCATTCGTAATGACGAAGAGTAAGCGTCGGTAATTGTTTTCTTTCAATTTTTATTCATCCGCTCTTTTTGTAGACTTCAAAAACTCCTCGGTGATGTCATTATTTCTCAGGGTGGTGTTGGTGAGTGCTACATTGGTTCGCTACCATACTTTTGGGTTAATTCTTTGCCCAGTCCCCTACATCAACCCTGAACTCCTCCCCAACAAGACCAAGAAGAATGCCGATCTCAGTCAAGAAGCTTGAGCTATCTAGCTCATCTCCTGTTTTCCCTGTCACCATTTGGTTGGCATTTTTAGCCCTATTTAATTGTACTCCTTGGTATTCTGCTGTATCATAATTAATGTACTATCATTCGTACCTGGGGATCTGAGAATTGATGTTCTGAAATTTCTCATAGTTTGGTATTTGTCTGAGTGTCATGTTGTCATTGAACCTCTGAACAATCCAATCTTAATTTTCTCCATCTTCCTTGATTTTTCTGTTGAGGGAACGAAGTATCCATGCAAGCTTGCTGTGAGGCTCAAGAGAGCTGCGCTGCTCTCTGTGGGGGCCCGGATAACTTGCATAATTGACTGCGTCTCGATACTATGCACCTCGATTGTCTCGTCTGGGAGCAATGAGGTTATATAAGGATAATCCAAGCCTTGAATACAGCCAATGAATACATCCCCCAAAGTGAGAAAGGATGAATGGGCTTACAAACGGCTTTAGGATATCCAGTCCACTCTAATGTACCTCTGACAGGATCTCCGTCGCCTGTGATGAATACCCCAAGAGCACTCGTACCGGTCCATGAGAGGATCAGCAACTCATTTTCACCGATGATTTGGATGATAGGCTTTATTTCGAATGGCGTGTCCTCAACCGATTGGCGAAGGGGTAAAAGTTGAAACAAGGAGGCCTGATCAAGGTCGACCATGCTGTAAAAGTCATTATCAGCGTAGCACAGAACGTGACCTATGCGTTTGCAGGCCAGAGCAGGAGGAGAGTCGGAAGGAAGTGGAATTTCCTAGGATAAGGAGGTTGATTGAGATTGTTGAGTTTTGGAGGATAATTACCTTTTGGTAGAATAGTTTATCGTTGCGAAGAGAGAACATGGCAATTCCTGATCTCTTTATTACAGAGAATTCGACTGATTCGTTGATAATGATAGGTGGTCGTTGTAAATGCCGATGATCAACAGCAAATGTGAGGACGTTGCGCATGGGCTTGATGTTGGTGACTGGATCGAGAGAGGGTAGAGCGAAGAAATGGATCTGTCGGTCTGTTCAGCTGTCATCAGCACGAGTATGTACGAGTGAGGATGTGCTTACCCGATTGAACGAGTAAACGGGAGAGAGAGGGAAGAATGACGACATTGTCTATTGCTTTCCCTTTTGGAATAGTATAACGGGATAATATAGTGTACGACTCGAGCTGAGGGAACGGTGACAATCAGTCTACAGGCTGTGATATATTAAGAGCCAGACCTACGAGGTTGGGATCACTAGCTTGTAGAGCGAAACGTACAAGTTCGCCATTGGAACACCCGACATAGATTTCGGATGCTGTATCGTAGTACCCAGCATTAACGTTAGTAGGAGAGAAGCGAGACTTGAATCCATACAGACCTAGAGCCTGGGCACAGGTGATCCTTGGATTATTCCTAGGATCAACTTTTTACATCAGTCGAGAAAGGGACTGGAAAATAGTGGTTCTGACACACCTTTATCGGTTACTACACCAGGAATTAAAGATTGGAATTGGAATGGGGGAATATCAAGCAGGACGCCCATAACTGTGTTGGAGGTAGAATCCCACAACTATGGGAAGGATGTGTGCTCCAGCGACTGACGCCTGGCTCAGAGGAGTGTTGGTGTGATTTGCTCTGCCCAACACAAATGTCATTACTGAGGTCTGAGTCCCACGCTTCCCTCATCATTCTTGTAAGTTGTATTCAAAAGCTATTCAAAAGCTCCTTTCTCCCCACAAAACCGTGGGAAGAACTCGACTAGATCTGTGCATGCTCAGCCTCAGGCTAAATCCATCCCGACACTATATCAAACTACCCCCCCTTTGATGCCGACTTTTTTCAGATGTGATGCAACAAAAATTGTTTGATCTGTCATATATCGATGAAGCCTCTGAACAACGAACTTGTTTTTCTGGTTTCATCTGGCCAATTTTCCGCCGCGGAACGCCTACGATTTAAACTCGCCTCCAATGGTTTTGACGTCGAGCATCATGCGAGATATGCAGATATTGCTTTGGCATGTCTATGTAATCGACGGTTGACGGGTGCGACAGGGTTGAAGCTGGAAGAGTACATGACTTGGGTGAATTTGATATCTGACCGAAGACACTTATACGCGAGCGATCAACTTGAGGATGAGAGAGATTTGGTTTCGCCGTTTGAATCGCTTGTTGAGGAGTTAACGGCTCGTGCTTTGATCAAGAAATTTGTTCCCTTTGTTCTTTCGACTGGAGACGCCCTTGTTTCCAAGGGGTACGCGAGGTACCATTTAATTGATATTGCGCGTTCTGTTGTTCTTTTTGCACACCCAAAATCTTCGGCTATCATGTATCTCATTCGGTGGGAGGAACTTGCTGTTGGGTTTGAGGAGTATTATGGGTGTTCGGGTGTACATGTTGCGAAGTGGATCAGAGGCTTACTGGTTCGGATGTTTGTGGAGCGTGGGTGGTTTGAAAAGGCTGGGGGGTTGATATTGAAGAAGAGAGAATATGTGCTCCGAGACGATGTGTATGAGGGTGCGTTGAAGTGCCTTGGGGAGGGGAGGTTGAAAAGGTTGATTCTGGAAAGATGGGAAATGGACAGGCAGAACGCTTGAATTCATGGTTTCTATATTGACAAAGGTATTGTATTTTATCGTGCAGTAGTCTGCTGTCCAGCGGCCTTCTCACTCAATCGATCTATGAGCTTTGCATCCCCTGTATTCGGAGTGGGGACATCCAGTAATGAATGAGCCGCATGCTTGGCCGACCGAACGTCACCTTTGAATCCAATATAGTACAGTCTTGATGTGTCTTCGCCCACTGAGTTTTGTGATCAGATTAGGAGTTTAGAGATGCGGTGTACTTGGACGCACGAAAAAGAGGGAAACGGAATGAACATCGGAGAATGCTGCAACGCGGAGGGGATATTCTGTCACACCGATTTCACCCTCGAGCAGGGAGATGTTGAGTAGAGGATTGGTACTCTCTGCATCGACAAAATCGATGATAGTGTTGTGGTTGGCGTATACCCGCAGGTGACGAGGAGTGAGATCGCCCCTGCCTTGAACCCATATATGAATGCTAATAAGTGCATATACGGAGGGGAAATACCGATTTTGAGTAGAACAGAACGTAGGCGAACGTTTTCCGTGAATGGAATATGGATGATCATCTGTATATTCGATTGGGCTGGAAAAAACGTATATCAAATGCTGAGGATACCTGGTCATCTACACCTGAGTCTGCATATTTTTCTGTGCTGTCGCGTTCATTCCATGGCTTGATGAGGTCTTTAGCTTGCTCTGGTACGGCGAGATTTAGTCCGTGGACGCTTTCTCAACAACAAATGAGCGATTTACGAGGAAATGTGATGATGATACTCACTTATCTCTGTCTATGAAATTGTACAGAATCGCTGCATCTGAACCTGCAAGCGATGCTGCGAGAGAATTGTCTGCCTCGTCCATCAGGTAAGAGTCCAGTCCTGACCGTGGAAAATAAATTCTATTTTAATTCATTCAAATTTCTGGCTGTCCACATCCGCATGCACCGAGCCATCCTCAGACCTTCCCTCTGTGCTCTGCGCCTACAGAGATCCCAACTTCTTTCTACGAGGCTTGTACGACTAGAAAGCACATCTGATAGCCATCAGCCAGCTACATTCACTCCGCTACCACCCCCAAAACCTACCGCTAAAGATGCTCCCCGGCGAATCAAAATAAACCCAAAAGATGCTTGTGAGTATTCTTCTTTCCGTTTTTTGATGGTTCTGAATCTCTCGCAGTGGATCCGGCAGGATTGTATACACCCGCCGAATATGTTGAATTACAGCTCAGATCGCCCGAGGTTCAAGAATTCCTCAAAACGCTCTCCCCAGAGGATACAAAACATTATGAATTTCTCTCTTCTCAGCTCTCCAAGCCAAACGGCCACAGTAACATTGCTGCACTGAATGATATGGGAGATTTTCTAGAGCAACGGGGTGTTAGTCTCGCTTTGCCTGACGAGCTGTTCGAGCCATCACTCACGATTAGGGGTGAGGGGTACACCTCAGAGCCCGGTGCGTAGCCATTTTCTCCTTCTATGGTTCGATTAACATGTTCCTTCCGATATGGATATGGTAGAGTTGCACGAAGTTTCCTGGGAGGATCCTGAGACCAAGAAGATGCAGGTTTTCCGCAGTGTAGTCGACATCATTCCCTCTCTTGATGTCCGCGAGATATTCAACATCCCGGGTTCAAAATTTAATCCCTATAGCGCCAGAATCACCACATATAATGGCATTGCTATCTACGACGATCCTCCCGTGGCGGAAGCCAGTAGAAAGGATGCCAATAGCCCGCCCGTTTTCCGGAAAATTGCACCCGCTGGTCCAATGCTCACCACGCCCAAATCTCAAATGGACCGTTTCTATACTTCTGTACTCCTTTCTCGGCGTGTCGTCCACCAGACGGGTAAAGGAAAAGTCCGTTCGCATTGGTATCTTGTTCTTATAGGGAACGGAGACGGACTTATCGGTTATGGGCAAGGCAAACATGCAAAACCTCGTGTTGCATTACAACAAGCTCGTGCATCGGCAATCAAAAACATGAATGCTGTCGAGAGATTCGAGGGTCGGACTATATGGACGGAGATGACAGCAAAACTTGGATCGACGAGGTTGACGTTAAGGCCGCGACCTGTCGGGTTTGGGTTGAGGTGTAATCCGTATCTGCATCAGGTGTTGAGGGTGGCTGGATTCAAGGACATTAGTGCGAAGGTAGTGGGAAGTAAGAATAAGATGGGTGTGGTGAAGTGTGCATTTATGCTATTACAAGCAGGACATGCGCCCCCTGGGATGGGGGATGGCCTTGGAGGGAAAGGGGTGAAGCTGAGTAGAGGTGTGGGGATGATGGGAAAGGAGGATTTGGAGAGAGCTAGAGGAAGAAAGCTGATTAGCTTGCGCAAGTAGACTATTCTTTTTCATCATTTGAAATTAATCACTTGAACACCTTTGATTTCATTTGTCTTTTTTCCTATCTACTGTCATGGACGTAATGTCACACCTGTGTTCAAGTACGACTGGTTACACCCAATGTGGTGACCTGAATTCTTTCAAAGAAATTCAGACCTAGCTACATACAGTAGAAAGTGCCACGGGCATGGGAGGAAAGTATGGAGGGGAGGAGTCTGTGGTTGAGCAAGAGGGATCGAATGGGATGTATGTGGTCCGAACTGGTTTTCCCCATCTCTTACAGAAGTTGCAGCAAGGATTATTGAGTTGTACTTGGGATCCGAACTGGACGAATCTTATGGAACTCGCGAACACGACAGGTGCGTACGTATACGTGATCACAGCAGTCGCTGAACTTTTCAGATTGAACCAGTGGATTTCGGCACAACAAGGACATACTATCATTCATAGATAATTGCTTTCGGCTTTCACAAACAGTCATGGGAAAAGACCGCGACGGGATGAGGAGTAGAATCTGAAGTTGGGTTATTTGGCAGGTAAAGAGAATAATGTACGCCCATGTCTACACATATGCTTATCGTCCATGGACCATGCTTCTAGCTCAGATGATGTCCACTTCGCTCCTGAAGAACATCAGAAGTTATATACCAGACATGTTGAATGAGAGAAACGTAGAGATTGATCCAGTGAGCATACTCTTATCTCGTGTTCATCTTTCCCAAGCCCTATTTATCACAGGGGCGGCCGGACACCATCTTACACCTGTGAATATCATGGATGACTGATTGTCGTGTTTCTTTGTTTCTTTGTTGTGACAGGAAAACAAGTGGTGCATTTTTGCTAGTGAGTAGTGAAGTGAAGTATATATGTATCAATTGTCCTTCAGTTATCCGGCAAAGCAAAATTGAAACATTCCTAGAGAATGCTCAGAGAAAAAATAAGAATGACGAGTAGAATGTATCATGTAAGGCCCCAAAGATCCATATACGTCACCAGCACCACAACCATATTCCAACAGGTAGGTTGTATTTTTTTTAAAAAAATCATCAATTTATTACACGGAGCTCGGTGGCAGGCCGTGGTAGATACGCTGTATCTACTTATATAGATTAACTAAAGAAATCACAGAAACAGAAGAAGAGGAAATTATATACATAGGTGACGGATTTTGCTATTGGAGTAGCTCAGCCAAAGGAGTCAACCATTGTCGAAGCTGAATGCTGCTGGGTTGTCTGATAGGAAATGAACAAAACTGTTAATAACTATGTTCCGTGGTCTCGAGGATGGACTGTACCAATCACATTGCATGGCAATGTGCTCGCGAGTTTGCACTGTGGCCCGTCCACAAGGACAGCCTATGGGGAGATTAGGAAAGAATCTTTGACAATATTCCCCAATAGGAGCATGACCCAAAGTCATACAAGTGAATTGTGTGCATAAGGAATTCGTGAATCCAATGTATGGAAGCCACGAACCCCCCTTGGCATATGTGGGTTTGATAACTTTTTGTTTCTCATCTTCAAATTCCAGAAATGATTGACCTTTCCCCTTGCTTGTAGCAAACAATTCTTGCCACTCATTGAGTAGGCTGTTGCATTCTTTCTTTTTGCTGAACAGGAACGAATTTTTGCTAGGTAGAGTTGGATTGTCCTCAGCCTCTTTAACTTGTCTATTGACAAGGTTGTGCTTGGGCCACTCAGCTTTACTGGGACAGTACCAGAAGTGTATGTTGTTCCTCTCATCTTTGCATAAGAACGTCTTGATCTTGTTAGCGATAGGAATGACTAATTTCTGGAATGGGTTGACTTGCGATTCAAGAATTTTCCTCACAGCGACTAACAAATCAGTGATTACAGTGATATTGTGAGAATCACTGCATTCTATGGCATGGGTGAGACCAATGGATATAGCCATTAATTCGGCTTCGACATATGTAACATTCATAGTTTGGACTTGAGTTCGCTTGACTATGGAGTTGTCCTTCCATATGTGGGCAACAGCTGTAGCAACACCCAATTTCTTGACACCTCCATCTGTTATGACTGCAGTGTCATTCAATGTGGATTGTGAGTGATGGAAGACTTGGTTGAGCTTTTGAATGTGTTCATGGAGATCTTTGTCACTAGATGAGTTAGGAGAATGAAACATTATTCTACTAGAGAAATGATTGACTACTCTGTAACCAGGAGAAAAAAAGGGGTGTAATGGATCAAATGACTCTGTTATTTCTGATAATTGTTCATTGATGTCCTTGACAGGGCTAATGAGTTTTGATTTTTGTTTGTCCATGAGATTTGATGTAGAGAATCTATAAGGGAGATGATTTTTAGCATACTGGATTTCAAGAAGAGAGTTGATGGCATGCGATGAGGGAATAGATGTGTATTGGAGGTAATGGCATCTATTGAGTTTTCTGAGGTGAAGTTCAATGGGGATGAGGCCAGCAATGGCCTCCATGCCTTCCATGGGTGACATGCAAAAGGCACCTATGATCCACAAGGCCGCTCTTCTCTGCATTTTCTTTAATTCAGTTAAGTTCTTTACTTTTGGTGCACTCTTGAAGTACCACAGTTGAAAACCATATAGGGTGATGGGTAGAACACAAGTTCTATACAGTAGACATTTCTGGCTTAGGAGAATACCACATGATGAGTTGCCCAATAACTTTATTGCATTTAGTGTTGATAGGCACTTTGTGGCATAGTAATGGACATGATGTTGAAATGTTAGCTTTTGATCAAAGAAAAAGCCCAAGTATCTCCATATTGGTTTGGGGTGGAGGATGGGTCCCCCTACTGAGGTGAGGTCAAGAGATAGGTTTGGGGGGTGCTGTGATCTCATAAAGTGCATGACTTTGGATTTGCCATGCTCCATGACAAGACCCACAGAGAGAATGTTGGACATGATGTTATAACTACATAAAAGAAAAACAGAAGACAAGTCATAACTCTTCTCCTGGGAAATTAAAAGTCCATTGTCAACAAAAGAGAGAATATCAGAAGGAATTTCTTTATTGAGACTTTTAATTCTTTTTTTGAATGTTTTTATAATTAGCACCATGTAAATGGCAGATAATATAGGGGAGAGAGCTGATCCCTGTTCTACTCCAATATTCAATAGGAATGAAGGTGATAAAAAACTGTTCCAGGCATATGTAGTGGATCTGCTTGTATAATAACTGTTGAAAAAGTTTATGATATTAGTACAAAGACCTGCTTTCTTTAAACAAATAGATAGGAAATTGTGGTTAAGAGAGGCAAAGAATTGTACAATGTCAAAGGCAACAATGCTCATGTGATATCGTTTGAGCCATCCTACCCTGATGAGGTGAGTCAGGTAAAGACCTGCATTGATTGTTGCCCTTTACCTGATACTGCCTAATTGGTTTGGGTCCAAGAATCCATTTGATACCATGTGGAACTGTAGCCAATTACTGATTACCTTCTCTATGAGTTTGCCTGTTGTATTGAGGAGGACAATAGGACAAAACAATTTGGGGATATTGTAGTTGTCCTTGTTTGGTTTTGGAATGACAATTGACTTGGATTCCTTGAACTACAATGGCCAGAACTCTAGTGTCATGACTTGGCAAAATAGCAAAGTCATTATTTATATTCTTTTCTTTTTCTTTTCTTTTAGTTCTCTAGAGATTGGATGCATGGGATAGTTAGGTGGAAAGGAACATGTAGGATACTATAAATAGTAGTAAATAGTGAAAAATGTAAGTAGTGTACAGTAATTGAATAGGAGCTCTAATGAGTTCTCCTTATTAACTTAGACTAGGAGTGGGACTAAGTCATTGTGGCTGCATTCTTATATCTAGGATAATATATGCATTAGCAATTTGTATGAACTTCCTAAGACATTTATCGTCAGCAATAATGGGTTTAATATGCCTCCAAGAGACATAATCTGGGCCAGGGGAGAATAAGGAGAAGTATTTAGCAATTGCATCTCTGAATTCTTGGGCTGTGAATAGAGACCACTCAATATTGTTGCACTGGGGAATTTCATTCAGGAATCTGTAATCAATGGGTCAGTTCTCTGCTGTGTTGTATGATCTGTATAGGGCATTCCATAGGGAGTCTAGATCAGTATAGGGTTGTCCTTCAAATAAGATGGTTTCTATGGCTGGGGGCATTTTCTTCTTTACCTAGCTCATGAGATCCCACAGTCTCTTGTTAGATGATATAATTTCATGGATCTTGTTGTCAAAGAAATCCCTCTTTGCTGTTCAGATAGCAGTTTTAAACTACTTCCAGCTTTGAAGGTCACCTTGCTCATAATATTTGTGAAGGCAATTAGTACAACTTTGATTCCACCACTCCTTAGAGTATTTTGTGATACATTTTGTTTTTGAGTGTCTTGTCCAAGCTTCACCATAGATTTCAGCTAGCTTATTTGCACACCTCTGAAGGTTTTCTTGGCTTAATAGCTTACTCATATCAAGTCTTCTGATTTTGTTCTTGATTGACTCAATGAACTCCTTCTCCTTATCACTGTTTTTCTTTATTGTTTGAGTGGTGATGTCAATATTTTCTTCCTTAATTCCAACTGTTATGGAGAGTAGAACATGGTCTAATAGCTTATGGCTTTCTGGGTGTAAGGTGTGTCTACCAAAGCCTTGATTATTCAGTGCCATGAACACTAAATCTAAAACAGAATTAGTATCCCTTCTGTTATCTGCAAACCTCATTGGTCCTGAATTTAACAGATGTGATAGCTCTAGACCTAGACTGTCAGCAATTGTTAGTAGGTCTTTAGTGTGGACAGAGTGGTAATGGATGTTTGGGTTCCAATCACTGTCTCTGATGTTGAAAATCACCTGTCATGATAAGAATATTCTCTATATCTCTTATGTTGTTCTATAAGATCCTGATAGCTATCTGATTGCTGTCTGAGTAGATGTTCAAGATGAAATTGATGTCTTGACTGTTATAAAAGGATAGGAGGTTGATGTCTCTGTGCTCAATAATATCAGTACAAAGCAAAAATCTAAGACACGATATTCTTTTGTTAATGTATGTGACAACTCTAGGGTAGTTGTTTTGTGAGAGGTCTTTTTGAATGAATTGCGACTACTCCAGATGGCTAGGAGTTCTGTATATGGGATCGCCTTTGGGATCCATGTAACTCAGGTATTGTCTAATGAGGAATCTTGGGAGTTCCTGAATGAAAAACTATATTTGCAATATTTTTTTGTGCTTCAAGAATAATATCAGTTAGAATTTTATTTTTTCTAACATTTTGAGAAAAGATTTTTAAAGAATATTTGCTTAACATGATTTGGGACCGTCTACAGCTGAGCAAATTGAGTTAGCCCTGATTTCTCAGAGTTCTTGAGTTTTCTTGTTATGCCATTGACGATCAAACCTATGCTTCCAGAATAGACATTCACAGCTGTCTGCTTGGTGGTCCCCCTTGCAGTTTAGGCACTTGAAGGAGTGAGGACATAGCTCTCCTTTCTTTGTTTCAAGCCTTGGTGGATTTGTTTTGAAGTTTGTTTTGCAACACCATGCTATATCCCTGTGGTGTTCCAATTTGTAAGGACCACTATATTTTTGGCACTTTGAGCTATGTGCTTAGTATGCAAAAGTTATATGTCCCCATTTCCAGCAATTCTTGTACTGAGAGATGTCTAGATTTATATTAGTGTCTCTTACTGTGGCAATAAACCTCCTGATGTTGAAGCTTCTTTTTATTATTTGCTTTGCCTTAGAGCCATTCTGTAAGTCCTATATATCAACCCAGATTACCACCTAATCTGATTTGGGTGATACCTTGATGATGCAGGCCCTAGATGCTAGTGTGACACCTAAGAATATGTATGAGTTTCTGATGACCTCCTTGATAATGTTCTGAGTAATAGGTTTAGCTTCATCATTGAAATATGGAATGCCCAAGATTTTGAGGTATGACTTGGACTAAGGAAGTCATGCTGTATTGATGTTGTCCTGGCTAATACTTTCAACATTAGTAAAGTAGTTGTTCATGACCTTTAAGTCTAAGGGATTAGCAACTTTGTTTGTCATGATAGTGATACTCTTGTTGTTGAGTCTTATGAAATCTACCACTATATCTGATTTTGTGTTTTTGAGAAGTCTGTTGACATTAGTGATGTGGAAGTCAGCCTTGCTAGCCAATATCTCTGCATTTTCCTTATTCATTGGAATTATTATCTGCTTCCTAGACAGTCCCTTAGTGGTCATGTTTACCTTTCTCCTCTTGCTCATAGGAATATCATTGGCAATCTTGTTGATCTCCATGATCTTGTTGGTAGGGAGTTTTGGGAATACCTCCTTGATCTTGATAATGTTCTTAACATTGTTCTTGGTGGCTTGAGCAAACAATTTCCCCTTACCATGGTATTTAGATTTAGCAAGTACACTTGCACTTGGTCTTGGTGGGACTGGAGAAGGGACCCTAGAGATAGTAATAGCCTTATTATTGATAACCTTTTGGACTGTGTTTTTGCTTCTGTTGAAGTTAGCCAAGATGCATTGCCTAAATGAATTACCATTGGGATTTGCTTTAATCTTGTTCCATTCTGATTCATAAATGGCTGAAATGAGTTCCCATACCACATATCCAAACTGGTTGATCTGGAAAATGTCCATTTCTGTTTTGTCACTAAGGGCCTCTGCTTGATGAATTTGGCAATCCTTTGCAGGGAACAAGCAATTTTCTTTGTGTCTCCATTGAGGAATTCATTAGTACCAAATAGGGAAATGGCTGAGAAGTTTCCATCCCAAAGAAGCAGGTCTGTAGGTTGGTTGTCCTGATAGGGGATGGCCAAGAGTTCCAAATCGGGAGTTGAGACTGCAGTTCTAGCCTCATCATTGACATGTGTTTGGCATGAGGTTTGCATGCCTTCTTCCAGGGGTATGCTGTGAGCTCCCTGACTCTGCTGGTGCTCACCCTCAACTTGCTCAGCCCAGTCCATCTTGTTGGACTGGGTCTGTACTCTTTCAGCATACTCTACGGATGAAGAGGATGCGTATGATTCCATTGAGGAGTCTCTTTGTTGGTTATTTCCAGGTTCTAGGGGACGACCCCTGGAGTAGTCTTGTTCGATGTTCATGGAGCTGATACCTTTGAGTCTGTTGATATGTTGTTGAGTTTGTGTAGGCTGAGGGATAGAAAAATGGAATGTATTCGCTGTTTCACTACTGGGCACTACCATTCAAGATGGTGGTACGAGTGAAAGAAGCAATCGACAGGTAGGTTGTATGCCAGACTCGATATAAGGGCAATTTGAAATAATTATCGATTTGAGGATAAGAAGACAGAGGGGTGCATAAGTTTATCTGTGAGATCATTGCAATTACAATAGTCCGCACATTATCGGAGCTTTGTTCGCACGTTTGCGCAATCTGTCTGGGAAATTCATTGATCAGAAGTCCTCTGCCAAGCCGCATTTGTAATATCTTTTGTCATGCATCCGGCTCCGCATTACTCATCCAGAAAGTATATAAGTATGCTTTGGGCTCATTTATCGCGAACAGCAGAATGCCAAAGACATACACCCATATCTTTGATACTCCCGTTTACAAGGCGGACGTTACTTTGAACACTGGGTGCGTGGTCGTGGTCTACGCCAGTCATATATTCACGTTGCTTCTAGTTTGTTCATCGATGGGAAATGGGTAGATCCTGTAGAAGGACATACCCTCGAGTGCGTTCCTTGCTTATTGCTGCCTGACAAAACTTATTTTGGTGTCCAGTGTCATCAACCCAGGTAAGTGATGGCTATAGACCAAAGACAAATAGCTCTTACACGCTCAGCTACGGAGAAGGTCATCACGTCCGTGGCGGCAGCATCAGCGGCGGACATTGATCTTGCTGTTGATGCGGCGGAGAGGGCGTACCGGACCTCATGGGGCCTTAAAGTTCCCGGTGCTCAGCGTGGATGACTCTTGGCCAAGTTTGCGGATCTCATAGAGAAGTACGGGGGTGAACTTGCTGCATTGGAGTCCTTGAATGTCGGTGAGTACCAGTATCTGATCAATATATTGTCATATATTTTTGGTTTGTAGGAAAGACATATTACAATGCGAGGAACATGGATGTAAAGAATACCGTCGCCACGATTAGGTATTTCTCCGGATGGGCAGATAAAATCACCGGCAAGACAATAGAGACTACGGAAAACAAGATGGCATATACTAGGCAGGAGCCCTTTGGCGTTGTTGTAAGTTTGCTCTTCATTCATTCACACCCTAAGCTCAGTGCTTACAATGTCTCAGGGTTGCATCTTGCCCTGGAATGCCCCTCTTGTATCCTTTTCCTTTTCTCTTCCTGGACTGTGTCTCTGAACGTCGTTATAGGTCATGGCATCGTGGAAATTGGGTCCCGCACTTGCGACCGGCAACACTGTCGTTCTCAAGCCCTCCGAAATGACGCCCTTTACTGCACTCCGGCTGGGAGATCTACTCAATGAAGCAGGTTTTCCTCCTGGCATGGTCAACATCGTCAACGGTCAAGGTATGAGACCTCATTGAGTTGTCATAACACTTTATTGGCTGTCGGTAAACTTCAGGACCTATCACCGGAGCTGCCATTGGTGCACACCCCAAAGTTCGGAAGGTGGGACTCACGGGAAGTCTTCTCACGGGAAGAAGGCTCCTCAAGGCTTCCGCCGAGACAAATTTGAAAGTAGTTTCACTCGAGTTGGGTGGGAAGAGTCCCACTATCATCTTCGATGATGCAGACTTCGAGCAAGCATTGAAGTGGGCAACTAGGGGGATCTTGTATGTTTTCCTCTCTATTCCCCCCCAACTCACATTGATCATACTTGTGGGACAAGTGCTAACATGGGCCAATCATGTACTGCTGGCTCTCGAATTTTCGTCCAAGAATCTATCTACCCAGCCTTCCTCGAAAAGTTCACTACTCTCGCCAAAGATCTCGCAGATCACACTGGTTCACCATTTGATCCTGACACTCAACACGGTCCCCAAATATCGCAGACGCAGTTTAATCGTGTCATGGGATTCATTGCTTCTGGAAAGCAGGAAGGTGCAAAAGTTGTTATTGGTGGAGAGAGGCATGGACAGGAGGGATACTTCATCAAACCTACTGTGTTTACTAACGTGCACCCAAAGATGAGCATCATGTAGGATGAGATTTTTGGACCTGTTTGTTCGATCATCAAATTCAAAACTGAGGAGGGTAAGCATTAGATATTTTATCTCGAATTGATTATTAATAGATCAAATGCGTCCCTCAGAGGTACTTGAAATCGCAAATGATGTCGCGTATGGATTAGGAGCGAATGTCTTCACCGAAAACTCGAGTAGGGCAATCAGGGTCGCAAATCATCTCGAGGCTGGAAGTGTTTTCGTAGGTTGATGAAATCTGTATCTTAGATTCGCTTGACATGTTGGACTTTGTAGGTGAACTGTGCGCAGCATGCAGAAATAAACGTTCCTTTCGGTGGATACAAGCAGTCGGGCATCGGACGTGAACTAGGGGAACACGTAATCGATATGTGAGTATCAGTGCCCTTCTCTATTACAGTTATGGCTGAGTGGTGTTTAGGTACACTCAAACTAAGGCTGTGCACATCAACATAGGGTTAAAGTTATGAAAATGTATGGAGATGGCTGACTGAGTTAGGGATGTGTTCATATGTAAATTGTATCTTGGGATGGGATCAACTTTGAGATTTTGTGATTCATTGCATATGGTATGATGACATGAGGATCAGCAGCAGTGAATACCATTACCCTTGACTCAGGTCAAGGGCAGAGTCAAGGGTAAGCACTAATGATTATTCTTTATCCTTGTCCCTATTCCTACTTATTCTTGGAGCACACTCATTTTATGGGACTGTTCTACCTTTGAGGGTACACTTTACCCTTGGTCCAAAGGCAAGACGTCATATCCACAATCAGACATAAGGTCACTTTATATTTTCTTTTCTTTTGTTTCTTTTCAGTTATGTTATTATGAGGCTTTCACCTGTGCCTTTGGCATAAGCTTTAGCATCTACTAATTCTGAGTAGTGATAAGTATACTCATATCTGAATTATATTGTTTTTTTATTTCCTTATCACTCAAATCCTAATATCACTCAAAGGATTACTCAAGTCTTTTTTTAAAAAAAATCATATGGTGCTATCATACTGGACAGCCAATTTAGGCAATAGAAGTGACATTTTTTACAATACCATGTTATAATTCAACTTGAGAGAAGAGTCTAACTCCCCAGATATAACCACCAGATGTCCAGTTGTGAACTCATGTACACCACTCAAGTAGCAGAGTAATAGCTGCAGCCACCACTATCCAGACCTCACAGAAACAGCCCAGACAATTCCAGGTCATATCTATAACTGAACTCTCCTTTAGAAGTGCTCTCAAGAGTAAACAGAACCTTAGGGAATCATAATGACATTATGTCTCAGTGGTCATCAACCTCTAAGGAATCTGTTAAGGAATATTATCAGATCAAGGCTATCATTTCTAATGGCCACCTATAATTAGAACCAGAAAGAATGACCTCTTGAGAAGACACCAATAACCTATAGAAAAAGCTGTACTAGCAGAGAAGCATAGATACAAAGGTAGAAGAAGAGATTAGTAATATAAGGACTTGTAATGAAGTATATTCTGAAAAGTTCTTTTACATTTCATCATTTCTTCTTATTTATTCCTAATTGTATTCCAAAATAATATGCTTTAGCCATCATCTTCATTTTATTAAAATTTTCTCCTAGCAATATATGAAGAGATACCCAAAATTTGTTTATTCTACAGTAAATAGTTGTACACTTGTCTCATACATATAGTGTCTACTTGTAAGCCCTAAGACCAGTCATTTCTGTCTGGCCTTAGGTATATATACTCTCTGTACCTCTTCTTGTCATGACTTGGCCAAAACACCTAAGTCATTTATTTCTATTTTCTTTTCTTTTCTTTTCTTACCTAAGTAGGTTGTGACATAGTGTGACAGAAGTAATGATGATATAAGGTGATATATGACATGTTATGTGATGGAACATTCTAGAAGGTCATGTGATTGTGGGAGATAGGTGCACAAACCAAGTAGTAAATGTATAAGTAGTGTACAAGAAATAAATAGAAACTCTATTGAGCTCTTCTTATTAATTCAGGTAAGAAAGAGTTCTAAGTCAACATGACTAAGTTCTTATACCAGAACTTGATACCCCTATTCCAGGCATTGCTCATCACTGAGCCCTACCACTAAAACTTATTCTTTATCATCCTTGGCCACTGGTCATTGTGACTAGTAGCCACCAATCATCAGGTGCAAGGGGACTTTCTTGTTAGTTAGAAACAAGCAGTAGCAAGGTAGCCCCTACCTAGGCACTGTCTTAAGACCTAACCTTACCTTTGGGTAGTGGTGTTCATAGCATACTTGTATACTTTCCAAACTCTTAGAACTTTGTACTAAAGTCACATTGTAGGCTGTACACACAGGAGAATAGTGTTTATCCCTTAAGGAGATATTGCTAGAGTAAGAATCTCCTTCTTAGGAGTGATCATCTAACTATAGTACCAGGGAAGAGTCAGTAGGAAAGTAGGAGTCTAGCTAGGTAAAGGTCTTGCGCCTCAGTAGACATAGCATTAAGTAAGACCAAATCCTATCCAACTTTTTCAATACCATATCTCTTCAACAATACAATCAACTCATGAGCAGTATACTCAAACAAAAAAAAACTCTCGCTAAGTTAAGGGCAGAATTAGAAGGAAAAGAAGAGAGGAAGTGTTGGAGATGTAAGAGGTTTGGGCACCTGGCCTATAACTACAGGAACAAGGGAGAAGAACAGAAGAGGAAACTAGTTTCCCAGAATAAGTTTGAAGTACTGGCAAGTAGGATAATGATGCAAGATGTAAGAGGAGAAGTAGAAATAAGACAGTAGGAAGTGAGAGAGAAAGTACAATGTTTCAGGTATTGGGAAACTAGACACTTTAAATGAGAGTATCCAAATATTGAGGTCAAAAGGCAAAGGAAGAGAGAGGAGAAGACAGTGCATGTGATAAGGCCACAAGATATACAGCAAAAAAAGAGACCAGCATGTTCCTTATGGAAAAAGGTGTAGGAGTATAGCAGTGCACAGGGTATGCCCCCAAGAAGTGCAGCACTGGAGGAGAAAGGATAGAGCACAAGGTGAAAAATAGTAACATATATGAAGTGTGGAGGGTACAAGTACAAAGGGACAAAGACCTAGGATAATTGTAAACAAGGATTCATCTCTGGAGAGCAGTTGAAGAATATATGGTGTGATGACTACCTAAAGGCATGGAAGTAGAGGAACACAGAAGAAGAGGCAGGTAAAGGAACAAAAGTAAGATGTACAGAGTATAGAAGAAAGAATACAGTATGTGAAAAAGAGAAAAGACAAATCTTATATCCAGAGTGTAAAATAGAAAAGAAAGCACTATGGTAGAACTGGAGGGTGGCAACATACCCTGAAAAGGGAAAAGTACAGCAAGATGGTGCATAAAGTATGTCTCCAAAAGACATAGCAAGAGAGAGAGGTAAGCAAAGGGATGTAAGGAGAACATTTGAATTGTTGAAAGAAGTATAGATAAATATAGGGATAGAGAAAACAAATACCCATGAGGGGATATTAGTGAAGACATTGTTGGACAGTGGTGCCATAGGAATGTTCATGGACAAGAAGTTTGCAACAAAGCACAGCTTTAGACTACTAAGGTTAGAGAAGCCATTACAAGTAAGAAATATAGATGGCATATCAAATAGTGAAGAAGCAATTACACATAAAGTAAAGGTCAACATATATTACAAAAGTCATGTGGAAAGAATAAAGATGGATATATACAACTTGAGGAAAGTAAGTGTGATATTGGGCATGCCATGGCTATAGGCCCATAACCTGGAAATTAATTGGGAAACCAGGGAAATAAAGATAATAAGATGCCCACCACTATGTAGGAGAAATAATAAGATAAGGGAAAAGAAAGAAGTAAAGAGGGAAAGACAAGTAATAACAATAGAAAAAGAAAAGATAGTTAGATGGGCAGTAAATGAAAAGAAAAACTAGAAAAAAGAGAAGAAAGTTAAAGCAAACCACAAAGAGATAAAAGAAATAGTCCCTTAGAAATTCTCAAAGTGGAGAAAGGTATTTGGGAAGGTAGAATTGGAGAGGATACTAACAAGAAAGATTTGGGATCATGCAATAGATCTCAAAAAAGACTTCAAATCTCAGAAAAAGGGAATATACCTCTTATCGAAAACAGAGAGAGATAAAGTTCAAAACTTTGTGACAGACCAACTTAGGAAAGAGTACATTCAACCATCAAAGCCCCCACAAATGTCACCAGTTTTCTTTGTCAGAAAGAAAAATAGGAGCAAACATATGGTTATAGACTACCATAGATTAAATACACAAACTGTGAAGAATAATTACCTGTTGCCATTAATAACAGACCTAATCAACACAATGGGTGGTAAGAAAGTATTCACAAAAATGGATCTATGATGGGGCTTTAACAATATGAGAATCAAGGAGAGGGATGAGTAGAAGAGAGCATTTACAGTATATATAGGGTCCTTTGAACCAATGGTCATGTTCTTTGGGATGACAAATTCACTAGCTGCATTCCAGGCAATGATGAATGAGATCTTGAGAGACCTGATAAATAAGGGAAAAGTAGCTGCATTTGTAGATGATATCTTAGTAGGAACAGAGAATGAGGAAGAACATGATGAGATTGTAAAAGAAGTATTAAGAAGGTTAGAGGAAAATGGCTTGTATATCAAGCCAGAGAAATGTGTATGGAAAGTAAGGAGGGTTGGGTTTCTAGAAGTAGTAATAGGGCCTAATGGCATAGAGATAGAAAAAGAAAAGGTAGATGAAGTATTAAGTTGGCCAATACCAAAGAATGTCAAAGATATTAGGAAATTTTTGGGCCTTGCAAATTACTACAGAAGGTTCATTAAGGACTTTGCAAAAGTGGCTAGACCAATGAACATGCTCATGAGAAAGGATGTAAAGTGGTAGTAGGGAGAAAAGCAAGAGCAAGCCTTTAACGAGCTCAAGAAAGTCTTTACAACTAGACTAGTATTAACAGCCCCTAACCTAGACAAAGAGTTCAGGGTAGAGGTAGATATATTGAATTATACCACTAGAGGGATACTATCAATAAAGTGTTCTGACAAATTATGGAGATCAATCATTTTCATTTCCAAATCTCTAAGTGATATAGAAAGGAACTATGAGATATATGATAAGGAGATACTAGTAGTAGTCAGAGGCCTAGAAGCATGGAGGCACTTCCTGGAAGGGACAACAACAAAGTTTGAGATCTGGACAGATCATAAAAATCTTGAATACTTTATGAATATGAAGGCACAAAAGTTAAATTGTAAACAAGCTAGATGGACACTGTACCTATCAAGGTTTGACTTTATGCTAAAATATGTTCCAGGAAGTAAGATAGAGAAGGCAGATAGTTTGAGTAGAAGGCTAGACTAGGAAGTGGGGATAGAGAGAGATAACAAGAATAAAGTATTAGTAAAACCAGAGTGGCTTAAAGTCAGGAGAACAGAGATGATGGAGGTTGTAATAGAAGGAGTAGATTTATTAGAAGAAGTAAGGAAGTCAAAAGTCAAAGATGATGAAGTGATAAAAGTAGTTGAAGAAATGAAACAAGCAGGAGTAAAGATGTTAAGAGATAAAGAATAGAGAGAAGTAGATGGAATAATGTATAAAGAGGGTAAGATATATGTACTAAAAGATGAAATGTTGAGAGTAGAAATAATTAGGTTACACCATAATATGCCTGTAGGAGAACATGGAAGGCAATGAAAGATGGTAGAACTGGTCACCCAGAACTTCTGGTGACCAGGAGTAACTAAAGAAATAAAGCAATATATGGAGGGGTATGATGCCTATCAGTGGAACAAAAACCACACAGAGCAACTAGCTAGCAAACTAATGCTAAATTCTATCCCAGAGAGACCTTGGACACACATATCAGCAGATTTCATCACTAAGCTGCCACTAGCTCAAGGATACAATACAATATTGGTAGTAGTCAATAGACTAACAAAAATGGTTTACTTTACTCCTACTACGAAAAGGACATTGGCAGAAGGATTAGCAAGATTGTTCAGAGACAACATATGGAAACTACATGGTCTTTCTAAAAGTATCATATCTGATAGAGGACTGCAATTTGTAGCAGACTTAATGAAGGAGCTGAATAGAATGTTGGGGATTGAAAGTAAAATATTGACAGTGTTTTACCCTTATACAGATGAACAAACAGAGAGGGTTAACCAAGAGCTAGAGCAGTACTTGTAGATGTTTCTAGACCATAGACAGGAACAATGACCAGATTGGTTAGGAATGGCAGAGTTTACCTACAATAACAAGATGCACTCTAGTACTAAGACATCGCCTTTTAAAGCAAATTATAGGCAAGATCCCAGGATGGGTTTTGAGATGAGAAAGAAAGGGAGGTATGAAGGAGCAAAGAAATTTGTAACAAAGATGAGAGAAATTCAAAAAGAGGCAAAAGCAGCACTGAAGAAAACATAGGAAAAGATGAAGAAATATGCAGATAAAAAAAGAGCAAAAGTAGATGAATATAAAGTGGGGGACTTAGTAGTGCTAAGTACAGAGGATCTAAAGTACCAGATAGTAGGAAAGTGAATAGAAAAGTTGACAGAGAGGTTTGTAGGATCTTACAGAATCAAGAAGATCATATCATCAAATGCAGTAGAGTTAGAACTACCTAGTACAATAAAAATTCATCTGGTAGTCAATATTAGTGGAATACAAAAGTATGTAGGACAAGTAGAAGAGTAGAGAAAGGAGCAATCTGCTCCAGTAGTTATTGAGGGAAAAGAGAAATAGAAAGTAGAGAAGATATTGAACAAATGATAGATTAGAGGGAAAGACAAGTATTTAGTATGGTGGAAAGGATTTATGGTGGAATCAAATACTTAGGAGGGAAAAGAGAACTTAAGAAATGTGAAAGAGGCAGTTGAAGAATTCAAGAGAGAATATCATAGGGATGTAAAAGATGTAAGAAGGAAGAAAACAAAAGGATATTCACAAGGGAAGAGTTACCTGGGAGATTTACAATAAGAAAATTATTTGGGTGGCCAGACAAGAGGTATGATGAGGAATATTGGGAAAGGCTTGAAAGAAATTGGAGAAGATAGAAGAGAGAACAAGTTAGAGGTAGAAGAATAATAGAAATGATCAGAGAAGAAGAAGAAATTGAGCAGGAAGAGTCAGAAATTAGAGAATGGACAGAAGAAGACAATGAGATAGAAAACCTATAGAACCTATATGATAAGCTATAAATCCTTGGGACAAGGAATCTTGAGAGAGGGGTAATATTATGACTTGGCCAAAATGCCTAAGTCATTTATTTCTATTTTCTTTTCTTTTCTTTTCTTACCTAAGTAGGTTATGACATAGTGTGACAGGAGAGTGATGATGATGTAAGGTGTCACATAACACATCATATGATAGAACATTCTAGAAGATTATGTAATTGTGGGAGATAGGCACACAGACCAAGTAGTAAATGTATAAGTAGTATACAAAAAATAAATGGAAACTCTATTGAGTTCTCTTTGTCAATTCAGATAAGGGAAAGTTCTAAGTCAGCACAACTAAGTTCTTACACTTCTCAAACATTTAATTATTAGTTATTTCTATCTGGTCTTAGTACTCAAAGACATATTTGTATATTTACTCTGTTAACTTGGTTGTACTGACTTAAATCCCACTCCTTATCTAAGTTAACAAAAAGGACTCAATAGAGTTTCTATTCAATTACTGTATACTACTTATATATTTTCCACTGTTTACCTTTATTTATAAAGTCCCACTATCATACTAGACAGCCAATTTAGGCAATATAAGTGGTATTTTTTACAGTTATAAGTTAGCTTAAGATAAGAGTCTGATCTCCCTAGATGTAATTACTAAATGGCCAGTTGTGAACTCATGTACATTACTTGAGTAGCAGAGTAGTGGCTACAACAACCACTATCTAGACCTCATAAAACTGCCTAGATACTTCCATATTCTGTTTATAGTTAGACTCTCCTCTAAAAGTACTCTCAAGAACAGCCAAAACCTTACAGAATTATAATGATATTATGTCCTGGTACCTATTAACCTCTATAAGGGATCTGTCAGATCAAGAACATCATTTTTGATGTCCACCTATAATTAGAACCAGAGAGTATGTTCTTGTCAAGAGGAGATTGAGAACCTATAGGAAGAGCTAAGCAAACAAAGAAGTATAGATACAAAGGAAGCAGAAGAAATTAGGAAAAGTAGCAGTGAGACTAGAAAGACTAGGTATAGAGCAGGAGAGAAAAAGAGATGAAGAAGGCATACTTAAGAGCAGTCTAACTCATATACAAATCTGCTTGCTATGGTCAGTCAAGAGGCTCAAGAACAGCCACATAGACTTAGAACCAAGGCAAGGAGAGAAATTAGGAAAACAAGGAACTATTGCCATATGATTAGAAGAGTTTATTTCTTATCATTCTATTTTTGCTACTTTTAGTAATTTTCTCTTTGTTTTGTTTTGTTGACCATTTGATTTGTAATCCTAATATAATACTCTAGTAGTACAGGGAGACAAAAAAAAGAAGAATCCTTACCATCCTATCCTTTGTTACTCTAGAGCTGAAAAGCTATCTTGAGTGATTAAGTCTTATTTTCTCTTTTACTTCATAAAAACTTCCCTCAAGGGGATATTCAACCTCAAAGCAGACTTAGACATTTACTTGTGCTAGGAACTAACCACTCACTATGTATCTTCAGAGTAGGCTTCCAACTGTATGGTTAGTTGAAGTATAGCTTATATGAGAGCAATAGGAGTTCTAGATAGTACTACTATATCATCTGGAGCCTGTTGTAAGGGAAGTTTCAGATTTTAGAAAGTTTTCATCATTACTATGCCATTTACCTATTCTTCTTCTCACTTTTCAATTCAAAAATTAAATAAGATAGCTAACAATACTACTAATACATCCCAAGAAAATATTCCTTTAAAAACCAGAACAAGAAGTTATTAGACTTTAGCAGTACAAAGCCAAAACCACGAAACCAGTACCTAATCCAGAACAACTATTGAGGCAACTACAGAACCCTTGACATACCCAATTCATACTTCTAACCCTTAATATAATAGATTCAATAATTTATCATATACCTAAGCTGGATTCCCCTTTGGATAACAAACCTAACCCTTTTGTCAAGGATATAACTAACAGAAATAGACTCTCTTTACAAGGACTCTTTGATATTTCTAGAAACAAGCTTCTAACAACAATCATCAAGAAACCAACTCTAGAAGATCTCCTAGAGGAAGTGTTGATTCTTTCACCTGAACTTCTTGGCAATACTTTGAACTCCTAGCAATTACAACAAAACATAAATACTCCACTACTAGTAAGAAACAACAGAACAATGCCTTTTTTACTGTATATACTACTGATACTGAGCTTGAGTGCTCCTAAATGGAATAGCCAAGCAAGAAATCTCAGGACTCATAGAACAAATATTAGCTATAACAGAGATTATTGACAAATAACAAAAATTGAGATGGCTAACAGAATATATGGATTCAGATATAAATGACCAGTAGACCAGTTTTGAGAAGTATGAGAGAGAAGACTTGTTAAATTAAGGATAAGTAGTATACAATGAGAGAGAGATAACTCATTGCAAATATACAATGTTTCTCATTACTTTCTAAACTATTTATGCTATACAAAACAATAAAATGTGAAACAAAAGGTCTAAGATACTAAACTATTCTTATGTAATATTCAACATTCTAACAAGACTGGGATAGCTTTACAAGCTATCTTAAGTCAGAATATCCAGAAATAACTATAAAAGAGCAGGATTCTATAGACTAGCTTAGACAACTTCACTGATATACTAGAAATCAACCTAGCCAAAGAGGAATGTTTATTGGATTCTAAAAGAAAATTTCTTTTTATAGCACAGAAATATTTAAAGCCTCCAGCTATAACTGAAAATATAGAATTAGTAAAAAACTTCATGCAATGCTTAAACACCAACTTTAGGAAAGCTTTGAGCTTAAGATTAAGTCTCCAGGGACAATTGAGGATGAACACTATAAAAAGAAGTCATATTGAGAATCCCTATGCCTTAGAATAAATAGTGTAGAAAGCTGTAAAGTTGGTGAATAGCAAAACCATAGCTAAAGCCTTACAATATAGTATAATACCAGCCTTAAGACTAGGGAAGATAAATCCTAACTCAAGAGTACTTATACTATTCACTAAAGAGAAGACAAAAAAGAAAGCAAATTTATCTCTAGATTTGGAAAGTCTACAAATGGATATGAACATACTAAAGACAATATATGAGAAACAGGAAAAAGGCTAGGAACAATACAAGAAAACTATATAGAGTTTGGTTGAGAGCATACACTTGTTGGTTAATAGAAGTAGGTGTTAGAGGGAGTTCTTATCCCAGAATCAGAACAGATACCCAGGGCCTTCAAGCTTAGTACTAGCTAGAATTACCAGAAAATGCTTTTACTGCTTTGGAACAGATCATCTATTTCTAAACTATTTAGTAAAAAACAAGGATAAGTAGAAAGGATTGATACTAGTAGACAGTTTTACCATCAGATTTGCAAACAGAAATCTAATCTCTACAGATCCTAATCTACTAATCAGAGAATACATAAAGAAACACTTACTATCCTTAGTAGCAGTGATGCTCATAGGTAATCCAGACCCTGAGCTAGTAGAATTTCTGGACAGAAAAATAGAACAACTGCTACCAGAAATGGTACAGTTAAGAAATAAAGTCAAAAACCTAGAAGTAATGTTATAGAAACTACAAACAGATAGTGAACCAAAACCAGAGAAAAAGGATATGGAGGGATTTTTAAAAAAGAATGGTAGCTGAATATACTCAGTCAAAAGAAATACAGAAAAAGAAATCAAATTTTTAGAGAAATTAAGAAAGAAACTACTTGAGAAATTAGTTTGTTTTTGAGAGTTACAAGTTTTAAAGGATCCTCAAAAGAGTCAAGAAATAGAATATATCAGAGCCTAGGAGAAGTTCTAGAGTACTAGGAGTAGCAGAAATAACTTTTACTAAATGGAATGAGTTTCTATATAGAGGGGTACTAACTTAGAAGCTAGTAGAAGAGGTTTTGCCTTTACTAGCCAAATATTTCAAAAAATTCTAGAAAAAATATATACCTCCAAAGCTAAAGGCACTAATAAAGGAAGGTATCAAAGCCAAGGACATTATAAAAAGAATATTAGAGGACAATGTTATATCACTAATAATTTTCTGCAGAAAATATAATATGAGATATACTTTATACCTCTAAATTTAGTATTTGAGATCACTTTAAAAACCTTCTACAAGCCCTTAGATATATAAAGACCTTTATAAGGTCACTTCTACTAGATAATCATTAAGCTATTATTTACTTAATAACATATACCTCAAGAGATAAGACTGATGAGCTAGCATTAGGTTTCTTTAGAGATAGACTATTAGTATTCATACTCTAGAACTCAGAAATATTATGACTTGGCAAAACAGCTAAGTCAATATTTATTTTTCTTTTCTTTTTCTTTTCTTTTAGTTTCCAAAGATCAGATATATGAGATAGCTGGATAAAAAGAAACACATGGGATATTATAAATAACCATAAATAGTAGAAAATGTATAAGTAGTATATAGTAATTGAATAAGAGCTCTAACAGGTTCTCCTTGTCAACTTAGACTAAAAGGAGGATCTAAGTCAGTATAACTTAATCCTTATACCAGAACTTGTTTTTATTACTCTAGACACTGCTTGTAATAACTAACTAAGTGAGATGCTTAACTAGAGGCACTCAACATTTGAGAGAACAAAGAGAACTTAATGGAGTTTCTGTTGGATTCAACTATTTACTTATATACATTCTCTATTTGCTACTATATATACTTAGTCACTATTCTATGATCCTTCTAGAAGATTCTATCATATCACATGTCATATGACTCTCTTATCTAATCTTATCTTCTTGGATCTCTGTTCTATAAATAGATTCTTGTCCATTTGTTTGTTTAATTATAATATAAGCTCATATAAGGATCTAGCTGAGATGACTTAATCCCACTCCTTATCCAAGTTGACAAGGAGAACTTGATAGAGCTCTTATTTAATTATTGTATACATATTTTTTCTGAATATTTTTTTACATCTATTTAACAGATTTATTACCTCTCTTCTTAAAGGCAAATTTCATTAAAAAGTAAATTTTTAGTAATTTAAAAGGGGAAACAAATAATATTAGAATACTTATACATTTTACTACTAGTCTGTGCATCTATCTCCTATAATTATATAACCTTCCATCACATGACATGTTATATACTATCTATATCACATCCATTGTCACAACTATGTCACATTGTCACACTTTTCACAACAGGAAAAGAAAAAGAAAAAAAAACAATAATGACTTCGACTTTTTGGCTAAGTCATGACAGTCCACAATGTCTGAAATCTTGTTTTGCTTATGTTAAGTCATGATACTGCTCATTACAGAGCCCTGCCACTACTTACTCTTATCTCATCCTTGGTATGCTAATCATTGTGATCAGTAATTACTTTGACATAGCTGGGTCCTAGGCTTAAGGAAACTTGTCAGCCAGTTAAGAACTGACAGTAATAGGACAGTACTATACCCAAGTATTGTTTTCAAGACCTGACCTTGCAATTAGGTGGTATTGCTTAGTAGATTACTTGTATCCCTTTTCTAATATGCAGAGGAATAGTGTCTACTCCTTAAGAAAGTACTACTAGAGTAGGGATTCTCTTCTTAGAGGTGATCATATAATTTTTTGATTAGGACAGTAGTTAGTAAGACAGTAGGTATCTAGCTAGGTAAAGGTCTTGTACCCTAGTAGACACAAATTTAAGTAAGACAAACCCTTTATTTGACTATGCTAGGGACAAATTGCTATGTTTTTAACACAATACAACCATCTTATGAGCAGCATGCTTAGCCAAAAGTAAGCTTTTGCTAAGTTAAGGACAGAACTAGAAGGAGAAAAGAGGAGGAACTATTGGAGCTATAAGAGGTTTAGACACCTGGCCCAAAACTACAGGAATAAAGATATAGAGAAGAAGGGAAAGTCAATTCCCCAAAATAAGCTTAAAGTATTAGTGAGTAGAGTAATAAGGTATAGCATAAGAGGAGAAGTAGAAGTAAGACAGTAGAAGGTAAAAGAGAAAGTACAATACTTTAGGTGTTGGGAAATGGAGCATTTCAAATAGGAGTGCCCAAACATCGAAGTAAAGAGAAAAAGAAGAAGCAAAGAAGTAGCATATATAGCTAGTCCATGAGAGGTGCAGCAAAGATAGAGAAAGCCAGTGCAACTCTTATGGATAAAGGTGTAGGAATATAGTAGCACATAGGGAATACCCCTGAGAAGCACAGTACTAGAAAAGAGAGAATGGAGTATAAAGTGGGAAGTAGTAACATATGTAGAGTGTGAAGGGTACAAGTATAAAGAGATGAAAACCCAGGAGAATTGTGGGCAAGGATTTGTCTCTAGGAAACAATTAAGAAATATATAGTGTAGAGACTGCTTAGGAGCATGGAAGTAGAAGCAGAAAGAGAAACAAAAGTAAGGTATACAAAGTATAAAAGAAAAGATGGTGACAGGAGAAGAGATATATGAGGAAGAAAAGAGGAAAATCTTGTGCCCAGAGTGTAAAACAGGCAAGAAGAAGCCATTGTAGAATTGAGGAATGGTGGCACATTCTAAATAGGAAAAGGTATAGCTAGAGAGAAAAGTGAACACAAGGATATGAGAAGGACCCTTAGCCTCTTAAGGGAAGTATAGCTAAATATTGGGATGAAAAAGGTGGAAATGCATGAAGGAGTATTGGTAAAGGCATTGTTAGATAATGGTGTAATAGGAATGTTCATAGACAGAAAGTTTGCAGCAGAATATAGCTTTAAATTGCTGAAGTTAGCAAAACTACTATAAGTAAAAAACTGTTAGATGTGCTCTAGACAGTCCCTCAGTAATATTTTGGTGATTACTTACTTAATAGGTCACCTGACTTGATATACAATTCCCTGTGGACTTGAAGTTGACACTCAGTCACTTATAGTTGTCCACAGGTGATAACTAGTCCTTATCTCTTCCAACTTAGTCACTTACAGTTGTCTACAGTGTTACTGAGTTGCTAGGACCTCATAACTGTCACCACTGCTCTGGTTTTATCAGAAACATAGATGGGACATCAAATAGTGCAAGAGCAATTATGCACAAGGTAAAAGTTAATGTATACTTCAAAGATCATGTTGAAAAAATAAGAATAGATGTATGTGACCTAGGAAAAACAGCAGTGATATTAGGTATACTATGGTTACAAGCCCATAATCCAAAGATAAATTAGGAAACAGAAGAGATCAAGATAACAAGATACCCACCACTGTGTGGAAGGAATATAAAGATAAAAGTGAAGAAGGAGATAAAGAGAAGGAAACAAGTGAGGATGATAGAAAAAGAAAAATTAGTTAGATAGGCAGTAGACAAAAAGGAAAACTGGAGGAGAAAGGAGGAGATTGAAATAGACCATAGGAAAATAGAGGAAATAATGCCAAGAGAGTTTCTAAAGTGGAGAAAAGTATTTGGAAAAGTAAAGTCTGAAAGGATGCTCACCAGGAAGATTTAGGATTATGCCATAGACCTTAAGAAGACATTTAAGCCACAAAAAGAAAGAATTTATTTTCTATCCAAGGATAAAAGAGAGGAGGTTCAGAAATTTGTGACTGAGCAATTGAAAAAGAGATATATTTAATCATCTAAATCCCCTCAGATATCACTGGTATTCTTTGTAGGAAAGAAGGATAGGAGCAAGAGGATAGTAATAGACTACTGTAGTCTGAATGACCAAACTGTGAAGAATAACTATCTATTACTATTAATCACAGACCTTATAGATATGATGGGAAGTAAGAAAGTATTCACCAAAATAGACTTACAGTAGGGTTTCAACAATATAAGAATAAAGGAGAAGAACAAGTAGAAGAGAGTATTTATGACACATATGGGGTCTTTTGAGCCAATGGTCATATTCTTTGGAATGACAAATTTACTAGCTATACTCCAAGCAATAATAAATAAAATCTTAAGGCACTTGATAAATAAAGGAAAGGTTGCTGTGTTTGTAAATGATATATTGGTAGAAACTGAAACAGAAGAAGGGCATGATGAGATAGTGGAAGAGATATTAAAGAGGTTAAAGGAGAATAACTTATATGTCAAACCAGAAAAATATGTGTAAAAGGTACAGAAAATAGAATTCTTGGGGATAGTGATTAGGCCAAATAGGATTGAGATAGAGAAAGAAAAAGCAGATAGAATACTAAGCTAGCTAATACCAAAGAATATCAGAGAAGTCAGAAAGTTTTTGGGACTTGCAAATTACTACAAGAGATTTGTCAAGGATTTCACAAGAATAGCAAGACCACTAAATATATTGACTAGAAAAGACATGAAGTAGCAGTAGAGGACTGACCAACAAGAAGCATTTGGCAAAATAAAGAGAATTTTCACTACAAAACCAATATTAGCCATACCCAACTTAGACAAGGAATTCAGAGTAGAGATGGATATATCCAACCATGTAACTGGTGGAGTGCTATCAATGAAATGTATAGTCAATTTGTGAAGGCTAGTGGTCTTTATTTCCAAATTGCTAAGTGACACTGAAAGAAACTATGAGATTTACAATAAGAAAATGTTGGCAGTAGTAAGGTATTTAGAGACATGGAGACACTTCCTAAAAGGAGCAACAACAAAGTTCAAGGTTTGGACCAATCACAAAAATCTCAAATATTTTATGAAAGCACAAAAGTTAAATCAAAGACAAGCTAAATAGGTATTATATCTATTAAGGTTCAACTTTGTGTTGAAACATATTCCAGGAAGTAAGATGGGCAAGACAGACAACTTGAGTAGAAGACCAGACTAGGAGGTAGGCATAGAAAGGGATAATAAAGGGAAAACACTAGTGAAACCAGAGTGGTTGGAAGTAAGAAAAGTAGAAAAGGTAGAAATAATAGTAGAAGGGGTAGACTTGCTAGAAAAGGTAAAGCAGTTAAAAGTAAAAGATAACAAAGTAGTTAGAGCAGTAAAAGAAATGAAGCATGTAAGAGTAAAGATGTTATAAAATGAGGAATAGAGAAAGGTAGACAGTATTATATATAAGGAAGAGAAGGTATATGTACTAAAGAATGACCAATTAAGAATAGAAATAATTAGGTTACATCATAATACACTAGTAGAAGATCATGGAGAATAATAGAAAACAGTGGAGTTGGTCACTTGAAACTTCTGGTAGCCAGGAATTATGAAAGAGATGAAACAATATATGAAGAGATATGACACTTACTAGCAAAACAAAATCACACAGAACAACCAGCAGGAAAACTCAATCCCAGAAAAGCCATGGACATATATTTCAGTAAACTTTATCACTAAACTGCCATTAGCTCAAGGCTATGATTCAATCTTAGTAGTAGTTGATAGATTAACTAAAATGGTACACTTTATTCCTACTACAGAGAAGACAATGGCAGAAGGACTAGCAAGATTGTTCAGAGATAATATGTGGAAACTACATAGGTTACCTGAAAGCATCATTTCTGATAGAGGGCCCCAGTTTGTAGCAAGTGTAATGAGAGAATTAAATAGGGTATTAGGGATCAACACAAAACTGTCAACAGCATTCCACCCACAAATAGATAGGCAGACAAAAAAGGTTAACCAGGAATTGGAACAATACCTTAGAATGTTTATTGACTACAGACAAAAACAGTGGCTAGACTAGTTGGGAACAGCAGAATTTGCCTACAACAATAAAGTGCACTCATCAACTAAAGTGTCACTATTTAAGGCAAATTATAGACAGGATCCCAGGATGGGTTTTGAGATAAGGAAAATGGGAAAGTATAAGGGAGCAGAAAGATTTGCCAAGAAGATGCAGGAGATTCAAGAGAAAGAAAAGATGGTCCTGAGGAGATCCCAAGAGGAAATGAAAAAGTATACAGATAGGAAAAGAAAAAAAGCAAATGAGTATGGGATAGAAGATTTGGTAATGTTAAGTACAAAAGACTTGAAGTACCAAATGGTAGAGAAAAGAATGGAAAAACTTACAGAGAGATTTGTAGGACCATACAAAATCAAAGAGATTGTATCAGCAAATGCAGTAGAGTTAGAACTACCCCCTACAGTAAAGATACACCCAGTAGTAAATGTGAGTAGAGTATGTAAATATATGGGGCAAGTAAAAGGACAAAGAGAGGAGCAGCTGGCTACAGTAATAATTAAAGAAGAGGAAGAGTGCGAGGTAGAGAAAATCCTAAACAAACAACAAGTTAGAGGAAAGGATAAGTACTTAGTATAATAGAAGGGGTTCACAGTAGAAGCAAACACATAGGAAGAAAAAGAGAACTTAGAAAATGCAAAAGAAGCAGTGAAAGAATTTGAAAGAGAATATTATAGAGATATAGAAGACAGGAAAATAAGGGAATATTTGCAAGAGGTGAACTACTAGGGAGATTTATAGCAAGGAAATTATCTGGGTAGACAGATAAGAAGTATGACAAAGAATATTAGACAAGGTTAAAGAGGAGATGAGAAACAGAGAAAGGAGATAGAGATGAAAAAATTGCATGAAAAAATACAAGACCAGAAACATAGAATAGAAACAAGTACTTTTAGATCAATGAGTTAGAGGCAGAAGAATCATGGAGACAATCAAGGAAGAAGAAAAAGAAATTGAACAAGAGAGATTAGGATCTAAGGAGTGAACAGAAGATGATGATGAAATGGGTAATATTTGTGATCTATATTATGAGCTATAAAGAATCCTCAGGACAAGGAACCTTGAGAGGGGTGTAGTGTTATGACTTGGTAAAAACAGCTAAGTTAATATTTATTTTTCTTTTATTTTTCTTTTCTTTTAGTTTCTAGAAACTAGATGTGTGGAATAACTAGATAGAAAAGAACACACAGGACATTATAAATAACCATAAATAGTGGAAAATGTATAAATAGTGTACAGTAATTGAATGAGAGCTCTAATGAGTTCTTCTTGTCAACTTACTTGTCAACTCAGATTAGAAGGAGGATCTAAGTTAGCATAACTCAATTCTTACAAAAAACTCTGAAAATACTTTGGAATGTTATACACTTCAAATCTAGAATAGACTTAGGTGAACATGATATCTAAATAACTGATCAAAAGTCTATCAGCAAATCATGATCATATCACTACTAACCTAAACTAAGAATTGAACAACATATATGACAATTATATAAGCTAGAATACTTGCATGTGTTTGAATTAGTTTCTAGATTAGGTTCAAAGTGGAAAGTAGCTGGTTGGAAGAACAAAAAATATTGGTAAGAAGTGGTAGTATAAAGATAAAGCAAGAGTATATAGTAGGGAACATCTAGAATCTTCAAGAATGACTTGGACTGTAGCAGACAAGGTTCTATTATAGTAGCTACATTTAAGCCAGTAACTTTCCTGAGCCACTGCTTGATTACCTCCAACTCTGCTGTAGATGCAACAAAGTTAGTAGACATAGGGACACTATTCCATGCCTTGTGCACTGACTCAACTCTCAACTTGAAGTAAGTCTCAACTAAGCCCCTGTTACAGGACTACTGCAGTAGTAGCATTGGCCACAATAATCTCTGCAGTAGGAGCATCAAGTGGGATCGACACTTGGTGCCTTGTAGGCCCATAGGTTGTTATCTTAGGTGTTCTTGAGGTACTAGGATGAGTAGTACCTCTTCTGTTAGAAGAGGTACCTGCACCAAAGCTAGACTAGTGTATAGCTAAGACCTTTTCCATAGAAAGGTCAAGGAACATGTTCCAAAGACAAAGAAGGCTCTCATACTCAGGATAAACAGAGAGTAGAGCAAACCTTGGAGTAAAATGAGCATTTCCACTGTGTGCCACTTGTAATTCAGAGGATACCTTTAATATCATTTTATGAACTGACACTAAAATGGACTTTGGATTTATTAGAAAAAAAGATTCAATTAATTATCAAAGAACTTGGGTGCCTACTTAGACACTTGGGGTATAGTAGCCATCTTTATGTAGGTGGGCTTAACAGCAGCTGTCTTGGCTGATGAAGGTGGAGGTGATGCTCTTAACACTACAGTAGAGGAAGAGAGAGCATTCTGGGAGAGTAGAGAAGGGTTAGTAGAGAAAGGGACTTTACCCTTGTTCTTGTACTTTTTGTTAGTAACAGTAGTGAAGGAAGCTTTCTCTACTACTAGTTCATCAACAGCTATCTCTACATCTGGAGATGACTCCTCAGGTAAGTTAGAATTATAGAACATTCTCATAGTCTTTATAAAAGAGAGGGTATCAGAAAGAAGTGAGATCTTAAAGCAATCCTAACCTACCACAGACATAGTCTAGAACAAATTCTATATAATAGAGCTTACTTCAAGAATAGGGGTAAACTGTTCAATAGGACAGCTTTCAATTAGGTGCTTTTGAATGAAGTGTACAATATATATTATAGGCAAAGCAAACACTTTAGTATCACTCTGTATAAAAGCAAAGTGACTTAACAAAGATGTGATATGGTGGTCACCATCCTACAAGTCACAGCTATGTGTGACATAATATGTGACAATGTTACTTGTCACTGGGTATGACATCTAAGGTAAGCTATCATAGTTATAGGTAATTAATCAATTACAGTTATGGTCACCTGTCATATTATAAGGGCTGGACCTGTACTGCTACCTCCCACAGGAGAGCATGACTTAGCTGTCCTATGGTTTATGCCATGAGGTATCAAATTGATAACAGAGAACACCTAGAGGATAGAATCCATCCTAGAGACAATGCTCCTGCTTTCCTCAGCAGCAACTTGGTCATCCTAACTCATAGAATGTATTTTCTCTTCAGGAGCAAGGGAAGAGAGAGAGCAGCAGGGAGCTAGAGAGGGGCAACTCTGTTAGAGAAGAGCTTACCTACAATGATTCTTGAGATAGTAGGTGTTCTAGGACCAGGACTGACCTCCTCTTTACTTTTCTCTTCCTCAGAGAAAGAAGAGAACTCAAGAAAGGCTTTGCTAAAGTCCTCAGTAGCAGAGACATTCCTAGTGGAGCATCTAATAGTATAATAAATATCAGAGCAACCTCTGGGATAAATGTGTTTACCAGCCCTAAAGCTGGTCTGGGAAATAAGATTGAGTGAGTTTGGAAACTCATCAATACTAGGAGAAATGGCCTAGGGACCAGGAGGACAAGCACTGAGTGCAGAAGATTTATTAAGAATATTCAACTTAACTATGGTGGTAGTTAGAGAAAAAGAAGAAATTGCTGACCTCTTTGGTCTTATATGCTCATTGCCAGTGCTTCCTGTCCCTACTCATTATTTGGACACTAATGGTTATGCTAACTCAGTCATAGACCTCATCTTTCTAGGCTTAAGCAGTACTCAGGTTTCTTATCACATTAAGTCTGATCTCAGACAACCCTCAGATCATGCCCTATTGCTAGTTAATCTCCTTATCTCACCAGAGAACACTTGTCTGAGGAAGAAGGTACTTAAGCACAGCAGTGAAAAAAAAGATACCTTTCTGTCTTCAATCACCATAGAACTACAAGCTCTCAATTTCTCTGGACTAAACTCTGTTGTTGGTCTGGACTCTATCTCTAAAGCAATCTCCAAGGTACTTTCCAATGCTAATGCTAGGACTATCACTGTCACTTCTTAGTCTAAGAAGTGGTGGAATGATGAGTATAGAAATGCACTAGAGGTTTGTAGGTGCACAAGAGCCAGAAATGACTAGTGTTTGTTTTGCTCTTCTACTAGATGTGCTAAATAATCTTTCTTTGATAACAGGATCACAGAGATTGCATCTACCAACAAATGCCCTTGGGACCTAATGAGTTGGGTCAAGTAGCATAAGTTACCTGCAGTGGAGGCTATTTAGTATCAAGGTCTCCCCTGCAATACTCTTCTTGACTTAAGGCATGCTCTTTACTTGTCTTATAATGTAGCAGCTAATTGTCCTATTCAGTTGTCTGTTCTAGATGATGTCCTTTACCTGGCCCCTTGATCATAGGTTCCTTTCTCCTTGTTGGAAATGCAGGAGGCCCTTAAGGCCTGTTCCAATGTCTCTGCTCTAGGTCCTAACCATATCACTTGATGTTATCTCAAGCATATCCTATCTGACAATACTTGTTTCTCTGGCATTCTCTCTCTGGCCAATTCCTGTATTTCTCTTAGGCACTGGCCTCACCACTTCAAGGAGTCAGTCTTTGTTATTATTCCTAAGCCAGGTAAACTAGCCTACAACACTTCTAAATCCTTCCATTCTACTGTCTTTCTCAACACACTTGACAAGCTCATTGAGAAGATGATTGCTAGATAACTTTAGTTTGATTCTGTTAAGCATGGGGTCCTTTATCCCAATCAACTTGGTGGTATTGCTCAGAGGTCTACTAAAGATGCTGGCCTCTTTCTCACCCATCTGGTTCACTCTGGCTAGACCAAAGGCCTCAAGACTAGTGTTGTTGCATTCAACATTGCACAATTCTTTTCTTCTTTAAATCACAGTATGCTCACTATGATTCTTCAATACTCTGGCTTTGCAGACTGCTTGGTTGACTTTTTCTCTGATTATCTTGTAGGTAGATCAACCTAGTCATTCCTCTAACCACCACTATGGTTAAATCAGATAATCCTAGTAAATCTTCTATACTTAGTGCTTGTCCCCCTAGTCCCCAAGCCACTTCCCCCAGTATTGGTGAGTCTCCAGACTCACTCAATCTTATTTCCTAGGCTAGCTCTAGGGCTGGTAAACATGTTCATCCCAGAGGTTGCTCTGATGTTTGTTGTACTGTCAGATACTCCTCTAGAAGTGTTTCTGCTGCTGAGGACTCTAGAAAAGCCTTTTCTGAGTTCTCTTTTTCCTCTGAGAAGAAGGAAAGCAAGAAGGAGATCAGTCCTGGTCCTAGGACATCTATTGTCTCAAGGATCATTGCAGGCAAGCTCTCCTCTAATAGAGTTGTCCCTCTCCAGCTCTCTGCTACTCCCTCTCCCTCTGCTCCTGAAGAGAGAACACATTCTATGAGTTGAGATAACCAAGTTGCTGCTGAGGAGAGCAGGAGAGTTACCTCTGGGAATCAATTAAAAAAATATTAAAATCAGATAAAGCTTCTTTCAAACTATCAGATAATCCAAAATTAGTTAAATTTTTTAAATAAAAAGCATAAATTACAACCTAAATTGAGATAATATTTTCTAAAAACTAAAGCACAAAAATGTTTACTTTAAATAGTTAAAATATTAATAAAATATTAATAAATATATACCTATTAAAATAAAAATGAAATTATAGATAAAATAAAAATAGAAATTTATGCCTAGCAGAAGAATACAAATCCCCAAAGTCTCAGGTGGTAAAAGACCACTTTTAATAGCTCTTGGATATTTGACTTGTCCTTATTCTGTTTTTTAAAAAAATAATTTTATTTTTTATTTTTGTTCAAACTTTAAATTGGGAGTTGTATATGATAAGGTTGACAAACTTGATACTCGTGACCCAGTCTCAAGATAAAATGTATAAATCATTTGAAGATTCAATAATTTTAATAAAAAATCAATTATATACTATACAACAAACCGTAAATTATATCTGGTTAAGTTTTTATTTTAAAGCCTTAATTGCACTTAATCCTTTATAAGTTAAACTAAAGCAAATTTATAAATATAAGAAAGAAAAAACCAAATGCTTAAAAAAATTTAATACAAAAAAGTTAGATTTTATATACTATTTAAGTAATCCTAAGGTAAACCTTATTAGTTAATGATTATTAAATAGTCTAAAAAGTTTAGGAATCTTTATTGCTGGTTCAATAACCATAATAATTTTATCCTCAATAGAGGCTATCAATAATTTAGTTGAAGATAATGTAGATTTAAGTAATATTAATTTACAAAAATTATGGATTAGCTGTCAATTTTATAAAATATAAACTAAGTAAACTAACAAACCTAATATCTTAAATGCTATAAATCTAGAGAATTTATTCCAAGTAGAATATGTCAATATATTTTCAGTGTTGCTTTTTCTAATTTGGTCTCTACTCCCTAGGTGCCCTCTAGCATTAATTTGATGCCTCATAGCACAAACCATAGAACAGCTAAGTCATGCTTTCCTGTAAAGAATGGCAGTACAGGGTCTAGGCCCTGTAACATAACAAGTGACCAATTAGTCACTTGTGACAGTAACAGCTTGCCTCAGCTGTCATATATGATGTCACACATGACTGTGACTTATGGAATGGTGACTACCATGTCACATCTTTGTCAAGTCACTCTACTTTTATAGAAAGTGATGCTAGAGTACTTGCTTCATCAATATTGCGCATTGCATGCTTTATTCAGAAGTATTCTATCAGGAGTTGTCCTATTGAGCAATTTCTTCTATTCTTGGAGTAGGCTCTATTATATGGAATTTGTTCTAGGCTATGTCTACAGTAGGCTGGGATTACTTTAAGATCTCACCACATTCTGATGCTCCATCTCTTGTGGAGGCTATGAGGACCCTCTATGGTCCCAACTTATCTGAAGAGTCATCTCTGGATGTAGAGATGGCTGTTGACAAACCAGTAGTGGAGGAAGCTTCCTCTACTGCTGTTACTAACAAAAAGTACAAGGGCAAGGGCAAAGTTCCTCTCTCTACTGATTCTTCTCTACCCTCCTAGAATGCTCCTGCTCCCTCTATTGTGGTGTTAAGAGTGTCTCCTCCACCTCTGCCAGTCAAGACAGCTACCACTAAGCCTATCCATATGAAGGTGGCCACCATACCCCAAGTGTCCAAGCAGGTACCCAAGTCATTTGCCCAAGCAACACATAGTGGAAATGCTCAGCCCACTCCAAGATTTGCCCCAGCCTCTGCTCACCCTGAGTATGAGAGTCTCCTTTGACTTAGGGACATGTTTCTTGACCTTGCTATGGAGAAGGTCTTAGCTATGCACCAGTTGGGTTTTGGTGCAAGTGCCTTTTCTAACAGGGAAGGTACTGCTTGCCCTAGTGCCTCAAGGGCACCTAAAATGACAACACATAGGCCTACAAGACACCAAGTGTTGATCCTACTTGATGCTCCCACTGCAGAGATTATTGTGGCCAATGCTGCTATGGCAGTAGAATCCTGCAACAGGGGCTTAGTTAAGGCTCACTCCAAGCTGAGAGTTAAGTCAGTATACAAGGCATAGGATGGTGTCTCCATGTCTACTAACTCTGTTGTGTCTGCAGCAGAGTTGGAGGTAATCAAGCAGTAGCTCAGGAAAGTTACTGGCTTGAATGCAACCACTGTAGTGGAGCCTCACTTGCTATAGTCCAAGTCATTCTTGAAGATTCTGGATGTTCCCTACTAGGGCAACAACTTGTCTTTTCCCATTACACAGGCTCAGGTTGAGGCTGTGATTGCTAACACTCCTGTTTTTGAAGGAGTAGTACTTGCTTCTCACCCTTGTATTATGAAGGTGTCTCCAAGTTCAGACATGTCTGTGATCTAGATTGATATTTAGGACTCCTAGAAGGGAACTAAGGGCAAGTCCCTTATTAACCATTCATTTAACTTTGGGTATCATACAGCTACAGTCCAGGGGACTACAATGTACCCTGGGGTTGCTCAGTGTTGCAACTGCTAGCACTGGGGACATCCAACCCATGTCTGTTGCACTCAAGGTACTAAGTGTCAGAAGTGTGGTGGCCTACACAGAGTGGAAAACCACAGATCTATGGCTTGGTGTTGCAGAGCTAATCCCAAGTCCAACCCTCCTAGAGAGGCTACTGTAGATGGTACTCCCTGCTCTCACACCTTCAAGTGTCTAAACTACAAGAGTGAGCATTCTGCTGATGACACCAAGTGTTCCTTCTGGTGTCATTGCTTTGACAAGCAGTGGCACTCCAATAAGGCTGCTGAGCTGTGCACAAGTCATGCCAGCAACAGCAACTCTCAGTGCCCTAGGGTAGGCAACTTCTGATCATGTGTAATACAACCAAACTACGTATTTATTCACAGAATGTTTGCAAGAACTATGCACTGGTTGACAGTTTTCTTGAGTCTCAAAAGGACTTTTATGATATTTTCTTTGTCTAGGAACCACCCTGGAACTTTATTTGCTATGTTTCATCTACCACTTCTCTGGAAGGAGACAAGGTAGTTGTTGCTCCTATTCATCCTGACTGGACCCAGGTGGTCTGAGTTTCAAAGGACTCTGAGGACATGTCTTGAGTTATAGCCTTTGTTCATTCTTGTCTTTCTAGACTTTGATTTGCTCTCAGAAGAGATGTTATTGATCACCATGATATTCTACTACCGTCCTTCTTCAACAGGAGTGAATGCCACTTCCTTATGAATGTCTATTCAGATAACTGCTACTCAGCAGTCAAGTTCATGCTGGATCAAGTTATTGATATCCCCAACTTGTTATATATGGGAGGGGACTTCAATATCGGAGATGCAGACTGGGATCCATTAGTCTTTTCTCATCCTACTACTGGTCAGGCCTTGATAGACCTGGCCAACTCCTTTGGTCTTGTGCACTCACTACCAGTACTTCCTGTCTCTACTCATTACTTGGACACTGATGGTTATGCTAACTCAGTCATAGACCTTATATTTCTAGGCTTGAGCAGTGTTCAAGTTTCTCATCACATTGAGCCTGATCTTAGATGACCCTCAGATCATGTCCCTTTACTAGTTAATCTTCCTATCTTACCAGAGAACACTTGCCTGAGGAAGAAGGTACTTAAGCATGACAGTGAGAAAAAAGATACCTTTCTGTCTTTAATTACCATGGGGTTGCAAGCCCTCAACTTCTCTGGACTGAACTTGGTTGCTGGCCTGGACTCTATGTCTGAAGCAATCTCCAAGGTATTCTCTAATACATGGGATGCTAATGCTAGGACTATCACTGTCACCTCTCAGTCTAAGAAGTGGTAGAATAAGAAGTGTAGAAATGTACTGGAGGCTTACAGGTGCACAGGAGCCAGAAATGACTAGTGTTTGTTTTGCTCTTCTACTAGACATGCTAAACAATCTTTCTTTGACAACAGGATCACAGAAATTGCATCTACTAATAAATGGCCCTGGGACCTAATGAGTTGGGTCAAGTAGCATAAGCTACCTACAGTGGAGGCCATTCAGTATCAAAGTCTCCCCTGCAATACTTTTTCTGACTTGTGGCATACTCTTCACTCATCTTACAATACAGCAGTTAATCATCCTATCCAGTTGTCTGTTCTAGATGATGTTTCTCACCTGGTCCCTCAGTCATGGATTCTCTCCTTTATGTTGGAAATGCAAGAGGCCCTTAAGGCCTGTTCTAATGTCTCTGCTCTAGGTCCTGACCATATTACATGGTGTTACCTCAAGTACATTCTGTCCAATGACACTTGCTCCTCTGGCATTCTCTTTCTGGCCAACTTATGCATTACTCTTTGACACTGGCCTGATTACTTCAAGGAGTTAGTGTCTGTTATTATTCCCAAGCCAGATAAACTAGCCTACAACACTCCCAAGTCCTTTCATCCCACTGTCCTTCTCAACACACTTGGCAAGCTTATTAAGAAGATGATTGCTAGGTGACTCCAGTTTGATTCTGTTAAGCATGGGGTCCTTTATCCTAACCAACTTGGTGGTATTGCTTAGAGGTCCACTGAAGATGCTGGCCTCTTTCTCACTTATTTGGTTCACTCTGGCTGGACCAAAGGCCTCAAGACCAGTGTTGTTACATTTGACATTGCACAATTCTTTCCTTCTCTCAATCATAGTATACTTACTGTGATCCTTTGACACTCTGGCTTTGCAGACTGCTTGGTGGACTTTTTCTCTGATTACCTTGTAGGTAGATCAACCCAGTACTCCTGGAATTCCTTTCTCTCCAATGCCTGTAATGCAGATGTTGATATAGGGCAAGGCTTTGCTCTCTCTCCTATCCTCTCAGTATTCTACATTGCACCTCTTCTCTATCTCTTTGAACGTCAAGCTCAGACTCTCAACTTAGATACTTCCATTCTTTCATTTGTAGATAATAGACTCTTGGTCTCCTAGAGAAGAACATATAACAAAACCCTACTAGAGCTTTCTAGTAGCTATAGAGTAATTACAGACTTGATGGTTTCCTTTGGCTTTGGTCATGGAGTATAACAAGTCAGAGATCTTTCATTTCTCCAAGGTGCATAATGACTCCAACCCAGAGCTGGATCTCTCAGCACTTCGTGCTTCTACTCTCAAACCCAAGACATACTGGTGATACTTGGGCTTTTACTTTGATTGATGTCTGTCCTTCAAGGAACATGTTCAGTTCTACTCTACCAAGGCTCTGTCTACTGTCAAGGCAATGGGTATGCTTGGCAACTCTCCTTCCCTTACAGAAGTAACTTCTCTATTGGTCCTGTGTTGTTCCTATTGCAACTTATGGTTTTCATCTCTGGTTCTTTGCTGGGGCACCTACCAAGGTACAGATCTCTCTTCTGGCAACCATACAATGCAAGGCTGCCCTCTGGATCCTAGGTGCCTTTTACACTTCATCTATTGGTGAAATTGAGGCTCTGACAGGTCTCATTCCCATTTATCTTTATCTCAAGAAGCTAGTTAAGTGGTCTTGTCTCAGGGCTGCTACACTTCCCTCTCAACATGTGCTAATATCTCTTCTTAGTGCTCACAACTCAAAGGACACTCACTCTCATTCACAGTCCCTGGCTCTTCTTACTAACATCTAGAGTGCCTATCTGAAGAGTCCTCTTCTTGATACTAAAGTGTCTCTACTCAACCTTACAGAATGCTTTACTCTACTTGACTCTGAAGCACAGCTAGGCTGCAGGTTGTTGGACAACTTCCCCAATTGTATTTCCTTTCATCCTTGTAATCACTTGCAGGAGAGTTTTTACAAGGCCCACTTGGAGGCCCTTGACCACCTTTGTTATAGGGCATCCTCTGACCCCTCAACTCTTGTTGTTGTCACTGACACAAGTGTTATTCCTCCTAGGAACATGCAAGCTGTCTCTGCTGTACATTTCTGGAGACTAGGAGAACAGGTGTTATCATCCAAGGTACTGGCAGGTAGAACAACAGCTTTGGATGCAGAGTTGTTTGCAATTAGGCTTGGTGTTGCTAAGACTGTTTCCTTTGACATCAAGCACATCATACTCACTACTGACTCGCTAAGTGTAGCTAGAAGAGCAGTTGATCCTTCAGTCCACTCTGGTCAAGCTCACTCCTTGGCTGTAGTTTGTGCTCTTAGAGGCTTCTTCACTGGTCAGCCTGACTACTCCATTGACTTCTGGGACTGCCCTAGCAATGCTCAGTGGTCCCTTCACTATCTGGTCCATGACAATATGACCAACACTTGCATTGCTGCTGGATGTCACCTAGCTATTTCTCTCAATGCTCTTTGCTCTAAGAGTGCTGCCTCTTGTCTGGATGCCTAGAGAACTTCCTTCAGCCATCTCTCATCCCAAGGTCACCACTTTCTTTCTCTCAAAGGTGGTAATCACAAGCCCCTCCAGCCCTCCTATACCAAAGGTGGTAGCTGGCTTCCTTTCATTGGTAAGTTAGTCACATTGTATGCCAGGGCAACTCGAGCCATTCTCAACCATGCTTCCATTGGGGAGTTCAGACAGTGCTTTTTCCCTGTAAAGTGCACTCAATGTCTATGTGGCCATTGCCAGGTAGAAACACATTAACACATCTTAGCTGACTGCCATCAGTTCTTTTACACCCCCCTGACTGACTCATCGCCATCTCTCAAGGACTTTGTCAAATTCCTAAAGGAGCACCCAAGTGCCTTTGCCTTTGCCTTTACTCCTCAGGATTGCCCACCCTCTAAGCCTCCATGAGTGCTCTCTTGGTTTCTTTTCTGTTCTGTAGATACTTTCTCAGTCTCATCTCTCTTAGTTTCTTTTGACTCTGCATTCTAGGTATGATAGGTCTTTGGACTTGGATGTGTTATTCAAAGGTTGGTCTCAAGGAACCTATATCTAGTTCTCTCTCCTCTATTAGATTAGATTTCTCTCTTGATACAGATAGTGTCTTCTACCAGTAAGGGACAGCCATGGCCCTGAGGCACCTGTAGGCTACTTGTTGTAGGTAGTCTACCATGGACTGTGACTGAGCACCATGTTATAAATTTTTGAACAAAAAAAATAAAATAAAATAAAATCAGGAGCTAGAACAGTACTTAAGAATGTTCATTGACCACAGACAAGAGCAGTGGCCAGATTGGCTAGGAACAGTAGAATTTACACATAACAACAAGATACACTTGTCAACTAAGGTATCATCTTTCAAGACAAATTATAGACAAGATCCCAGAATAGGCTTTGAGGCAAGGAAGAAGGGGAAATACAAGGGAGCACATAAATTTGTGAAGAAGATAAAAGGGATACAGGAAGAGACAAAGGCAACTTTGGGAAAAGCACAGGAAGAGATGAAGAAGTATGTAGATAGAAAGAGAGTGGAGATGGATGAGTATAAAGTGGAGGACTTAGTAATGCTAAGTACCAAAGATTTGAAGTACCAAATAGTGGAAAGGCAAACAGAGAAGCTGACAGAGAGATTTGTGGGTCCTTATAAAATCAAGAAAATTGTATCATTGAATACAGTAGAACTAGAACTACCTAGCATAGTAAAAATACATCTGGTAGTCAATATCAGTAGGATACAAAAATATGTAGGACAGGTAGAAGAACAAAGAAAGGAGCAATCTACTCCAGTAGTTATTGAGAGAAAAGAAGAGTAGAAGGTAAAGAAGATACTAAATAAATGGCAAATTAGAGGAAAAAACAAATATTTGGTATTGGGAGAGGGTTTGCAGCAGAGTCAGACACTTGGGAAGGAAAGGAAAATTTAGAGAATGCAAAGAAGGTGATCAAATATTTTGAAAAAGAATATCAAAGGGACATGGAAGACATTAGAAGACAGGAAAGAGAGGAGAATAAAGGGATATTTGCAAGAGGAGAATTACCTGGGAGGTTCACAGCAAGAAAGCTATTTGGATAGTCAGATAAGAGGTACAACAAGAAATATTGGAAAAGACTTGAGAGAAATTGGAGAAGATGGAAAGAAGAACAAGTTAGAGATAAAAGAACTATGGAGACAATCAAGGAAGAAGAAGAGGAAATTGAGCAAGAAGAGTCAAGAATTAGGGAGTGGACAGAAGAAGATAATAATAAGATGGGGAACCTACAGGACCCATACAATGAGTTATAAGTCCTTGGAACAAGGAATCTTAAGAGAGAGGTGATGTCATGACTTGGCCAAAAATATCTGAGTTGTGACATAGTGTGATGGGTGACAGAAGTAATAGATGATGTGATGGAGGTGACATGTAACATGTCATGCAATGTAACATTCTAAAAGGTCATGTGATTGTGGGAGATAGATGCATAGACCAGGTAGAATTTGTATAAGTAGTGTACAAGAAATAAATGGGAACTCTATTGAGTTCTCCTTGTCAACTCAGATAAGGAGTAGTTCTAAGTCAGCATGGCTAAGTTCTTACAATTTAGTATGTCTAGTAGAAGAGCAAACCAAATACCAGTTATCTTTGACTCTTGTGCACCTATAAACCTCTATTGCATTTCTGTACTTATCATTCTACCACTCCTTAGATCAAGAAGTGACAGTGGTAGTCCTAGCATTAGCATCCCATGCATTGGAGAATACCTTGGAGATTGCTTCAGAGACAGAGTCCAGACCAGTAACACAGTCCAGTCTAGAGAAGTTGAGAGCTTGTAGTCCTATGGTGATTGAAGACAAAAAGGCACCTTCTTCCTCAGGTGAGTATTCTCTGGTAAGATAGGAAGATTGGCTAGTAAAGGGGCATGATCTAAGGGTTGTCTGAGATCAAGCTCAATGCAATGAGAAACTTGGACATTGCTTAAGCCTAGAAAAATCAGGTCTATGACTGAGTTAGCATAACCATCAGTGTCCAAGTAATGAGTAAGGACAGGAAGCACTGGCAGTGAGCACACAAGACCAAAGGAGTCAGCCAGATCCATTAAGGTCTGACCAGCAGTAGGATAAGAAGAGACTAATGGATCCCAGTCTGCATCTCCGATATTGAAGTCTCCATCTATGTACAACAAGTTGGGAATATCAATAACTTGATCCAGCATGAACTTGACTGCTGAGTGGTGGTTGTCTGAGTAGAAACTCATAAGAAAGTGATATTCACCCCTGTTAAAGAAGGACAGTAGTAGAATATCACAGTGGTCAATAATATCTCTCCTGAGAGCAAAGTGAAGTCTAGAGAGATGAGAATGGACAAAGGCCATGACTTGAGGCACATCCTTAGAGTCTTTTGGAACTCAGACCACCTGGGTCCAGTCAGGATGAATGGGAGCACCAATTGCCTTGTCTCCTTCCAGAGAAGTGGTAGATGGAGCATAGTGAATAAAGCTCCAGAGCAGCTTCTGGACAAAGAAGATATTATAAGAGTCCTTTTGAGACTCAAGATTCTTGTGAACATTCTGCGAATAAAACCAGTGACCATTTTGTGCTCAATCATTCTCTTAACATCAGCATAGTTGTAATGAGTAAAGTGTCAATGCCAGAGAGACAGATTGGCTAGAAGTGTAGAAACTAAAAAGGTAGTCTCATAAGCAATAGTAGACCTATTGAGGACAGCAGAGTTATTGGAGTCAATTGAAGCAGTGAAGAGAGTGAGTTTGTCTTGTCTGAAAGTCATAGTATATGAGGAAATGAAGATAGTAAATCCTTTATTGTGAGTAAAATAAAGATGAGACAGGAGATTACTTCTGAGATCTGGGATATACAAGACATGCAAAAATTCAACTGCTTTAACCTGTTTTCCATTCACTACTGGCTCAAAGACTATATTGTCCACACTAGCTGAGAAAATAGCAGTATTGTTTGCAAGGCAAATAGGTGTTTTGTAGTGGGTGTATGACTTGAACCAATGACAATGAGAGATCATATGTATAAAATGGTATTGGTTATAAAGTCCTAGCAACTCAATAATGTCTCTGTGAACAACTGTAAGTGACTGAGAGTCAACTTCGAGTCTACAGAGAATCATACATTAAGTCAGGTGATCTATTAACTAAGTAATCACCACATTATTACTGATGGACTGTCTGGAGCATATCTAATACCAAGTGCCTTTGCTTTTACTCCTCAGGATCACCCTCTCTTTGAGCCTCTATGAGTGCTCTCTTGGTTTCTTTTCTGCTCTGTAGATACTTTCTCAGTCTCATCTCTTTCTCAGTTTCTTTTGACTCTGTATTCTAGGCATGATAGATCTTTGGACTTGGATATGTTATCTGAAGGTTGGTTTCAAGTAACCTATATCTAGTTCTCTCTCCTCTGTTAGATTAGATTTCTCTTTTGATACTGATAATGTCTCCTGCCAGTGAGGGGTAGCTATGGCCCTGAGACATCTGTAGGCTACTTGTTATAGATAGTCTGTTGTGGACTATGATTGAGTACCATGTTATAAATTTTTGAACAAAAAAAAACCCCAGGGTGCATAGCAGTTCCCTAGACTATAGCTATATGACATCCAAAGTTAAATAAGTGGTTAATAAGAGATTTGCCCTTAGTTCCCTTCTAGGAGTCCCAAATGCTAATCCAAATCACGGACATGTCTGAACTTGGAGATGTCTTCATAATGCAAGGGCAAAAAGCAAGTACTACTCCTTCAAAGACAAGAGTGCTAGCAATCACAGCTTCAACTTGAGCCTATGTAATGGGAAGAGACAAGTTGTTGCCCTAGTAGGGAATACCCAGAATCTTCAAGAAAGGCTTAGACTGTGGCAAGTGAGGTTCCACTACAGTAGTTGCATTTAAGCCAGTAGCTTTTCTGAGCTACTGCTTGATCACCTCTAACTCTGCTGCAGATATAACAAAGTTAGTAAACATAGAGACACTGTTCTATGCCTTGTACACTGACTTAACTCTCAACTTGGAGTGAGCCTCAATTAAGCCCCTATTGCAGGACTCTACTACCATAGTAGTATTGGCCACAATAATCTCTGCAGTGGGAGCATTGAGTGGGATCAACACTTGGCACCTTGTACGCCCATGAGTTATTATCTTAGGTGCTCTTGAGGCACCAGGGTAAGTAGCACCTCCCCTGTTGGGAGAGATACTTGCACCAAAGCTAGACTGATATATGGCTAAGGCCTTCTCCATAGAAAGATCAGGAAACATGTCATGAAGATAAAGGAGACTCTCATACTCAGAATGAGCAGAGGCTGGAACAAACCTTGGAGTGGGATAAGTGTTTCTACTATGTATCACTTGGGCAAAGGACTTAGGTACCTGCTTGGGCACTTGGGGTATGGTGGTCACCTTTACATAGGTGGGCTTAGCAACAGCAGTCTTAGCTGGTGGAGGTAGAGGAGACACTCTTAACACCACAGTGGAGGAAGTGGGAGTATTCTGGAAGGGTAGAGAAGGATTAGTAGAGAAAGGGACTTTGCCCTTGTCCTTGCACTTTTTGTTAGTAACAGTAGTAAAGGGAGCTTCCTCCATTACTGGTTCATCAACAGCTATTTCCACATCTGGAGATGACTTCTTAGATAAGTTAGAACCATAGAGAGTCCTCATTGTCTTCACAAGAGAGAGAGCATCAGAATAAGGTAAGATCTTGAAGTAATCCTAACCTGCTGCAGACACAGCCTGAAATAAATTCCACATAATAGAGGGAAACTGCTCAATAGGATGACTCCCAATAGGATGCTTCTAAATAAAGCATGCAATACACAATATAAATAAAACGAGTACTCTAGCATCACTCTCTATAAAAGCAGAGTGACCTAACAAAGATATGATATACTGGTCACTATCCCACAAGTCACAGTCAGGAGAATAGGTATTGTCATCTAAGGTACCTATAGATAGAACAATAGCTTTGGATACAGAGCTGTTTGTAATTAGGCTTGGTATTGCTAAGACTGTTTCCTTTGATATCAAATATATTATATTTATCACTGACTTACTAAGTGCAGCTAGAAGAGCAGTTGATTCCTCTGTTCACTCTAGTCAAGCCCACTCCTTGGCTGTAGTATGTACCTTTAGAGGCTTCTTCACTGGTCAGCCTGACCATTCCATTGACTTCTAGGACTGCTCTAGCAATGCTCAGTGGTCTCTTCACCACTTGGTCCATGATGATGTAATCAATACTTGTATCACTGCTAGACATCATCCAACTACTTCCCTCAATGCTCTTTGCTCTAAGAGTGCCACCTCTTGTTTTGATACCTAGAGGACTTTATTCAGTCATCCCTCATTCCAAGGTTACCACTTCCTTTTTCTCAAAGGTGATAATTGCAAGCCCTTTCAGCCCTCCTATACCAAAGGGGGTAGCTGGCTTTCTTTCATTGGTGAGTCAGTCACATTGTGTGCCAGAGCAACTCAAGCTATTCTTAATTATGCTCTTATTGGGGAGTTCAGGCAGTGTTTTTTCCCTGCAGAGTGCACTTAGTGTCTGTGTAATCATTGCTAGGTGGAAACACATTGACATATCTTAGCCAACTGTCACCAGTTTTCTCATGCTCCCTTAACTGACCTATTACCATTTCTCAAGGACTTTGTCAAATTTCTGAAGGAGCACCCAAGTGTCTTTGCCTTTACTCCTTAGGATTGTCTACTCTGTGAGTCTTCATGAGTGCTCTCTTGGTTTCTTTTCTGTGCTGTAGATACTTTTTTAGTCTTATCTCTCTCAGTTTCTTTTGACTCTGTATTCTAGGCATGATAGATCTTTAGACTTAGATGTATTATTCAAAGGTTGGTTTTGAGCAACCTATATCTAGTTTTCTCTCCTCTGTTAGGTTAGATTTTTCTTTTGATACTGATAGTATCTCTTGCCAATGAGGGGTAACCATGGCCCTGAGACATCTGTAGGCTAGTTGTAGATAGTCTGCTATGGACTGTGATTGAGCACTACATTATAAATTTTTGACCAAAAAAAAAAATATACAGAGTACAGAAGAAAAGACATGGTAGTGGGTAAAAAGATGCATGAGAAAGAGAAGAAACAAATACTATGTCCAGAATACAGGACAGGCAAGAAGGAGCTATGGTAGAACTGGGGGATAGTGGCATGTAGAATAAAACTCCAAAAGACATAGTAAAAGAGAGGGGTGAGCAGAGAGATATAAGAAGAACATTTAAACTATTGAAGGAAATGTTAAATATAAAAGTAAAAAAGACAGACACCCATGAAGGAATATTGGTGAAGGCATTGTTGAATAGTGGTACTATGGGAATGTTCATAGACAAGAAGTTTACAGCAAAGCATAGCTTTAGGCTACTAAAGTTAGAAAGGTTGCTACTAGTAAAAAATGTGGATGGAATGTCAAATAGCAAAGGAGCAATTATACATGAAGTAGAGGTTAACATATACTACAAAAATCATGTGGAAAGAATAAAGATAGATGTATGTGATCTGGGAAAGACAAGTGTAATTTTGGGTATGCTATAACTATAGGCTTATAACCTGGAAATTAATTAGGAAACCAGGAAAGTAAAGATAACAAGATGCCCACTGCTATATGACAGATATAGTAAGATAAAGGAGAAGAGAAAAAGAAAGAAAGAAAGAAAGAAGAATAGTGACAATGGAAAAAGAAAAGATGGTCAGATAGGCAGTAGATGATAAAGAAGATTGGGGAAGAGAAGAGGAAGTTGAAGTAGACCATAGAAAGATAGAGGAGATGGTACCAAGAAAATTCTTAAAGTGGAAGAAGGTATTTGGGAAAGTGAAGTCAGAGAGGATGCTGACAAGGAAAGTTTGGGATCATGCTATAGGTCTCAAAGAGACATTCAAGCCAAAGAAGGGAAGGATTTATCCATTATCGAAAGATAAGAGGAAGAAAGTCCAAAACTCTATAAATGATCAGCTAAGGAAGAGGTACATAAGACTATCAAAATCCTCTCAAATGTTGCCAGTATCCTTTGTAAGCAAGAAGGATAGAAGCAAGAGGATAGTAATAGACTACTGTAGCCTAAATGACCAGACAGTGAAGAATAACTATCCATTACCATTAATCACAGATCTTATAGATACAATAGAGAGTAAGAAAGTATTTATGAAAATGGATCTACAGTGGGGTTTCAACAATATAAGAATCAAGGAGGGAAATGAATGGAAGAGAGTATTCATAACACACATAGGATCATTTGAGCTCACAGTAATGTTCTTTGGGATGACAAACTTGTCTGCTATATTCTAGGCAATAATAAACAAAATCCTACAAGACTTGATAAATGAAGGCAAGGTGATAGCATTTGTGGATGATGTGCTAATAGAAACAGAAATGGAGAAAGGACATGATGAGATTGTGAAAGAAGTGTTAAAAAGACTATAAGAAAACAACTTGTACATTAAGCTAGAAAATATGTGTAAAAAGTAAGAAGGGTTGGTTTCCTAGGAGTGGTGATAGGGCCTAATAGCATAGAAATGAAAAAAGAAAAGGTAGATAGAGTACTAAGTTGGCCAGAACCAAAGAATGTGAAAGATGTTAGGAAATTTCTAGGCCTTGCTAATTACTATAGGAGGTTTATAAAGGATTTTGCTAAGGTAACAAGGCCAATGAATGTACTGACAAGAAAAGATATAAAGTAGTAGTGGGAAGAGGAGCAGAAGCAAGTCTTTGATGAGCTCAAGAAAAATTTTATGACTAGGCCAGTATTAGTAGCCTCTGATTTAGATAAGGAATTCAGGATAGAAGTAGATGCATCAAATTATGCTACTGGAGGGGTGTTGTTAATGAAATGCCCTAATGAGTCGTGGAGACCAGTTGCTTTCATTTCAAAATCTCTAAGTGATACAGAAAGAAACTATGAGGTATATGACAAGGAAATATTAGTAGTAGTTAGAGGGCTGGAAGTATGAAGGCACTTCCTGAAAGGAACAACAACCAAGTTTGAGATTTGAACAGACCATAAAAACCTTGAATACTTTATGAAAGCATAGAAGTTAAATCATAGACAAGCTAGATAGACACTATACCTGTCCAGGTTTGACTTCACATTAAAGCATGTTCTAGGAAGTTAAATGAGAAAGGCAGATAGTTTGAGTTGGAGACCAGATTGGGAAGTAGGGATAGATAGAGATAATAAGAATAAGGTGTTGGTAAAGCCAGAGTAGCTAAAGGTTAGAAGAACAGAAATGGTAGAGGTCATAATAGAAGGAGTGGACTTATTGGAAGAAGTAAAGAAGTCAAAGGTCAAAAATAATAAAGTAGTAAAAGCTATAAAGAAAATGAAACAGGCTAGGATAAAAATGCTCAGAGATGAAGAATGGAGAGAAGTAGATAGAATAATGTATAAGGAGAAAAAAGTATATGTGCCTAAAGACAAGAAGTTGAGAGCAGAAATAATCAGGCTATATTACAATACACTTGTAGGAGGATATGGAGGACAGTAGAAGATGGTAGAACTGGTCACTAGAAACTTCTGGTGGCTAGGAGTAACCAAAGAAGTAAAGTGATATATGGAGGAATATAATGTCTATCAGTGGAATAAGAACTGCACAGAGCAACTAGCTGGCAAATTAATGCCTAACTCAATTCCAGAGAAGCCTTAGATGCATGTTTTGGTAGACTTCATAACCAAGTTACCACTAGCTCAAGGATACAATGTGATATTAGTAGTAGTTGATAGACTAACAAAAATGGTTCACTTCATTCCTACAGAAAGAACATCAGCAAAGGGATTAGCAAGGTTGTTCAGAGACAATGTACAGAAGTTATATGGTCTTCCTGAAAGTATTATATCTAATAGGGGACTCAATTCATAGTAGGCTGAATGAAGGAGTTAAATGGGATGTTGGGGATCCAAAGTAGACTGTCTATGGCATTCCATCCTTAGATGAATGGACAAACAGAAAGAGTCAATCAGGAGCTGAAATAATACTTAAGAATGTTCATTAACCATAGACAAGAGTAGTGGCTGGATTTTGTGCCCTCTTGTATTTTTCTTTCTTCCTCATCTCAAAATCCATCCTGGAATTTTGTCCATAGTTTACTTTAAAGGGTGATACTTTAGTTGATGAGTATTTCTTGTTATTATAAGCAAATTTTGCCATCCCTAGTATCATGACTTGGTAAAATAGCTAAGTCAATATTTATATTTATATTATTTTTCTTTTAGTTTCCTAAAGATAGAAAGGAATATGCAGGACTTTATAAATAATAGTAAATAGTGAAATATGTATAAGTAGTATACAGTAATTGAATGGAAACTCTAATGAGTTCTTCTTGTTAACTCAGACTAGGAGTGGGACTAAGTCATCACAGTTACATCCTTACACCTAGCCAAGTTTGTGGAGAAAATGAAAGGGATTCAAGAAGAGGCAAAAGTAGCACTAGAAAAGGCATAGGAGGATATAAAGAAATGCATAGATAAAAGAAGAGCAGAAGTGGACAAGTATAAAGTAAGAGACTTAGTAATACTAAGTACAAAGGACTTGAAGTACTAGATGGAAGGGAGACAAACAGAGAAGTTAACTGAGAGATTTGTGGGGCCTTATAAAGTCAAGAAAATTATATCATTGAACACAGTAGAACTAAAACCACCCAGCACAGTAAAAATACATCTAGTAGTTAATGTTAGTAGAATACAAAAATATGTAGGACAAGTAAAGGAGCAGAGAAAGAAGCAACTGGCTCTAGTAATTATTGAAGGAGAAGAAGAATAGAAGGTGGAGAAAATACTGAATAAATGGAAAAGAAAAATACTTAGTATGGTAGAAAGGATTTACAGTGGAGTCAGATACTTGGGAAGGAAAGGAGAACTTAGAAAATGCAAAGGAAGCAGTTGAAGAATACAAAAGAGAATACCACAGAGATATAGAAGATGTTAGAAGATAAGAAAGGGAAGAAAACAAGGGAATATTCACAAGAGGAGAATTACCTAGAAGACAAGCAGAAAAATAATTCAGGAGTTAGAGAATAGACAAAAGAAGACAACAAGATAGAGAACATATGTGACCCCTATGACAAATTATAAATCCTTGGGACAAGGAATCTTGAGAGGGAGGTGATATCATAACTTGGCCAAAATGCCTAAGTCATTATTCTTTTCTTTTCTTACCTAATTAGTTGTGATATAGTTGTGATAAGGATGTGATGTAGGTAGCATGTGATATGTCACATGACAGAATGTGCTAGAAGGCCATGTGATCACAGGAGATAGGCACATAGACCAGGTAGCAAATGTATAAGTAGTGTATGATAATTAAATAAGAACTGTTACAAACTTCATTTGGACCATATCTCCACTAATTCTCCATTGATTCCCACAGTGTCAATGGCACTCAAGAGCTATCAAGAAGGCCTTTTGAATGATGCCCAAAGCATCTTGATGCAATCAGGATTAACCAAGCTATCAGGTAATTAGTAGATATCAACTACAGTAAATCACTGATATCTCAGGAACTACCACAATCAATGCCTTGCTTCTAGAGATACTAATAGCACTCTTCATTCTGCTTAGATAGACCCCTAAACAACCCTGAGGTGATGTATGTCTGAGGAGATAAAAGGTCCTTAATGTTTGCATATGACACTTCATTAATTACCCATAGATACTCATCTGTCCTTGAATAGAACAAAGAACAGCCCTAATATGGTTAATATATCTATTCCTGTAGAACAAAGACATTACCATATGTAGAACAATAGGTAGTAGCATGTGATAGTCTGTCCTGGAGCATAGGCTATCACATTCCTGTATATAAGGACTCTCTGTCTGAGGATTAGACCTCAGACTTAACAACATCTTTGGTCACTGTCTAAACTTCACATTTTTGAATAACCAAATTCAACCATCACAATCAGTAAGTGGTCTTTTGTGATAAGAACTCCATTGAGTTCTCCTTGTTAACTTGGATAAGGAGTAGGATTAAGTTGCCTCAGCTAAGTCCTTACACTACCCAAATGTCAAGGTATGTCTTCTCTGGACAATGCATCATTGTATCAGTAGTATAGCAGTGGTGGCCAAGTGGTAGGTAGTAGTAGCATAGCCATGATAGTATATTTCAGCAGTTTGCTCAACAATGAACCTATCAGCCAGATATGTTTAAACAAAATTGTAGCAATGCACATGCTTTCCTTGTTGTATCATATAGTCCTCTCTAAAGTCCACAATAGTTCATTAATTACTTGGTCAAAGATGATACCAAACTCATGTAGCTCCATACAAGTCCTTAAGTCTCTTTCACTGTTTGAACCACTTTCACAATGCCCTTCGAATCCCCACCCCAAGTTTTCGAATCGACTCGTACAGCACTTCATCGCAGCCCCTTTTCATCATAATCTGTATAGTCATAGGCATCCAATCCCACTGACCCGTGATAGGGCTCATATACTGGACCTGGCCAAGAGGGATGATCACCTCTGGCAGTCCAGTCATTAAAGCAACGTAATGGAAGAGCTGATCAGTCCTTGAGCCCTCTGGTGACAACATGAGGCCCGTTCAAATCTCCACGTCAGAACGAAGAAGGCCTCCCACCAGTTGCAGCATCACACATGAAAAGGAAATCTGTACAGGTCTTTGGGTTTAACAGGAAGACCTGTTCTGTAAGGGCAGAGCTTCGACGAAATCCGATTGCGTGAGCTTCTTCCCTTTCTTGAACATCCTTTCAGGTACTGTGTCGAGTTCCAAGTCGAGAGTATTCTCGGCACCAAATGTATCGACGTAGGCACGAATGAGAGGCTTGCCGACATTGCGCCAGGTGCGCCATCCTGCCAGGGTATTGGAAACGACGGACTTGGAGGGGAAGAGAGGGGTGAATGTGCCGGTCATGTCGATGGGCTTCGTAGTGAGATGTTTTCGAATTGTCTACCAGGTGCTGAGCATCCTTTTTGGTGAGTGGAAAGCGGCCAGTGGGGTAGAGCAAGTGTCTTGGAAGTCAGAGGGTTGGACTCCGATTGGCAACGTGAGAGTCTGCATACCTGGAGCAAAGTGAGTAGGGCTTTGAGACAGGGGAGAGGCTCACCAGTTCTTTCCAAGAGCCTCGGATATGATGGGTCACGAGTGAAGAAACCTCACGAGTGAAGAAACCTATTGTATCCATCCATTCCGAGAGCACAACAACGCCGCTCATGTCTAGCGTCTCATGAGACAGTCTCAGCCCAAGAGCGCTGACAAGCGCTGCCGGTTTCCTGATACTCTCTCTTGTGTCACTGTCCGTGTTAAAATCCAACCAGTGACAAGCAGCTATCGCGCACGCACTGCCTGAACTCGAGGCTCCTGCAGTCGGATACCCATCTCCTCTTGGGCCCTGTTGATAGTCAATATCACTCAACTCACAAGGCTAGGCACCGTGTACGAACTGGGATGTGTGAGTCTTGCCGATAAGAGTGTCCTCAAGATCGAATAGACGTTGGATCAAGGGAGCTGCGGTCTTGGCCCTGTTATATGTTTGGAGGTAGGCTGCTCAGCCTGCGCCTTTTTGGGAGCCTTTGACATCGTATATATCTTTGACAGCAAATTACACGCCTCCCAGTGGCAAGGACCTACCAGACCAGGCAGATGGACGACTCGGAACGGAAACGAAATGAGCGCCTGGTCTGCTGTCGAGGTGAAGTTGGTCGCGATGTGACCACCACGAACAACGTCAGGAAGAATACCCACGGTGAAGGCATCGTGATCATCCTCCACTAAACCATATACTGGATAAGCACAGAGGAGGCGCCTGCTATACTGCCTCGTGCGAACGAGCCAAGGGCCATGCGGTGAGACATCAGGTACTTGATGAATAGCAAGATCGCTGGCTTTCTTGAACTTGGGTGGGTTGGTGGTATCGGTGATGAACAAATATTAAATCCCTTTCTCGAGGAGCCAGTCCTTCCCTGAATCATCTCATATCTTGTCTCTCGAATGCGACGAACAAGATCTTTACAAAATGTTCCTTCCAGATGTCACCAACGGCCTTGAATGCATCGAACTGGGCTTCGAGAAAGGGACGAGCCTCTCTTTGTGAAGATTGGAGATGGCAATACAGGCAGCTATTATGGCATAATCAGGATGTTTTGTTGTCAAGTATGCAGCAGTCTCCACAGCAAGGTTCTTTTGCAGAATTTGAATAAGAGACATTAATGCAGACCACCAAACAAGCTCACATTGAGTTCCACAGTGGTAACACCATGATATACACCCTAAACAACCTTCTGTGTGAACCTGATGCATTCTTTAGAGTACTGTCCTATGTAACGCTTCAGAAATATTCACGTACTCAATGGGATCTACATAGTTAGTGTCCAAGCCATAGCAAAGCTTCTCGATTCTTGAGGTAGTCTAACTGTACAGTCAGTATAGGTAGTACGCGTAATTCATGACATGCCTTATCGAACTGGACACGCTCTTTGCGACTGAAAACGGCTAGAATGATCAACGCCTACTGACGCGTCATGAGGCGCGTAACTCACCCATCTACACATGAATCAGGGTGATGAAGAACCGATATTGGGATTACCACGCACCTCTTTCGAAGACGTGAGACGTCATTGTGAAGGAGAGAATACAAAGAGGAGGAGAAGAGGTCGAGAGGAGGGGGAAGAGCGCCTCGAGACTTATCAAGCAGTCTTATTTGGCCTTGATGTCAGGCGTATGTCGTAGTTCGACTCAATAACCTCCTCAAGAAGCGGCAAATACTTCCAAGACTCAGCAAAAGTTCAATGTTATTTTCCAGTCGAGCAACCACAGAACTACTATAATACTTATCACATTCCACACTATGGAAAGTAGGGTCTTTTTAGCTAGTAGATATAGTACATAATTATTTTCAGCAGATAAAGTTGCAAGGCGTCGATGGTGGAGTGGTTATCATACTTGCTTCCATGCTGAGAGTAGTTACTGAGGGCCCCAGTTGTTCTTCCTCATGTTGAGGGCGAGACATGTTGAGGGCGAGAGATGTGGGTTCGAATCCCGTTCGGCACATATTTTTACTCAAATATCTTCAACAACCAAATAAACTACAACTCATCACAACGTGTTAAGTTACAGCTTTTCATCTCCCTGCTTAATATTTTTTTCGCTACCCACTAGCTCTTACATGCCTGTCGGCTTAGAAGCCTGGATAACATAAATTCCGCCAATTACTCGGGGTTGGTTTGCGCTTTCGGTTTTGATTAGTCTGGCTGTGGTATGTGCGTCTCGGCTATCTAAACATCCTCCGGTTGTAGAACTTGTTCGCTCAGCAATGTCAACTGGTCACACCCTCCAACTTGACTTCAACTGGAAGAGCACATTTGCCAATGGCCAAGTATGTAGCTGAGGTTCCTGTTCTCCTTCAAAGCTCAATTCAATTCAATCAGCTATGGCGAGCCATAACCACATTCTTTTATTTTGGGTCAATATCACTGGATTTTGTTTTTCATCTCTTCTTCTTGTGCGCTCTTATTCTATACAGTTAAAAGGTTCTCTACTGAAGGAGGAAACAGCATGCGGTATAGCAGAATGCTGGAAGAATCATCGTTTGCAAACAAAAAAGCAGATTACTTGTGGCTCCTTCTTACGTCTTCAGCGATGCTATTGGTACGCAGCCTTCTTCAAGCTACATGTCTCACTTCATTCCATCTTTAGGCCGTATCCCCACTTGTTAACGTCCCATTCCTCTCGCTTTCGTTCCCATATACATATGGTCAAGGTGCCACCCAACGACTCCAATTTCGTTTTTTGGGCTTTTCACAATCAATGCCCCTTATCTGCCAGTTGCTCTGGTTGCTCTCTCCTGGATACTTAGTGGCACTTGGAAGGCTGTTTGGCTCATCTTGTTGGATGTGGGGTAGGTGGTTTTTACGGGATGTGTGAGCACGGGAGTTGCTGGGGGGAACGACTTTTTTCACTGAACCCCCTGAGATTCTGTGAGTATGAATTATTGTCACGCCATTAATCTCATAACCCATCAGGAGAATCTTGTTAGATAGTGTCTGAGTTACAAGTCATTTCCTGGACTCAATAATGAACTTCGTCTGAAGCTTCGAGAAAGCTTACTGTTTGATTTCAAATGTATCTCACTTTGAAGTGTATCAAATAAGTGAAGTCGCTCAAAGGTCAAACAGGCAGCGAGCGAGGCAGCGACATCTACTCGGTCTTTGCTTCGCACAGCTTCAGCATCTATTCTCGTAGCGAAAAGGGTGGTCATTATGTTATTGCACGCATGAATCTACAAGACTCCGATACACATAGCGCTGAATTATCATCTGATCTGGAGCTGACTCCGACTGACACGAGGTCAAACCTGGATTTCACTAAGCCTCAGCAGCTTGCTACCTGAGTAAGATATGAAAAAGCAATGCTAATCGGTTACATCAAGGGACTTGTCCGGCTTCCATAATCTTGGTCATTGTTATAGCCTTTATGTGGAAGGGTGTCGCGGTGGACTGACTCGATGTTTGTGATCGTTGCGCTGTAATAGGTGGGAACACGAAGTGACCGGCGAGATGCCTACCCATTCTATGTCTCTCCCAGTCTGCGACTTCTGCAGGTGTTGACTCAGGGCTTGGTGTTTGTAGGGGTGGCAGGCACCGATTAGACGATGTGCGGAAAGGGAAAGGGCTACCTCTACTGAGGCCAGTAAACATGCGTGCGGGATGTGAGCGGTCTCTGAGCGGGGGATGGGTGTACGCCGAGGAAGAATAGGTGTCACGTTTCTGCCCAACTTCTGCCTGGAACCCAGTAACGTCGAACTCACGAACTGCGAGTATGAGAAGCAGAACAGTCGCTGCAATGCTTGATATGATCATCTGAGGAAAATACCCGATTTCATCTGCCAAGGTATTTCATAAAGAAATTCCTGAACATAAGTCCCATTGACCTACCAATAAGAACACCTACTCATGGTTTCATATAAGCCAACAGCTCATGTATGGTATTTGACTGACCGTCAAGACCTGGAGCATCCGGCATACTATTTCTGGGTTGAGGAATGGATATCAGAATTGCTCCTGTGGTATTTTAAAAGAGGCCTTCTCCCAGAGATTTTTCGCGCCAGTAGAACATGCCCAACAGTGATGTGGGTGAGAAGCCAGTTGATGGTGAAAGGAATAAACGCGCCGAGCCAGGTCGCCAAACATGCATATCCATGTCTCTGCTTGGGAGAACAGTCCCGTCATTGGCTTTGGAAAAACTTTCCGTGTCAGTAGTCCATATGTTAAAACTGGACATGACATCAACAGTAATAAGCTTCTGAATCGGTAGACTCCTGTTCGAAAAAGTGACAGCTCGGAGATGGCTGGTCAGGAAATAAGTATCAAAGGGATATAGGCGGGCATCGTGTACATCAAGAACATGGTCACTGTCGAACTGCACAAGATTCTGGATACTGAAGGGATGAAGCTAATCAGCAACAAAGACTCCAAAAATGGTCATGGACTTACTTATGACGGTGGCCAGTCACTTTGATGATAGGGATAGTAGCTGGACTATATATCGCGGCAGGTATGTCGGAGCTACTTAGGCTTGAATTCCACGAAACCTACTGGTCAAAGTATACTCACTTGTCAACAAAAATCAGGATAGGAAAAGAAGGAAGTCCACAGTTGTCACTTCCATGAATCCCTGAGGATTCAGGCAACACATATCCTGGGCCACAGGCTAGAATAGGCCATCGCATTGTGACCGAGGGTTCATTAACGTCAATATCTATGCTCTCCCCGGTCAACACAATCTAGTATGGGTGTATACAAATATGCCTGCAAAGAGAGAGCATGAAGCATACCCCGGGGGAAGCAATTGCAGCCTCATCAAGGGTTGTCTTGAAATTTAAATCCTTTATGTCTACCCCAAGAAATGCGCACAAAATCGATATCACGAAAAAAAGCGATGCAAGGACAGTGAATTTGATAAGAGTGGAACCATGGAGAGGAACGGACAATCTGTTAGTTCTGGGACTATCCTTAGCAAGAGAAAGGGAAAGATGAAAAGAGCGTAGACGATTGGGAGGTGATAAGCTTCAAGAAGGCGAAGGAACGATGGCATTTCAAGCCACTCAGCCCTCGTCAAAGGCGAGATAAGGTCAGGAGAACTCCTAGGTGAGGAAGAGATATAAGGATCTTGCAAGGACTCGAAGCCACCACAAATGCTCAAGCTGTAGCTAAACTAGACTAGTGTATGTAATTCTTGTTGTTCTCGTAATGGTTACATACTCATAAGATTTCTGTCAAAGAGCCAGGCCTACAAAGGACTTGGCTTCTGAAAATTCCATAATTAGCATTGACAGGTTTATATAGTGGTGTCATGAGTTGCCTCGACCATGATAAAGGATATGTATAATAAATGGACACAAGTGAGAATCAAACCACTGAGGGTGGCTGTAGTGTAAATGCAAATAATATAACTTGTATAAATAGTGTAGAACAATCGATTGGGAACTCTATTGAGTTCTCTTCTAATCCTGAAGAGCTTACTCTTAGATCAGCTCAACTGAGGATTAAGAGTCAGTCACTGACAAAAGAACTCAATACCCACTTCCAGTGACTGCTCACCTCAAACCTTCACTACCTTTACTCTCATATCACTCTTGACTGGTGATTATTGCAATCGCTGGTCTATTTCCATATAGCCAGGCCCTAGGCTTAAGGGGACTTGGTAGTCAGTTAGGGACTGCCAGTGGAGACATGGTACCAAACCCAGATATCACATTTGAGACCTGACCTGACAATTGGGTGGTGTTGTTTCTTAGATTACTTGTACCCTTATTAACCTTGTGCTGAAGGTCCATTATGGTCTGTACATGCAGAGGAATAGTGTTCATCCCTTAATAAGGTACTGCTAGAGTAGGGATCCTCTTCTTAGAGGTGATTGTATACCTTTTGACTAGGGCAGTAGTCAATAGAGAAGTAGATACTTGGTTAGGTGAAGACTTGAGTGCCCCAATAAGTGTAGAAGTAAATAGCTTGAATCAAATACACAGAAGCTGCAACACAATGAACTCCCTAATGATGATTGAAAAGATGAGGGAGATGCAAGCATAGTTAGAGAGGATAGTGAAGGCAGCAAAACAAAGAGAACAGAGGGATGAAGTAGGAAAGGTATTATCTGAATTATAGGCAATAGCAGTGCTGATAGCAAAAGTAGAGAAGGAGCAGAGAGAGCAGGAGAAAGAGAAAGAGGCAGAATAGAGGGAGAGATGTAGCAGAAACCAGAAAAGGAGAAAAAAGAGAGAAAGAGGAAGGAGGCAGAGAAACACAACCTAAGGATCACTTGAGAAGAAGTAGAGATGCATAGGAGATACAGGAAAGACAAGAGGTATAAGAAGTGTGGGTGATTTGGGCACATTGCCTACTACTGTAAGGAGTTAAGATGGTAAGAGAAAAAGGCAAAAAGCAAAAATAGATTAGAGATGCTGTGTAAGAATTGAGTTGTGCTGACTTGGATCTCCCTCCTAGTCTGAGTTGACAAGGAGAACTCATTAGAGTTCCCATTTGATTATTGTACACTACTTATACATTTTCCACTATTTATCACTATTTATAAAGTTCCATACATTCCTTTCCATCCAACTGCCCTGCATGTCTGATCTTCAGAAGCTAATAAAAATAAAAATAAAAATAAAATAAATATTAACTTAGCCATTTTGCCAAGTTATGATACTATCCCCCTCTCAAGGTTCCTCATCCTAAGGATTCTTCACAACTTGTCATATGGATCCTGAATATTTCCCATTTTGTTATCTTTTTCTGTCCACTCTCTGAGTTCTAATTCTCTTTGCTCAATTTCTTCTTCTTTCTCCTTGATTGTCTCTATGATCTGTTGTCCTCTTCTTTATCTACCCTTCCACTGTCTCCAATTCTTTTCCAGTCTTCCCCGATATTCTTTATTGTATCTCTTATCTGTCCACCCACATAGTTTTCTTGTTGTAAATCTCCCTAGTAATTCCTCTCTTGCAAGTATTCCCTTGTTCTCTTCTCTTTCTTGTTTCTGTATATCTTTCATATTTCTTCTGTATTCCCTTTCAAATTCTTCTACTACCTCTTTGGCATTTTCTAAGTTTTCTAGCCCTTTTCATGTATCCAAATCTGCTATGAATCCTTTTTATCATACCAAGTACTTATCCTTTCTCCTAACCCATTATTTGTTTAGAATCTTTTCTATCTCCTATTTCTCTTTTCCTTCAACTATTATTAGAGCTGGTTGCTTCTTTTTCTGTCCTGTCACTTGTCCTGCATATATATACTCTACTCATGTTTACTACTAGGTGTATTTTTACTATAGGTAGTAGATCTAATTTGACTACATTTGCCAATACAATTTCTTTGATCTTATATAGTCCTACAAACCTTTTTATGAGTTTTTCTGTTCTCTTCCTCACCATTTGGTATTTCAAGTCTTTCATACTCAATATTACCAAATTGTCTACTCTATACTCATTTGTCTTTTCTCTTTTCTTATCTGTTTACTTTTTTATTTCCTTCTGAGACTTTCCCAGGGCTGCCTTTGCTTTTTCCTGAATTTCCTATATCTTCTTGGCAAATCTCTCTGTTCCCTCATACTTCCTCTTGTTTTTTATCTTGAAACCCATCTAAGGATCCTATTTGTAATTTGCCTTAAAAAATAACACTTTAGTTGACAAGTGTACTTTATTGTTGTAGGTGGATTCTGCTATTCCCAACTAGTCTGGTCACTATTCTTGTCTGTGGTCAATGAACATCCTAAGGTACTGCTCTAATTCCTGGTTAACTCTCTCTGTTTACCCATCTATTTGTGGGTAGAATGCAGTTAACAGTTTTGTATTAATCCCTAGCATCCTATTTAACTCTCTTATCATACCTGCTATGAACTGAGGGCCCCTATCAGAGACAATACTCTTAGATAACCCATGTAGTTTCTATACATTGTCTCTAAACAGCCTTGCTAATCCCTTTGCTGATATTTTTCTCTGTAGTAGAAATAAAATGTACCATTTTAGTTAACTTATCAACTACTACTAAGATAGAGTCATAGCCTTGAGCTAACAGCAGTTTTGTAATAAAGTCTGCCAAGATATGCATCTATGGCTTTTCTGGGATTGAGTTTGGCATGAATTTTCCTGCTGGTTGTTCTGTGCAATTTTTGTTTTACTAGTAAGCATCATATCCTTTCATATATTGCTTTACCTCCTTTGTAACTCCTGGCCACCAAAAGTTTTGGGTGACCAACTCTACTGTCTTCCATTTTCCTCCATGACCTCCTACTGGTGTATTGTCATGACTTGGCAAAATGGCTAAGTCAATATTTATATTTCTTTTCTTTTCTTTTTCTTTTAGTTTCTAAGGATTGGATGCATAGGATAGCTGGATGAAAAGGAATGTATGGGACTTTATAAATAATAGTAAATAGTGGAAAATGTATAAGTAGTGTATAGTAATCAAATAAGAACTCTAATGAGTTCTTCTTGTCAACTTGGACTTGGAGGGAGATTAAGTTATCACAGCTTGGTCTTTACATATATCATGATATAGCTGAATTATTTCTGCCCTGAGTTCTTCATTGTTATGAAACAACTCCCAAAGAAAAAACTATTTCTTGTGCATTTATTAATTTGATGGGAAACATCCAAAAATACAACACCCAAAAGATATAATTAGCATGGGAAGGATTATGTAAGATATGTATAGTACTTAGTAAAGGTCATGTGATTGTAGGAGATAGGCACATAGACCAACAGACATTTGTATAAGTAGCTACCAGAATTTAACAGAGAACTCTATCAAGTTCTTTCTGAACATTCACCTTGGGTGAACTCTAAGTCTTCATGACTCCACATTAACATTCATCTTTTGGTACATATACTTTTTTTTCTCTCAATATTATGCCATTTACTTCTCTCTATTTTTTATCTCTAAGTACTTTTACTCCTGCTCTTTTTATCTCCTTTATTGTCTTTACTACTTCATTATCTTATACTTTTGATTGTTTAACTTTCTCTATCAAGTCTACTTCTTCTATTATTACTTCTACCCATTCTATTGTTCTTGTTTCCAACTATTCTAGCTTTACCAACATTTTGTTTTTATTATCCTTTTCTACTTTTATCTCCTAGTTTAGTTGTCTACTTAACCCATCTGCTTTGCCTATCTTACTCCCTGGAATGTGTTTCAATGCAAAGTCAAACCTTAATAGGTATAGTGTCCATCAAGCTTGTCTCTGATTTAACTTTTGTGCTTTCATAAAATATTTAAGATTTTTGTAATCTGTCTAAATCTCAAACTTGGTTGTTGCTTCTTCCAAGAAGTGCCTCCAGGCCTCCAAGTACCTTACTATTGTCAATATTTTCTTGTCATGGATTTTATAACTTCTCTTAGTGTCACTCAGTGATTTGGAAATAAAGGCCACTAGTCTTTATAGGTTGTCCATATGCTTCATTGACAATACTCCACCAGTTGCATAGTTAGATACATTAGCCTTAACTCTGAATTCTTTGTCTAAGTCAGGTATAGCTAGTATTGGTCTTGTAGTAAAGATTTTCTTCATTTCTTCAAAGGCTCTTTGTTAATTAGCTCTCTATTACCATTTCATATTCTTTCTAGTCAATATATTTAATGGCCTTGCTACTTTTGCAAAGTCCTTGATAAATCTCCTATAGTAATTTACAAGCCCCAAAAACTTCCTGACTTCTCTAACATTCTTTGGCATTGGCTAACTTTGTAAGAATTGGGTTATACTGACTTAAATCCTTCTCCTAGTCTGAGTTGACAAGGAGAACTCATTAGAGTTCCCATTTAATTACTGTACACTACTTATACAAATTTCACTATTTACCATTATTTATAATGTCCTACATGTCCCTTTCCACCTCACTATCCCATATGTTTGATCTTTAAAAAACTAAAATAAAAGAAAAGAAAAGGAAAATAAATATTGACTTAGCCATTTGGCCAAGTTATGTCAAAAAGAAATGAGAAAGAAAAAGAAAATAAATAATGACTTAGCCATTTTGCTAAGTTATGACATCACCCTCTCTTAAGGTTCCTCATCCTAAGGATTCTTTATAGCTTATAATATGGGTCACAAATATTACCCATTTCATTGTTTTCTTCTGTCCACTCTCTAAGTTCTGATTTCTCTTGTTTAATTTTTTCTTCTTCTTCTTCTTCCTCCTTGTAAGGACTTAGCCAAGGTGACTTAATCCCACTCCTTATCTGAGTTGACAAAGAGAACTCAATAGAGTTCCTATTTGATTATGGTATACTACTTATATATTTTCTACTTGGTCTATGTACTTATCTCCTATAGTCACATGACCTCCTAGAACATTCCATCATGTGATGTGTCACATGCTACCTTTGTCACATCCTATCATACTATGTCATATACTATGTCACAACCTACTTAGGTAAGAAAAGAAAAAAGAAAAAGAAAATAGAAATAACGGGTTAGGTTAGGTTAGGGGTTAGGGTTAGGGTTAGGGGTTAGGTTAGGTTAGGGTTAGGGTTAGGGTTAGGTTAGGTTAGGGTTAGGTTAGGGGTTAGGTTAGGTTAG